>Ga0209164_1001509_pt1 | contig 29499 bp, 24 predicted proteins | sample MTBNYHSulfiMetaG_FD_187458 | JGI IMG/M metagenome (GOLD analysis project Ga0209164, IMG submission 187458) | Enrichment culture microbial communities from rom New York Harbor, USA that are MTBE-degrading - MTBE-NYH (New York Harbor Sulfidogenic)... | ecosystem: Environmental > Aquatic > Marine >... | reverse complement strand
AAATCTCCTAAGGCTTGAAAGCATCTTCCGATACCCCCTATAGCCTCGTATCCTACTAAATATCGGGTATGCCCGTGCATTGTGATCCATTACTCCCTAACGTCGCATATGTATCGTAACTTTTCCATAGTATGTATAAGTTAGCAGAAACTTTGCAAAAACCACATAGCATAGAGCAAAATAAATAATATGGTATATGCATCAAGATAAAAAGTCTTAAATTTCATGAACAGACAGAGAAACCTGAAAAAAGCGATTTCCTGCTTTCAGTCCGGCAATTTGTCTAAGGCCGAAGATATTTTCAGGAAGATAGTGAACAAATCTCCTGATGTCCTGCTGGCACTCCGTTATCTTGGCCTGATTGCTTATCAGAAAGGAGACCATGATGCAGCGGTCAAGTATATGCACCAGGTACTTGAACTCGATCCGTCAGATGCAAAAACCCACAACGATCTCGGTTTTCTCATGAAAAGTCACGGTCTGCTTGATAATGCAATAGCTTCTTTTCAGCGGGCAATCTCCCATAATCCAGTTTTCAGTGATGCCATGTACAATCTCGGGAATGCGTACCATATGAAAAGGCAGTTTGACAGGGCAATAGAATACTATCGGAGGGCATTACAACTCGATCCCCAAGACTTTGAGGCGTTGAACAATCTCGGCAATGCCTTCAAAGATAAGGGATATCTGGAGGAGGCGAAAGATTTTTATGTGAAAGCTTTGATGATAAAGCCGGATTTTGGATTGGCACTCAACAACCTCGGGACGGTTTTCCAGGATCAGGGACAGTTTGAAGATGCCCGTCAGTTATATCGCAGAACTCTGGATATTAATCCCGGCTATGTCCCTGCACATAACAATATGGGGATCAGTCTCCTTGAAGAAAACCGTCTTCAGGAATCTCTTTCGTGGTTCGAACAGGCTCTTGCACTGGATCCCGAAGACGCTGAGGCACATTGGAATATAGCGATCGCCTCTCTGCTGATAGGCAATTTCGATGAAGGGTGGAAAAAATACGAATGGCGCTTCAGAAAAAAGGATTTTCTTGCGGTCGAACGAAATTTTTCTCAGCCCCGGTGGGATGGAAAAAACGTGAAGGATCTTACCATTCTGCTGTATGCGGAGCAGGGCATGGGGGATGCGATACAGTTTATCCGCTATGCTCCGCTCCTTGCAGAAAAAGGAGCAAGGGTTATTGTTGAATGTCAGAAGGAGCTGATAAGCCTGGTTCAGGGTGTAGAAGGCGTTGCAGAGGTTATCGAGAAAGGAAAAGTATTGCCGGCTTTCGATCGATGGTGTCCGCTTCTCAGTCTCCCACTGCATTTCGGAACAACATTAGAGACAATTCCGACAAACATGCCGTATTTTAAGGTGAAGCAGGAGAAGAAGAAACAATGGCAGGAGAGAGTCCGGAATGATCCGCCGGGCCTCAGGGTAGGTCTGGCATGGGCAGGAAATCCAGCGCACAGAAAGGACCGGCAGCGTTCATGTCCCCGGGAACTGTTCCGGCCGCTTGCCCGATTGGAAGGAACCACACTCTTCAGCCTTCAGAAGGGTGAATCTTTCAAAAATACTGAGAATTTATGGGGAGAACAGTGCCTTATTGACCATATGGAGGAAGTCCATGATTTTTCCGACACCGCGGCTCTCATCGAGAATATTGATCTGGTAATATCGGTGGATACGGCAGTTGCCCACCTTGCGGGTGCACTGGGGAAGAACGTCTGGGTCCTGCTTCCCCATGCTCCAGACTGGCGATGGCTGTTGCACCGGTCCGATAATCCATGGTACCCTACGATGAGACTTTTTCGGCAGCCAAAATTTGGAGACTGGGATTCAGTAATAAAAAATGTCCTGACTGAACTTCGGAAAGTAAATAAACCGTAGGACTAATAAAATTTATGTACCTGAAGATGAAACAGCATCAAAGCACACCTTTGAAAAAAGCCATCGTGGTTAGTCATGAGCGGTCAGGCACCCATTTTTTAATGAATACCCTTGCCTTGAATTTCGGATATATTGCGAAGCCATGGCTGAATTTTGATTTTCAGCTCGGCATTAATTTTTACCATTTTCCAACAGTGCAGAAATATTTTGAATCAGTTTATCCGAAGCCAGTAAAACATATCATGAAGTCGCATCATCCGTCCGTTTTTTTTTCTGATTTTATGCAGTATCTTGCTGATACATTCCATGTCTTCTATATCTATCGTGATCCACGGGATGTAATGCTCAGTTTCTGGGAATTCATCAGTAAAATTCCATGGGATGAAGGGCCAAAGGTCAGCTCCGTCAGTGATTTCATGCGTGCTGCCCCCCGTGGAGCTATGCTCAGATATCAGAAGGAACAAATGCCTACTCTTCTCCACAGATGGAAGAATCATGTTGAGGGATGGAGCAGCGCTGCGGAGCAATTCCAGGGAATATTCTGCCTGCGCTATGAAGATTTACACTTGAATTTTGATAATACTGTGAAAAAAATTGGTAAAAAAATCGGCATCGAAGTTGAAAATTCCCTTAGACCCCCGGTCAATGAAAATGTGGTGATGGTTGGAAAGGGAAAAATTGGCAGGCACCGAAATTTTTTTCATTCTAAGGACTATGATTTTATCCGAAGTACTGTTGGAAAGACGATGACCCGTTTGGGATATGAATAGCATCGACAGATAATCCGGAATACCGTTAAGGGGATTTACATAAGGAGAATTATTTTTTGCACTGGATTAATACGCTCTGGCTCAACATGGTCTTATAATGTATGCCGCATGATTGGTGCTGGTATGGCTTAACAATTTGCAATTCCTTTCTGGTGCGGGTACAGAGACGCCCGGAATCTGGACAATATCCTGGATGAATTAGCAATGGGGGCGGAGTTCATAGCAGTGCTCAAGACACACTGGACGATAGAAAGAGCATTGGATTTAATGTAAGAACAGAACGTAATGAACTTGTATACTATAAGGGACCCAAGAGATTGTTTAGTATCCCGGCAATTAAAGATGAATGATACAATTGAAAATTCTGTCCAGTTGATAGAAAAAAACCTTTCTCTGTACTTTTCTTATTACCAGCAATTAAAGAAAACCCTCTTTATCAGATATGAAGATATGATGCAAAATGCACCAAGACATATTCGTCAAATTGCGCGTTATCTCGGCGTGGTCCTGGATGATAATGCAGTATCGATTATTGAGCATAATACGAATATTGAAACCGCAAAAAGAATTGCTGCTTCTCTTGAGACAAGAAATCCAGGTCACGTAGTGCTTGACAGAGGAGATCTGGTAGACCCTCTGACTATGATACATGATAATCATATTCATGGAGGGTTCTGCCGTCGATGGGAGAAAGAATCGATCAAAAATCATTTGTCGTCTCTTGCAGAACAATGTCAGCAGGCAGAGTGAAAAAAACTGTTTTTAAACGGTATATGGTTAGGTTTTTACCCAAATATTTAGAGGCCGCATTATTTTACGCAGGAACAGAAACATGGAAAAACCGTTAATACGGATAGTGCACAACCTTGCCCGTTCAGGGGGAACGTTACTCGGAAGGTGCATAGGATGTATGTCCGGTGTGGTGCTCTTGAGTGAGATACATCCTTTGGGAACGCAGCTTTTTAATCCGCTCCAGCAAGCGTATCACTGGCATCATCTTGTCCGGCAGGAGGATATTTCAGGACGGCAATCCATTGATTTTATTGAAGCGATACGACTTATTGAGCGTAAATGTTCCCTCCAAGCCAAATATCTGGTAATTCGGGATTGGGCACATCTTGATTTTATCGGTCGCCCTTTTCTCAGGGATCCCTCAAATCGCTTGCTGCTTTCCGAAGCGCTTGCATCTGACTTTGAATTATGCCGTATAGCGCTTGTGCGCCATCCGATAGATCAATGGTTAAGCAGTCGGACTCTGGCCGTATTTCAGCAGGTAACTCTCGGACAGTATTTGCAAGGGTACCTGGCATATACCAGGGAGGTTAAGAAGGTTGGCTTTATACGGTATGAGGATTTCACCCAGGAACCGGAAAAGCAAATGAGGATTCTCTGTCAGAAACTGAGGATCAGTTTTGATGGGGAGTTTCTTGAAAAATGGGGGAATTATTGTAACATCACAGGCGATACCGGAAAGGCTTCCAGGGGGGGAATGATGCACGAGATTGTGAAACTTCCCCGCAAAACGGCAGAGGAAGGGCTCCTTCAGCAGTTTAGAGCCAATAATGACTACCAGCTGATCCTCGAGTTGCTTGGCTACAGGGATGAATGAAACCCGAAGCATGTTAGGGAATAAGAACGCAGGTCTTGCAGTTCATTTTTGGGAGACCTTTCTTGAATAACAATCTGAGAGCAGGTGATTGTTCACCCATTTTTATCGGAGGAGCGGGCCGGTCGGGAACAACACTCCTGAGGGTTATTCTTGATTCTCATCCGAATATTGTCTGCGGGCCGGAACTGAAAGTTACCCCAAACCTGGCACAGATGTGGTTTGATTTTCAGAGAACACCTTCACTGGGGCACTATTATCTCTTGCCAAATGATATCAACAGTATCTTCGCACAGCTTTTCCTTTCCCTTGTTGAAAAATACCGGGTTGCCTCGGGTAAGAAGAGAATTGCTGAGAAGTCTCCGCATAACGTTTTCTACTTCAGGTGCCTCTCCTATATGTTTCCAAAAAGTCCGCTTGTGCATATGATCAGAGACGGAAGGGATGTGATATGTTCATTGCTTACCATGGATTGGTATGATCCCATGACGGACAAACCTGTTGATTACACGCGTGATGTGAGGAAAGCCGCTGAATATTGGGTCTTGGCAGTGCGGAAAGGCAGGGAGGCCCGCGCAGACCCTGTTGCCGGGAGAAATTACATAGAGATCTATTATGAGAAACTTATCCAAGACCCTGAAGCTACCCTGAAAGAGCTTTTTGCGTTTCTCCATGAACCCTGGGATCCGGTGGTGCTGACATATTATAAGCAAGGGCGCAATCTTGCAGAAGAATCCAGCGCTGATCAGGTATCGAAGCCTTTGTACAAGAATGCGCTGAAACGCTGGGCGCACGACCTTACCCCGGATGATAAGGAGATTGTCAAGGAAGTTGCCGGCAATCTCCTCATAGAGCTTGGATATGCAAATGATCTCAACTGGTAACGGAATGAAGTGCAGCTCTTGTAAAAGATCACAGTATCACCTTTTCAAAAGGTAGTCCCACGATTAGTTGAACGTGGGTGGATAAGTTATCTAAACCGGTAAGCGTTTTTTGAAGCAGTCTCACACCATTGTCTCCATATCTCTCTGTAGTGCATTTCAAGTGTTGCGGTAAACCCTTTGGAGTCGGTCAACGGCGAACGGGCCATGAGGTCCCTGAGACTTTTCCGAAAGGTTTTCAGTCTTTCCCTGTCATGTGCCAGTGCCACAGATATATCGACATACTCTTCCTGGTTCCCAGCAATCAGTTTGGGAAGCCCGACATTTGACAGGAGACTAGACCCGACCCGTGATGCATGGATATCGCCCTGAAGGGTCACAACAGGAACTCCCATCCAGAGGGCCTCGCAGGTGGTGGTTGTCCCGTTGTAGGGAAAGGTGTCCAGCGCTATGTCAATCCGGTTGTACAGATCAAGGTGCTCTTGAGGAGACTTTGTCCAGGATAATAATTCTACTCGATCATCAGTAATGCCCTCATCCCTGAATAAGCTCATTACATATTCCCGTACAGTTTCATCGGCTAAACTCTTTGCTTTCATGATCAAACGGGCAGCAGGAACTTTCTTTAAGATAGTATGCCAGCCCCTGAAAACATCTGGTGATATTTTGGAGAAGTTATTGAATGAGCCAAAGGTGATATGCCCTGTGGTCAAAACAGGCAAGGGCCCGATATCCGGAGAGTCTTTATCCGGCAGGAAACATAAAAATGTCTCGGGCAATCTCAGGAGTCTCTCAGAATACAGATGCTCGGTAGTGCCGGGAGGGTCAGTGTACGTGTCGACGATTTTGTAGTCTAAGGAGGAAAGGCCGGTAGTCGCCGGATAGCCGATCCAGCTTGCCTGAACAGGGGCAGGTTTTTGGGCAAATACCAACAGTCTGTTGCCAGCGGTATGTCCGGACAGATCTATGAGAATGTCGATACGGTGTTTCTGTATCAGACCGGCAACTTCCCCGTCCGACTGTCCTGAGATAACCTCCCAATGATCTGAGTACCCCTGGAATCTTTTTGTCATCTCGTCAGGGACGACAACGTCTGAATAACAAGAGATTTCAAAATTGTCATGAGTATGTGCTGAAAGCACAGGTTCAAGAAAATACGCTACAGAATGCCTTCTGAAATCAGGCGAAATATATCCGATTCTCAATCTGCGATCAGGAACAGGTTCATTCGTGTGAGGGAAATGGTGAGTGGCCAAAGGCTTTTCAAATTGTTCTGCAAACTGGATGTGTGCTGAGAAAACAGATCCAGGACTGTACCGGTTGTTGTAGTGCATCGAAAGGAGAGTATTGCTGTATGCGGTACTGTAATCAGGTTGTATCTGTAAGGCTTTTCTGAAATATCTTTCCGCTTCGTCAAAATTCCCTGTATCTTTGAGAGCGCTCCCTATATTGTTGTATGCATGAATATACTGGGGGTCAATGTCTATTGCTTTTTGATAATTTACTATGGCATCACTCAGCTGCCCTTGCGTTTTCAAGACATTTCCCAGATTGTTGTATGCATGAGTATATCGGGGATCAACGTTTATCGCTTTTCGATAATTTACAATAGCATCACTCATATGCCCTTGTATTCTCAAGACATTTCCCATATTGTTGTATGCTGCTGCATAACTCGGGTTCAGTTCTAAAGCTTTTTGATAAAACTGTATGGCTTCATCAAAAGCTTCCTTATCTTTCAGAATATTACCAAGATTATACGATATATAAAAAAGCCCAGGATTTAGCTTCAGTGCTTTCAGCAAGCACTCAACCGCACTTTCAAGTTGTCTCTTTTTATGATAGATATCCCCCAGTTCCATGTATGCGTCTGTATTATCCGGGTTCAGATGAATGATATTCCTATAAACGCTGACAGCATCATCTACTCTTCCAATTTTAAGAAGTACTGAAGCTAGATTAAAGTGTGCCTCCATAAAATTTGGTTTAAGCCGTATTGCTTTTAGAAAATGGGGAATAGCTTGTTCATAAGCATCTTTCTTCTCAAGATAGACCCCCATATTATTATGTGCCAGAGCAAGACCAGGATCACAATCAAGTGCTCTCTTGTAACAAGCACCGGCTTCCTCAATAAGACCTTTTTCTTGGAGGACAAAGCCGAGGTTATTGTGTGCCATTGCAAGGTGCGGAGCGAGAGCAATGGCTTTCTCGTAACAAGCAATTGCTTCGTCAATCTGTCCGTTTTCCTGAAGAACTTTCCCCAAATTTACATGTGCCTGTGTAAGCATTGGGTTCAGTTGAACAGCTTTCTGAAAATACGTTATTGCCAGGGAGTGTTTTCCGTTTTGATAATATAATGCACCCAGAAGATGAATAACATCACTGTTGCCCGGAGTTCTTGCCAGTATCTTTTTGCAGATTTTTTCTGCCTTGCTCATGTCCCCAGCCTGATAGGCCTCGAAAGCTGATTGTATAACATTGTTGATATTCATTTGGCGATCTCAGTTCTTGAAAATATGGTCAAGATTATCAAATAATAACTATTATATAATGTCTTTAACAAGGATACTATGCGAAAGTATATCGCTGAGGACTGACAGGAAGGAGTATCAGAAAACAATGGCACCTCAGATGCACAATAAGCCTATACTGATAACTGGTTGCCAGCGCAGTGGCACTACTTTATTAAATCTTGTCCTTGATTCACATCCGGAGATTCACGGTGTTGACGAAATGGAATATTCTGAAACAAAACTGAGAGAATATATCACTGCACAGGAATTCCACCCTCAGATAGCGTTCAAACTACCGGTTTACGCGCCGTTTCTTGATTGGATCAAGGGCCTGCTTCCAGAACTTAGGGTCCTCTGGTTAATTCGACAACCTCGTGACGTTGTTGCATCTATGATAGCTACTCCATTACCCTTATCTCAGGGATCGTTTGTCCCATGGCCATCGCATCCGTTCGGAGGAGTCAGAGAAATTTTGCATTGTGTCTCCGCCTTGCCTTCAAAGGTCATAGAAGGTATTTCTCCCTACATAGAGCATTACAGTGCAATAGTAAAGATGCCTCCCGCAGAATGGGAAAGAAGCGACATGATTTTAGCCGCGGCTCTTTGCTGGAGGGTCAAGAACGAACTTCCCGCGGTATACAAATTGAATGGGATTCATTTTCTTACGATATGCTACGAGCAATTCGTTACTTTTCCTCGGCAGGAGATATGTAAAATACTTGAATATCTGAACCTCCCTTGGCATGATAATATGTTACATCATAATCTTCTGCATAAGGGAATTCTTGTGGGTAAAACGGATGCATCTCGTCCTATCTGTACTAAGAGTATTGGAAGATGGAAAGGGGTATTTTCGATGGATGAACTCCGTCTTATTGATGCATTAACCGCTGATTTGGCAAAGAGGTTTACCGATACATATGAGGCAAGCCCATCGTTTGATGTCTAAAATGTCATAAATTATAATGGAAATATTATTCGTTTCAGAGCCTCTATCACAACTATCAGCAGAGATAAGCGATGAACATCACCAATGCATTGCAACGAGCCTGTGAGTTTCACAATAATAGACAATTAGATAAGGCAGAAACTCTATACAGAGAAATATTAGGCATTGAACCTGGAAATATTGATGTCCTCTACAATCTGGGTATTGTATGTCAGGATCAGCAGCGATTAGATGAAGCAGTATTCTATTATCAAGAAGCCCTTAAGATAAATCCAGCCCTGGCTGATGCATATTTCAATATCGGAACAATACATTACAGCCAGGGTCAATACGATGCGGCAATCAATAATTTTCAAGGGGCATTGGAACTTGATCCTGACTCTGCTGATATTCATAACAATCTTGGGTCTGCCTTTCAAGCCAGAGAAAAATATGATGAAGCGATTTTCCATTTTCAGAGAGCGATAAAGTTAGATCCTCAATATGACAATGCATACAATAACCTTGGCATAGCTCTTAAAGAGAAGGGGCGCCTTCATGAGGCGGTGCCGTATTTTGAAAAAGCTCTTCGCATTAATCCTCACTCCATGATTACCCGAAAAAACCTGGCTATAGCAATCCTTCATCTGGGAACAGCCTTGCATGACAAGGAGACTCTTGATCAGGCGATGTATTATTATCAAAAAGCTCGAGAGATTGATCCCACATTGCCAGATGTCTATTACAATTTAGGCAATTATTACAGCGATAAAGGGCTTCTCGCCGATGCAATGAAGCATTATGAGAAATGCTTGGATTTTAATCAAGGTTACATTGATGCATATAATAATTTAGGTATTATCTACAGGGGTATGGGGCAGCTCGACAAAGCAGAAGAAAGCTTCAGGCGTGCTATCCGGATTAATCCCTATTCTTATGCATACAGCAATTTGCTGTTAACCATGCTTTCAAATGCCCGCCATAATTTCCAGACGATCTATGCAGAACATCTTGGTTTTTCCCGGAAGTGTGCCGAACCTTTTGCTTCTGAAAAGCGCTTTTATCCTAATAGCCGTATCTCAGGGCGAAGGCTGAATATCGGTTATGTCTCACCTGATTTCAGGAGGCACCCCGTTGCGCATTTTCTTGAACCTGTAATAGTTTCCCATGACAGATGTGCTTGTAAGGTATTTTGTTATTCAGACGTTCTGGTGGCAGATCAATTTACCGGACGGATTCAGGAATATGCGGATCAATGGCACAATATAGCAGGCATGTCTGATGAAAAAGTTGCCGAACAGATCCGGAAAGATCAAATCGATATCCTCGTCGATCTTACAGGACATACTGCACGCAATCGCCTGCTCCTTTTTGCCCGAAAGCCTGCCCCTGTCCAGGTAAGTTGGATCGGCTATCCAGCGACAACAGGACTTCCGACAATTGATTATAAAATCGTTGATCAGCAGACTGATCCTCCCGGAACAACTGAACAGTTTTACACTGAAAAATTGTTTCGAATGCCGGATAGTTTTGTATGTTATTTGCCTGATCGGGACAGCCCACAGTCCGGCCCTCTCCCGGTGACGAGTGCTGGATATATTACTTTTAGCTCTTTTAATTTCTTTGCTAAAGTAACACAGGAAGTTGCTGCGGTGTGGGCGAGAATACTTGAAAGACTCCCGGACTCTCGTTTGATCTTGAAAGACAGGAACTTTCATGATAAAACGACCTGCAAATATGCAATCAGCATGTTCAAACAAAGAGGTATTTCTCCAGATCGGATTATCCTGCAATCATGGGATTTACCACCGGGGCATCTCTCCTCATATAACCAAATCGATATCGGTTTGGATACATTCCCGTTTAACGGTCTGACAACGACATGTGAAGCATTATGGATGGGGGTTCCCGTTATCACTCTTTCTGGCATCGCTTATGCGTCCAGAGCAGGCGTGAGTGTTTTATCAAATATAGGGCTTCCGGAACTTATTGCAAAGACAAAAGATGAATATATAGAGATCGCAGTTAGCTTGTCATCTGACATCGAAAAATTAACATTATTAAGAGCGAGTTTAAGAACGAGAATGGCAGACTCACCAGTCATGGATGCAAAAAAATTTACTGCAGATTTAGAGCAATGCTACCAGACGATATGGCAAGATTGGTGTAAATCTACTTTACTATGAACGTCTTGCTCATAATATTCCATTTGCTGAAATATTACCCTCTCATTGACTGCGTTCTTGAGAAAATATTCGAGAGCGGATATGTAGGTTTTATCATTATATGCGCAGTGTTTATGTGCGGTAGTCTTCACGCAAACTTCTGTTTACTCTCGATATCCTGATATTCTCTATACCGATAGTTTTGCAGACTGCATCAAAATCTTGTTCAAGGTTCTCATAACGCAAGATATGATTAACATAAAAATATCATTTTTGCCGTCGTTGGCAGTAATCTAATAATATTGGGGGAACCATGCTTCGTGTGTGAGCATGCTTCTTCTGGTTGCGAGCATTTCACAGCAGAGTTCGAATGATGCATTATAAAGAACAGAGTAGTCAGGATGCGGGCCTATACGAGTATTATGCCAGTAACTTTTCCACATTCTGGCATAACAGTATGCAGAGACCACCCTGTCCCACGGATTACGCACTACGGCAAACTTTGTATAGGTTTTCCACTTCTCAAAGTGATGGATATGGTAGAATTGCCAGAGGGGATGTCCTCTTCCCGGAAGTTCCAGAGCCTCTTTAATACTGGTTCCTGCTGTCCTCGGAATATGGATGAAGACACTTTATTTTTGTCAGATATGTTAATGTTCACTTATTTAATCAGTATAGACTAAAAATAAACGAAGATTCCTTTAATGGTTACCAGGTTCATGAAGCAGTCTCACACCATTGTCTCCATATCTCTCTATAGTGCATTTCAAGTGTTGCGGTAAACCGTTTGGAGTCGGTCAACGGCGAACGGGCCATGAGGTCCCTGAGACTTTTCCGAAAGGTTTTCAGTCTTTCCCTGTCATGTGCCAGTGCCACAGATATATCGACATACTCTTCCTGGTTCCCAGCAATCAGTTTGGGAAGCCCGACATTTGACAGGAGACTAGACCCGACCCGTGATGCATGGATATCGCCCTGAAGGGTCACAACAGGAACTCCCATCCAGAGGGCCTCGCAGGTGGTGGTTGTCCCGTTGTAGGGAAAGGTGTCCAGCGCTATGTCAATCCGGTTGTACAGATCAAGGTGCTCTTGAGGAGACTTTGTCCAGGATAATAATTCTACTCGATCATCAGTAATGCCCTCATCCCTGAATAAGCTCATTACATATTCCCGTACAGTTTCATCGGCTAAACTCTTTGCTTTCATGATCAAACGGGCAGCAGGAACTTTCTTTAAGATAGTATGCCAGCCCCTGAAAACATCTGGTGATATTTTGGAGAAGTTATTGAATGAGCCAAAGGTGATATGCCCTGTGGTCAAAACAGGCAAGGGCCCGATATCCGGAGAGTCTTTATCCGGCAGGAAACATAAAAATGTCTCGGGCAATCTCAGGAGTCTCTCAGAATACAGATGCTCGGTAGTGCCGGGAGGGTCAGTGTACGTGTCGACGATTTTGTAGTCTAAGGAGGAAAGGCCGGTAGTCGCCGGATAGCCGATCCAGCTTGCCTGAACAGGGGCAGGTTTTTGGGCAAATACCAACAGTCTGTTGCCAGCGGTATGTCCGGACAGATCTATGAGAATGTCGATACGGTGTTTCTGTATCAGACCGGCAACTTCCCCGTCCGACTGTCCTGAGATAACCTCCCAATGATCTGAGTACCCCTGGAATCTTTTTGTCATCTCGTCAGGGACGACAACGTCTGAATAACAAGAGATTTCAAAATTGTCATGAGTATGTGCTGAAAGCACAGGTTCAAGAAAATACGCTACAGAATGCCTTCTGAAATCAGGCGAAATATATCCGATTCTCAATCTGCGATCAGGAACAGGTTCATTCGTGTGAGGGAAATGGTGAGTGGCCAAAGGCTTTTCAAATTGTTCTGCAAACTGGATGTGTGCTGAGAAAACAGATCCGGGACTGTACCGGTTGTTGTAGTGCATCGAAAGGAGAGTATTGCTGTATGCGGTACTGTAATCAGGTTGTATCTGTAAGGCTTTTCTGAAATATCTTTCCGCTTCGTCAAAATTCCCTGTATCTGTAAGGGCACATCCTATATTGTTGTATGAATCAACATAATGTTCATCAACAGCTAAGGCTTGCTTATATGTCGATATTGCTTGACTGATTTTCCCTAATGCCTGATATGCTCCTCCCAGATTACTGAAAGCGTCACAATAATTTGGATTAATCGCCAAGGCTTGTCGGTAATTCTCGATAGCCTCCTCCAGGTATCCTTCCTCCTTCAAGAGCAGGCCGAGGTTATTGAAAGCTTCTGCAAAACTGGGATTTGCCTGTAATGCTTTTTGATAACAGTGCATAGCCTCATTGATTTTTCCTTGTTTGTGCAATGCAAGACCAAGATTATTGTATGCTCCGTAGTGAGATGGATTCAGTTCAGTTACTTTCTTATAAGACGATATGGCTTCGTCGATTCTCCCCATATCATGCAGTACAATACCGAGATTCATATGAGTCGCTGCCAGATCGAGGTTAAGTGTGATGGCTTTTTTATAACAGGGTACTGCTTCGTCGAAGCGTTCCATTGCTTGATAAATATTGCCGAGGTTATTGAATGCTTCAGCGAAGTATGGATCGATTTGTAGTGCTTTATTTATGTATTGAATAGCAGGGTTATAATCGTTGCGCTGAAAATGGATCATTCCGAGCAGGTGCAGAGCATCTGCATTATTTGGAGTTTTTTTAAGTATTTTCTTGCAGATTTTTTCTGCCTTTTTATAATTTCCATGCTGATATGCATCAAAGGCAGAGTTCAGAGATTGAGCGATTTTCATAACTTTGTAAAGACTAAATGAATTGTAGGGAGTTTAGAATGTTTTTCCATAGTTGTTCTATATGATATAGTATAATAATGAGCCTTGAAAAGTAGAAAAAAGATGAAAAAAAAGGAGACTCTTACCGAGAAAAAAAAGAAAGCTATTCTGAAAAAAAAAGAACAGGAATTGGAGTCGTTATGCAGACACTGTGGGTTATGCTGCCATATAAAAGTTGGGTTGGCAGACGGGAGTTATGTAGTACATCCCACGAGGACATGTAAATACTTGACCGATGAGAATCGGTGCGCAGTATATGAGACAAGGTTTTCATGTGATTCAATAGTATGTTTTACCCGCGAAGAAATGCTTCGGAAGGATTATCTTCTGCCTGAAGGATGCCCATATACAGCATTGAGGCGGGGATATAAGCCTGCCCGGGTTGTTAACCAGGATGAATTTGATAATATCCTTCTGCGAGAGCTTGAAATAGGCAATTATAATGTATTGCTTGTAAACAGAGTGTTTTGAGATGCGGATAAAGGATTCCCCTGATTCTATGGGGCAAAGGGGAGAATGGATAATAATGACAAATTTGTCGGCAGTATTGCCTGTTTGGTTACGGAATGAGCTCAATGAATTATATTGCATACCAATACCATAGCAAGAAAAGGGATGGTGCCCTTCTTGTTTTAACCAGTCTGTTCCTGATGCTTATTACCTCATGTGCTACGACATCTTTAACATCGGTATGGATGGATGAATCATACCAGGGTGGTCCATTAAAAAATGTTTTGATCCTCGGTATTATGCACCCGGGTGAGTTGAGAGCAACAGTTGAAGATACGCTTGCGCTGCAACTTGAGCGAAGGGGGATAAAAACGGTGAAGAGCTATACGCTCTTTTCTGAAGATACACTTCCTGAGAAGAACGAGATTGAAAAGAAGGTGCAAGAAAAGAACATAGATACGGTATTTGTTATAAGATTTCTCCGGATAGACGATATCAGCCTGTATCTGACCTATCCTCCCTATGTGAACAATGACCTCTATGGGTATTATTCCTATTGCTGCCAGAATATTGTTTCTTCAGGGTATCACGTGAGCTTTGAGTCGACACTCTTTGATGCAGCAACGCAGAAAGTGATCTGGGCTGCACCGTCAGATACTCAACTGGAAAGAACGCGCGAGAGTATTGTTGAGTCCTATGTTGATGTGGTATTAGAGAACCTTTCTGCAAACAAACTGATCCGCTAACCTGCACTATCATTCATAAACTTTTCGCATGAGGAGAGCAGACGCAGTATTGGAGCGGATTTATCCCGATTCTTATCGGGGTCCCTTGGAGGGCCGTCCCGAATGCTTTCGGGCTCGGACCGAGAATGAGCGATAATAATGCGTCTGCTATTCTTGGTCAAACAGTTGCGAATAATCTGGTGTAAACAATGATTCTTTGTGGGTCTTAAGGCCGGACAGGGCCGTATGACATATGATATTATCTGCCTTGATAGAAAGAACCAGCCGGGATTATTACTCCGGCAAGTAAATACTTAAAAGTCGTCATTGTATGTCTTGAACAGATAATCCAAGTCCTATTGAAAAGACTGGATTCCCCGATCAAGTCGGGGAATGACAGACACGGGAGTTTAAAGTGTTTACTTACCGAAGTATTGATTTGACTTTTTGCAAGATTATATGATAGAAAATTAAGATATCCCATGGGGGCGGGCGTTATGGTAAAATCCGAACTTTTAAAACCTGTGGTTTTCATAGTTTTTCTTTCTGCTTGCCTGTTGATCGTTTGTTATGGCAATGCATCTGCTGAGTGGTTATTCTATGATGATGGTGCCCCAGAGCATGAAAGCTCAGACTTGCCCTTTCAGGGAGTACGTTTTTCTCTGCCGGATACCATGGTTAGGGCTCCCCTGCTTTCTATTGAATTTTATTACGCGACAATTTATGAATTCTGTCCTGTGACGCTCTCCATAACAGACCATGACCACTCAATTCCTCTCGGTGATCCGATAGGGTATTCCGCAGTAGATGGCTGGAATTTCCTGGATGTTTCACAAATGGGCATGACCGTGCCTCATAATTTCTATATCGTTATTGAAAATACCGGTTGCGGCAGTCCTGTCCTCGATAGCAGCCTCAGTATGGACAGATCTTTCAAGGGGCGTCATCTTGCAAGTCTTACTACGCGATTTTCCCGTAATTTGGTCCTGAGAGCTGAAGTCGGCATCCCGATTGATATTCCGGTATATGAAGAATGGCGCATGGCAGTTAATGAAAAGATGATCCTGAAGGGCGAGGAGATCGGAAAGCAGAAAATTATGTCCGATCATGAAGAGTTAATGATTCTCTATGAAGACGGGTCGTTGGCAATGGACAACGGCCTCTTTGGCTATTGGATGCAGAAAGGGAAAAAATTCAGATTCTCTCTTGACCCCGAAGACCTCCGTGAATTTATTGCTGATCTTCTCATGAATGAATTTGATAGCGAAACATCGGGAGTAATAGTGACAAAAACAGACTTCACAGGCAAAGTAAAAAAGAATGGCCTGATGCAGGGTACCTGGAAGATTTTTGCAAACGTAACCCTGTATGATTCTGATACGGGTACAAAAGTAACCATTAAGAAAAAATACCTGGAAATCCCTGATGAATTCTGATCCTGATACCTTCTCGGAGGTTCCTGGAGAATGAGGTTTTTTATCCTCCAAATAGTCGTTCTATGCTTTTCAATTGCTGCTACCGGCAGTTTGCATGCAGAAGACTGGCAGTATTATGCAGAAGACAGCGAAGGAAATTTCCTGTATGTCGATAAAGATTCTATTATTCATAAAGAAATAATCACCGAAGTATGGCAAAAAAAGGTGTATGAAAAGAATAGCCTTTTCAGAATTCGCCAGACACTCGGTGAAAAATACGCAACCTTGATAGAAGCGAGGGCACTTATCGAAATATTTTGTCCCAAGAGGACCTTTCAGGTGAGGGCAGTAGACTATTATCGGTCAGACGGGACGGTAATAGAGCATATCTATTATGAATTTTTACGTGACTGGAAGAAAGTGCAGCGGAAGTCAGATATGGAAAGGTTATACAAGATATGCTGTACGACTGAAAAAAATCAGTAAGAAACTGATAGTCATGCCAGCCACGCATTCCTGAAGTGTTATAGAGTACTGAAGCCTATTTCAAAATTGGTAATATCTAACCATATGACTGTTATCCCCCAACAGGGCCTGTCCGGTAAGTCCCGGTCGCAGAGCGGGGGCTACAAAAAACCTTGGGGAACATGGATTTCCGCTCTGCGGGTTGTAGGCTGATCAAGTTGGGAAAAGATTATGGAGCATAGCGTATGGTTTTGTCGGTAATTGGTTGAGAATGAAAGACACGCGCGGGAAAAAGGTTCAAGCCTGCAGAGGGGATACTGCCCTTATTCGTCTTATCTTCAGAATGGATGATGGAAAAATCCTGGACCCCAGTAAGGGTCAACCATTATTTTTGGTTGTCGGTGAAGGCTGGGCCTTAGCCCCTGAAATAGAGCGGGTTATCATTGGTATGCAACCGGGACAGGAAAGGACAGGAAAGATTTCCATGAAAAAAGTGGAGGCGCTCTTTGAGAAAGAAATCTGTTCCCAAATTCGTGATGAAGCTCTTATTTTCGATGTCCATCTCATTGATATTGTCCCCCGGGATCAAGCTGCCGCAGAAGAACACTATGGAAAAGGCCTTTCGCAGCAAAGTCTGGGATGCATTGACGATGCAATTTCGAGCTTTAAAAAGGCAATAATGTCAAATCCCGGATTTCCTGCTCCCTATATAAAATTAGGTTCCCTGTTCCAGGAGAGGGGTTATCTTGACGAGGCCATCGTACTTTACCAACAGGCGCTTGAGCTATGCCCAGATCATTCTGATACGTACAATATCCTTGGAAGTGCCTTCCAGGCAAGCGGGGAATTTGATGAAGCTCTTGTGTGTTATCAAAAAGCTGTACAACAGAATCCAAACGCTTTCACAGCTTATAATAATCTTGGAAGTGTTTTGAAACTGCGGGGAGATATTGAAGGTGCTATACGGCAGTATCAAACAGCGCTCCACCTCAATCCGAATTTTCCTGAAGCTTTAAATAACCTGGGTAATGCCTTGCGAGACAAGAATCAATTGGATAACGCAGAAGCTTGTTATCGCAAGTCAATTGCCTTGCGGCCGACTTTTGCAGACCCGCATCTGAACTTTGCATATACACTCCTGCTTGCGGGCCGGTTTGAAGAGGGATGGGAGGAGTATGAGTGGCGGTGGAAAATAAAAGAGCCTATACATACGTTGTCACAGCCATTATGGGACGGTTCTGATATCGCCGGGCAGCGGATATTACTCTATGCAGAACAGGGCATGGGAGATACTATTCATTCCGTTCGTTATGCATCATTGGTTGCGGAGAGGGGACTGAAAGTCATTATCGGATGTCAAAAGGAATTAAAAACTCTGATGGAAAGCGTGCAAGGCGTAGATCAGGTTATTGCTTTTGGTGAGCTGTTACCTCAATTTGATGTGCAGTGTCCTCTGATGAGTTTGCCAGGGATTTTCCGTACAACCCTGGCCAGTATCCCTTTAAAAGTTCCCTATATATATGCTCAATCCCGGTCAATACAGCAATGGAACAAAAAACTTTCTCTGCGGCCTCACAATCTGAATATCGGCTTGGCCTGGGCAGGCAGCCCCGGACACATAAATGACAGAAACAGATCAATCCCGCTTGCAATGTTTTATCCGTTGTCCGGTATTGAGGGGATTTCCCTGTTCAGTCTGCAGAAAGAACTGCCAGAAAAAACAGACCGGGATACAATCAAGAAACTTGAGATTATTGATTATACCGATGACATTGATGATTTTTCCGATACAGCCGGAATTATCATGAACCTTGATCTGGTAGTCTCTGTCGATACCTCTGTTGCCCACCTTGCCGGTGCGCTGGGGAAAAACGTATGGACACTCCTTCCTTATGCTCCTGACTGGCGTTGGTTGCTCAACCGCGAAGACAGCCCATGGTATCCGACCATGAGGCTTCTTCGTCAACCGTCAGCCGGAGACTGGAAAACGGTGATTGATCAAACAGCCCATGCACTGCGCAGGGAATATGCAACAATGCGTTCACCTTAACGTATTATTGTTTTCTCTTATCCTGAAGATAGTCAAAGATGACGGATTCCATCTGTGATTTTGGCGGTGGCAAGTTTGTGGGTTGCGAAGGCAATGGAGGAGATGATGCTACTTTTCCGGGGGGTACCTGAACAGATGATTTTTTTTTGTAAACCTGATCATGGATTTTTACTACTATTTTTTCCTCTCCCCTGACCATCATCACCTTTTCCGGGACAATCTCCTTAAGTACAAACCCGCTTAAGACATCTCCCTTTTTGAGAGGAATCTGCCTTTTTCCTCTTCCCCTGGTTGTCCGGGGTTCTTTCAAGTCTTCAAGATATGCGATTTGGAGGTCTCGCGATATCAGGGTGCCATAGAGTATAAATTCCGGTTTCGGCAGGGGTGTTTCGTCGGTCTTTTTTTCGGGAGGTATCCTTCTCTCAGGATGAAAAAGGTTTTCATCACCCACCAGGGTATAATCAGAAGCAGAAGGATATGTGCTCTCTGGTACTATTTCAACAATGTGTTCAGCAACTTTCTTTTCTTCCGGCAATAGAATAAGAGTATTCGCTTTGATTAATGGCAGAAAAATGGAGAGGTATGCAAAAATCAAAAGGGCCACAAAAAACACATTCAGAACACTGATATGTTTAACTAAATTCTTGCTGTCAGGTTTCGTCATTTATTGTAATAATACCATATTCAGAAATAGCTAAGATATGGTGCTTTTCATGAGATTACCCAAAACTGTTACAATTGTAATTAACGGTGTTGTGTGTGCCCCGCATAAAGGACAATGAAGAACGATAGGTTACAAAGAGCGTATGACTTGTATCGCAAAGGCAATTATCAGCAGGCGCTGTCTGTCTGTCTGAATCTTTTTCAAGAGAGTCCGGATCATGGGGATGTAATATCATTCACCGGTATGATATACAGTAGTCTCGGAGATTACCGGCATGCTGAACAATTCTTTCATCAGGCACTTGATATTGATCCCCAAAATCCTTACACATGGTTCCATTTAGGGAACGTCAGAAAGAAAGCAGGCAAACCCGACGAGGCGATAGAGAGTTATCAGGCTGCGATTCATTTTCGCCCTGATTTTGCAGAGGGGTATTTTGCACTTGGCAATATTCATGAGGAAAAACAGATGTTTCATAAGGCGGCTTCCTGGTACCGGAAACTCCTCGAGATTCATCCGGATTATCCCTATGCATATGCAAGACTTGGGTTTGTCCTCTATAATACAAGGCACCTTGGAGAAGCAATCAAAGCTCTTGAGACAGCCTTGCAGGTAAATCCATTCTATGATGAGATATATTGTTGCCTCAGTATGATCCACAGGGAAACCGGAAGATATGAGGAAGCTGTGGCTTGTTGCGAAAAAGCCTTAAAAATTAATCCCGAATCAGCATGGGCGTATACGAATCTTGGGGTTACTCTTCAGCATCAGGGTCGGTATAAGGAGGGGCAAAGATATCTTCACAAGGCTCTGGAAAAGAATCCAAATCTTCATGGTCTGCACCACAAGTTCGGTCATTTTCTGATGCATGATCAAGCACCAGCTGATGACAAAATACATTTTTCTGCAAAGGGCATAAAAAAAATCCTTATTGTTGTTTCTGCATTCAACAGGGGGAGGATCACTGCCTTGTCACTGAGTCAAATGAAGCGATATAAGACGAACTATTGCCATTTGCAGGTTTATAATGATCATTCTTCAGAATATGATAACAGGTTTCTGGCACGATATGCAGACGAGGTGATACAGTTGCCCGAAAAAATGGGAATCGATCGGTTACGATGTCATCAGTTTAAAAAGTTTTTAGAGTCAGATTTTGAATTTCTCTATCTGACGGATAATGATGTGATACACGATCCTGATTTTATTCCTATGATGGAGCAGTTATACCAGCAAGGAAATGAAAAGTTGCCGGTTTCCCTGTTCAACAGTATCTTTACCCTGCGGCCTAAAATGATTTTATCCTATAAAGACGGGTTGTTTGTAAAATCCACTGCACCAGGCAACTCTATGTTTTATGATCGCCGGATGGTTGAAAAGCTTCTGGTAATGTCAGAAAGGATCAGAGGAACAATTGATTATCTCCCTTGGGACAATAAAGCAATCGCCTGCCTTGGATTACCGTGGATAACACCCGAACAATCGTATCTCGAACATTTTGGATCTGGGGGAGTAAATAGCAGTAATTACGAACGGGATAGGGCGGTAAATCCTACTGTTTATTTAAGGGAAAGGAGGGAGCAGGTATTACGCTATCTCATGCAGGATATTGATCGGGACGCAACGGTTAATATAGTATTTTGAAATTGAGATATTCGGAAAGGACAATAGAGCATGGATCTTACAAACCGGTATATTATTATGTGTCAAAAAGCAGAGGATATTCAGCATGCATGGATGCCGAGACAGTGTGATTTTATCATTGAGCAAGAGGTGGTTGAGCAAGGGCTCAGTTCTTGCAAACAGGGTGCGGGTGAAGTCCAGGTGGTTGATTTGTATTATCAGGATCAGGAGAGCGAAGGATATCGTCAGGAATGTGAAGACTTGAAAAATAATGCATTCTGGCTTCCAAGACAGGACCAGCTGCAGAATATCATGGAGCCTGATATCGCGAAAGTATCGTTCTTAGTGAATGAAGTTCTTTCAAAACCGTACTATTATCCTCTAAAAAATGTCTTGGTTGAGCCTGCCAGTGTCTTTTATTCTCTGGAACAGTTATGGTTGGCCTATGTTATAAAAGAAAAGTTCAATAAAGCCTGGAATGAAGAAGAATGGGTATCCGGAAATGCTACCCCGGGTTCTTCTTCTGCAGAATAAGATTTTAATGCAGTAATCTGACTTATAACCCATGGTTATCAAAGACGCAATCAACCTTGCGGTCAGCGCTCATCAGTCAGGAGACCTGGAGGGAGCAGAGTCCAGGTATCGGGAGATATTAGAGGTTGACCCGGATAATTTTTTGCATGGCATTATCTGGGACTACTCTATCTGCAGCAAGGTAAATCGGATATTGCAATCAGTGCCATCAGAAAAGCAGTTATAAGCAGACCGGACGATTCGCATGCATACTATAACCTGGGAATAGCGTATCAGAAGAGCGGACACCTATGCGAGGCAATTACTGCTTATCAAAAAGCTTTGCAGTTTGACCCTTCAAACGCCGATGCACAGGTGAATCTTGGCAACGTTTATAAGGAGAAAGGCTTGGTTGATCTGGCGGTTGGTCATTACCGGAAAGCGCTTGATTTGAACCCCAACTATGTGTAGGCACATTACAATTTAGGATCCCTGTTTCAGGAGGCACGGCACTATGATGATGCACTCGCCTGTTATCAGAAGGCGTTACAATATGCCCCAGATCTTTTTGCGGGGGATATATATATCACCAGAGAAAACGGTTGGATGAGGCGATTAGCAGGTATCAGAGAGCCATGCAGCTTAACCCGAACATTTCGGATGTCTATAGGAATTTGGGGCTTGCTTTTTACGAGAAACAGGATTTTGACAAGGCTATCACTTATTATGACAAGGCATTAAAGCTCAGCCCTGGCAGTATTGACGTATATAACAACCTGGGGGCCCTTTTTCAGGAAAAAGGGGATTACCGGGAAGCCATGGTATGGTATCAAAAAGCTCTGGAACTGGATCCCGATAATGCTGTTGCCTGTAATAACCTTGGAAACGCCCTCTCTCAGTGCGGGAGAGATAGCGAAGCTATTGGATATTTTCGTAAGGCAATCTTGCTGAATCCCGACTATGTCGAAGCCCATGCAATTATGTCGCACGTGCTCCTTTCACCGGGTAATTTTCAGGAAGGCTGGGAAGAATATGAATGGTGTTTATTCAAAAAAGAATCAAGATCGGCTTTTTTCCCCCAACCGGTATGGGAAGGCTCCTCGTTCCAGAAAAAACCCTTCTGGTTTATGCTGAACAGGGTGTCGGCGATGAAATCATGTTTGCTTCCTGTCTTCCGGATGTAGTTTCCGTGCCCGGTTTATGTAGGGTAGAGTGTGATATACGGCTGGTACCGCTCTTTGCCCGCTCCTTTTCCCAATGTACAGTGGCAGAACGTATTGATTACGGCAGGGCGGGTGCTCCTGCATCTCCTCTCACTGATTTCAAAATAGCTATTGGCAGTTTGGCCAGGTTCTTCCGCTCAGATATCACAAAATTTCTAAAACATAAATCATACCTTATCCCGGATGATCAAAAAGTAAAGATGGATCAGACGATTTTCTGCAATTCAAGCGAAACTGAAAATAGGGATTTCCTGGAAGGGAGGAAGTACGCCGAATGTGATCAAGGTTCGTTCGACTCAACTGACGCAATGGGCCGGGCTATTCTCTATCTCGGACATCGTGTTCATCAACCTCCAGTACGGCGACTGCTCTGAAGAATTGAAACAGATCGAAGAGATGCTTGGTATGAAAATTCATGACTGGGAGGATGCATATCCGCTGCAGGACCTTGATGATTTTGCGGCACAGATTGCAGCACTTGATCTGGTGATATCTGTAGACAACGCAACAGTCCATATGGCAGGGGCTTTGGGGGTTCCGGTTTGGGTGCTGCTGCCTTGTGTATGCGAATGGAGATGGATGAAGGAACATGAAGATACACCGTGGTATCCTTCAATGAGGCTGTACCGTCAAACGGTTTTCGGAGACTGGGGAGATGTTTTTGAGAGGGTTGTGACAAGCATCAAAAAATTAGTTGCAGCAGGCGTGCCTGCTGCAAAAAATGAATCAGATAAAATCCGCTAGCACTTTTTTCAGAGGATCAAGAAATTCGTCATAGTTCTTCCAGCGACCACATGATGTGTTATACACTGGTTGGCGAACCTGCCAATTACTTGCAGTAAATACTGGTCGCTTTTTCTTGTAGAAATCGAGACATGCTGCATGCCACTCCAACCCGCAAAACTCGACTACTTGCCGGGAAACCTTCTCCTGGTGTTGAACAATATCTTCATAGGAAACTTCCAGGAGAGTTATTGGTAATACGCTGCGCCAGCAATTCATAAGTTTCAGATATTCGAGATAGTACTCTCCCAATTCGATCAGATCGTAGGCGAAATTAACCCCGCCTGCAAATTCCTGAAAGTAGATAGACAAGTATCCAAAGGGTGTCTTTTGCAATGGATAAAGCTCGCTTTTGGAAACAGGAGTGAAATCAAGCCAAGGTGATAATAATTGAAAGGGTTTTTATCAGTAATGCGCATGTAGTCTTTTGATGATCCAGCCGTCTCTTTTGTCGACTTGCTATATAAATCAGCTATCGCATGTGCTGTCTGCTCATCGAGGAAATTTAAGCATTCCGGGTAATGTGCATTGACCTTAAGGACAGATGCTAAATTCTTATCTATTTGAGGGAGGAATAATAATTCTCCTGCTCCATATACGTTAGGATGACTTGCAAGAATCTGTTCAACGAGTGTAGTCCCGGATCTCGGCATTCCAAAAATAAAAATAGGTATTTCAGAATTACTGCCCCAAGACTTTCTGCATTCAATAAATGCAGCAGAGAAAATCTCTTTTATTCGTGATAAATAATCAACGTGTGAACCAATGTTGAACTCAATCTGTCTCCTCTTTAACCGATTTCCAGAATGGTGATACTCAAATGATTCTTTAAACTTCTTTAAATTGCTGCACAATTTCCCGAGTGCAAAATAGGCGTATGTCAGATCATCTTCTGACATATCATGTTTAATCAATTCTTGTATTATCTCGAACAGTCCCTTAGAGTCTTCTTGGCTCAGGCTTTGACTGCTTATCAAATTCAATAACGCCTCAGTGTAATCTGGCCTGAGTTGCAAAGCTTTTTTAAAATAGCTGATCCCTCTATGGAACTCTCCTTGTATGACAAATATGTTCCGGATGTTGTTATATGCTTTAACGTTGTTTGCGTTCAATTGTATAGTTTTCTCGAAATACGACAACGCCTCGTTGAGTTGACCTTTTACTTGAAAAAGAGTGCCTATGTTATGATAAGCAACATCAAGGTTTGGATTAAGCTGCAGGGCTTTTTGATAATAATGAATAGCTACAACTGATTTATTTCTTGCAGAGAATGACCAAGTATGTAATAGGCAAGCGCAGTATCTGGGGTAGAATTAATGAGTTTTTTCATCTACCCTATGGCGGCATCATAATTCTTAAGCTGGTAGTATATTGTTCCCAGCATGTTGACTGCAAAAATATTATCTGATTGAACCGTTAAGGTATTATTCGCGATACATTCTGCTCGTTGTAGATTGCCTTCTTGATAATATTTCAGGGCTGATTGGATGGCTTTGTTTATATCAGTAATATCCATTTGGCATTCTCAAGATAAGTAAAAATTTCAAAGCTAGGGGTATTTCTTAATCTCGTCTGTAACATGGGTAAGAACAGCATTCCAGTCCCCGGGCGAAGCCTGCCGGAATAATCTCATGGAGGGATACCAGGGACTGTCTTCTTTCTCCAGCATCCATCGCCAGTCCGGCACAAAAGGAAGCAGTGTCCAGACACTTTTTCCAAGCGCACCTGCGAGATGCGCTGTTGTATTGTCTATGGAAATTACAAGGTCGAGGGCAGATATCTTTGCTGCCAGATCATCAAGGTTATCGAGAGGATTGCTGTCTCTCCCGTCATGAATTTTGACCCCATATTTTTCGCGAACAACGCTCAATTCATCAGTTACATTTCCATACTGTAGATTAATAAATGCAACGTCAGGGAGTGTAAGGATTGCCTCCCATTGGTTCAGTTCAATAGATCTTCTATAACGGTGATAGGGATGTTCTCCACCACGCCAAGAAATACCGATTTTCAGATGAGAACCAAGGGACTGCAACCGTTTTTTCCATGTCTCAACCAGTTCATAATCAGGAGTGAGATAAGCACGCTGAGGCGAAAAGCTTGTAATGTCCTTTCGGTAATATTTAACTAAGCTTCCAATTGATATTTTGAAATCTGTCCTGAAGATTTCCTCCGGGTATTCACCATCCGTCATGTTTCGTTCGAAAAAAATAATATTGGGGAAAGACCTTTTCAGCAAAGGCATCAAACGCTTGTCACATTCCATCAAAGTTGTTTCAGTCTGATCAACAATATCTGGGAGACAGGAAGCAAACATGATTTCGTCTCCAACCCCTTGTTCTGCACATATCAGGAAAGTTTTGCCCTGCAAGGATGAACCATCCCATGCTGGAAACGAGAAGGTATGATATTGAGAATCGAATGATTTCTGCGTCAGACGCCATTCATATTCTTCCCATCCCTCGGAGAGATTGCCGGATAATAATAATGCAAAAGCAAGATTTACATGTGCTTCGGTGAAATTCGGGTTCATTTGAATAGCTTTGCGAAAATAGTCGGCAGCCATCTCAAGCTTCAGTTTTTCCTTATAAGCCATGCCAAGGTTATTATAGCCTTCTATAAAATCTGCATCTAATGTGATTGCTTTTTGATAATGTTCAATTGCATCATCGATTGCTCCTTTAACCTGGAATACCGCACCAAGACTGTTATGGAGAGAAGCATGATCCGGGTTGATCTGGAGAGCATGTGTATAATACTCTATTGCAGTGTCGGTATCGCCTTTCTGTTTTAGGGCATTGCCCAGGTTTATCATTGCATCAAGATGGTCCGCTTGTAACTGGAGGACTTTTTGATAGTTTGCAATTGCATCGTCTAAACGTCCCTGAATATGGTGGATAACGCCCAGTCTAAAATACGGCTCCGGAAAATCCGGGTCTGTCTCGATGGCATTACGGTAGTGCTGCATTGCTTCTTCATAGAACTCTTTGTCCTGTAACGTAGTGCCAAGATCAAAATAAGTCTGGGCTCTGGGACCCTCCTTAAGAATATCAACCAGTTCAATGTCGAATAAGAGTTCTTTTCCTGCATAGGGGTGGTTTGCATCGAGAGTTACGGTTGAGTCTGTCACATCAGTGACCCGGAAAATCTTCTCATGATCTTTGTGCTGGAATTTCAACTGGAATCCGACTTCAGGCTGGAGGTCAGCCGGGAATTGAGCACGGTTCAGTACTTTTTTTAATTCGTCATCATACAGTCCGTAAGCCTTATCAGGAGACAACGCAACAGACTTTGTCTCCCCGGGTTTCATCTTGATAAAAGATTTTTCAAAACCTTCAATCAGGCCGCTCTTGCCGATAGTTATCTGGAGCGGTTTTCTGTCTTTTGTACTGTCTATGACAGTCCCGTCTTCAAGAGTACAGGTGAAATGGACTGTTATTGTGTCGCCATATTTCGCCGGTTTAGAATCCTGCATAGGGTTTTAGTCTCCTGTTGTATTTGAGATTTTAGCTCTTGATAATTATAATAAATTACAGATAGTCTGAACAACACAGTGTATAAAAACTTGTAAGAAACATGAAAATATATGCCGGATTTTCCTGATAAAATTCACCGGAATACCAAACGCAATGATATCGTTCAGGATGAAAAAACGCTTATTGTCCTTTGATCTTTTGAATTGCACCTGCTGCAACGTCTCTCACATATGCGTCTCTGTCATTGGTTGCATCATAGAGAGGGCCAAGTGCCTGTTCATCACCGATTTTTCCAAGAGCGGCAGCTGCTTCGGCTCTTATAACCCATGCCTGATCGGTTAAGGCATCGATTAAATATATAACGGCTCGCTTGTCACGTAATTCACCCAGTATCTTCGCGGCTGACGAACGGATACGGATATTATCGTCCTTGAGAGCATAAACGAGTGCTTCAACAGCCGGAGTGCCCAGGGATATGAGGGACGTTTCTGCCATATTACGCACAGAAGTATTTTTATCCCGCAGTGCTTCGATCAATGGTCCTACTGCCTGATGATCTTTTGTCCTGCCCAGGGCTATCGCTGCCTCGTACCGGACCAGCCAGGATTCATCCTCAAGGGCATCGATCATGTACGCCGATATACGCTTATCGTCTATCCCGCTCAGGATTTTTACTGCTGCTATGCGAACTGATTCTTTCTTATCTTTCATAGCATTCAGGAGAGGCTCCAGCGCGGTGATCCCGAAGTCCTTCAGTGCTGTGACAGCACCTTTGCGAACCTCTTCATTGTTGTCCCTGAGCAGGGCGATGAGTGGATTGACAGCCCTCTGGTCCTGCATTGTCCCCAACGCCAGTGAGGCTTGTTTCCTTACATTTGCATCCTCATCCTCTAATGCTGCAAGAAGCGGTTGAACAGCATGGTTATCTTGTATCCGACCCAGTGCATCTGCTGCCAAAGCACGAACACTTGGTTCAGAATTCTTTAATGCTTCAATTAGCTGCGTTGTATTATGGTCTTCTTCCATTTTTTCGATTATATTTTTTAAAGCAATTGCTACTTCCTTTTGTTGTGAGTATTTGGAATGGTGATGGACAAAGCTGAGCGGATTGAGTGCGCGCATGTCCTGGATCTCACCGAGTGCCCTGATAGCATTTTTCTGTACATCAGAATCATTATCCCTGAGCGCCTGAATCAGTGGTTCAACTGCCCGCGGGTCTTTTATTTTTCCAAGGGCTTCAACCGCATTTGCGCGGACGACAGCACAATTGTCTTTCAGGGCAGCCATAATAGGTTCAACAGCAGGTGGACCGAGTTTTCCAAGAGAAGCTATTGCAATTCTGGACGGCGACGTTATCTCTGCTGTTCCGTCCGGTGATTTAAGAATTATAGGGTCGGTATCAGCAAGAAGTTCAACAAGGAAAGGTATGGCAGCAACTGCCTGCTGCCCCATCTGGCCCAGGGTTTCTGCGGCAGCCCCGCGCTCGGAGGTACTATCACTATACAGTCTTTCGATCTGCTTTTTTATTTCGGTCGGTATTGTTTGGGAGATATTTTCTCCTGGTGTTGGTTGCTGGGCATAGAGAGGTGCGAAAAGGAAAACAACAGGAAGACACGAGAGCAGTATAGTAATTTTTATTCTATTATTCATAAGGGTACTCACTATAGTATACCATTTGTATAACCATGAGCATGCAGACTCTCATGGTGAGTGAATTGATTAACACTTTACCCTGACTGAAAAAATATTTTATAGTATAAAAAGAGATTACAGAATATTCAAATGGGACTTTAAAAAATCAGGAGGTAATGAAATGAAAAAAATACTAGCGATATCAATTGTACTGCTGATTTGTATCGCCGTGATTCCTGGTGCTTTTGCAGGAAATTTGGGAAGTATGATGGGAAGTGTCAAAGTTGCCAAACAGGCGACGGGAATTATCAGTTCCATTGATACGGATTCCATGATGATTATCCTGAAACAAACGATTAATGATAAGGAGATAGAGTACAAATATATCTTCGACAGATATACCAGCATTAAAAAAGGTGATGCAATTAAGACTATTGCTGATTTACAGAACGGGGATGAAGTAATCCTGGTCTATATACGGGATGGAAACAAAAATGTAGCAAAAAAGATTACTATCGAAGAAGAATAATTTTTTCATTTTCTACTGGAAACTCTGATCTTCTGAAGGGAAAATTTCCTTCTCCACTTCCATTTTGTATTCTTTAATAGCGTCTAAGGCTGATTCTTTCAGGTTTGTATACCGTTTGGCGAATTTCGGGAGGAAGCGTTCGAACAGGCCGATGACGTCATGGAGGACAAGCACCTGTCCGTCACAATGGGGACCGGCGCCTATGCCGATTGTCGGGATTGAAAGCTCTTCGGTGATCATTTTTGCAAGCCCCATTGGAATGGCTTCCAGCAATAGGGAAAACGCCCCGGCGTCCTCAGCGATATGCGCTTCTTCAAGCAGTCTCTTCGCAGAAGCTTCTGTTTTGCCCTGTACCTTGTAGCCGCCCAT
>Ga0209164_1001508_pt1 | contig 29526 bp, 33 predicted proteins | sample MTBNYHSulfiMetaG_FD_187458 | JGI IMG/M metagenome (GOLD analysis project Ga0209164, IMG submission 187458) | Enrichment culture microbial communities from rom New York Harbor, USA that are MTBE-degrading - MTBE-NYH (New York Harbor Sulfidogenic)... | ecosystem: Environmental > Aquatic > Marine >... | reverse complement strand
TCTGATCGCCTGAAATCTGAGTTGCTCTTGGACTTCTGCTTTAAGCCTTCTTGTGTCAACTTTTTCCATGCTGTGCACTATAGCACAGCTGCATTTAAATTACCATAATTATTTGCCGGGTTAATAACACCTTAAATCTTTTAACAATTGACTAAAAACCGAGTCGGTAGTAAAATGCTGATAGTACCCTTGGTTAATACCCTCTTCAGCTATCCTTTCAATATTTTCAAATATTTTGAATAAGCCATGTTCGCTTTCGTAATATATTGCAATAGGGCCGAATTCCTTGTCCTCATCAACATAAGATGGCAAAATAATTTTTTTTCTTAAGTAAACAGCATCTCCGAATGCACCAGTACTATTCAGCACGCCATAACCTTCCCTAAGAGGAGAAAACAAAATGTCACAAGACGCCCCCCTTTTTTCAAACTCGTTTTCACTGAACCAACCATCCAACCAATCTAAGTCCACAACCGCAGCAAGTTTTCGAACAACTCGCCTGTCATCTTCATTACGGACACCACCTAGAGCAACAAATACCAGCCTATCTCGTGTTTCAATCGGTAAGCATTTTAAGACATCAATGAGCATATCATATTTTCTTTTCTCCTCGTTGAAAACTCCTAGCAAACCAATCCTAATCTTCTTAGAAGAAGTCATGAATTTTGTTGTCAAAATGTTAGGGTCGATTAAATCAATATATCGATCATAGCTCACGCCAATGAAAGGTTTTTTGACACCACTTACTTCAGAAAATATCCGCCCCATTGTTCGGGTTTCGAAAGTAAAGCGTCTTAACCTCTTAATTGCCTTGCTTCTGACCCAACAAAAGAAGCCTCCAGTCGAACTCAGATAAGGGTGAATCCTCTTGACAGTCAGAACAATTTTATTCCCATATAAAACGCAACAGAAGAAAAAAGCTAAGACATTTAATAACTCACTAAAGTGATCCCCCTCCGGACCAGTGGATATGTTGATAAAATCAAATTTCCTGCCATAATACAACAACCACAAAAAAAGGGAACTACTATGAAATCTATTAACAATGAATTCCGCCTGACTCCATTCAGGGAACAGGAGTTCACGGGTTTTGCGCTTATCTTTGTTGACATAAAAGGTCACTATGAACCTATTTTTTAAAAGGAAAAAAACATTTCTAAGTACCTTTGAATGGTTATAGGCTTCTACAATCAGAACTCTTTTTTTGTGACTATTCAGATCCATCTTTATGGCGACCTCGAATATTTGTCAAATCCCACATTATTTGAGTGCTGAGTACCCGAAGATCCTCTCCGCAAGCAAGATTGCTTTTTTTGCTTTCTCCAAAGATGTGAGAGCGATTTCCTCTTCGCGAGAAGAGGTCAACATTAAAGAAAGCTGTTCACAGACGCCGTCCTTTATTTCAGGAAACGGTGGTTCAAATTCAACAGCCTCCCAATCGAACGTCCCGCGGCGACTTCGGTATAGCTTTTCCAGAGGAATGAGACGATAGGCGTACTCGGGTGTCATGATCTCAATCCCCCATCGCCCTGCTGACGTCCAATCCGCATGATACGAAAAAGGAATGTCCTTATCTGTGATGCCTGCGCCGACAAAAACCGATCCGGTCGGATGCCATGAAAGCCCGCCCTGCTGCCTCGCACAAAGCTCTTTAGGCATCCCAATCAAGCTGTGGGCCATGCCAATGACATGCAACGAATTGGCAATTCCCCACCTGCGATAGACATCTTCTCTGTCCTTTTCAAAGTCGATGCTGCGTATCAGCTCGGTAAATGTATATCGACACGACGTAATGCCACCATCCTCCTGAATAAGTTCCTTCAGCTTCCAATAACTTAAATAGGTCATCCTGTTATAGGCAATACGCACTCTTGCGCCTCGCTCCACAGCTTTCTGTCTCAGTTTTTCCAGCTCCTCAGCATAGAGACTACCGGGTTTCTCCACCAGGATATTGAGCTGGCCGCACTCAATCGCAGCTATTGCAGCAGGGGTAAGCTCATGAATAGGGGTTGCCACAATAACCAGGTCAAAAGGGTTCAGGCCAGGCATAGTCTTTTCATAGCCGCCGCACAAGGACTCGCAACGGAATATTTCTCCGCATTGGTTCGCCGATATTTCTCCCCTTCCTATAAAACATATCTCCTTCACTCCCAGGGCCTGCAATGCCTTACCATACTCCCTCGCCATCCACCCAGCACCGATAATAAGGGCTTTCCTTTCGGAAAAATCGTTATATTTAATGGAAAACAACGTATTGTAGGACATGAAATTCTCCAAGACAATAATTCAAAAAGCTCAATGCTGAAAGCCCCAATGACCTTTCAGCGTTTCCATTTAGAACTTCGGATACTTATGTTATGGGACAACAATCAATGCCACGCTTTTCTATCTTTTCGACATGTTGAATCAGAGAAGTTAAATAAGGTACGTGTAATAGGAATGACTCACGAAAGGGAGTCAGACAACAACTCCCTGTTTCGAAAAGATCCTTAGCGATCAACTGGGTTATTTCACTCTGAAAAGGAATTTTGAACCTGATTTCCTCGGGGGCCCAGTTTGTTTCTTTCCTGCAAACGATGGCCTTACCTTCTTCCTCGTTTATAACCACCTTCGCATGAGGAGCTTCAATCGTTATGGTAATGCCTCCCTCAGTATTCGCTTCAGACTCCAGATTGAAATGGCCGCCTCGGGAAAAACACCCTCTGAGTCTTCCAGTGAATTCCAAAAATCCCTCACGGTTGCTGGGCAACACGCATTGGTCTAACCCATCAATATCCAGCTTATATTCACATTCATCCGCACACATAGCCAGGAAATCTATGAAATGAATACCATTACAACCCAAGCCCCATTTTCCACCCGTCACCTTTGCATCGAATTGGTTCACTCCTTGGAAAAGCTCCACAACGTCTTTATAAAAAGGTACAGCCCTTCGAGGGCAATTCACCCAGCAATCAATTCCTCTTTCATCCAGAAGTAGTTTCGCTTGTTCGAATTCTCCTACGGATTGAAAAACAACCTTCTCTAAGATGAGCGACGAAACATGCCGGTTCGATAGCAACCCTTTGAGGACGGCCAAACGCACTGGTGAAGTCGTCGCTATAATGCCTATATCGATATTTGCCGATAGGTCTTCTAAGTCTGTGGTGAATGTTATGGAGCGAATATTTTCATTGAAGGGCATTTCCAGAAACCTTCTGTTGGCAATGCTCAGGGATTCCGGACTAATATCCATTAGTTCAATTTTTACTGGCATATCGATCTTCGCGAGTGCCTGTAAATGTCTGCTACCAAGCTGCCCCGACCCTATCAATGCAATTTTTTTGATCTTTGGCATATTTTAATTACCTCACATACCGATACACATGAGTTCTTATGTTAGTCTCTTGAAACCAGCTTGAATAACATCGCCAATCAACTCCTTTCGGACATTGCCATTTTGGAGAGACCTCGATATTCGCCCAAATGCCAGATCGGATGCCTGGATGAATTCATCAATGATTTTATCAGTGTAGGCCAATGTTGTATATACCGCCGCCCCCAATAGATACCCTCTACCCAGCAACTCCTGAGCGTAAAGCGTTTGAAGCGCCAAAGGGTCTTCCTCCTCGAAAACAAGGTGCGTCAGAGGCGGAATCCCGGTTACATGGATTCTCAAGCCATGTTTTTGGGCCAGCTCTTGCCATCCGACACTTATTCTATCACCATAAGAAACAAGAAACTCAGGCACATTATTTTGCTCCATTTTTTTTATGGTTGCCAGTGCCGCAACAAAACCCGTCCTCTCTGTCCACATAGTGGAACTGATAAACGTACTCTGCGCCGCATCCATTATAGCCCGTCTACCGATAATTGCTGAAATTGGAAAGCCATTGCCCAACGCTTTGCCAAAAACAGCTATATCCGGTTCTATGCCATAGATCAGATGAAATCCCCCAACATTCATGCGAAACCCGGACGTCACCTCATCAAAAACCAATACTGCACCGGTCCTTGATGCCAGGCTCCTGACACCCTCAAGAAAACCCGGCGCGGGGGCACTGCCCCGTTGGGGCTCCATTATAATAACGCCAATTTCATTTGGAAATTTGCTAAACAACGCCTCCAACTCGTCCAATTGGTTGTAGCGAAAAGGCAGGATGGTGTCCTTCAACTCCCTTGCCACGCCTTTTGGCGCCAATCCCGGTAAAAGTTGTTCGTCCAGATTGCTTTCATCCCCCAGATTTGCGGCTAGATACCAGTCATGCCAACCATGATACCCACAAAAAGCAATTTTGGTTTTACCCGCAGCGGCACGGGCAATCCGAATCGCCACAGCGCAGGCTTCTCCGCCCGTACGGGCAAAGCGGGCCATTTCAGCCCAAGAATGCAAGTCAATAAGTTTTTCTGCAAGCGCCACCTCTTCATGGCAGTTCAACGAACACATCGAACCAGCATGAATGGCTGATATAACGGCCCCATTCACATCATCATCGGCATAACCGAGGATGCACGATCCGACACCCATCTGAGCAAAATCATAGTAATGATTTCCATCCAGGTCCCATACTTCACAGCCCTTGGCTTTGGAATAGTAAGCAGGCCAAAGTTCGGGAAGAAATTTCTCCGCCCTTTTCGATAGAAGCTGATTGCCGCCCGGAATGATTGTTTTCGCTCTTCTCCACAATTCTTGACCCTTAGATGTCATACTCTCTCCTGCTTGTCTTTGTGTCTTTCTGTTTGGTTCGCAGCGATGTATCCATCTCTTGTTTTTGAACGCGATAAAAATTCTCCCAATACTGCTTCGAAATCGGTTCATTGATTCGAAAAAAGCCCTCATTCAAAACGACATTGATTATTTGTTCATCCGTCATCTGTACAATTTTATCGCCACATTTATCAATAAGCACCTTGAAAAATTCATAATCTTCTTCATAGTCCAAAGTGAACCGCAAGTCGTCGTTTTGGATGGAGCAGGGGATAAGGATGTCAGTTAGTCGATTTTCATCAAAGATTCGCCCCCAGCCTGTCTCCAGGACGTCTGATTGGTGGGTTTCAAGCGCCAACCTCAGAAAGTTGGTGGAATAACCCCATGAGTTCATTCCAAAAGGCAGACCTGTTGTTTTCACATAATGTTTTCCGCTTTCCAGGCCTTTATATACTCTCCGCATTCCTGAAACGGAACACAGAATATCATCGCCATCTATAGACAGAACGGCATCCAATGAGTAAGCGTCGGCTGCCTGAAGGTGTCTCAAGGGAATATTTTCCTTTGAACCATAGAATATCAGCGACCCATTTCGAGAAAACCGCTCAAACGCCCTGTTCTCGACTTCATCTGGGGTAGCAATCACGATTCTTACAACACCCTGCTGAATTTCTTTGTGGAATTCTTCTTGAATCCTGCGAATCAAATAAAAAATAATCGGTTGGTCGCCGACCGGCAAGAGATGTTTGTCCTTCAATCTACTGGATCCCATTCTGGCGGTGAGCAGAATCCCTGTATTCATTCTTCTATCCCCACAAATCGGCCGGTTTTATCCGATCTCTCAATGGCGTACAGGAGCTTCAGCACCTTATGGTCGATTTCCATACTGTTTACAAAAGGTTTGTTATCACGAAGAGCCTCGATAAATGCTTTGAGTTCATCTATATACATATTCTCGCCGATATTGGGATTGTATCCTTCTTCCGAAGGTTTCATCTCATAATTGAAGGATTCCCATTTGGCTGCCGCAGGGTCGAAGATTTGAATTGCATTCTGGTTCCAGTTCCAGAGCAGTTGCTTTTGATCTCCATTGACCAAGAGTCGCCGCGTGGCGTTCCGGGATACCACATCGATCGTAATTGTTGCCAGAAATTTTTCGTAATCGAGAAGAAAATTGTATGTGTCGTCAATCTGTTCCGCCCCCTCAATGTTAATCGTTTTTCTCACATTACCACATACCCGCTTGGGAAAACCTAAAGCGTATGTCAGCCAGGTCAATTCAAAGGGCACGATTTCGCGCGCCCCGCCTGTCGCAGGATTTGAGACATAATAATCGCTAACCTTCTCATAGGTATGCCAATCAGGAAGATATTGACCGGAGTGGAAAATGATGTTTGATATGGTCCCCAACTCACCCGACTTCATGATGTCCATGATCTGCTTGATTGCCGGGTGAAAGGTCATGGTCGCGGATGGAGCCGCAACTATATTCACTGTCCGTAAATCTTGCTGGATCTCCTCCAAGTCTGTATCGACCACACTCGCCTCGACAAAAAAATGGAGATTATTTTCAATAGCAATCTTCATATAAATGTGATGGATATCGGGCGGTACTGAGATAATCAAAGCTTTAGGTTTTGCCTCCTTCAAAGCGGTCGCAGTATCTGAAAACGTTTTGATCCCATACTTCTCATGTGCCTCGATCCGCCTGTCTTCACGAAAATCCAGTCCAAAAACATGTGTAAACCCAAGAGCCTGCAAACATCGTATCCTTCTCTTACCCATTGAGCCCAGTCCAACAATAAGAAAATTCATACTCTCCCCCTTCTTTAAATTCCCTCAATTACCTTCAACGCTTTGCGATACTCAGCCCATTGCCCTACATCGATCCATGCACTTTCGCTAACCGGGTAGACGCCGATTGTGCCGCCATTCATTTTTACAATTTCTATGAGGTGGGTGATGTGAAACAACTGGGCATCGGGGATCCATTGAAGCGTTTCAGGGTTTAATATATAGAGCCCGGTATTAACGAGAAAGTTATATTCAGGCTTTTCTTTTATGCAGTGCAGGCTTCCCCCGCCATTCAGCTCACATATGCCGTATGGTATGTTGAATTGCTTGGCTGATGCCACCAGCGTGATATCATACTTGTTGCTTTTGTGGAAACGGAATATATTAGCATAATCAGCATTGATGATGATATCACAATTTGATACAAAGAAATCTGTTTCAAGCTCCTTTTGAAGGAGTTTCAGGCTGCCGGCAGTTCCGAGCGGCACATCTTCCTCAACAAAGTTGATGGAATACGCTGGATTTTTCTCCTCGAAATAGGCTCGCAGTATCTTGGACATGTGGTGGATTGTCAGATAAAAGTTCTGCAAACCATGCGCAGTGAATCTGTCAATGATATGATCAATGACCGCCTTTTCGCCAACCGGGATCAGGGGCTTGGGCAAAACTCTTGTGAAAGGCTCAAGCCGGGTTCCGCTGCCGCCAGCCATGATGACAACCGGTACATCCAGAGCTTCAACATCTTCTTCTCGGTTGTTTCCAAAGGCTTTTTCCCAGGTGATAAAATCAACGATTATACGTTCAGCGGTTACAACCGGAATCAAATCAACTTTATTTGTCCGAAGGAGATTTTTTATCTTTTCAGTACCACAATCTTCTTGAAGAACGAAAAGTGGGTTTTTATGAAATGCGGCTTCAATGGTCCCAGTCAGATTCTGCTCCTTTAGAATGTACCGACGGATATCTCCATCTGTCAATGTCCCAATCAATTTCTGCCCTTCACCAACGACAAGAAGGACTTTCTGGGCTGTCTTATCCAGCGTCTCCATTGCATCTCGAATGGTAGCGGTGGGTTGTATGGTGATGTCTTTCATCATTTTATATAGGGTCCCTTCCGAAATCTTCGGCAATCACGCCTGCTGGTGTTGCCGGGGTTCGAATCACAGAGTGTCCAAGCTCACGTCAAAAAAGCTCTTCATTCTAATCTGGGATAATTCTCTGCTGATTAGAATCGTTGTTATCGTTTTGGCTGTACCCTGTTTTTCGTAGGGATTTATAGCGTGTTGAACAGTTTCCTCGAAATCACGCGAAGTGGCTTTCTGTATGGCCCTAATGATTTCTTCCAGAATGGGTGTGCAACCGACCACTGAAGTAGCTCTGATCCGGCCTTTCTGTCTGTCCCCAATGTTGACCGTCGGGACTTTGAAACTTGGGGCCTCAATGATTCCACTAGATGAGTTGCCGACAACAGCAGCGGCGTGTTTCATGGCGCTGAGGTATCTTAGCTGGCCCATCGAGCTGAAGGCAACGGCCTTTTCTTTATGGACGGAAACATAATCGTCTATAAGTTGATTGATGATGCGGCCATCGGTATCAGCATTGGCTTTGGTAAAAATCATTCTTGTTGCCGGATTTATGACAGAGGTCAGCTTGTCGAGCGCGCTGAGAAGGATCTTGAATTGGTGTTGAGCTGTAGCTTGTTCGAGGGTGACAGGATGGAAGGTAACTAACAGATATCGCTCTCCCAGGTCGAAGCCGATCTCCTTTTCTAATTCGTCTTTGGTTAGAAGAGGCAAATTTCGGATATTTTCTACCCCAATGGCCCCTACATTGAACACCCGGTCCGGATGTTCGCCAAGTTGAATGACCCGCCTACGGTATTCATCGGTGCTGGTAAAATGGATGTGGCTCATTTTGGTGATCGCATGCCGAAAGGCATCGTCAATCGCACCCTCAGTGGTCTCACCGCCATGGATATGAGCAATCGGAATCCGAGCCACGCAAGCTGAACCGGCTGCACAAAAAGTTTCAAACCGGTCGCCCAAGAGGACAACGATATCGGATTTCAATTCAGCGAAGGCGTCTGCAAAGCCTATGAATGCCAGACCCATAGATTTGGATATGCCGACGGCGCTATCTGAGGAGAGGAGCATCTCGATTTTCTTGTCGATGTTGAAACCATCCGCTTCAATTTCGCGATAGGTGAGCCCAAATTCAGGCGAGAGGTGCATACAGGTTGCGATGATCTGTAGTTTGAGGTCAGGATCCTCATGAATAAGCTTCATCAATGGATGAAGAAGGCCATATTCAGCACGGGTTCCGGTTATGACGCAGATTTTACGCATAGAAGCTCAAAGATAAGAGGCTAAAGCTGAAAGCTGAAAGCTCAAAGGGCTACCAGACGATCGGTGTATCGGCTTCATAGTTCCTGTCTGCCTTTTTTCCAATAACCTCGTCCCAACGCATGGGACTGATGCCTGTTCCGGGGCGTTTGACGGTCAGGTTATTTACTGTGAACAAATCACCTGTAGCTATAGGTTTTGCGGCGACGATGCTTTTTCGGGCAATCGGTTTGTTCTTCATCTCAGAAGTGGACGGCCGTTTGATGCCATTACCAATGGCTTTTTCAACATTCCGTATGGCTCCCACCATAGCTTTGAGCTCTGCCGGTTCCAGCGAGGCCCGATGGTCCGGCCCCTCCATTGTTCGGTCTAGTGTAAAGTGTTTTTCGACGATGGTGGCTCCCATGGCCACTGCTGCTATAGAGATTTCAATCCCAACTGTGTGGTCAGAATAACCGACTGAAACGCCAGGGAAGGCATTCTTAATGGTCAGCATGGCCCGCAGGTTGACATCCTCAAAAGGCGTGGGGTACTCGGTGTTGCAGTGGAGCACGGTTATATTGTGAATAGGGGTCCCGGCTTCAGTAAGGATGTCAAGGGCATCCTCGATTTCTCCCAGATCGGCCATGCCGGTGGACAGAATCAGCCTCTTGCTCAAAGCCCCAAGCTTTCTAAGGTAGGGCAGGTTGGTGATCTCGCCGGACGGAATCTTAAACATGTGCAGGCCCAGCCGAACGAGGAGGTCGATGCTGTCGAGATCAAAAGGGGTTGACAAGAACTGGATACCCATTTCCTGGCAGTGCGCGAAGAGTTGCTTATGAGCATCCTCATCTAATTCGAGCTTCTTCACCATCTCCAGTTGCGATTCCTCTTCCCCTGTAGTGGCCTTTTGGTATTCGGCCTTTGCAGCCGTTCGTGAGATGACCTTTTCGGCTTTGAAGGTCTGAAATTTGATGGCATCGGCCCCGGCTTCAGCCGCCATATCGACCATTTGTATAGCTCGTTCCAGACTGCCGTTGTGGTTGACGCCGGCTTCGGCGATGATGAAAGTGGGTTGGCTGGTAGCTGATAGCTCGTAGTTCATAGATACAAGCTCAAAGCGGTCCGCAGATTACGCAGATTACGCAGAAGATAGAAGCTCGAAGCTCGAAGCTCAAAGGTGAAAGGTGAAAGCCGTGGAAGCCAGAAGCTCAAAGGGAGAAGCTCAAAGCTTATCAATTATTACACAAATAGACGCAAAGAGAAGCGCCCTTAGCTGAGGGATCATTACTGTGGACTCCGACTGCCAAAGGGTATGATGGTGTTTTTCGGTATTGAGATATATTCCTTAGTGACGGCCTGACTGCCAATGAAGGTGCCTTCACCTACGGTGGTGCCGCCATTGACGATCGCTCCTGTTGCGATATGGCAATGGTCCTCAATCACGGCATCATGTTCTACGAGAGCTTTGGTATTGATGATGCAATTGGCTCCGACTCTGGCCCCGGCATTTATTAGGGCATAGTGCATGACGATGGTCCCTTCGCCAATCTGGGCATGCGGGGACAGATAGGCCAGGGGTGACTGGATAACCGGGAACCGTGCGCCCATTTTCAGAAGGCTTTGGAAAAGGGCTATCCGCCGGTCAGGTGTTTTGATTTGACCAAGCGTAATCAATACGTTGGGATATGTTCTGAGCAGTTCAGGAAGTTCCTCATCGGACCCAATTACCGGATAACCCAAAACCTGCTGGCCCCGTTTTTCAGGGAAATCCACGATACCGGCAATCTGGTATGTACCCTCCAGCTCGATAACATCAATGCAGGATTTGCAGTGACCGCCCCCTCCAATAAGAAGAATAGATTCTTTCATAACCTTACACTGCTCGGGAGATTGATCAACCGCCCTTCCAGCCACAAAGCGGCTTCCAGGGAGATGGATTCACAATTTCTATACATCGGCAGGTTGGTCATTAAACGCCATACTGGCCGCGCCTGCACCCGTTTTTCGGCCGCATAGTTTAGAAATCCGTCTCGTTGTTTGCGATCATCCATCAGCACAGCATTTAGCCAATAATTGGAACGAGAATCCACTGGTTCCTGGATAAACGCTATGCCCATCCTCTGAAAAAATTCCCTATACAATTGAGCGGTGGCCCGTTTGTTCTCCAGGGTTTTGGGAAACCCTTCCATCTGCGCACAACCCACAGCCGCATTAATGTTGGGCAGGCGGTAGTTATAGCCCACCTCGTCATGGATGAACTCCCAGGGATGGGGCTGTTTGGCTGTGGTGGTCAGGTGTCTGCCCCTTGCAGCGAGGTCCGCATCATTGGTGATGATCATCCCGCCGCCGCCGGTTGTTACGGGCTTGTTTCCATTGAAGCTGAAAATTCCCAGCAGGCCGAAAGTGCCGAGGTGCCGTCCCTTGTAGAGGCTCCCCAGGGCTTCTGCCGAATCCTCGACAACCGGAATCCGGTATCGGCTGCAAATATCCATGACATCATCAATCCGCACCGGGTGCCCAAAGGTGTGCATGGGCACGCAGGCGGCAATCCGTCTTCCGGATGTCCGATTGTAGCGATGCCCGTCCGAATGGTCAGCAGTCTCATTTTCGAGAAAATAAGCCAGCTTCTCAGGGTCGAGCCCAAGCGTGGCGCGTTCCACATCAACAAAGACCGGTTCAGCGCCACAGTGGGCAATGGCGTTGGCCGTTGCGACAAAGGTCAGGGGTTGGGTAATCACTTCATCGCCGGGACGTACACCGGCGAGAAGCAGGGCCATATGGAGGGCAGCAGTGCCGCTGCACACAGCGATAGCATATTTGGCTCCTGTGAACTGACAGACGGCATCCTCGAACCGGGTCACATACTGACCGACATAGGACACATAAGTTGTGTCGATACAGTCGAGAAGGTATTTCTTTTCATTCCCCTGAAACCTCGGAGCATGAAGAGGGACCGGGTTTTCATTGGGGTATAGGGATTTGATGAAATCTATTATTCGGGCGAATTGATTGGGCATGGGTAATAGCTTAAAGGTGAAAGATCAAAGGTGAAAGATAGCGCGATTTCCAATTCCCTTTCAGCTTTGAGCTTTTAGCTTTCACCTCCCTACACATTATAAAGGTTCCATTTGTAGTTGCGCATATTCTCTTTGTTCTTAAACCAGGCGATGGTTTCTTTCAAACCTTCTTTCAACGTATATTTGGGATTCCATCCCGTTAATTGCCTTATCTTCTGATTGCTCCCCAGAAGCCGCTCCACTTCGCTCTTCTCAGGCCTTAACCGAACATCGTCCGAGATGATCCGGGCCGAGGGATTGATTTCGTCGATAATCGTCTGGGCCAGTTTCCCAATCGAGATCTCCTGCTGCGAGGCGATGTTAATTTCCTCCCCTATCGTGTTTTGGGCCTCGGCGATCGCGATGAAACCAGCCACAGTATCCTTGACATAATTAAAATCCCGTGTCGGATGAAGGCTTCCCAGCTTGATCTCATTGGCGCCAGCGAATAGTTGTGTGATGATAGTTGGAATGACTGCTCGTGCTGACTGACGGGGGCCGTAGGTATTGAAGGGCCTTACAATTGTTAGTGGAAGATCGAAAGCATTATGGAAACTCATGGCCATGGCGTCAGCACCAATTTTTGACGCGCTATACGGTGATTGGGGCTGTAAAGGATGGTGCTCATCAATAGGCACCATGCGAGCGGTTCCGTAAACTTCCGAGGTGGACGTATGGATGATGCGTTGACAGTCATTGTCCCTGGCAGCCTGACAGATATTGAGAGTTCCCTTAATATTCGTGTCCACATAGCTTTCCGGCGCCACATAAGAATAAGGGATTGCGATAAGTGATGCCAGATGGAATACGGTATCCATGTTTCTGGTGATATGTCGACAGTAAGCGGAATCCCGCACATCACCCGTCACGACTTCGATATCATCCAGACAGTCCAAAGCCTCCAGCCATCCCCAGTAGTTGAAGGAATTGTAGTAACTTAGGGCACGAACCCTGGCGCCATGTTCAACCAGCATTTCACACAGGTGCGACCCGATAAAGCCGTCAGCCCCGGTCACAAGGACCCGTTTATTATCAATGCCTCTCATTTGCCTTTCCATAAGTTTCTGCGATTGTTTCCAAATATTCGCTCATTTCCGTATATACCTTATCAGCCCGAAACTTGAGATCAAAGAGCTTTCGTGCGTTGTCGGCCATCTTCCGGGTTAACAAATTATTCTCATGCAGCTTGATAACGGTGTTCGCTAATTCCGTCGGATTATTATTGGGATAAGTCAAACCGCATTGATTCTCAGATAAAACCCGAGCCAGCACTCCGTTGACACTGGAAAGAATCGGCAGACCGCCTGCCATATATTCAATGGCCTTGTTTGGAATTGAGGCCTGAAAATCCGGTGTACTCGGATACGGAATGATCCCCACAGAGGATCTCTGCATGAGAGTCCAAATTTCAGCTTGCCCTATCCATCCGGGAAATAAGACGCTCTTGGAATCCCCAGCCCACCGCCGGCAATTATCGTCCTCTTCCCCCTTTCCACAGATTACAAACACCATATCCCTTCCTGCCTTCTCAAGCAAACGCCCCGCCTGAATCATAGCCTTGAGTTCCATCCTACGGCTCAGGGAACCGATAAATGAAACAGTGAACCTCTTGCTGCTCTTATTGACGCCTTTCTCGTTCCAGAAGTTTTCAGCATCCCTAATCTGTTGTGCTGAAAGAATTGGATCTTGATAGCCGAATGGGAAATCACGATCAAAAGGGCCCTTTTTTCTGCCAGCATAATGAAGACCCCTGTTTACGAAATTCTGGGTCATGCCTGTTATTCCTGAAGCCGTTCGACATGCCTTTCGAAGACTGCGATACATTGGAAGGGCAAGACCGCGTGCGGCTGACCTCAAAAGATTTGGAAAGGCCTCAACCATGATATCCGGCCACATATCCCGAATATCAATAACCAAAGGCACACTTCGCTCTCTGCAGTAGTCCGCGGCTGCTGAACAAAGATCCAGAGTGGGAAGGCAGGACATAACAACATCAGGCTTCGTCTCACGAGCGGCCAATTTAGCAAATTTTTTTCCGACAATATAGTGATTTAGAAGCCGGCGCAGCGATACATTTTTTTTATATCCTGGCCCATGAAGCATGTTGAGACGGTAACGTGCCTTGATTTCAACGGCTGTATCTGAAAAGCGGCGATGGGTCTTGTGAGTATGGTCAAAAGTAGAGCCCCACCAAACCATATCATGGCCCCTCTTCCACAAGAATTCCGACAGGATCCCAACCCGCCAGGGTCTTGACTTCGTCTTATCGAATGGAAGGGGTTCACCGCTTTCAATCAACCAAATACGCAATAATGTGCTCTCGCTCGTTGTCGAAAATTCTTAACGGGTCTTAATAGAAAAACTATCCTCATCGTTTCCTAATTTAGAATGGTCATATAGGCAGAAAGAAGCTTATTCTTTTCTATTTCCCAGTTGAAAAACTGCAAAGCAGCATTCCTTCCGTTTCTTCCCATTTCTCTGCATTTCTCTGGATTGTCATGCAGGTATTCTATAGCTTCGCTTATCTGCGATGGGGACTCTGGGTTAACTGTAATGCCGCAATTATATCTGCTGATAATCCTCTCCCAAAGGGGAAAGTTAGATGCAACAACGGGAAGTCCACATGCCATATATTCGAAAAGCTTGTTAGGCATAGCTTCCACATGATTAGGCTCTGAAAGAAAACAAACCAGCCCAGCATCTGAACTGAAAATCAATTGCGGCAATAGCGAAGGATCAACCCAACCCATCATCCGTGTCCTTTCATACCCGCGCAAATTCCTTAACTCATACTCGTAAGCTGCTGGGGAAATCTCTCCGCAGAGCACAAGCTCTGCCTCTATCTCGTGTGAAACAAGAGACATGGCTTGGACTAAGTTTGAGATACCCCTGACCTTTCCCATTGTCCCGGCATAAATTGCGGTAAAGCCTCTGATTCGCCTTTCTATGGGTGAATACTGGAATACGTTTAGTTTGGGAAAATTCCTCACCGATACACAGTTTCTGTGAAATGCGAATTTGCGTGATAATGAGTCAGTTGCAGCAATGATCGCATCAAAGTTTACAGAGCACAAATACTCCATTATCTTCACGACAGCAGAAAGAGCTTTTCTTAGTGATTTCGGGATGTATTGTTTTGACAACAACAGTTTTGGATAGTCTTCATGAACATCGTAAATTACTTTCTTTCTGAAAAGAAGTTTCAATATAACGCCTACTAGAATCAAATCAAAATCATGGAAGTGGTACAAATCTGAGTTCAATCGAACAGAGGTTACGAGAACCTGCCAAAATGTCTTGGTTAGCCGTCCAAACAAACCACTACTTTTATCAACCGCAACTATTTCTATTCCCTCAACAACCTCTCTACGGTGATACGGTGCAACCAAACTAACAAGATAACCTTCTGCCAACAACCCTTTGCATTCTTTGTGAAAAATTCTATTATCGAATGCACTGTGTGCAGAAGTCAAATGAACTACACGCTTTAAATACAAAGTTACCCCTTCGGCTTATGCCATTTTCGCTAAAAGTGAGGACCGTCATTCGGTAACCACTACACCTTACAATCTTGGATATTCGGTAACCCCAAGTCAGAGCGTTTAGTGCTCCATGGCCAGTTCCGTTTGTATCGTGTCCGCCGCAGAATGTGTGCTATATGTTGGACTATTTTGGGCTCATAGTTTAAGCGTTCGGAGATACTTTGGGATAGTTTGCTGATATCGTCTTCCGACCAATTTACATTTCTATCTAATCTGTTTTGAATCAACGCGATAATGACCTTATCAAGTTCATGATAAGGGAGGCCAAGTTGGTCTTCGTCGCTCCCGCCTGGGATTATGTCCAACCCATCCGTAGGAACCGCATGAAGGGCTTCTTCGGGAACCCCCAACGCTTCAGCGATGGCATATTCCTCAAGTCCTTTCCATATCTGCTGAATGGGTGCAACATCCCCGACATCACCGTTAAGCGTCCAGAATCCCATCCAATACTCTGAATAATTATCCGTGGACACCACAACCCCTCCAGTAAGCTGAGCGATATGATACAAAGTAATCATCCTGAGACGGGCCTTTATGTTACCGGCGGCTCGCGCCTTTCGATGCGGCAACGTTGAAAGCAAATCGGCATCCCCGTTCTGCTTGAGAATTTCAGCAAGCTGCCCATAGACACCGTTGGTCGAATACAAACGCCCCATGAGAAAGTGAAATTCCTCGGAAAGATCAATGAAGATGCTTGGGATTTGGAAATGCTCTAAAACCATTTTGGCGCTGCGTGAAACGTCTGGGTTGGATTCGCATGGCATAATCACGCCGATTGGTTTAATGCACTCTATTCCACTCAAAAGGCCAGCAATTACCGAACTGTCCAATCCTTCTGATTTTCCAAAAATAGCATAAGAAAGTTCATTATTTTCGAAATATTTCTCAACATTCTGCCTAATTTTAATAACAACATCCTTGGCATCTTCCTTAGAAAGTCTATAGGTCATATCCATTTCCTCTCGATTCCTATGCATTCCAAGCGACATGGACGCTTGCAGTTCTTACATACGGCACTTACTCCGTCCCCAAAACAAGCGTTGGTCTAGGTGAAGTATCGTGACGTGTGTTGGGCATGTACTCTTAATTGTAACCTCAGTTTTGAAGGGACAGGCATAAAGCGCAATGATCTACTCAAGGACCATACTGAGATTGGAGAACATCAGGATGAATTTATGTGTGCCTTAACGCCGCAATACTTGAGGAAGATATCCCGCAGATTGGTCACATCGTTAATGCACCCCTGAAGATCTGGAGGAAGAATGGGGACGTCTATGATTTTATGCGTTTCGATCATTCTTTTGTGGCTCGGTATGTACCCTGGTGTCAAAGCCTGATTTGTGAATTGTGAGCTTTCATTCCACCTAACCCACTTTGGTTGTTGTAATTGTTCGCACGATCCGATGGGCTGAAGCACCGTCGCCGTACAACGGTGGATGCTCTGTGGGCGGAATGAATGTTTGAACAGACTGAAGGATTTTGTGCGAATCTGCCCCTGTCAGCACATTCCAGCCCGTCTCCACGGTCTCCACCCACTCGGTCTCATCCCGCAGGGTGATGCACGGAACCTCCAGCCAGTAGGCCTCCTTTTGCATGCCGCCGGAGTCGGTCACGATCATGCGCGCCGATTGTTCGAGGGCGATCATGTCAAAATAGCCCACCGGTTCCAGAAGCTTCAGGTTGGAAGGCGGCTGAAAGCAGGCCGACTCCAGGCACTTGCGCGTTCGGGGATGCACAGGGAAGACGATGGGTTCGTCTATCTGCGAAAAGGCCGTGAGGATGTTCTTCAGGCGGTTGGCGTCATCGGTGTTTTCTGCGCGATGGACCGTGGCAAGCAGATACCCTTTTTGGTCAAGTCCCAGATTCTTGAGAATAGACGACTGCTTCGTCTTCTCTTTGGCAAACAGCACGGCATCGGCCATGACATCGCCCACCACCTCAACGCCCCGGGTAATCCCCTCCGCTTGAAGGTTCACCCGGGCGGTTTCGCTGGGGCACAGGAGGAGTGAAGAGAGATGGTCGGCAACCACCCGGTTGATCTCTTCGGGCATGCGACGGTTGAAGCTTCGAAGACCTGCCTCTACATGGGCGATGGGGATGTGCAGTTTGGCGGCTGCAAGGGCGCCGGCCAGGGTGGAGTTGGTATCGCCGTAGACCAGTACCCAGTCGGGCCTTTCATCTAACAGCACCTTTTCGATCGCCATGAGCATGCGGCCGGTCTGATCGCCGTGAAGACCTGAACCGATGCCCAGATGGTGTTTCGGCTCCGGGATCTCCAGTTCCCTGAAAAAGATAGCTGACATGCCGTCATCGTAGTGTTGGCCGGTGTGGACCAGGATTTCATTGATGGCAGCGTCCGGGTTGGCTTTGTTGTGCTCGGCAATGGCACGGGAGAGGGGTGCTGCCTTGATGAACTGGGGTCTGGCGCCGATGATGGTTACTATCTTCATTGTTTTTTTGACAGGGTTTACAGGATTCTCATGATGTTGCAGAAGGTAACAAATGGAAGAAAGTGTATTTAGACAGGATTAACAGGATTTACTGGATCTTTATGGTTTTTGTTTGCATTTTCATTTTCCAGACGAAAATGAAAATACCAAATCGCTTCGCGAAGAGTTGCACTTGGGAAATTCCCTTGCCGAAGGCAATGGCTCTTTCTCCTTTTCGTCCGGAAAAGGAGAGAATATCCTGTTAATCCTGTTCATCCTGTCTAATAATTTCTTTTAGCCCTTCTTCAGCTTTTGTGTAAGTTTTGCCGCAGACAAGGCAATCCAAATCGTCCGTCAGGCGTTCCCCGCACTGGCACATCCAGCCGACGGGCCGGGCCGGGTTGCCCAGCATGAGGGCATGGTCCGGGGCATTGCGGGTCACCACAGCGCCCGCTCCCACAAAGGCATATCGGCCGATGGCTGTGCCGCAGACGATGGTACAGTTGGCACCCAGGGTGGCGCCGTGTCTCACCAGGGTAGTGAGGAAGAATGGGGACGTCTATGATTTTATGCGTTTCGATCATTCTTTTGTGGCTCGGTATGTACCCTGGTGTCAAATCCTGATTTGTGAATTGTGAGCTTTCATTCCATCTAACCCAATTTGGTTGTTGTAATTGTTCGCACGATCCGATGGGCTGCAGCAGCGTCGCCGTAAAGGGGAGGATGGTCCACAGGCGGATTGAACGTGCGAACCGCACGAAGGATATTTTGGGAATCTGCCCCTGTCAGCACATTCCAGCCCGCCTCCACGGTCTCCACCCACTCGGTTTCATCCCGCAGGGTAATGCACGGGACCTCCAGCCAGTAGGCCTCCTTTTGTATGCCGCCCGAGTCGGTCAGAATCATGCGCGCCGATTGTTCGAGGGCGATCATCTCGAAATAACCCACCGGTTCCAGAAGCTTCAGGTTGGAAGTGGGCTGGTAACAGGCCGATTCCAGGCACTCTCGCGTTCGGGGATGCACAGGGAAGATGATGGGCTCGTCTATCTGGGAAAAGGCCGAGAGGATGTTCGTCAGGCGGTTGGCATCATCGGTGTTTTCGGCCCGATGGACCGTGGCAAGAAGATAGCTTTTTGGGTCAAGTCCCAGATTCTTGAGAATAGACGACTGCTTCGTCTTTTCTTTGGCAAACAGCACAGCATCGGCCATCACATCGCCTACCAGCTCAACGCCTTGGGTGATGCCTTCCTTTTGGAGGTTCACTCGGGCGGTTTCGCTGGGACACAGGAGCAGTGAAGAGAGATGGTCGGCAACGATGCGGTTGATCTCCTCGGGCATCCGCCGGTTGAAACTCCGGAGGCCCGCCTCGACATGGGCGATGGGGATGTGCAGCTTGGCCGCAGCAAGGGCACCGGCCAGGGTGGAGTTGGTGTCGCCGTAGACCAAAACCCAGAAGGGTTTCTCATCCAACAGCACCTTTTCGATGGCCATGAGCATGCGGCCGGTCTGATCGCCGTGAAGACCGGAGCCGATGCCCAGATGGTGTTTCGGCTCCGGGATCTCCAGTTCCCTGAAAAAAATGGCCGACATCCCGTCATCGTAGTGCTGACCCGTGTGGACCAGGATTTCATTGATGGCAGCGTCCGGGTTGGCTTTGTTGTGCTCGGCAATGGCACGGGAGAGGGGTGCTGCTTTGATGAACTGGGGTCTGGCGCCGATGATGGTTACTATCTTCATTTTGTCGACAGGATTAACAGGATTTTCAGGATGTTATCAATTTGGTGTTGGTAGATATCCTGCTAATCCTGTTGATCCTGTCCAATGGCTTTTCTGTATTTGCGTTTCACTATGACACCGGTAGGACCGAAATTAATCAGCAGGCCGACATCCTTTCTGAGAGCGGTCAAGTAATTGACCAATTGAACCTCGTGGGCTTTTGAAATATTCTCCACAGACTTCAGTTCCGCAATCAGTTCGTTTTCCACCAGGATATCGACACAAAAATCACCGATGACCTCATCGTCATAGTAGACTTTGAGGGGTTTCTCTGATTCTGCACTCAGACTTTTCTTAGCCAGCTCAATGAGCATGGCCTTGTGGTAGATGCTCTCCAGAAAGCCGAACCCCAGCTTGTTGAAGACGGTATATGTGATCTGGGGGACGTCCGTTAATATTCAAATAACTTTCCTTAGGAAGGGGTAGAGTAGAGAGCTGACTTTGACGGCGTTAGGTTTGGCCTATCCGTTACCGCCCCTTTCGTCTACAAGGCTCTGAAGGCTCTGGGGTCACATCTTGATTTGTGAATTAGGCAACAGTTTCAGGTTGTCAAGGGGTCATGTCTATGTGGGCTGCGTCCATGGGGCAGCGGGACGCTGGTAAAAAAGTAATTTTCGTTGGGTTCTTGGCGTTTTTGGCGATTTGTCGAAGATCCTGTCTTTAGCGAGGAGCGAAGCGGACGGTTAGATTTGTTTTGAACCGCTCTGGATTCCGAAATCAGATTTCCGAGACATAGCTTGACCAGTTTTCCAGTCGCAATTCTTCTATTCTCTTGAAATGTCGCGTATTGTTTGTGACCAGCGTTGCTCCGGTTGCCAAAGCGCAGGCCGCTATAAACAAATCTGCATCATCGATGATCGTGCCTTGCTTTTCCAGGAAGACCTTGAGTTTTCCAAAACGAGCACATATTTGATCATTCGACTCCACGACCGATACTTTTTCAGTCAGGAGACTGATAGCGGCCAGATTTTCCTCAACACGTTGCGACTTGTGCGCGCCATAGTAGAGTTCACTCAGCGTCATGAAAGAAATTGCGATGTTTTCAAGGCCAACTGATATCGCATTTTGTTCGACACGATCATCTTTCTTCAGCCAATACACACAGATGTCCGTATCTAACAGATACTTCACAGATCTACCTGTCGCTGCCCGAATCCCGTTCTCCGGGACCGGATATCCCTAATGATCTCCGCGGCACTTCGGTCATCCTTCCAAATACCACAGAGGCCGCTTGGCTGAGCCTGTTTGCCCTCTGTCCTTCGAGTGATGGAAATGCCTTTCCTCACCGACTTTAGGATATGGATCACCTCGGGGATGGCTTCCTGAGGGAAGGCCCGCAACTCCTGCAAAATCATCTCTTCATATTCTGTCTCTGTTTGCATATTCACCCCCTATTAACTCTTACGGGCCGGTGCCCAAAGGTATGCATGGGCAGACAGCCTTCGATCCGTTTCTTGAGATTTTAATTGTACCAATCACCGTAAAAATCGTCAACTCTCATTTTTTTCTTCGTGTAATGGGGGACGTTGCCGCTATTCCACTATTTTTCGACAGGATTTACAGGATTCTTAGGATTTTTTGTTTTCATTTTCATTTTCCGGACGAAAATGAAAATACGAAATCGCTTCGCGAAGGAAGGCTGCACAACAGCCCTACGCAGGTGCGGCTATTTTATTTGCCGAAGGCAATGGCTCTTTCTTCTTTTCGTCCGGAAAAGGAGAAAACATCCGGTCAATCCTGTAGATCCTGTCCAATGGTTTTTTTGCTGTTCTTTGTTATCTTTGTTACCTTCTGTAAAAAATAGCCTTTTTGTCATTTGATGGCAGCCGCGACGGCTTCCTGGTCTTCCTGTGTCAGGTACGGCGACATGGGGAGGCTGAGGCATTGGGCCGCTACCTGCTCAGAAACAGGGAAATCGCCTTCTTTGTAACCCAGGTCGGCAAAGGCGCCCTGCAGGTGAAGCGGCCTGGTGTAATAGGCCACATTCGGGACGCCTTTTTCTTGCAAGGATTTGGAGAGGGCGTCGCGATCTTGGGCCACGATGGTGTACTGGGCGTAGACGGAGGTAAAGCCGGATGGCAATGCTTGAGGTTCGAGGTTGCAGGCAGACAATAAAGAATCGTACCTGCGGGCAACCTCTTGGCGTAACGTGATCTCTTTGGGGAAGAGGGCGAATTTTTCAAGCAGGATGGCGGCCTGGAGGGTGTCCAGACGGCCGTTGATGCCGACCAGGGGATGCTGGTGTTTGACCTTCTGGCCATGGACGCGGATCTGCCGCATCTTGTCCGCCAGCGCGTCGTCAGGGGTAAAGATGGCCCCGCCGTCGCCGTAGCAGCCCAGGGGCTTGGACGGGAAAAAGGAGGTGCAGCCGATGAGGGACAGGTTGCAGGCCTTTTTGCCGTTAATGGTGGCGCCGAAGCACTGGGCCGCATCCTCGATGACCGGGATGCCGTGCCTGTCAGCAATGGCGTTGATCCGGCTCATGTCCGCGCACTGGCCATAGATGCCCACGGGCATGATGGCACGGGTCATGGGGGTAATAGTTGCCTCGATCTTACCCGGGTCCATGTTGAAGGTATCGGGCTGGATGTCCACAAATACGGGTTTTGCGTGAAGCAGGGCGATCACCTCGGCAGTGGAGATCCAGGTGTAGGGGACCGTGATGACCTCGTCTCCCGGTCCGATGTCAAGGGCCATGAGGGCCATGAGCAGGGCGTCCGTCCCCGATGCGCAGGTGATGCAGTGCTTTACGCCGACAAAGGCGGCGAGTTTTTCTTCCAGTTCCTTGATCTCAGGCCCCATGATGTACTGGCCATGGTCGAGGACCTTGTTGATGGCCGCTTCGATGTTGCCGCGAATCCTTTTCTGTTGTGCTGATAGATCGATAAATTGCATAAAAACTCCATTTTACAGAAGGTAACGAAGAGAACGAAGTTTAAAAAAACCCTTTCTTACCTTTGTTTCCTTCTGTGAGAATTATGCTTTTTCGACAATAAGCCCCTCAATAACCTCCTCGACAACCACTCTCAGATTCACCTGATCGCTTTCTATAACTGTGTCCTGGAGATGTTTGTGATGAGGAAACGTTGCAATTCCAGGATGGTGAGGCACGTTGTCGTAACGGAATATAAGTGCGCCATCAGCGTTCATGTAGTGATATCTGTATCTGGCCCTATCAGGGGTTATTGACTCGGCAAATTCGAGGATGTTCCCGTTGTAAAATACGATTCTGCCTTCAGTAAACAGAATGCCCAAGGAAAGATCAAAATCATAATCGACATGCTGCTCAATACTGAACCAGTCAGCAATTTTAAATGCAATCCTTATTGTTTTCAGGGCATTCTCAAGATTCATATTTCAGTTTTGCAAGATCGTCCAGTTTCTTCTTTAGCAAATCAGAAGTATTTGCGATATGCTCCCATTCTATCCACTCTTTGTTATCACCTAGTTTTCCATTGTTAAATAGTGTCAAGAAGGTTTCATTATTCATTTTTTGGGCCTCTTCAAATTCCTTGATTTTCTTTTGGTAAACGGCCAATTTCCTTTCAATTACCTCTTTCCCAATGGTAATACTATCCTTGAGACTCGGCAGACCATTTTTTTCAATCAAAACCGTGGCATATTCTTCCATCCCTAACCTCCAACATTATTTTACAGAAGATAACGAAGAAACAAAGCGAGAGACTTTCTTACCTTTGTTTCCTTCTGTGAGAATCATTTTTACACAAGATAACAAAGAAAATAAAGAAAATAATTGGCTATTCCCGTTATCGTGTTTGTGAAAGACCTGCCCAAAAACCCTTTCTTACCTTTGTTTCCTTCTGTAAAAATTATTCTTTTGTTTCTTTTTCTTTTAACCCTTCTTCAGCTTTTGTGTAAGTTTTGCCGCAGACAAGGCAATCCAAATCGTCCGTCAGGCGTTCCCCGCACTGGCACATCCAGCCGACGGGCCGGGCCGGGTTGCCCAGCATGAGCGCATGGTCCGGGGCATTGCGGGTCACAACCGCACCCGCTCCCACAAAGGCATATCGGCCGATGGTGGTGCCGCAGACGATGGTACAGTTGGCACCCAGGGTGGCGCCGTGTCTGACTAAGGTAGGGCGTACCTGGTCCATTTTGCGGATCTCGGCCCTTGGGTTATAAATATTCGTAAAGACCATGCTCGGGCCGCAGAAGACGCCGTCTTCGAGGGTGACCCCTTTGTAAACCGAGACGTTGTTCTGGATCTTGCACCCCTTACCGATCGTCACATCCGGCCCGATCACCACGTTCTGCCCGATGTTGCAGTTCTCGCCGATACGCGTATTTCCCAGCACATGCGAAAAATGCCAGATCTTCGTCCCTTTGCCTATTTCACATCCGTCGTCGATAACCGCAGCTTCATGCGCAAAAAATGCCTTTTCTTTTGGCACGGATTGACGCGGATGCACACGGTCTTCTTTCTCTGCGTCTTGCGCAAGATCAATCCGTTCACCGTTGTGGTCCAGCGACCGCTGCGCCGCATTCAACACCTGAAGTACCCGCAGACCCTCAGCCCCATCCGTACTCGGCCGGCAGCCGTTGGACATGCAGTGGAGGAAGTGCTCGCACTCCATGCGAAGGGGTTCGGCTTCGGTGATCTTCAGACGTTCGGCCTGGGCCTTGACCGGGACCGGCAGGTTGTTCTGCCAGGTGATCTGGTGGGGATAAAGGAGTAGTTTGTCCGGCCACGGCTGGGTGTCGTCAAAGACCGCCATCTTCTTGTCTCCCACTACCACCAGCTTCTGTTCCTTGAAGGGATGGAGCCACGACACGAAGATATGGGCGTGGAGTCCGGACGGGAATTCCATGTGCGTGGTGGTGACGTCCGCGATCTTCTTGTGGAGATAATTGGCACCGGTGGCGGACACGGCCTCGGGCTCTTCCCCTGCCAGGGCCAGGATCATAGAGATGTCGTGGGGCGCAAAGGACCAGAGGATGTTTTCCTCTCGCCGGATCTTCCCCAGGTTGAGGCGGTGCGAGTAGATGTAGTTGATGCGGCCCAGATCGCCGGTCTGAACGAGTTGCTTTAGCCGAATAAAGATGGGGTGGTACTGGAGCAGGTGCCCGACCATGAGCACCCGGTTTTGGTTCTGTGCCAGTTGGATCAGTTCCCGGCCCTCTTCTTCATCCAGGACGAGCGGCTTTTCCACATACACGTGTTTGCCGGCAAAAAGCGCCTCCCGTGCCAGGGTGAAATGGGTCTCGGCAGGGGTGGCGATGACAATGCCATTGACGTCGTCTCGGGAGAGGACGTCGTTTAGGGCGAGGCAGGTTTCAAGGCCGGGGTATTGTTCCTGGAAGCCTTGGAGCACGGTTTCGTTCTTGTCGCAGATGAGCTTAAGGGCGCCGATCTGGTGGTAGTTGCGCACCAAGTTTTTGCCCCAGTAGCCGGAGCCGATAACGGCGATGTTGGGTTGTGTGGTATTCACGTTATCTCCTCTTTAGACAGGATTGACAGGATTTTCAGCCCCGGTTAAACAAAGGACAAAAAGGTTTAACGGGGTAAAGATTAGTTTTTACTGGGTAATGGGGGACGGGTAATGGGGCACGTTGTTACCCTCTGACTTTATTTGATATACTCCAGTTGTATTCATGACGGACGTCTGATCCGCAATTGATGTGCAGAGGCAACAACCAGCGTCCCTTTCCAGGTCTCTATTCCATGATGTTCCAAAACCCATTCGAGCACTGAAGTAATGGCGCTCTGGCTTTCCCTTGCCAGTCAAAAAGCAGAATTCCTTGATGCGCACCGGGGATATGCTTTCTTATATCTGAGAAATCAAGATCCGTTGTTATGAGGAAGCGTCTCTCTGTTTGAGCGACGTCCCATATCACTGAATCCGATGAACCGGACAGCCGTTCCTGATGAACCGTTTCCACATCGTGTCCGGCAGCCTGGAGAATGCCGGACACTGAATTTGGAATACATTCATCCAGCTTAATTCTCATATCATTTCCTCTTATGCAGTCAGGGCTGCAGGCAGAGGCATGATCATTTCATCAGCAGCGGCCGCAGCAGCATATGCAATAGCTGCATATACCGCTTCATGGGTTAGGCCCGGGTATTCCTTAACAATGTCTTCAGGAGCGTGGCCTTCTGCAAGGTTGTCAAGAACCACCTTTAATCGAATTCTGGTGCCCCTGATAACAGGAGCCCCACCACAGACACCGGGCTTTGACTCAATAAATTTCTCGTATGGTTTCATGACCAACACCTCCATCCTTGCTATAGTATGTAAATGGGGGGCGTTGTTACCCTCTGACTTTATTCGAGATAATCCAATAGTTTTTCGTCCCTGTAAAGCAGTTTTTTCCCTCGATCTATGCACCTGCTTACACTTTTTTCACTTAGGTTCAAGTATCCCGCTATTTCTTTGCCGCTGTTCTTCAGCTCGATTGCGGCTAAATAGCTGATAATTGACCTGGCATTGCTGATCTTCTCAGTTCGTTTAGATGAGACGAGTTCCTTCATGTCCACTCCTTGGTCTTTCGTCACCTTCCTTGTCAATTCATCCAAAGAAATCGGCGGACGAAAGCCTCTCTCAAACGTCTCGTTCGCTTTGTCTAAAGCCTGCATGACAAATTCCCCACTCCCCAGTATCCTCGCATCTCCCTTTTCTCTCTCTTCTTTTGACCTGCCTAAGAGGCCTGTTTTGTTACCGCCAGCGCTCCGGACGAGGCCACCGCCTTGAAATTCGGGCCGCCTGCCTTGGGCGATGCCTTTTTCCACGAATTCACGGTATCTGCGGCGAGCGGATTTTTGGGTTTCACCGAAATGGAGGAGGACGTCTTCGATGGTCTTTTCGGCTACGGGCTTGTCTTTGACAGGATTAACAGGATTTTCAGGATGTTTGTTGTCTTTTTCAGTTTCCGGACGAAACTGAAAAAACAATCCGCCTTTGGCGGAGGGGATACTGGGTGCTTTTGGGTTGCTGACCTTTGACTGTTCGTCAGTGACCACTGGGATCAGGGGGTTCTTGCAGTGACCGAGGATGGCGCTGTGACCTGACCAGGGGTATTTGTCGAGTTCGCTCAGGTCCTGGACCAGTTTGGCCCGGAGCGGATTGAGGTGAATATAGCGGATCAGTTCGAGAAGATACGGGTCTTCTTCGCAGATGATGGATTTGTACCGGTTCTGAAAAAGATGCCCTGCGCGCTTATGTCTTTTGTTGAAGGTGACGGCGTAACCGGTCATGAGTTTGCGCATGACCTTGCTGAGGGGCGTCGGGCCGGTGCGCAGGAGAAGGTGAAAATGATTCGGGATCAAGGCCCAGGCGTAACATTGGGTCTGGGTTTCTTCCAGGATGCCAGCAAACCTTTTCAGGAAACACTCGCGATCCTTGTCGTCCAGAAAGAGCTTGCGACGTTCGATTCCCCTGGCCATGACGTGTTGGAGAAGGCCGGAGGCATCAAGTCTGGGTTGGCGGGGCATGAAAATCCAGAGGTCAGTAGTCAGAGGTCAGGAGGCGGTGATTCTTTAGAATTCTTTGGGGAGACCGGCTTGCTTTAGCACACCATTTGCCGTGTGCCGAGATTTGATGTTTTGATCCACCACAAATCGAACACCTGTAATTGGGCTATACCAGATCTCGTGATCTCCATTTCCCTGCCTTTCGAAATTGCAGCCTGCTTCACGTAGGAACTCCTTCAAGGGCCTGGTGTAATCGGTCATTACATTCTACCGGGTTGAGCGACCTCAAAACGGCGCGTCATGAGCTCAAAAGGCACTTCTTCACCCATCTTAACACCATTAGCCTCAAGAAGCTCAGGGACAATGGTTCTTAGCTTCCGGATCAAGCCCTCCATAGTCGCTTCCTCAGTAACAAGGCCGGGCACATCATCGCTCGTGGCGACCCAGACACTTGCTTCTTCATCCCACTCAGCCCTAATAAAAAAAGGCTTTACGGTCATGGTATACTCCTCACCACCAGAATTCGATGCCTGATCGAATCTCGGTGTAATTGGCGAAATTGGTAGATAATAGATCTAAACTTATCCTGAAAATCAACGCTCTTGTCAAGAGCTTTTCAATGAATTTCAAGCGGTCGTCAGACCTTGGTCGCGGTAGGAATGCCGGTCACCCGGCACCCCCCGCACAGATCCGGACGTGAGGGATTATCACGCCACGGCGTGACTCCTGCCTTAGGTGATAACGCCAAAGCGCACCAATGGTAATGGGGGACAGATACTTGAGGGGCTGCGTCCATAAGAAACTATGCGTGAAGCATCTGTAATGGGGGACATCCTTTACTAATTGTACAAATGCTTCTATGGGCAGGCTTTTAGCGCAAATTCAAGATTACCGCTGCGCCGGGATTCGGGATTCGTCGTTATATAACTGGCGGCATTTGGCGTTTACAGGGCAGGCGTTAACGCCTGACTGTGGTGGCGTTCCTCACTTACGGTAATGCTTGGTCACCGAGATAATTTCAACCTTCCCACCGGGCAAACAGATGAACAGTGCTCTGTGCTTTTTGTCCAAACGAAATGAATAGATCAGCCGATGTTTTGGTTCCAATAGTTCGGTGTTTAGAGAAGGATGAGACGGATTGTTCTCGAAGAGCTTACTGGCCTTTTCCCACTTCTTTGAGAGACCCTGTTTCTGGATGAACTGCTCTATGTCTTCTCTCAGTTCTGTTATTAAAGGCATATTTCCTACTTGTTATAAACAGACGATTTTTCCAAACCACCCTGCAAATCCCTAAGAAAACCATCCTCATATAAGTCTGTTGCCTCGAAATCGGCCAAAATTGATTCAATATTATCCTTTTTAAAGGCTTTTAGATCTATATTCTCTTTTCTGAGTCTACTTAGGATATCCGCTCGTTCTTGCTCAGAAAGGTTGTCTATCAGTTTGTATAACGCTTCGATGGAAATATCAATTTCCTTGGTTATTGTTTCTTTAAAGGTTATACGAGGCATATATTTTCACCCCCTTGCTTATCGCGAACATTGGTATTTCTGTCACATTCCCCAACAATATCCCTCAAGTCCTGATATCTGTCAAGAGTGTTTTGTGTAGTGGGGTCGGACCTCAGCAAGCTGTCGAATTGTATACAGAAACGTTCAAGAAAGGCACTATTTTGGCCCCCGGTGAAATTCGCTCCGCTCGTGACTTCGTCAATTTCACTGGGTAAACCTTAAAACGCTCTTTTTGGCCCCAAAAAGGGGGTTTTAAGAAAAAGTTGTGATCTTGGGGACGTCCGTGAATATTCAAATAACTTTTCGTCCTAATATGATGAGGGGGATATCGTTTCGTTGTTGCGGCGTTTATGCATTTGAACCGCAAAGGCCCAAAGGACGCGAAGGCGGGTTTTGTTTGGTTCATTTTGATCCTGGAGGAGGGATTCAGAATCAAAATACCCAAGCCCTTCGGGCGCATAGTGGAGCGGCTTGTTTGCTCAACGCCGGCATGAGGGGGTCCCTGAGCTGCGCGCAGGGATCAAACCAGTCGACCTGCCAGTTCTTTGTAAAGGGGGAATTTTCGATCTGAGGACATCAGTTGAGCTTCATGGATCAGAGCAGTGGCAATAATAAGCCTGTCTTGGGGGTCGGTGTGATGCTCGGGAAGGTCGACGGCCCTTCCAGCGATTTCCGGTGTGATAGGGAGCAGAGTGATCCCAGACCCTTGCAGCGCCCTTTCAAACCAGAAGTCTCTGTCGCAGGAGAGTTCAATGCGCGCATGGGCTTCAAGCCATGCAAGTTCAAAGCAGCTGATCGCTGAGACTGCTGCCACATCGGCAGCACCTATCATATCTTTTCGCTTTTCACCAAGTGCAGCAGTGTTCCCATTGACCCACCAGAGCCATATATGAGTGTCCAATACGATCATCCGGGCAAATCCCAGTCAGACTCTGGGACCGTATTGATAATTTCACCAATAATGCACACTTTCCC
>Ga0209164_1001506_pt1 | contig 29532 bp, 39 predicted proteins | sample MTBNYHSulfiMetaG_FD_187458 | JGI IMG/M metagenome (GOLD analysis project Ga0209164, IMG submission 187458) | Enrichment culture microbial communities from rom New York Harbor, USA that are MTBE-degrading - MTBE-NYH (New York Harbor Sulfidogenic)... | ecosystem: Environmental > Aquatic > Marine >... | reverse complement strand
CGCCTTTTCGGGCCAATGCAATGGCCAGGTTCACGGCGGTGCTGGTTTTGCCGACCCCGCCCTTTCCGCTCATCACGATGAATTTGTTTTTAATACGGCCGAGGGATTCGCCCACTGCCATTTCCAACGCATCTTTAGGATTGCTTTTTTTATGAGCGGTATCCATGTTTTCGTGAATCTGTGTCATTTCCCATGCTCCTCATTCCGATCCCGGGCGCATTGCTGGGGTGCGAGTGCCGGAACGGGATCCTTTCGGTCGATCGTTTGCAGAGGACTCCGAATAGAACCTAAACCGATTCAACCTATTGATTTCCATAAAACTTGTCAATGGGAATGGACGGTCATCAGCGATTCTAACGGAGTCTTATTTATCAAATTCGGTATGGATGTGGCAGTCGGAAGGCCATGATCCGGTCGGCCTGTGTAACGCGCCGGATGGTTTAGGACTGCGTGCCGGATGGTTTAGGACTCTGTTTTCACGTAAACTCTTCATTTGAAAATCTCTCTAAGCAATGGAACCGGCATGATCTGTAACGTGCCGGATGGTTTAAAATTCGATTCTCGAGGTGTTGTTCCGAGGGTTTGTTTCGCCAGGCGCACTTTATTCATTTATTGACCCATTTTGAAATTAGAATGACTCAAAGGGCCGGCCGAAATAGGTCAGGACCGTCAACGCTAACAGGTAAACACTAAGTATTGATTGCACACCCGAAACGACCCTTACCCAGCCGCTCGCTCGTAAATTGTATTCTTTGGGATGTATTCGGGCAATCCAGTTGCCGACATTCAAATCACGCCAGCCAATATTGAATGCAGACAGGATGCTAAAATAGATCGCATATCCTATGCTATCCCTTTTTTTGCTCCTTAACAGAATAGGACGCTCCTTCCCTAAATCCTGTCTCATGCGATCATGAATCCATACTTGCCAAATGCCGTTCATTTTTTTCATCTGGCGGATTGAGAAAGCATAAGGAAATATTAAAATGATCATTAAACAAAATAATATTACCAGCGGCCTCTCTGGAGACATTCCCCATTGGCAAGTAAGATCAAATGCAATGTAGCCGGCAACCACCTCAGCCTTGGTCCACCAATCACCATCTTTTAATCCAAGCAAAAATCCGGAATGTTTTATCGCATATGTGATTTCACGTTCTTGTTTTCGCATTCCAGCCTTTTTTAATGCCTCCCGTAGTTCTATTAGTGCATGAGGGGTTTTTTCATACTTTAGGGTCGAAAGACCCTTTACTGTTGGGAACGATTGGATCTGGGGGAGGCAATTTGGCTTAAGTTCAAATCTTGCCCCATCAAAAAAGGAAGTGCGCAAATCGGCCTGTAAAAAATTGACTGAAAGAAGGACCGCCCTTTCAAAACTGGCTCCTTCAAGAGCGGCTTTTTGAAAATTAGTCTCAAATAAAGTAGCATCTGAAAAATTGGCAAACCAAAGCACTGCATTTTGAAATTGGACAGAACTGATTGTAGCTCTTGGAAATTGGGCATCATTGAGTTTAGCTCCTTGAAACTTCGTTCCAAATAGTTGAGCACCCTGAAAGTCGGCCTCCAGGGGTTTGGCTCCTTGAAAATCGGCTTTACTAAGATTAGATTGTCGAAAGTTCGCCTCCCTGAGATCGGCATCTTGAAAATTCGCCCCTACTAGATTAGCCCTTTCAAAATTTGCCTTCTTGCCTTCTCTCCCGCTGGTTTGCATCCACTTTTTATGAAGTCTGAGTATTTCTCTAAGACCCGCTTCGTCGATAATGGTTCTATCTCCGAGAGTACCGGTCCAAGGCTTTGCTGGCTGTTGGTTTTGTGCAAGTGCATGATGATTGGCGCTGAGACAGGTTAATATAATGATCAGAATGCGGGTACAGATGGAAATAGCCATTGACAACATACGAGTTTTTTCTTTTTGGGAGTTCAGTGCTCTTATAATGGCTTTAGTTTTTTGTGATTAACAACTCCTGAGCCTTAATGGACTTACCTTTTGATGCGGTATAGTTCAATAATATCTTTTTATGGTTAAATGGCCTGAATACGTCGCGCATTTCTGGATGGTCGTTGATACTGAGAATGAAATGCGCTTTGAGGTCTTGGAGCATGCAGGCCAGTTCCTGATAATCGGCCAGCTCGAAATTGTGGGCGTAATATGGCGCTTTGTAATATGGTGGGTCAAGAAAAAACAGAGTGCCAGGCTTATCGTAGGTTTCTAAAAATTGCTGCCAGGTCAGATGCTCGATGGTCACACCGGCAAGTCTTAGATGGACTTCGGACAGCTCCTCTTCAATTCTCAATAGATTGATCCGCGGCCGGCTCATCGGCGATGCCCCATAGGTCCTTCCCCGAACCCGTCCGGCAAAACAGAGCCGCTGCAGATAATAATACCGGGCCGCCCGTTGAATGTCGGTCAGGCCGCCGGCGGCCTGCTGGCGCTTCCAGTCTTCGAACCATTCCCTCGAGGCCAGGAGCCATTTAAACTGCTTTAAAAACTCCTCCAAATGGTTTTGAACCACCCGGTAAAAACAGATCAGGTCGCTATCCAGGTCGTTGATGACCTCGTACTTGGATGGTTCCTTCCTAAAAAACACCCACGCGGCCCCTGCAAAAACCTCGCAGTAAGCTTTGTGGGCGGGCATCATTTCAATTATGGTCTGGGCCAGTTTGGATTTCCCGCCGATGTAGGCTAAAGGGCTGTTCATTGGGCTCTCCTTGAGTCGATCCAATTGAGTGTGATATGAGCCCCTTGCTCGGTCCGAGCGGGGGGCCGTCCATTTTGGATGGGGGGCTGGCATGAACAGCTCTTCGCCCCCTGGGGAGTTGGCGCTTCCCAGGGGGTGGCCTCCTTATTCCTTCATATCTGTTTTTGCCTCCCTATTGTTTGACCCCCTTGTCGGTTGACTGCAGGGTTTGCCCGTAGGGGTTTTGAATTGTTGTGATTTGAGTTTGGATGGCCGATGATAGAAATGCATGACGGACGGGGTGTCATGGCGTGCCTCCCTGGCGCACCGAATCAATTTTGGCGGTGATGGCCGACTCCGCGGAATCGTCCACCGCTTTATAAACCAGCACCTGATCGATATGCCCGTCATGGGGCTGCTGACCATCTCCCGTATCATAGCGATCGTAGCCCACCGAAAACGGTTGATAATTGAGAAACAGACCCTGGGTCCAGATCCAGGATTGATTGTAGATAATGGCATTGGTGTCATCCCAGACCCGCAACCCGACCTTTCCCAGGACGGTGGAATGCCAAAAACCGATATGGTGCCAGACACCGATGACCGGAATGAATTGGGTGAACTGCTCGCTTAGGTTTACGCTGTCGTCTGCGGCCCTGACCCAGATCATAAAACGGTCCGTGCCCTGGTCGTACATCACGTTGAAGCCGCGGCCCCCTATGGCCGGCCGGTATTTGGTGACAAACATCCGGGTGGTGGACTTATCGTCGATCTTGACCCAGAAGCAGATCAAGAAATCCTGGGATCCGCCGGTGTTTTTGCCCGGCGCGCCGGCCGGGTAATTGGCGTCGGCAACATAGAGGTGCTGGATGGCGGCTGCGTTCAGGTCAAGGGATTGATTGCCTTGCTTGTAGTCGGTGGCATCCACCCCGCAGGCGTTGGCATCGGTCATCAGGGCGGATCCCGACACCTCGTCCCAGGCGATGCCCTGGGTGCTGTCCATTTTTAGATGCAGCACCAGGTTGGAGGTCCAGTCAAAACCCGTGCCGCCGCCGTGGCCGCGCACAAAATCCGCAATGGCTTTCGGGGACAACCCCAGGCCGGCCAGGGCGGCGATCCCTCCGATTCGATACGCCCGTTTTAAAAACTGCCGCCGAGTCATCATTGTGTACCTGCCAGGGTGAAAGAAACAGCCGTTACCGTTCCGCTCGGTGCGCCCAGCAGCGCGCGCATCCACGCGCCTGCGGCAACGGCCGTATCGCTGATGATGCCGGCGTCGTTGCCCCCATCGGCCGTAACGGCCGCGGTGAGCACGCTGGCGCAGTTGGCCCCGGCCGAATCGCACTCCTGCAGGTCGACCGTAATCGAAGGACTCGTGCCCTCTGCGATGCAGTTGAAGCTGGCCAGGGTCATGCCGGCCGGCGCCCGGAACCAGAAGAAATCATCTGCGTCCGTAGGGTCGCTGATGGTGCGCTCCTTGATAAAGGGATGGGCAGGGGCGTGGGTCTCGACGGCCAGCTTCGCCTGGGCGGGCGAGATCAGGCGAGGTGCGGTTTCGGTGCCGGTGATGATCTCGGCATCGCTGGCCGCGGCGACTGCGTCCTGTTTGGCGTCCAGGGCCGATTGCGCCGGGTCGGAGACCGGCATGTCTCGCAGCCTGATCTTTTTGGTGGTGCCCGTTGGCGCCATAGTGGTGTCCGACACGTCGGTGACGATCGTCACGTCGTCTGCGGCCGGATATTGCGCCAGATCGTAGTCGGTGATCTTGGCCCCGGCCTGCTCGGCCCGGCGCAGTTGTTCGTAGTCCGGTCCCCGGAAACTCGCGCAACCGGTGAGCAGCAGGGCGATGACGGCGATAATGGTGATGGGTCGCATGGTAGCTCCTACATCAAAAGAAAATAGATTTGATCCTGGGCCGGATCGGGCGCCCAGATCCGCTTGTTTTGCCGCTCGACCAGACGCACGCCGTCGCGCGTGATGCAGATGTTTTGCCAGTGGTCCATATCGACCCCGGCAAAGCGCGTGCCGCACACGATGCCCAGCGGCCAGTTGAGGCGCTGTTTCGATCGGCCGGCCAGGTAGTCATTAGCATGCAGGCGGCGCTGGGCGGCCACGAGATCGAGCGATTGCTCCTCGCACTCGTACAGATGCGGAACAAAGGGCGCATCCGGCTCGGTGACCAAAAACGCGGCCACGTCGGCGGTTTCCGGCAGCCACCACTCGGGGTCGGACAGTACGATGAATTCCAGTCGGGGCCAGATGGCGGCGAGTTGGGCGCGGATGGTTTCGCTGGATACGATCATGGCTATGCCTCCTGCAGGGAGATGATCTGCGCCAGGGTGGTGCCCGGCGCCGCGGCGTCGCATTTTGCGCCAAAATCCCAGCGCACGCTCTCGGGGTCGGCGGACTTCAGGATCTCGGCCTTCCTGGAGTAGTAGTACTTCAGGACCACGCCCTTGATCCAATCGAAGATCTGCTTGCAGGCGGCGCGCTGGGCCGCGGTGCTGTCCGGGTCGCTGTACAGGGCCTGAAGGGTGATCTGGGTGGGCTGCGGATAGTCGTGCGTGACGAAAATATAATGGTGCATGTCGAATTCGAGCCTGCGCCAAATGGCGTCGCGGTCGACCACCCATTCCTGGATGCCTTCATCCCATACGGAATATGGGGTCGGCGGCGTGGATGCGGCGATTTGCGCTTTGATGCGCTGCTGTTCCGCCTGGTAGACGGACAGGTAGGAGCCGGACAGGGTCGCCAGGGCGGACCCTGTGACCTTCGCGTTGGGCTTGCCGTCGTTGTATTCGATCTCGGCGAAGGTATCGTAAATCTGGATGGCGTGGACGTTGTCCGGAGCGCCCACGGCAACGTGCAAAAAATCGCCGTCCAGGCCGATGACGCCGTCGGCGGGTATGATCGTCATCCGCATATCAGCTTCCTCCTGTTCTCGATGGCCCGCACCAGCAGGTCCAGCCCGCTTTTGTTGTCCGCCATTTCGTTCCTGAAGCTCTCCACGGCAGCGCCGGTCTGGCGGGACTCTTTGGCGTTTTCGATCAGCAGTACCGGCAGCCAGGCAACGGCGCAGCCGTATTCATCGATCTCCTTGCCCGTCTGCGGATCGGTCCCCAGGACATGGGTAAACCATCCGCAGTCGAATTTGCGGCACGGCTTGAACCCGTCGAGCGGGCAGCTGTCTTTGGGTTTGAGTTGCATCCGTTCCTCCCCGCTAGTTTTTGGTGGCCATGATCACATCCAGGTATTTCACCGCCAGGTTGATCGTGTGGTCGTGGCTGCCGCCGCCGCCGACCGCTTGCGACGGCCCCAATGTCGGCGTCGCGCCCGAACCCGCCAGAGTGTAGTTTTGCTCGCCGCCGTAGATATTGCCTGCGCGGGAAACATGATTCGAGGCGGTTAAAGCCGATGCGGACGAGTCATTCGCGACCGTGTCGTGCGGGTGCGACGGCATCTGCGCGGTGGACAGGGTCGTCGCGCCCACCGAGGTGTTGGCGAAGGCGGCCGTAAAGTCGACCGATCCTCCGCTTCCGGCCGCCCCGGACACGACCCGCAGCGCTTTGTTGTTATCGGTGACCACTTTGGTCCACCCGGTGGGCGCGGTGCTCTGCCTCCAGACTGTCGTGGACCCGGACGGGATCACAGCGGCCGCGATCATGGCCTGTATGGCCTGGCGCAGCTGCATATCGTCTTCGTCGCTCAACTCCATTGCCACGAATTCGATAGGCTCGATCAGCTCCCGCTGGACGGCGTTGAGCCATTTGCTCCACACTTCGGTGGCGAGGATGCCAAGCCCGTCGTCTCCGTCCGTGAATTCGCCCGCGCCGGTCGCGTTGGGGGAATCTATTTTATGCAATGGAATTCTCCTTTGTTAGCCGCCGTACCCGAACAACAGGATCAGGTGGCCGGGATTGGCCTGGCGGATGGTGCACTCCAGCAGATCGTTGCCCCATTGGCGGATCCGGTCGCCGGCCCGGTTCCGGCCGGCGCGGAACCAGCGCACGGTGGTCGCCGGCGCGTTGACGCGCCACACGGTGGGGTCGCCGCCAACGTTTTCGGTGATGGTGACGTCGTAGCCCACGGATTTGGCCAGATCGATGAAAAAACCCGGACGCTGGTCGCCGATGAAAAAGACCCTCGCCATCAGCGCCTGGCGGCGTTCGCCGAGCGTGCCCAGTGCGCTGGCGCACGGTCCGGGCAGCCCCTTGGAGGTCTCCCACTCAGGCAGTATTTCGATGCACCGGGATGGGTCCATTTCGGATAGCAGGTCGTCGCCGCGCTCGTGGATGCGCGCGCACTCTTCGGCCAAGCCCTCGGCCATGCGGTGCATCCAGGAGGCGTTGTCACGCGGCCAGGCGCGTCCGGGCGGCAGCAGCGCCGCTATGAGCCCGGTGTATCGGTCCCGCAGGGTTACGCCCATGTGATCTCTCCCATGACGGCAATGGCCCCGGCCGCGGGCGTGACGTCGGCGGCCGGGACGGTCAACACGTGATCCTCTTCTCCGGCGGCCACGCTGATGGCCTCGCGGATGTGGCTGATTCTGATCGTGCCGCCCGGCTCGGCCTCGCGGCGCAACAGATCGGCCAATTCGGCCGCGATGGCGTCCTTTACGGCCTGGGTATTGGGCCCCGGGGCAATGGTGAAGTCGATCGGCGCCTCGGCCGGCGCGTCCACGACCAGAGTCACGTTGACCGCCCGGCCCACGGTTTGTCCGGTGGCGGGATCGGTATGCTCCTCCAGGTAGGCGGCCACCTCGGCGATCTTGGCCGCGTTGGGGACGATGCCGCCTTCCTGGTCGTCGCAGACGAACAGCACGGTCAGTGATCCGGCGGCCGGTGTGGCTTCATACGCCCATGCGCGCGTGACGGCGGCGACCTCCTCTGCCCAGATTTCGTAGACCACGCGATTGGCGCCGGTGATGAAGGCGGCCTCCCGCTTGACGATGCGCTGGCGATAGGCCTCGATGGATTCGATGTCCGCGCCCCCCGCCAGGCCGCCGGCAGCCACGATGGCGGTGGCATTGACGCCGGCGATGGGCGAAACGATGGAGACGGTGGCGTCCTGCTCTGCGTTCGCCGCCGCGCCGGCCTCGACCGCCGCGACCGTGACCGTGGCGACGCCTTCGGCGATGACGGCCTCGGCGGTGGTGGCGTACTCTGTGCCGTCGTCCTTATGCCACAGGGTGCCGGCCGGGATCACGGCGCCGCTGGTGCCGGTGACGGCGATATTGCCGACGGCCCACGACGCCGGCTTGCGGATCACGCCGCGCATGGTGCCGAAACGCAACAGCCAGGCGTCGTCCTGGGTATCGGGCAGGATCTGGCGGCTGATCCACTCCTGGTGGCCGTAGATTCCGTGGGCCAGACCGGCCAGGACGCGGGCATACACGGCGTTGACCCGGCGGCGCAGCCCGGACAGCGCATCGGAAAAACGGCTGTTCAAATCCGCCGTAACGCGCGAGATGAGCGTTTTCAAATCCGGTCGATCAAACGGCATGGCGCAATTTCCTCAATCAAATATTGGCGCGCCGGACTCATCGAGTACGAGTCCGCCGCCTTCATCGGTGATGATTTCTCCGGCCTGCGCGCCGACGGCCTGCACGGTGTAGGTGGTCACGCGGCCGGGCGTCTCCTGGATACGGATTTCGAGCGCCAGGACGCCGTCGGACGGATTTTTGGCCGAGACATCCACCGTTTGCGCGACGCCGTCGTCGATGAGCCACTGCAGTGCCTCGGCGGCATAGGTTTCGGCGCGGCGAAGCACGGAGGACAGCTGCTTTTCCCGGTCCAGCAGCCAAAGGCGCGATCCGAGAAGGTCGCCGTCGCGTTCCGGGTAGATGTCGCCCCACCAGCCGCGGCGATCGTCCGTGCCGTCGGGGATTTCGTCGTCGGGCTCGGCGCGTCGGTCGGTGAACAGCGAGACGATCACCGCCGTTTTAAGGCTGTCGTCGGTGACCGCTTCTGCGTCCAGATCGATGAGGCCGTCCCTATAGGTGAGTGCCAGGTCGCTCATTCATCCCGCCTACATCTGCTCGTTGGGCACGCCGGTAACGCTGCCGGTTTCGTCGTGATCGTGCTCGTTGTAGACCTCCCGCATGCCGGCCATCGATTTGGCGTCAGCGGCCACGCTGTCGCTGATGTCCAGTTGGGCCTCGATGGCGCCGGCGGCCGCGACCAGCGGGGTGGCCAGGTCGCAGCGGGTCGCGGCGTTGACGGTCATCTGGTCGGTGTTGATCTCCACCAGGGCGGCCGCGTTGACGCGCAGCGTCTGGGTGTCGATCTCCACCAACCGGCCGCTTCGCATGATGATCGTGTCGCCCTCGTGGGTGTAAAGGGCCAGCTCCCCGGGCTGCAGGCCCTGCTTGCGGTAACGCCGGTCGCCGTCGGCCACCACCACCATGTGGTTGCGGTCGCCGCCGATGGCGATGCCGATCGCCTCCGCGCCGGATAGGGGCACGGACGAAAACCCGTAGTGCTGGTAGCGCTCGCACTCCTTGACCTCTCCGGACAGCAGTTGCAGCTGCACGCCCTGCTCCTTGAGCCCGTCGTTCACCAGCTTGATCACGCCCCGAGCGCACAGCAGGCGGATCTGGCGCCATACGGGGGCAAATGCCCTTGCGAACATGCGTTCGATGGTCATTTCCACGGTCAGCCTGCCGCTCCCGGAAAGGCGAAGCTGCCCGCCTCTTCCTTGATGGTGATGGGCTTGAGCCCCTCGGGCGGGCACAGTTCCAGCTCGGCCAGTGTCCCGCTGTCCCCTTTGGACAGCAACACGGCCGCGATCAGCATGTCTCCGTCGATCCGCAGCCACTCGGAGGTCACGCGCACCAGCGTGTTGGGCCGCCATAGTCCGCCAGGGTGGGACCAGCCCTGCACGGCGACCGCCGCCCGCGTGGATCTGCCGCGGCGCACGGCCGCTTCCCACAGGGCGCGCTTTCTTAGCGCCGCAGTGTCTCCGGCCGATTCGGAGATAAGGATGAGCGGCCGGTGGCGAATCACGCCCGGATCCGCGGCCGATCCCATCGGGCTGGCGTTTTGCTCCGGCGTGCCAGCGTCTCCGAACCCGATGTCCATGCCCTTGACGATATAGGTGTTGTAGCGCTCACGGTGTGAGCGCACGGCCGCGGCCCGCAGGATGTTTTCGCCCTGCACCAGGCGCACCGGCACGCGCGCCGTGCCCGGCCCGGTGATCACGAGCCCGCCCAGGCTGTCGCTCATCGGCAGCACGCCGCGGTACCGGCACAGGCGCTCGATGGCGTCGAAGGCGGTTTCGCCGGGCTGCAGGGAAAACGTCCTGAATCGCGCGCCGGTATCGGTCCCGGCCGCCACGGTCACGGGGATGCCGAACGGTTTGCAGATGACGGTCGCGATCTGCAGCAGGGTCTGATTTTCCCAGCGTCCGGGCGTGTTGGCGGCCGAGCAGTCCACCAGGTCGCCAGCGGCGTCGCGGCCATTGACCGATATCCGGTGGTCGCGCTCGTCGTACCGGGGCAGATCGTCGTCCACGTACCCGGTGATGACCACCGTGCCGTCGATGGACAGCGCGCAACGGTCGCCCGGGTCGATGGGCCACGGCTCGTCCTGTCCGGACCAGCGCTCGGTCAGGGTCAGGGCGAACCGGCCGCTGGCCTGCTCCATGCCGCGCTGGACGCGCACCTCCTGCCAGCCCGCGTAGCGGCGGTCATTGACCGTGAGGACGACCTCAGACACTGAGCACCTCCAGTTCGCGGCCGCCGGGCACGAAGCCCGGATGGGCGATGCCGTTGCGCGCAACGATGTCTGCGTCGCGGGCCGCGCCGCCGTAAAGACGGTGGGCCAGGACCAGGGCGGGCAGGTCGGCGGGCAGCGTGATGCGCCGGATGGCCGGCAGCCCCGGCCGGTTGCCCAGGTCTGCGATCAGGGCCGCGCGCAGGCCGCACAGGGCGTCGTAGAGGGCGTCGGCCGCAGTGAGGCATACCGTATCGATCTGATCCGAGATCGCGAGGCGCTCGGCGTCTGCGGCCTGCTGGCTGTCGTAATCGGCGGCGCTCGCCACCCGGGCCGCCGCGATCGTTGCGCCGGCCGCGAACGCATCGGACAGGGCCGACCGGTTTTCGGACTGGACCACGCGGTTGGGCGTGGCGAGCGGCACCGTGCCATTACTGCCGGAAAAGGAAAAGAAGCTCTTGAGCGCCGACAGCGCCAGCAAGGGGCGCTCGGCGGCGGTGACGATGTCGCCCCAGATGGTGGTCAGCGATTGGACCAGGTCGATGGGGTCGCGCACGAGCGAGGCGGCGCTCTGGGTCAGGGCGTTCAGATCCTCCATCAGGCCCGTGGCGGCGGCCAGTTCGGGCAGGCCGGTCACGGCCCGATGGATCGCGCCGGCCATCGCCTCCACCTGGGCCACCGCGTCGGCGCCGATGAAGCTGGGGCGTCCGGCCACATCCAGGCGATCTTTAAGCTGTCCGGCAAGGGCCTGCGTTGCCGCCTGAGATTTTTCCTCGACGACCCGGCGGCCATCGGCGCTGTCGGCCGGGTATCGGGCGTCGCCGGCCGCGCCGAACAGCACGAAAAAGCGGGCCGTGCCACCCCTGCGCGTGGATTCTCGCGGGCCGCGGGCGGAGAGCACCTCGACCTTGAGCTGGCCCAGGGTGGGATGCACCAGGATGCCGGGCCCGGGCGCGTCCAAAGCTGCGGTGAGCCGGTCGCGCCAGCCCATGTAGTCGCTGCCGGCCACCATGATCTCCAGGGACCAGACACGGGTCCGGCGGCCCAGGTCCTCGATGAAGGGCAGATCGCGGCCGGGATACTCGTGCACGACCTTGCGGCGGCCCAACTCGCCGTCGCTGTCGACGTACAGGAACGGCACGCCCCGGAAGCTGCCCTTTTCGTATTCATCGAAGACGCTCACCGCTGGCCTCCCATCGTGCGTCCGGTGTCGACGTCCAGATCCAGGTTTTCACCGCTCATGTGGGCGATCCTCAGTTGATTCTGATGATCGATGGTGATTTTCAGTTCGCCCGCCATTTTGGTTTCTTCGAGTTTTCGGATGGTGCTCTCGATCAGGTCGTTGACCCCGCGATAGTTGGCGCCTGAGGGGTCGCGCCGGTCCAGCTCGGCCTGGATGAGCCGGGATTGATACGATCCGGGCCCGCCGCCCATGACGTTGTTCCGCGCGAGCATCTCCTGCAGGGTTTTGGTGGAGTAGCCGCGGACCTGCGAACCTGAAATGGCTTTGGCGACGGATTCGCTCGCGGCTGCGATGGCTGTCGCCGCCACGGCTGGCGCCAGCGCCGCCGCCGTGGCGGCCGCCGTTCCCAGCCCGCCGGCCGCGGCGGCTCCGGTGGTCGTGCCGGCTGCGGCAGCTCCCGCGCGCCCGAAAAACGTGCGGTTCGGCGCTCCGAATCCCTTGTTGACAATATAGACGGGCACCACGCCGGGGGGCAGCCCGGCAACGCCCGGAAGCCCCATGCCGCCGCCGGTCGCGCCGACCGGACCGGTCTTACCGAACATGCCCATCAGGCCCCGGCCGCCGCGGTAGATCATCCGCGCGCCGATCGCGCCGGCGCCGATGATGCCGATCCACTTGGCGATATCCATCCAGCGCTGCAGGGCGCCGGGTTCCAGGCCGTTGAGCGCGTCGGCCAGCCGGGCGACCGGACCGGCCAGCTCGCTGTCGGCGAACTTGCGGTACGAGGTGTACAGATAGGTCATCGCCGAGTTGAAATCCTTGGCCGCCCGGGCGCTGTCGACCAGCACGGTGGTGCCGTCGGCCTGCACGTTGTAGAACTGGTCAAGGCTGGCGACGCCGCCGGTGCGCTGGAACTCGGCGGCCGCGGCGTTGAAGGCGCGGATGGCCTCAGCGTCGAAGACTTTGGATAGGGCGACTTTGCTGCCCCTGGTCTTTTTAATGATCTCTTCCATGATAACCGGAAGTGATCGCATCTGGGTGGTTGACCCCGGCTCGAAGATCTTGATGCCGCCACCCTCCAGGATCTTGAGTTTGTCGGCGTCGCCCAGTGTACGCACCAGGGCCTCGAAAGCGGTGGCGGCCATCTCCGATGATCCAGTTCCCTGGCGGATCACCTGCAGGGCGGCCCCCATCTCGCGGATGGCGGGCAGCCCGGTGCGGCCCATCGCCGTGTAGGCCGTGACCACGCGCGGTCCCAACGCGGCCAGGTTTTGCAGAGTGAAGGCGCCCGCCTTGCCCTGGACGGTCAAAATGTCCAGGGCCTTGAGCACTTCGTCCGGATCGGTCAGGCCCATCTTCTGGAACTCGGCCGCGATGCCGCCGATGGAGAGGCCCTCGGCGCCGGTGGCCTGGATGGCGGCGGCCAGGTTGCGCAGGTTGTCTTCGGCGAATTTCAGGTCGCCGGTTTTCTCCACGATCTCTTCGATGGCGGCGGTCAACTGGCCCGGATCGATGCGGATGTCCGGCGCCTGGGACACCTCGAAGATCCTGCGCTTGAGCCGGTCCACTTCTTCGGCGCCGCGATTGGCCTGGATGCCCAGGCGGGTGAACCGGGCCTCAAGATTGCCCACCATGCGCAGCGTCCCGATGGCCCCGCCGCCGAACAGAAAGGCGGTGTAGCGGTTGCCCAGCCGGTCGATGCCCCGGCCGAAGGCTCCCAGCCCGCGATTCATCATGGATATGGCGCGCGCGCCACGCTGGCCGATCATCTCCACGTCGCGAGCGTAGCGCCGGGCCTGTCCGGGCAGGTTGCCGGTGAGGCTTAAAATCAGGTTGGTGCGCAGGTCGCTCATCTACTCATCTTTATCCGGGTACAGGGCCCGGTAATGTTGCAGCAGTTTTCGGCAGCTCAGGGCGGCAACCTCCGCGCGCGTCCAACCGACACGCACGGAGACGGCCAGGAGCATGGTTTCAGTCGGTTCCCTGGCTGCCAGCCAGACGCCCCCGGTTGGCCGCCGCCTGGGCCGCGCCGTGGTCGAGGGCGCCGGATGCGTTGCGCAGGGCGGCCAGGTCCCGGCCGGAGAGCCGGCGCAGTTCGGCCATGCTCAAGGGGCCTTTGTGATCGCCGATGCGAACGATCTGGCGGCACAGCAGCTCCATGTCGGTAACCGTGGGGCTGGCCACCAGGGCGGGCCCCTGCTCGGTGTAGACCACCTTTTCGGCGGCGGCGCAGGCGTCGATCAGGTCGCCGGCGGTGTACTCCTTCAACTCGGCCAGTTTGTTGGCCACATCGCCGACGGTCAGGCCGTCTACGAGCATGATGGTGGTGTTGGCCATATCACTTCATCTCCTGTGCGGGCGGCCCCTCGATGACGATCTTCGATCCGCCGTTGTTGCCGCCGGTGATGGGCGGCGGATCGACCACGTAGGCGTGGTTGACGACGTAGACCTGGCCGGTGTCGCATTCGAAAATGGCGGTGACGTCGTCGGCCCGGCGCAGGGCGTCGAGGGAAAAATCCTTGTCTACCACCAGGTCGCACTCGATGCGGGAGACCTTGCGGCTTTCGGAAAAATAGCCGGGCTGGTCCGATTCGATCGAGGTGCGCACCGGACCGCCCGGATCGAGGCTGGCGCCCGGCTTGCTGTGCAACAGATTGCCGTCCATTTTGACTTTGACGATACCGATACTTTTGGGCATTGCTTTTTCCTCCTGGAAGACGGGAGCGGCCCGTGCCGCCCCCGCGGAAGCATTACAGGATGAACTGGATCAGGGCCGCGAAGACCCTGAACTGGTTGACCAGGTCGGGCGACACCAGCACGTCCACGCGGTTGCGGTCGTTGGCGTTTCTCTCCACCACCAGGTCGGCCTTGAACTGGTCCAGGTTTTCGATCAGGCCGGCGGCGGCCCACTCCTCGGCCAGGGCGATGATTTCGGCCCGGATCATTTTGGGCGTCACGATGGCCTGGCCGGGGCCGTAATCGATGCCGTCGTCGGCCAGCTTGTGGCGCGGATATTTTTGCGTGATGCGCGCCCTTAAGGAGTAGCGCAGGTACTGCAAGGTCGCCGGCGTGGTGATGTCCAGGTAGCTCGGATCGGGCAGGCCGTAAGCGTTTTCCTGGTACATGGTGATCAGGCGCAGGATGCGGATCACCCCTCCGGCATCTACGTTCCAGGCGCTCATGCCATCCCATAACAACAGGTTGAGCTCCTCGCCGGTCCAGCGGTTGGTTTCCGGCGGCGGCTTGAGACCGGTCAGGGGCAGGGTCTGCATGGGCCTGGCGGGATCGATCGGCAGGCTGAACGCGGCCTGTGCGGCGGTCTTTGCGGCCCATATGTAGGACGGATCGGGGTTGACGCCCGTGGGCATGCAACTGATGAACGGCGAGTTTCTGCCGTTGCCGAACGTGGTGGCCTCCGACAGCGTGCCGCGGTAAGCGCAGTAGGCCAGGCCGTCGATCTGGCGGGTGCCGCTCCAGCGGCTTAGCAGTTCGGCTTCCAGGGCGGTCAGGTTGGCCGCGTCGGTGTACGGCATGACGATGGCCTGGAACCATTGATCGCCCATCGCGGCGATGGCGTCGGCGACGTCCGGGTTGGCCGACCCGCCGCTCATGGCCGCCAGCTCGGCGGTGACGCCGGCGGGCGTTGCGTCCTCGGAGTAGTAATTGAGCCGCAGGTCGATGTCGTTGCCCGTCAGGCCCTTGTGCCGGGCGGTGTAGGTGACCACCGCGTCCACGGCCGCGGCGGTGACCGGCAGCGTTTCGTCGGCCATGACTGCGGCGGCATGGGCCGCCGCGATCTGGGCGTCGGTCATGCCGGCGGTGATGGCGGTGCGCACCCGGTCGCCGCCGATATAGTGCGCCAGCGTGCCCGCTGCGGTTGCCGGCCCGGTAAAGGTGCAGGTGCCGGTGGCGGCCACGCCGGCGGCATCGTCGGCCAGCACGATGGCCCAGCAGTCGACGGAGCGGTTGAGCGACTTGAACTGCTCGATCATGCGCGCCAGCATGGAGCCGGCGCCGAACAGGGCGATGGCGGCTCCGGCGGTGGGCACCTGGACGAGCGTGTTGACGGGGGCCGCGCCGCCGGCCAGCTTCTGGCCGGTGAAAAGAACGCGGTACTGCATGGCCGGAGTGCCCACCACGGCCCGGGAGTTGTCAAACTCCACGTAGGCCAGCGGGACTCGAAGGTTGCTCGGGATAGTGGTGAAATTGATCATTTGCTTTTACCTCCCTTGGCCGGGGTTGGGGCGACCACGTCGCCGTCGCGCAGGCGCCGACGCCAGTAAGTGGTGTCGGGCTTTTGCTCGCCCTCGTAGGACAGCGGCTGGCCGGTCTGCGGATCGCGCACGATCAGGCCCTTTCTGGCGGGTTTGACAAACAGTTGTTTCACGGTGTGCCTCCTTCAAGTTCGATGGTGTCGATCGGTTGCGGTTCGCCGTCCTGGCCGCCGTCCACGTCCCAGGCGGCCACGACGCTCAGCAGGTCGTCGAGGGCCTGTCCGGGCGCCGGCCGCTCGGTTTCGAAGCCGGTGGAAAATTCGATCTGGTAGACGCCGATGCCCTTGTCGGCCAGGTCGGCGTCGGTGATGTTGTAAAAGCGCTCGGGCACGATCGGTTCGATATCCAGCCCGAGGGTCTGCAGGGCGATCAGCCCGACGATGGTCTCCACGATGGCCACGGCGCCCTGGCGGCGTTTGCGGTCGCTGGCGAAGTTTTTGAATGCCACGGCCACCAGGATGCGCGGCCGCCACTCGATGAGCTGTTCCGAGATCTTCCGGAAAGCGCCGTTTTCGATGGCCACGAAGGCGGCAGGCAGGCGGCTTTTCTGGGCGGCCGCGCTGCGGGCCTTGCGATCTGCGGCGCTGTCGCCGGTGTCGTACAGATCCACGTCCTTCACGACGAGCCCCCTCTGCTCCAGCAGTTCGACGATGGCGTTTTCGATCTGGTCAAGCATGGTCCAGTCCCGACAGCAGGTGTTCCTTGACGATGGCCGCAAACTCGCGCCGGTCGTCGGCGTTGACTCCCAGATAGGGGCGCGCCGGTATGCGGATGCGCGCGCGGCGGCTCACGATGGAAAACTCGGCCCCCTCCTGGTGCACGCGGCCGTAGATTTTGTTCGTGCCGATAACCACGTGCCCGCGGCCGACCCGGTAGACGATGCTGCCGCGCAGGCCGCCGCTCGCGGTCAAGATCTTGCGCCGGGCGACGTAGGTGGCAAAGCGCTTGGTCAGCTGCCCTTTCTTGGTGTACTTTTTGCCCCGGTGGCTGCCGTAGATGGTGCGCAGCTTCAGCGGCGCCCAGGGCTTGCCCTCCGGGTCGTGCTCGCCGGTAAAGCGCTTGTCGGTCTGAACGAGCATGTATTCGCCCATGCTTTCGAGCGCCGGCGCCATGTTCTCGGCGTGGCGGGCGAACTTTTGCATCAGCGCGCGCACGTGGCTGTCGTCCAGGGTGACCCTTGTCGCGATGCCGGCCATCAGTATTTCTCCATCGTGTCCGAACCGAATATTTTGGTCCGCGTGGACAGCTTGGCGGCCGCGGCCGTGGTCTCGGCCGGGGCCGCCGGCGCGGGCGACACGCCCAGGGTCACATCGCCCTTGGCCGCCGCGCGCAGGAAGGCCACCGCGTTGTTGTAATCGCGCAGCCGGTCATCGGGCGCGCCGTGCCGCCCCTGGAACAGGTTGTAGACGGCGATGGCCACCGCCGTTTTGCGGATCATGGCCGGCACGGGGTCGAAGGGCACCTTGTAAAGCCGGCCGCAATAGCTGTCGATCTCGGCGTCGGCATCGTCGATGGCCCGACCGGCCCTGGCGGTGTCCACCACCCCGACGCCGTCATCGTCGGTGATGGCGATCAGCTCTTCCTCGGAGATCTTTTCCAGCAGATCGTCAAGGGTGCAGTAGGCCATCTGTTAGGACTCCCTGGGCGGCTCCATCGATTTGCTCACGAAAAGATCGATCAGGTCCGCTTTCCTGGCGCCGGACGGTATGTCAACGCCCAGCTTTTCCAGCTCCTCGGTCAGTTGAGTGACGGTCATGGTGCGGTCCAGGTCTTTTTTCATCTGCGCCTCGGCCTCGGCCTCGCTCGCTGCGCCGGTTTTGCTGCCGATGTCCTTGGCCGTGGCCTTTCCCTTGGCGATGAGGCGCTGGGCCTCCTCTTCGGGCAGGCCGGGGACGGTCTGTCCGGGCAACCAGGTTTTCTTACCAAGGACCATGCATCCGCGTTTCACGATGATATCCATTCGGGTCTCTCCTCTTTGGGTGTGGGGCGCGCCGCCCCTTCATGTGCCGGGGCGGCGCTTATCGATGTGGCCTCATGCGGCGTTATCGTTTGTCAGTCAGCCCAGCGCGCCGCGCCCCTACAGGACAGTGGCGTCCACCACGGCGCCGGGCCGTTTCAATACCGGCAGCGGCCGGCTTTCGCACTTGATCCAGCGCCCGGACGGGTCGTTTTTCTTCCAGCTCTTGGAAAAGAACATCGCCGGGGCCCCGCCCTCCCCGACGTTGCCCACGCCGCCGGGGGCGTCGTCGTCCACGACGGGCGCGTAGGGCACGTCGGCCAGCTCGTCGCACAGCCCCACCAGCAGGAACTCGTCGTCTGCGATGTAGCGCTGGCGGTCGCCGGCGTCGTCGATGTAAGAGCCGTTGTACTCGGTCAGCTCCACGCCGGCCAGGCGCTGAATGCGGCCGGACTCGGCGATCTGGGAGCCCTTGTCGGTCTTCAGAAGCTCGCGCACCGCGGGGTTTACCAGCAGGGCGTCCATGACGCCGCCGCCCAGAAAGGCCACCCAGCCGGTGATGGCCGCCGCGCTGTCGTCCTCGATCAGCTTCTTCCAGGCGCGGATGTTGCCGATGGGGTTGGAGTCGGCCACATCGCTCCAGCGGTCGGTGAGCAGCAGAGTGGGCTGGTGCGTCGCGTCCACGTTGTAGTCAACCAGCACGGTGGCCATGTCGCTGTCGTAGATCGTGCCCTTCAGGGCGTTGACCGCCCAGAACTCCAGGGTGCGGTCGTGCTTGCCGCGCATGTCTTTTTGCTCGCGGGCGATGCGGTCTTTCATCATCTCCACGCCGGCGGCGCCGTATGCGCGCAGGGCGTTGAGCTCGGCGGTGGCGATGAAGCGCTTGTTGGACAGGCGCGGGGCCGTGAGCGTGATGGTCTTGCGAGTGGTCTTGTCGTCCACCGTGGCCGGGGCGAAGATGGAGATGTTGCCCAGCAGTTTTTCGCTGCCCGAAATCACGTCAAAGGCCAGGCGGTCGGTGGGCTCCATGCGCTCGTAGCCGGCAAAGATGCGGTTGTACACCACGCGCGACGGCGCCTTGATGGCGTTGACCGCCGCGGTCAGGATGCGGATTTTAAACAGGTTGTCCATGATGTGCCCTCCATGAGTTCAAATTTCAGATTTTGGACGTCTTTTCAGACGTCATGGGCTTACGCCCAGTCGATGTCCACGACGATTCCGCGATCCTGCAGGCCGAGCAGGGCCGCCTGCTTTTCAGCGGCCTCGATGTCGGCCGGCCAGATCAGGTCGGCCGCGCGGAACTTGCCCAGCACGTAAGCCTGGGCCACGACGGCGCCTCCGCTGGCGTCGGCGTCCTCGGCCAGGATGGCCCGGGCCGTGTTGGTGCCCGGAACGGTGTTGTCCTGGTCGAACTGGGCGTAGGTCTGGTCGGCGGTCACCATGCCCAGCACGGTGCCGCGCGAAAGCGTTCCGGCAGAGATGGTGACGGGTTTCATTTCGTGGGTTTCGCCGGCGATCAGCTGGCTGATGGCGGCGGTGTCGAGATTTTCCATGATGGCCCTCCTCGGGGATGTTCAAAGCCGGTTATTCGGTGCGCCGGGCAAGCCGGCGCTGCGGTTATCGGTTGGCCCGCGCGGCGATCTCCTGGCCGATCTTGATTTCGGCTTCGGCGTCGCCCGGTTTGGCGGCGGCGCCGGTTTTGGTGGCGATCTCCTTGAACAGCGGACTTGCGCCCAGCGTGTCCACAAAGCCCTTGAACCAGTCGAGGGGGCTTTGTTTGGCCGCGCCCTCGGCGAACTGGATGGCGGTGTCGTCGAGCCCCTGCATGAAGGTGGTCATCCCGCCGTCGCGCAGGGCCGGCGCGATGACGCCGGCATCTACCTTGGCATCCACCCAGGCGCCGATGTCCTTGTCGCGCTGGTCCTTGGCCGCCTTGCGCTTTTCCTCGGCAAAAGCGGCGGCGGCCTCGGCCTTGGCCTTGGCGGCGGCTTTTTCCTCGGCGGCCTTGAGGTCCGCTTCGGAAAACTGACCGCCCGCGGGGCCGGCCGGCAAGGTTATGGCCGCGTTGGGGTCCTTTTCGACTTTCTTCCAGATCTTGAACGCTTCGAAAAACTCTGCAAAACCGGTCATGAGATGATCCTCCTGTGGATGGGTTTCGGCACGGCGCTGCTCTTCGGTCACATCCTGGATGTTCCACTCCGGGATGATCTTGTCGGCGCGCTCGGTGCCCTCTTTTTCGATAAAATACTCCCTTAGCCTTCGAAACACTTCCCCGATGGCCCCCCAGGTCCAGGGGCGCGGATCGGCGAACTCGAAGACGCTGGCCTCCTGCCCGGCGGCAAAGGCGATGTTCTTCAGGCCCTTGACGGCCGGCGGCATGGCGCCCAGAAAACCCACGTGGCGCAGGCGTCCGTCTGGGTAGAAGGCGGCCGAGCGCTTGGGGAAACGACCCTGTTTGACCATGTCGGCGAACTCGGCGTGCACGTCGCGGAACCTGGCCAGAAGTACTTTGCGGTCCCCATTGGCATCCACCTTGAGGGCCTCGACCAGGCCGAAGGCCGGCGCGTCGTCGGACGGATGGCCGATCACGGCCGGCGGTTCGTGAAAGGAGGGATCGAAACCGGCCACGGCGCTTTCGATCAGCGCGTCTCCGTCGTGGACGCGGCCGTTGCAGTCGGTTTGCCGGCCACCGGCGAAGATCTCCACCCAGTCCTCGAAACCCTTGAATGCGATTTTCATGCGTGCCACCTTGACTTTTTTGCTTGTTTCAGCTTATTTTTATTCCACCGCGTGTCGCTTGGTCCGCAGACCGAGGAGCTTCACACGGCGCCCGGGCCGCTGCGGCGGGCCGAGGTCCCTATCCCTATCTTCTTCTGCAAGCTCTACGCGCCCTGCGTGCCGCATCGTTTCGCCTCTTCCGCTTCTTGCGGTATTCAACCAGCCACCGGGGTGGCCGGGATCCTGCCCGCTTGGGCTTAGTACGGCCGCCGCCGGGCAGGCTTTCGCCAAGTTCAAGCGCAAATTTTAATAGCTCCATCATGGCTTCGGCCATACCAGCATCCCCGCGCGCTGTTTGTTCAGGTAGGCCAGGTTGTCGACCGGCACCATCGTCCAGGCTTCCAGCCGGCCGCGCACGGCCTGGGCCACCACCAGCAGTCCACGCTTCTTGCCCAGGTCTATGGCCTTGACGATGCGCTGGCGAAGCACCACCTGGCCGGTGCCTTTGTGGCGCTCGAAGGCCATCCAGACTTCGGCCGGGTTCTCCAGGGTTTCAGGCAAAAACGGCAGCCAGCGCCCTCGGTCCAGGTCGATGTGCTCCGCCAGGGTCTCGGCGTTGACCAGGATGTCGTACCGATGCGCGGCTCCCACCCCCCGCCAATGGGTGAAGCTGTAGATCTTTTCTTCGCCGCCCAGGATGATCCGCAACGCCGCGGCGGCTTCTTTTCGGGTCTTGACAGCCTTGCCTTCCGTGGCCACGGGCTTGTGCAGGGGCAGCGTTTCCGGGCGTCCGGCGGTGCGGAAATCACCGGGCGTCAGGCGTTCCCAGGCGGCCGCGCCCTTGGCCTGCCAGTCGGTCATGGCTTTTTCGGATATCTGGCGCCCCCACGCGGCCTGGCCCACGTTGTAGTCGAACCCGGGATCGATGCCGTTGGGGATGGTGTGCGTCCGCCCCTGCTTGTCGGTCCACTGGTAGGTGCCGTCGTCCGGGGCCTTGTCCGGGCCGCTTTTGCCCATCTTTTCCAGATCGCGCTTGCCCACGGCGAATTTTTTGCACTTGCAGCCCCAGCCGTTCATGGGGGTGTGCGTGTCCCACCAGGGATCGTCTGAGGGTAGCACCAGCCCGTCCCAGGCCAGGTGTTTGGGCCGCGGGTTGATGCTGTCGCCGTGGCGGTAGAGACTGTAGGGCTTGAGCTTCTTGAGGCCCGGCGCGTTGATCTGCGCCTCCCTGCCGGCGTTGTAGGCCTGGCGGATGTTGGTGTCGTAAATCACCCGGGTGCGCCAGCCGCGGCCGCCCTTGTAGGCCCAGCCGTGCTTTTGCACCAGGGCGTCGAAGTCCTTGCGGAATTGCGCGATGGTGGTGCCCTCGGCGATGGCCTTGTCCACGGCGCCGCGCAGGTCGCACAGCAATTCGTCCTTCATGGCCCCGGCGCTCATGAACCCGCGCGCGTGCATGCCCTGCCACAGGTCGTTCCAGCGGCGCGTGGGGATGTTGACCTTGCCGCGGAAAAACGCGATGGCTTCGTCAAATGGCAGGCTGGCGTATTGGGTCTGAGCGGCCATTACAGGTCCACTCCCTGGGCGATTTCATAGCGGCCGGCCAGCTCGGCGGCGGCCAGGGCCTGCTGCATCAGGTCGCCGATGCGGCCCGCGGCCATGTCCGGATAGAGCGCGATCAGGCCGTCGCGCACCTCTTCCAGGGTGCCGGCGGTTTCCAGCAGGTCGGCCACGGGCGCGAGCAGCTCGGCCATGATGGTGCCGGTCTGCGCCTCGGCGGCGGCGGCGTAGCGGTCGGCCGCGTCGGCCTTTTCTTCGGCAAACTCGGCCGGGGCGTTGCCGCCAGCTGCGGCGATGACAAAATCCGCTTCTTCCAGGTTGTAGGCGCGCTGGTAGTAGGCCGGCGTGAAGCGCACGCCCTGCAGGGAGAGCTTGGCGTCGCGCTCGGCCCGGTCGGCCTGCACGTCGTCTTCCTCGTACCAGGCGAACTCGGGCGGCGCGGCGTTGGGCACGTTGAGGGCGGCGATCCAGGCGAAAAGCTGGTCGAACGCTGCCTTGACCATGCGCTTGTCCTTGTCCACGATATCGGCGCGCACCTCCAGGTGCCCGGCGGTGGCGGCGTACGAGCCACCCTTGTCCAGCTCGGTGGAAAGGGTCTGGCCCAAAATCGCCTTGGACACCTCGCGGTTGCCGGCCGATATGAGCTTTTCGTAGATGTCCGCGCTGGCCGTGGTGGATTTGAACTCCAGGGCGGTGATGGCTTCGTCGTCGTTGATCACGGCCACGGCGTCCTGGACCATCTGGGTCAGGCTGCCCAGCAGCCGGGCGCGATCCGCGTCGCCGGTGGCGCGCGGCACCTTGCCGATCATCCACGGCATGCCGAATTTTTCAGTGAAAACGGCCCAGAACTTGAACCCGCCCTTCTTGAAGGCCACCGGCCAGAAGCAGCGCGAAAGCACCCGCTCGCCGTAAGGGTTCAGGTAGCTGGCGTGGTGGCGCGGCAGTAAAAACTTCCCAGCCGGCAGCTCTTCGCCCTCGGTCTGGTTGGCCATCGACAAAAAGCGCAGGTCGTTCTGCTCGCCGAAGACGAACCATTCGGCCGGTTTTCCCTCGATTTTAGCCGGCAGCCACCGGCCGCCCACCGCGGCCCAGGTGATCTCGATGGGCGCCATGCCGAAAAAGGGCGCATCCAGCATGTCGGTGACGACCTGGTAGACGTCCATGTCCGCCATCACCTCATCCGCCAGCGAGGCGGCGGTCTTGTCGGCCCGGCTGTCGCCACCGGCGCGCACCTCCCACTCGCACGACAGGGCGCCGGATTTGCGGCTGTCGTAGCAGCTCCACACGTGGGCGTCGGCCAACAGTTCGCGGTAGACGGACAGATCCAGGCCGAGCTTGGCCAGGACCGGGTCCGGGTCGGGCAGGAAGCCGAACAGGCCCCACCAGTCCATCGACCGGCTGCGCACGGCGATTTCGGTATCCAGGACGCCTGCGCCCTTGTCGATGTCGATGGATTGGGTAGGTGATATCCAGAGCTTCAAGCGCATCTCCTAATAGGCCCCAAGGCTCGCGCCGAGGGCTTCGTGGTACTTTTCGGTCTGCCCGCTCATGGTGCGGGGGGCGGCGCTGATCACCCGCGGCATCACGGCCACATCGCTGCGGCTGCGAAAGTCCGCCAGCAGGCCGGCGATGGCGCTGTCGCCGTGCCGTTCGCCCGCCTTGTCCGTTTTGCCCTGCGGCACGCGCGGCACACCACGCATCAGCTTAACCGCCCGGTGATCCTCCAACACGTCATCGTGCCGGATGATGGTCGTGGTGCGGTCCTCGAAGCCGGCCTTGTATTTCGGGAACTCGTCGCGGTACCACTGCTCGGTGAAATGGACCTGGTCGACCATCAGATCGCCCCAGGCATCGCGCGCCTCTTCGGCCACGAACCCTCCGTTGCCCCCTGCGTCTATGGCGCAGCCGCCGAATCTCGGCAGGCCGCATCCCACGGCCAGCATGACCTGGGCTTGCTGGCGGTAGGGCACGTTGTGTAGTTCGACCAGAAACGGCCAGCGCTTGTGAAGGGTTTCGCCGATCTCCAGGGGCACGATGTCGGTCATGTCGCCGGATCTGGCAAAATCCATCCCGAAGACATGCCGGCGCTGCGGATCCAGGCGAAACAGCTCGGGCTGCAGCACGTCGGCGACCCAGTCGCCCATCTCGGCGCGCCGCTGCGGCTCCGGGGCCAGGTTGAATGAACGGCTGCCGTCGAACCGTAAAAGCGGGCCTTCGGCCATGCAGGCCTCCACCAGTGCCCTGGGCAGGTAGGCGCCCCCGCCGTAGGCCGGGATGACGAACAGCTCCTCGTCCTCGTTGGGGTGGTAGCGCCGCACCAGGGCATCTCGCCACTTCTGCTGCGCATCGGGGCTCCACGGCTGACCGGTCACCTCGCAAATCCGCCGGTACAGACCCTCTGCCAGGGCATCGTCCAGCGTCACCCGGTGCACGGCATAATCGTTTTTGCCCGCCCGGGCATCCTGGACGATGCCGTTGAAGGGGTTCTCGTCGCCGTTGTGGGTGCTGATGATATGCACCGAGCCGCCCCACATGGTCATGGCCAGGGCGGCTTTCAGCACCTCCTCGATGTCGTCGACGAAGGCGGCTTCGTCCACCACCAGGCGCTCCCGGGGTCGCCCCTTGCTGCGCAGGTTGCGCGGGTTGCTCGAAAACGTCTTGATGTGATGACCGCTGCCGAAGGGGATGTCGTAGACGTGGATATCGCGGCCGTCGTCGCGCGTGAGCACCTGCTCGCCGATCTCGCCTGCGGCCGCGTGAAACGCCCTGGCCCACGTAGCGGCGTCCTGGATGAAGCCGGACGTCATCTCCTTGTCGTAGGAGATGTAGTACACATTGGCGCCCCGCTCGGCGTCGGCGGCGTGCAGCACGGCGTCGGCCGCCTCGGCGTATGACAGCCCGATGCGGCGGCTTTTTTCCATGATCTTCACCGGCCGCTTGTCTTCGATCCAGCGGCGCTGGTATGGCAGCAGGATGGCGCTCATGCGGAAAGCTCCTGCATGATGGCGGCCCGCAGGGCGTCTATGGTCGCGACGCTGGCGCCCTGTTTTTTCGCTTCGGCCTCCACTGCTTTGGCGGCGGCGGCCTGGGCCTGTTTTCGGATCTGCTCTTCCACCCGGGCGTTCTTCTCGGCGGCCTGCTCCAGTCTGTGAACGGCGATCGCCAGGTTCTTGAGCATCTTCGGGTCGACCTCATCTTTCTCGCTGGCGTTCATGGCGGCGCGAAAGGCAAGGTTGCGCACGATCTCGTTGAGCAGCTTGCCGACCTCGCCGGCCGGCTCGTTTCCCAGCTTCCCGATCCACATCTTTGCGATCTCGCGGCTGTGGCGCAGCTTGGCGCCGACTTCCTCCATGCGCACCGCATAGCGGTTGACCGCGCTCTTGCTCAGCCGGTCGGGATGCCCTTCATCGGCCAGGATGGCATTGATGCGCGCCGTCGCCTGCAGCTGGGTCACGCGCGGATCGCGCAGCAGCTCCTGCAGCCGGGTGCGGATATCGTCCGGCAGCCGATCGATGGATGAAGGTTGCTGTTTGGCCATCGCTTATCCTTTGGGCCTCGGGGCCTTGACGCCGTCGATACGGCTGCGCCCTTCGGCCACGTCGGCGCCCCGGCCGGTCAGCCGGCCCACCAGCACGCCGTGGACATCCTCGACCCGGATCAGCCCCTGCTCTTCGAGCCAGCGCATCTCCGTTCGCACCCGGTCACGGGAAACCGTATGACCGAACATCTCCAGCACGGATTGAAGCATGGACTCATTAAGAGAGTTTCCGTCCTCGACCATGCTGCGCAGGATGACCAGCCGCATGTCTTTGGCAATGAGTTCGGCGAACATCATTTCCCGCTCCCTTTCCCCCCGCCTTGATTGATCAAAAATTCGTTGACCAGGTCCACGGCCCGGTTAATTCCTTCCAGGCGGCCCTGGGTGTTTCTAAGCTCGCCGCTCAGGGCCGCGATACTGGTGTTAAGGGCCATGAACTGCTGCTGGGTCGGCATATGATCCAGCTCGATGCGCAAGGCCGCCGCGCTGGCCTCCACCGCGCTGGTGCGGGCCTTGTGTTGCCTGCATCCTGTCACCAAAGCATCACGCATCTGATCCAGGTCCTTTACGGTCGGCAGCTTGGCCATGTTTGCTTCGATCAGCCGGAATCGGTTTTCGGTCGCCTTTTGCTTGGCCACCCGGCGCACGTACCAGGCCACCGCCGCGGTAAACAAAAACTGGAAGATGTTGAACCAGAACATCAAGGCCTGATAGTTGAATTTCGGTTCCGGCATGCGCTATCATTCCCCTTCATAGGCTTGCTGGCAGGCCACGCAGCGCATGCAATCGATCCCCAATTTCCTCATCGCCTTGAGCCTTTCCTCTGGGATCTTTTCCCCGCAGTCGATGCAGGTTTGGGACTCTCCGCGAGGCATGCCGGAGCGCCGCCCGCGACATTGTCTGAGTGCGTCCCGCAGGTAGAATTCCGCATATTCATTGCCGTAGTCCGCTTCATCCACATGGTTACTCCGACGTGACGCCAAGGTCGCTGTTGAGTTGGTCGCGCCGCATTTTTCGTTCGGCGGTATACTGGCCGATGCTCTCCGGCGTGATTTCAACACCGGTGCGGGTGCGCACGCGCTCGATGACGTCATAGATCAGGTTCAGCGCCACCGCGATCTCGACAAACGGCACCTGCTTTAAGTCCACTCCCATAACCGTGCTCCTTTATCAGCGCCCATGTGGCGCGGCTATTTCTGCTTTTCTTCCAGCCCCTGGGCGCACCGTATCGAGATCTCGCGCAGATACGATCGAAACGCCTCTTTGTCGCCCGCAGGCACATCCCCGAAGAGCGCCCAGTCATCGAGCACCTGATTCGCTTTGCGGAAATAGGAGATGATTTCGGTGTCAAGATCCGGATTGCTCTGGCGAAGCGCCTGCTGGTATGGCTTGTAGAGTTCGGCCGCCTCGATATAGGCATCCTGGGCGTCAGCGTAGGTGGCAAGTGCAATGGTGCCCGGATCGCTGGTCTGCTCGGAGATCTGGGCCGTGACGCTCTGGTTAGGTGCGCATCCGGACAGGCCGACAAAAATGAAAGCGGCCCCGAACATTGCCCCAGCGAGCATGATGACCATCATTGCCATCGTGATCCGGCCGGACTCGATATTGCCGGCACTGCCGGATTTCGCTTTAAAAATGGGCGAATTGGTGATCATGCGCAGGATAAAGGCGCCGATCATCCAGACAAAGCCTATGGCGAGCAGGATATAATCCGTGCCGGCCGAGACCTGTTCATCCGTCAACCCGAAATCGATGCCCTGGGACTTGCCCAGGGCCACCAGGAACATCACGAAGTTGAAAAGCAATGTCTTGTAGCCCTTCAGAAAATCCATGGTTAAATACTCCCTTTCGATTCAATCTTCATACGGGGTATACGCAAGATCGGTTCTGAACTGATCCAGGTTGAACCTGCGGCCCGGACAGCTTTTATACGGTGCAAGCTCCCGATGCCCGTAGACATGGGACGGACCAATCCGGAATACCTGCATCAAGGTGCGCACCAGGCCTATGCCGAGCGCCATCTGTGCGACCGGTACCGGCTCGATGTCGAAACTGCCGATAAAGCAGATGCCGATGGATTTTGCGTTCATGCCGTATGCTGAACAGTGGGCACCGGTTTCGGTCATCATGCGGCCGGTGAGGATCTCATAGCGCGATCCCACAAGCTCGATGCCGAAGTGGTAGCCGATATCGCGCCAGGGCCGCTCCACCGGCGCAGCTTCGGCGATCAGGGCCGGAACGGATTCGGGTTTTACGACGTACCCTTCACACCGCCAGGACGTGTGATAGGCGCGGATGGCGTTCCAGGAGACGGTCTGTCCGTCTGTTGTCAGCGAGTGGTGCAGTACGATGGCGGTTGGTTTCATGGCCCTTCCGGTCTTTGTGGGCTCATGCGCGTCGGGTCCGCGGCCCATAGGACCGCGAACCCTCACGCCGATAACCCCGATGTCATGACGGACTATGCCATGCGATGGATGAAACGATCCACCGAAGTACTTCAGTTATTTTCTTCTCGGAAGGATATTGGCAAGGAGAGAATGATCGGCGTGTTAAAACATTTTGCGCTGCTTGTAAATGGGGCCATCACAGCTTTTAGGGGGGTCTGCTATCTGGCCGGCCACGATCGCGCGGATCCAGCGCACCGTCAGGTTATACTTCAGCGCCAACGCGTGATAGTTGCGGCCGTTGAACTCGGCCCGGATCTTTCGGTTGCGTGCGGCCGTGGCCAACCGGTCGGGCAGAGGGATATGAATGCGTTCGCCGCCCATCTGCGCCGACAATGCCAGCAGCCCTTCGAGGCCGATGATTTCGGCGATCTGCCTGCAGTCGTCCGGCAGATCATCGATGTTTATGTCCAATGCGTCCGGCATGCTACCTCACAGACAATACGCACAGGTCGTCCGGCAGACCGAAACTGCCTGGGGGCATGATGTGGGTGATTTCCCGAAACGCCTGGCGGCCGGTAAAGTTTTTATTTTCAGGGTCCCATTCGCGCAACAGCAGCCAATCGCCCACCTGGTAGTCACGATCGCAGCGGCGGACCTCGCACCGCTTGCCCTTATGGATCAACGCCTCGAATTGTTCCGGCCATGATTTCAGCTCATGGATGGCCCGGATTTCCGAGCCGAAACAATCAAGGAGCCAGGTTACCAATTTCTCCATCAAGACCACCTCTATCATCCCGTAAAGCGCCCGTGCCGCCGGGCATCGTATTCCAGGGCGGCCACGATTTTATGCAGCTGGTGGGCATCGCACCACTCCACCCGGTCCACCTTGAACATGTGCCGGGCCATGCCGTGGACGTAGTTCCAGGGACGAGCGGCTTCAGCCAGATAGGCCTCGATTTTGCTCAGCATGGCCCGCTTGTCAGGCCCGCTTTTCTTAAAATCTGGTTTGTTCGGCCGGCGTTTTCGGGTAAAGCCCTTGAGCCGCAGCTCTTTCAAAAAATCGCTGGCCTGGGCCGCGCTGATGTCGCAGGTGCTGCTTTTCCCGAAACGGGCCATCAACATGTCGACCTTGGTCTCCTTGTCGATGCCCAATTTGCTGCAGGCGATGCCGATCAGCTGGCGTTGGCTCTTCGTGCTTGGGATCATCTCTTTTCCTTCCGGCTGCTCGTCAGGCCGCCCGCGCCACCGGACGGCGATCCCGCGCGAGAGCGGGATTTCGCACGGGACTACTCCTTGATCTCCCGTATATCGGTGATCGGCTGCCACTGCCGGCAGCTCGGGCAGACGACGCGATCGATGCGATAGTCAATCCCCGACGTGGCCGTCTTGATGATTTTTTTGCGATCAACCACAAAGACGGTTTCCGGGCATCGCTCGTTTTCACATCGTGCTGTGACCCGGTAATATGGTTTTCTCATGATCCCCCCTACAGTGCCGCCAGATCCAGGGCGATCGGCGTCCACCGATC
>Ga0209164_1001505_pt1 | contig 29538 bp, 22 predicted proteins | sample MTBNYHSulfiMetaG_FD_187458 | JGI IMG/M metagenome (GOLD analysis project Ga0209164, IMG submission 187458) | Enrichment culture microbial communities from rom New York Harbor, USA that are MTBE-degrading - MTBE-NYH (New York Harbor Sulfidogenic)... | ecosystem: Environmental > Aquatic > Marine >... | reverse complement strand
TTTTGGGCTAAATCCTTTAGGGTTGCGGTTTTTGCCGAAATCTGATTTCTTGAATTTTACCATCTGGGTACCTCCCTGCTTTTATGGGTGGGCTTCGTAACCCCCATTGTAGCAAGGGTTCCCAGATGGTTTCTACCCTTTCTCGCTATTCAGGTGCAAAATTCAGGTACTAACATATCCGGGTCGCCCGGGCGACGTCTCTGGGCCAGAGGCACGATGGACTGGCCTGTTACCCGCCGCGCTACGTCGATCATTTGACGCACGGTATGCCCCACACTGTTGCCCAGGCTGGAACTTTCCGACCCTTGGCCGTCGTTGAAGGCGCGCAAGGCCAACAGGGGGGACAACCGGTCTTGCATACCTGTCAAACCAACTCGTCCAGGGTTCCGCGACAAACCGAGGGCATACGAAAAACATTCCTAGTACCACAAACCAGGCCAGCACATTGCAGCAGGGTTTCAAGATGACATCTTGAAGCCCCCTGCAAGTTCATCCGGTTACATTTCCGGATGGGGCCTGATCAAAATTTTGCACTGATCAAACTCGATTCAACTCACCACGCATGCCCATTTCGACCGATTTGGGTTTTCTTTCAAAGTAAATTCAGTCGGGTATGATTTTTATGGACTCTTCGTCAAACAGTGGCATCAATATTGCTGTCTTGGAGCGCAATCTCTATCCGACCTGCTTGAACTGGCCAGGCCAGTCAAAAGAGTTAGAGATGCAGACTCCGGTCTGACTCATCTTTTCCTATGGAGAAGTATGAACAAGTAAATCACCGATGGCAAACGGTAGTGATGCCTGCTGTGGATCCACCAATTGTCACGGAAAAGAACTTATCGAGGTGTTTCACATGAAGGTATTGTCCCGCAGGAACGTTAACCGTCTGACTTTGGCAGCAATATGCGTTGCATTTCTTCTTCTCACAGCTCTCCCGCTCTACGCGGCGCAGGTGACCCTGGCCTGGGATCCAGTCAGCCCGGCGCCTGACGGTTACCGCGTATACAGATCGACCACGGGAACCAACTACAATTACAGCGCCCCGTCATGGACCGGCAGCGCCGCGACCTGCACGGTCGGCAATCTGGCGGACAGCACCACCTATAAGTTCGTTGTGCGCGCCTATGAGGGATCCACCGAAAGCAGTAATTCAAATGAAGTCTCGTACCGGTATGATCCGGTTGCGCAAAATTACACTATCAACGCTTCGGCAGGTGCCAATGGCACCATTTCCCCGTCCGGTGCGGTGAGTGTCGCCAACGGCGCCAACCGCAGCTTCAGCATCACCCCGGCTTCCGGATACCAGGTGGCCGATGTCCTGGTGGACGGCGCTTCTGTGGGAGCGGTCACGGCGTACGCCTTCAGCAACATCAACGCCAATCACACCATCAGCGCGAGTTTTGCCGCCACTTCAACCAGTTCCTACAGGATTACGGCATCGGCCGGGCAGAATGGCACCATATCGCCTTCGGGCCAGGTGACGGTCGCCAGGGGCGGCAGTCAAACATTCTCCATCACACCCAACACCAATTGCTATATCGCCAACGTGGTGGTCAATGGCCAGAGCATCGGGCAGGTTTCGACCTATACCTTCCGAAATGTGACCAGCAATAACACGATAAGTGCCACTTTTGGGGCCAATTCATACACCGTTGCGGCCAGCGCAGGGTCCGGCGGCACCATCCAGCCATCGGGCGCCATCTCCTTGAATGCGGGCGCCAGCCAGAATTTTTCCATCCAGGCCAACGAGAACTACCGTATCAAGGATGTTCTCGTGGACGGCGTTTCGGTTGGAAAGGTCGCCTCTTACAGCTTTAGCGGCATTTCGGCCGACCATTCGATCGTAGCGACCTTTGAGCCTCTAACCAGCGATGCCGAGTCCCTGATCATCGATGATGGCGAGCCGGGTACGAGTGCCAACGGCAGTTGGTCGCGTTCTTACGCGCCCAATCCCTATGGCCGGAGATCCTTGCAGAGCAACGTCATGGGCGCCGATTACACGTTCAGTGCGATGATCGCCGGTCGCTACGAAGTTGCCATATGGTGGACGGCATACACCAGCCGCAGCAGTGCCGTGCCAGTGGAGATCTGGGATGGCGATTCGCTCCTGGATGTCGTAGAGGTGAACCAGCGGCAGGACGGCGGTCAGTGGAACGTGCTGGGCACCTATGATTTTTCCGATCATGCCGAGATCGTCATCGTCGCGGAAGGCGGCTATTGGACCAGTGCCGATGCGGTGCGTTTCAACGCCAGCCAGGGGAGTACGACACCTCCGGGCGGCATCGAGACGGTCATCGTCGACGATGGGGACCAGGGTACTTCGGCCCAGGGGGCCTGGAGTTCCTACAATGATTCCGGTGCGTATGGCCAGAGAACCATGTACACCTCGATCAGCAACGCCACTTATACCTATGAGGCGTCGGTCAACGGCACTTGTGAAATCGCCATGTGGTGGACGACCCACAGCACCTGCGGCACGGCCGTTCCCGTGGAGATCTGGGACGGCAACCGGCGCCTGGATGTCGTCCAGGTGAACCAACAGCGCAACGGCGCCCAATGGAACGTGCTGGGCACCTACGACTTTGCCGACCATCCCAGGGTGGTCGTCGTCTCCAGCGGCGGATACAACACCGGCGCCGATGCGGTGCGCTTCAACGCCAGCCAGGGGAGTACGACACCTCCCGGCGGCATCGAGACGGTCATCGTCGACGATGGGGACCAGGGTGCCTCGGCCCAGGGGGCCTGGAGTTCCTACAATAATTCCGGTGCGTATGGCCAGAGAACGATGTACACCTCGATCAGCAACGCCACTTATACCTACGAGGCGTCGGTCAACGGCACTTGTGAAATCGCCATGTGGTGGATGGCCCACAGCACCTGCGGCACGGCCGTTCCCGTGGAGATCTGGGACGGCAACCGGCGCCTGGATGTCGTCCAAGTGAACCAACAGCGCAACGGCGCCCAATGGAACGTGCTGGGCACCTACGACTTTGCCGACCATCCCAGAGTGGTGGTCGTCTCCAGCGGCGGATACAACACCGGCGCCGATGCGGTGCGCTTCAATACGACCGGCTATTAGGCCGGTACTGCCGACGGGCGGTCCGGCGCAGTAGCAGTGCGATGGGGGGCGACGAGGTCAGGCGCCCCCCATCGGCCATCCACATGGGCCGCTCTCCGTTCAGGCCCCTCCCCTTTTACCAACCCCGCTTACTTTTCGTCGAGCAGCTTGTCGAACACGTACGCCAGGCACTCTTCCGTTCGCATGGGCCGGCCGGCCAGGAGGCTGTGGGTGTCGATCCATTCGCGCCTGTTTTCCGCCAGGTAGGCGGGCAGATCATGGACCTCCAGGAAGTTTCGGGTTCGTTGGGCCACCTGGCGCTCGGCGATCTGGCGAATGTTCCCGAACTGCCTGACGAGCGCTTCCGCGCCTTGAATGTAGTGTGACCAGCACCGCTCTTCGATGGGCACCTTCCGGATCCCTTGAGCGCTGATCAAGGTGTCGAAGGCCGGTGTATCGAAATAGTGTAAATAGACCTCGAGGTAGAATTTGGCCATCTCCAGCACGCTGGAGCCGAAAAAGGAATTGAAGGCATTGTCGTCGATGAACGCATCCGCCAGGTACATCAAATCCTTGTCCAGATAGTTGATGTTGTAAGTTTCGGCATATGCGCTCAACGCCTTGGCCACGGGTGCGTTGCGTTCGAATCCCACGCAATTGACGACCACGTCGGCCTCGATGAACCGGCCCTGGTCGAGCACGACCCCTTTTTGATCCATTTGGGCCACCGTCCCTTTGACGGTGTGCAATTTTTTCAGGTGATGGGCGATAAACCAGATGTCGGAGACACTGATGGTGTGTCCGTCATGTTTGATTTTACCCATCCAGCACTCCGGTTCCGTGGCGCCGCTGAGCTTGTAGAGATTCTTCCACAACAGCATGTTGCGCATGTTGCTTTTGCGGGGGTGTTTGAAATCCTGGTCGTAGGGCGTGGCGAAATTGAGGTAGTCGATGATCTTGGGGCAAACGGTCCCGTGGCGCCGGCAAATGACGGTGACCTGATCGGCGCCGCCCTCCAGCGCGGTGCGGGCGTTCTCCACCGCAAAGGCCCCCATCCCCACGATGGCGACCCGCTTGCCGCGCCAGTCGAAGCCGGCGGTGCTATCGGCAAAGCCGGACAGAATCGGCCCCTGAAACCGCGCTTCATCTTTCCACTGGATCTTGCGCGGCGCGCCGACCCGATCGTTGATGGCCAGGATCGCGCCTTTGCATTTCAAGCGGACCGCTTGCCGATCACGGGTGAGCCGCACCTCGTAACCATCGCCGCTCTTGCGCACCTGCTCGACCCGGGTCTGCAGGTAGAGCCGGTCATGGGTCTCTTCGGCCAGTTGGGCAATGTCTTCCAGGATCTCCCGCGTGGTGGAGTGGTCCCGGTTGCAGCGGGTCTGCTTCTCGATCAGGCGGTAGGCCCCTTCCGATGAATTGACCTGCGACGTGCGGTTGGCATACCTGGACCAGATGCCGCCCACCATGTCCCGCTCGTCGAGGACGCAACAGGTCAGGCCCTTTTCCTTCAATCGCCGGGCCGCATACAGGCCGGTGACCCCGGCGCCGACCACCACCACATCCACCGCCTCGGGCAAATCCCGCTGGTTGTTGCGCTGCAACACTTGCTTGTCGCACTGGAACTTTGCACCGGCGTAAGCTTCCACCTGATGGATCAGGCGGTCGGTTTCGCTGCCGGCCACATGCAAGATGTCCAGATCAAGGGATTTTGTCGCCAAGTCCGGGAGGGCGGCCGTACCGGAGGAGTCGACGAAAAAAAGGGCGTAGGGATAACAAGGCGAGCGGATGGCCTTGAGGGCCGCCAGGACTTCCAGCACCAGGGGCACTTGATGCACGACCAGCACGTAGACGAAGGGCAAATCGGCATAGGTGCGAAACCTGGCCACCAGCGCCGCGGGGTCCTCTCCGTCGACGGTCAGCATGAATTCAAAAAGGGCACCGGTGGCGGCAAAATCGGCCACTCGGAACTGGGCCCGGAATTCGGTTGGGGAATACAACGCCATGACTTCACCTTTCATTTTTGACGACACCGTCCGGCAACGGCTTTTTACATAACCGTCATTTTTAAGCGGCAGCACAACCCTGCCGGACATTTCGGAGCCACACTCGTTCCCTGGACAAGCGGGCGCACCGATTGTATTTGGTGGTTAATGGTATATTATGGAAAAATACCATCGTTGAAAGCCAACTGAAAGGACGCCTCTGCGATGACCATCCAAACGACCCATGTGGGCTCCCTGCCCCGGCCCGCCGCGATGCATACCCAACTGTTGAAGAAGGAAACCGTCACCCCTGCGGATATGGAAAGATACGTGCATGAAATCATCGAAAGACAGATGCAGACAGGCCTCACCTTCATCAATAACGGGGAGGTGTCCAGGCCGGATTACGTTACCGCTACAGTGGGGCGCATCGCAGGCTTTTCGGGCACCTGCATCGCTCCGATCGCCAAGGACCTGGAAGAGTTGCCCGAGTATTCACGCCGCTTCAGCGGCCGCAACGGCCTGATCACCCTCAATCCCAAGGCGCCGGTGCGCCTCCCGGCCTGCACGCAGCCGCTCTCCTACGTCGGCGAGGCCACCCTGCGCGAGGAGCTGGACATGATGGTGGACTGCTTCCAGACGCTGCAGCGGGAGCACCCCCGAAAGGACAACCGGCTGTTCTTCACGGCCCCATCGCCAGGCACCGTGGCGCTCTTCATGGAAAACCAGCACTACCCCGACGATGCCGCCTACCTGGACGCATTGGGCGAAGTGCTCCAAAAAGAGTACGAGCTGATTGCCGGTTATGACGGCCTCTTGCTGCAAATCGACTGCCCGGACCTGGCCATGGGCCGCCACACCCGTTTCAGGCACCTGACCACCGAGGACTTCCTGAAGCGGCTGGACGCCCATGTCGACGTCCTGAACAGCACCCTGGCCAACATTCCCGGTGACCGCTGCCGTGTGCACATTTGCTGGGGAAACTATGCCGGCACCCATCATTGCGACATCGGCTTGGATGCGATCTTCGACCGTGTCATGCGCGTGGCGCCCCGATATATCTCCCTGGAGTCGAGCAACCACCGCCATGCCCACGAATGGGAAGTGTTCGAAACCCACCGCTTGCCCGATGACAAAGTGCTGCTGCCGGGCGTCATCGACACCAATTCCAATACCGTGGAACACCCCCGGCTGGTGGCCCAGCGCATCAGGAACTTCACACGCTTCATAGGCGCCGACCGGGTGATCGCATCCACCGATTGCGGGTTCGCTTCCACCGCATCGGCCGCCAGCGTTTCGGGAGAAGTGGCCTGGCTGAAGCTGAAGGCTTTGGTGGAAGGGGCGGAGATCGCCGCCGGATGGTAACCCTTTCACCTTCGTCTACAGCCCCTGTGCCGCCTCGTAAACTTTGTCGACGAATTGGTCGACCAGCGGATAGTCAAAGACCACATCCGGGTCCAGCGCCACGTTGAAACGCGATTCGATCTCGGCCAGCATCTCCGTCACGCTCATGGAATCCAAGCCCTGTTCGATCAGCTCCACATCGGGGTCGATGACCTCGATGCCGGTCAGCTTGAAAAACATGTCCTGCATGGCTGCGGCGATCCCCTCCCGGGTGACCGCCGCATCGTCCGGGTTTGTATTGTCTGCGGTCGCAGGCGGGGCCTCTCCCGGCGAAACGGCCGCCCTGGCGGGATCGACGCCGGCAGCCGTTTGCGGCGCGCCCTCAGGGTAGAAGGTCATCAGGGACGGCGCCCGCTCCCGATCGAATGGGATCGCGACCGGCACGACCGGCTTGCGGACGGTCTCTTCGGCACCTTTGAGTATGAGGTGGGCATTGGTGCCGCCGAAACCGAAGCTGCTGATGCCCACAAGGGCCTGGCGATCGATGGGGGTGGGCTCGGTGACCACCCGCAAGCCGGGACCGTCGAAATCGATGAAGCTGTTGGGCGTGCGAAAATGCAGATTGGGCGGTATCTGTCCATGATTGAGGCTCAAGAGGGCCTTGATCATCCCCGCCATGCCGGCGGCCGATTCCAGGTGCCCCAGGTTGGACTTGACCGCTCCCAGGTACAGGGGGCCACGCCTGTTGCGGGCCATTGTGTTCTGCAGCGCCGACACCTCGATGGGGTCGCCGATCCGGGTGCCGGTGCCGTGACATTCCACATAGGCGATCTCCTGCGGTTGGATACCGGCTTCCCGGCAGGCCGCCACGATCACCTCTTCCTGGGCCTCGGGATGGGGGGCCGTCATCACCTGGGTCCGGCCGCCGTTCTGATTGACGGCCGACCCGCGCACCTCGCCATAATATTGCCCCACGAGATCCTTGCGCGTCAGCAATACCAACCCGCCGCCTTCGGCCCGGGCATATCCGCTGGCGCTGTCGTCGAAGGCTTTGCAGCGATCGTCCTTGGATAAAAAGCCCGAGCGGCGCATGCTGTCGGTGAAGCGGCGGCCGATGATCATGTTCACCCCGCCGGCGATGGCATAATCGACGCGGCCCGCCTCGATGTCCTTGGCCGCATAGTGTACGGCCACCAGGGATGAGGAGCAGGCGGTGTTGGCCACCCAGCTGGGACCGCGCAAATCGAAATGGTAGCTGATGCGGCCGGCCACGATGCTCGGATTGGTGCCCGTGGGATAATAGACCGATTCCGGCCGGCCGAGGTACTCCTGGTTCCAGACGCCGATATAGACACCGACCCGTGTGCGGTCCAACCGGGCCGGGTCGATCCCCGCATCCCGCCACAACAGCTCGGCCAGTTCCAGGGCCAGCAGTTGTTGCGGATCCATGGTGGCCGCTTCGACCTCATTGATGCCGAAATAGCGGAAATCGAATCGGGAGGTCCGGTCGTCCAGAAATCCAGCCTGGAATCCGGCCCGAACCGGATTGGCGGCCACCTGGTCCTCGCCGGCCATCAAGACCTGCCAGAACCGGTCCGGATCCTCCACCGCCGCCGGAAAGCGGCAGCTCATCCCGGCCACGACCACCTCATGCGTTGCGCTCCTGGGGTTGACCGTGTCGTCCGGGCGATGTCCGCCACCGAAGCCCTGCATCAACTGCCGGATAGTTTTATATCGGTAGAAATCCTGGGGCGCCAATGAAGGAAAGAAAGGCTGCAAATGGTCGGCGAACGCCACGAAGGTGATCGATGTAAAACCTTGATAGGAAAGTGGTGTATTGAAATCGAGCTGGTCGTTGAATTGGTCGATGTGCGCCTTCAATCGGATTTCGAAGGGTTGTGGATCGAGCCGGCGGCGCTGATGGAGTATCCAGGGAGCGGCATCCTCACCCCGAAACATGGAGGCTGCATAAGTATAACGGTTGAACACGGCGCAGCACTTGTCCAGCACCGGATGAAAACCGATCTCGATGATATCCCACTCGTCGTCTCCGCCATCGGCATCCCGGATGGCTTCCATGGCGCCAATGAAATCCACCGTGCCGGTCAACCAATCCTGCCAGTAATCCTTGTCCAGCCGCGATTCAAAGCGTTGTCGCAGCCCCGATACGAATGCGACCCTATCGGCGGGACGGGACGGCGCCTCCTCGAGCCGGTCGGCGAAGCGCGCGTAATCCGGGTGGTGCCAGGGGTGGGGCAACCGCATGGGCACGAAATCGGGATGGGCCGCCAGAAAGGCATCCATCTGGTCCGTCGGTCCGCAGACCGTGATCCGCTTGGCCTCGCCTTCTGTGAAATTGATGGCCGAGATGTGGACCGGCAGTTGTGCCATTTGCGCATCGGTCAAGCGTCCATGGGCCATGAGGCCATCCAGCTCGGCCGTGATTCGCCCGATACGGTGGGCCAGCATGAGGATCTCCGGCAACGAATAGAACCCCGCCTGAAAGGCGGCGGCCAGCTCGCCGCTGCTGTGGCCCAACACCACGTCCGGCCGGTAGCCCCACTGTTCCCAAAGATCCGCCAGGCACACCTGGGTGACTACAGTCAGTAGAGGGCTGTGCGGGCATCGGTGCCGGCCGATCTGCTCGGTCCACAGCGTCTCCAGGTTCAGGTTCAGCTCAGTCTGCAAGATGGCTGCACACTGCGCCCAACGCCGGGAATATGTTAGCAGCGCATATTGACTGTGTCGGTCACTGGTACCTTCACCGGAATAGAGAAAGATGGTTTTTTTCACAGGATCGCCTCATTGTATCGATAAACTGTATTTATCAGTAGTTGGGCAGGCCGGCCAGCATGAGGATGGAGAGCGGGTAGTAGATCATCGGCTTGTCGTAGACCGGCAGGAGCTGTTTGCTGACGACCTGGGTGATGGCATAGAGCCGCGTACCGGATCCGGCGGCCCGGATGATGCCTTTCATGGGGTTCTTTGATAATTTTGGGTTTGTTGGGTTCTTTGAGTTGGTACTGTTGTTTTACCTGTTATTCAATGAAGTCTATTTGGTTTGCAAGGAATAGCAATAGTTGTTCTGCTACTATTTTCCTTGAAAGTTCGTTTAGGTGTCCACCATCGTAAGTGTATTCTGGTGTTAGTGCGTAAAAGGTTATGCTGCTTTTGTTTGTTTGAGTTTGGCTTCGATAAAGTTGGTTACGTTGTTTAGGGAGTCAAGGTTTTCAGGAATCAATTCTTCATCTTCAATTTGTATGTTGAATGTTTCTTCCAGGAAAGTTACGAGTTCGAGGACACCGGTGGAATCGATGATTCCTTCTTCCAAAAAAGATGTATCGTTGTTGAGATTTTCATCGTTGCCGAACAAAAAATTTTCTACGATAAAGTTGCGAATTTTTTGCGGGATTTTTACCATTTTTCGACTCCTCTCAACCAGCGATGTGTGACTCAGGTTGATTTTGGGGATAGCTTCGCTTGGTCGATTACACTGGGGATATTGCGACAGAATGAATTCTTACAGGCCACAATAGATTTATTAGCGTTCAGTTTCTCCGCCGAATGCTCTTTGGTTCAGTTTTTCCTATCATGATCGTCTCATAAAATGAATGCTGCGTCCGGTACAGCAATACACATGCCATAGCTTATTATTTTTTATCTATTTATAATTGTTGATTTTTTATATTTACGATCATATTGATAGTTTTGTGAAATAGGAAAATTTATGCCACTTTTTAGGAAGGCCGGTTCACACACCAACCTGCAGGCCAGCCGATGTTTTGGATAGGATGGATGGGTTCATGCACATAAATATACATGGATCGTACTCTGAAAGCACGCCGTGCTGAGTGCAAGGTGAAAAAATCGTAACCGCAATTATGCAAATAAATACAAGATGTAATACCTTTACAGACCAACGCCGGTGCTTGGGAAAAGGGGCAAAGCCGTATCATGCCGGAGACTGCCGAAGTCCGAGAGCGTATTGAATATACTGGGTTAAGTATCACTCCGGATCAGGCTGGTTCTGGAATGCAATCGGCGCCGGGTTGCACAAATGGGTCCCGTCAAGAGTCCTTGATTGCCAGGCGGGCTTTATAACAGAACGCGAAATCGATTCATATGCCAATATAATCTAAATGTTATATTTTTATTAAGGTGTTAAATAAGTTTGGCATTCTAAATGCATATCTAAATTGGCATGTTTGGTGGGTCTTTTGAGTTTATCGGGTCGGCGGGTTGGGTTCAGATTGGGAGCGTTTATTGGATTGAAAATTCGCCGGGTTTATCCGAAGTGGGTATATCTTAGTTACATTCAGGAGGTTATGGTCATGAAGAAGTTCCTTATGGGGACGATGGTTTTAATGGTCTTTTTTTCGCTCAAAGTGTCATATGCAGCCGAGGTATGGCGTGAAACGTTTGACACCTATTCCAAGGATTACGTCTGCTCGAACACCGGCGGAGGCGCATGCGAGCATCCGTCTCAATACACGTACATGTATGGTGACACGTCGACTTCCGACGGTCCGGACTCGGCCATTACCGATGATGCGGCCCGCATAACGGGTGCGGGCAGGCGCGGGTTCAGGCTGTGGGTCCATCCCAATTCGTCGGGTACGTGCTGTGAAAACAAGATCACCCGGCTAGGTCTCGGCATCGGGTACAATTTTTATCTGCGCTGGTATCAGCGGATGAATTACAATACCCAGTCCAATTATAAAAAGATCTTCCGAATCAAGACCACCGGCGGCAGCCAGCGCATTATCATCGACTGGTACAAACGCTATGAGGCCGGAAACAAAACGGCTCTGATTCTTGCCACCGCGGCGGACAATTTTCAATCGGTCAGCGTCAATCCGAACTATACCCTCGAAGACGACTACACCCCCAATACGTGGGTCTGTTTTGAAATCTTTGTCGACCAGACCAATGACCGGTGGACATTGTGGGTCAATGGCGAACAGCAGGGATCGCCGGTGCGATTCACCGCTTCCAATTATTACATCGATGGTTTTTCGATCGGTGGCAACCAGGTGGGTACGAGCGGTCAAGTCCACCTGGTGGATTATGACGATATCGTCGTCAGCACCACTTATATCGGACCTGACGGAGCGAGCCCGAGCCCATCGCCCGATACGGTACCGGCGCCAAGGAACCTCGAGGTCATCTCAGACGATTGATCGGCGAAACCTGAAACGAAACGACCCGGCAGATGGCTACCGGGTCGTTTCGTAATGACTCAAGTTTGTAAAAGCCCTCTACTTCGGCAAAGCGTCAATCCCCTCCAACAGATTGTAGCCTTTCCTTTCCAGGGCAGGAAGAAGCTTATCGAGTGTCCTCACTATGTTGGGCTGATTGTCATGCAGGCAGATGATATCGCCGGGCTTCACCTGGCCGAGCACCCTGTCCGCTATCTTTTCGGCGCACGGCTTCTCGTCATCCACCCAGTCGCCACCTTCGCATGACCATATGACGGTCTTCAGGTGAAAACGCTTGGCAGCCAACAGGCCGTTGATGGAAATGATGCCCATGGGCGGTCTGAAATACTTCGGTCTTTCGCCGACGATTCGATGAATGAGGTCCTGACATCTGGACACCTCTTGCCTGCACTCGGCATAAGAAACCATGGGCCGGTTTGGATGTTCATAGCTGTGGTTGGCAATCATGTGCTTTCTTTTTAGTATTTCCCGTAGGATGTGCTCGTTATGTTTGACATACTTTCCGACCACAAAGAAAACGGCCCGCGTATTGTACTTGTCCAACAGGGACAGCACTTGAGGCGTAAATGTTTCATGGGGGCCATCATCGAATGTTATCAGGACGGCCTTGCGATTCGTCTGGAGGGTTCTGATGATAAACGAATTGGGTATGACTTTTTTAAGGACCCCTTTAAGGTATCGGTTCATTTTGTCCCCTTCGGCATCTCTTTCATCGGGCATGCGGGGTCAGAGGAAGTCGAACGGCAGGATGATCCGTCTATAAAAATGAGTATGCGTCTGAGGCGAAATGGGTAAAATGCCAATTCTCTATCTGCATGGAACCGGCGGGCAGTTCCTGTTGCAATGGCGCTTTGTAAAAAAAGTCAGCTCCCCGCCCGGCCTTTACAAACCCTTTGTGCTTCAGCCTGTCGATCAAACAGGGTCGAGATGAAATCGCCTCCAGAACTTCTGCGTCGCTGTCCCAGAAGGATTTGATCAGAAAATAGACCCATGCGTCTGTGTCGCTATGGTTTTTGGAACGAGCGCCAAAGTCCATAAGGGTCATCAGCCGAAAGTTGGTGTACCGCCCGGCGTAGTTGTGCTTTATATAGCGGTTTTTCAGGATGAAATAGGCCAGAGGCGTATTGGAACTCTTTTCAATGACGGCGTAGGGGGTGCAGTGCGGCGCGTTGCTGAGTTTCCACAGCAACCGGGACATACTCGCATTGAAATGGAAGGGTTCGGCGTATTGGAGATGGTCAAATAGGCTACATGCCTTTGGATCGGCGAAGTCAAGCGCCTGCACATGGTAAGCAGATTCCAGAAGATGATCGGTTCGGTGTAAAAAAGGCTTCAGGCAAAACACCACAGCGCGATACAGTTGATCGATGGAACGATTGAGAAGCTTGTATTTGGAATGTGCGTCGAGAAATGCCCTGCAATTTTTAAAAAACAGCAGGCGGTGGGCATTATCGGTAAAGGCATACCCCATTTTCCGGAAAATGTGGGCGGAGACGGTATTGGCAAAGGCGGCGGCGATGAAAATATTTCGTTGCTGGAAAATGAGCGTCATGTTTTCCCACAAATAGCTCGCGACGCCTTGGCCTCGATAGGCCGGATCGGTGTAAAGGTCGCCGGTCCAGCCCCACCGATAGGTTTCTTTTCCGTAATACAAGGTATCGGGAATCGTTTTTACCGAGGCGATGACCGCATCGTTGTGTAACACGTAGAAAAAGAAGGGGAAGTCATCCGACAGGTCCGGGCATCGTTCCAGGTGCTCCAAAAACGCCGATGGATTGTGCCGCCGGTTGAGATCCAGAAAAAGGAGATCGTGCGCCGCGGCCAGGCTGCCCAGCTGAGCGACATCGACATACTTGAAAACAAAGGATGCAGTCATCCGGGACCCCGGTTAAACGAGCCTCGCAGCATTGTTGCGTGTCAACCATCTGCGGCCAATGGTTTGAAGACCGATAAATCCGAGGGCGAGAAGCAGCACGGTTGCCGGTTCGGGGACGACATTGGGATCCCCCTGCCAGTAATCTCCATCGCGGACCAGCCAAACGTACGAGTCGGGGTCCGAATAGACGTCGGCGGCCTGCCACCCGGTGTCGAAAAAGAATTGCCATGACAAATGCTGCTGGGGATCGGCGCTGTAGGGCGTGGAAGTCCAGTAGGAGCTTGCCTGCAAGTTGGTAAAGGGGCCGGTGTCGAGCGTATTTGATTGGGCGCTGTTGCCGAGGTTGGCATAATACATGTAGCCCATCTCGCTGCTAGTGATGTTGTAGCCTTCCTGCTCCACGGCTGTCGTCGGCAGGCGCCAGTCCGAAAAGGTGATGTTCTGGACCGGGTCGTAATATTCAAAGCCGGCGGCGAACGCCAATGCCGTCTCAAGATTCATGAGGCCCCAGTATTCGTTGGGCGGCAATTGGGCGGAGTTGGCGTTTTGCAGCCAGGTGATATTCTGGTCGGTATCGTAGATCATGCCGACGCCCCGGTCGATCAGAATGGCGCCGGCGGGCTGACTTAAACACAAGGTTGCAAGCATGAGGATGGCGATTTTTTTCATGGTACCCTCCTTGGAACGACTCGAAATCGTCTTTGTTGCCTGTATATCATTGAAGTACTTTTTCGGCAAGCCGGAGCGCAAGGGCCCCGATTGTCAAACCGGTGTTTGCGTACGAATGTTCTTGAATGACAGATCCGTCGCAAACGAAAACGTTGTCGCATCCATGCAGTTTGAGGTCTTTATCGATGAGGCTGTCGGCCTCCGGTCCCATGGAGATGGTTCCGGAATGATGGGCGGCGGACCACAGCCAGTCGTCGCCGATCCGCGGGATGATGTCGACTGCTTCGGCGATGCCGCTCAGCATCCGTTTCAGCTTGCGCAGCATGCCATCGAACAGGCCGCGCTCTGCGGCGTTGATGCGCCAGTCCACCCTGATGCGGTCGCCGTCGTAGGAGACCGAATTATCGTCTCTTTTCTGTTCGCCGAGGAACAAGATGTTGTAGATGCGGGTGGGAATGTTCACGCCACAGAGATGGGTGAAGATTTCGGCCATGATGTCGGGATGCAAGATCCTGGGAGAGCAGATGTTTCTGAGGCGGCGGCGCCCGCTGCTCGCTCCGATGGAGGATTTGAATTTCGAGATGGAGAGCCGGTTGTCCATGGTCAGGGCCGGTCGAAAAAACGCACAACCGGTGTATCGGCCGCAATCGCTTTTCAGTCGCACGGCGGAACGGCACTGGTAGCTTCCTTTATCCGACAGGGAGAGACTGCCGATCAAGGAGGCGATCTCTTTTTTGAATTTTACTTTTCCAACAAAACCCATGGGGTGGTCCATGAGTCCACCTCCGAGTACCTGGCCAGGGTTCTTTCGGGCCGGCACGATCGCCTCGATCAATCCTGGGCTTCCCAGCGCGCCGGCGCAGATGACGACCTTATCGGGATAGACCACCTCCTTTTTTCCGGCGGCTCGGTACGCGATCTTTTGAACGCGTGGGCCGGACGCCGTAAAGTGAATATCTGACACGGCGTAGCAGGCATGGACACGAGGTTCCGGGGTCAGCTTCCGGTAGTGTTTGGGGTAGATCAGGCAATCGATGCCATCCGAGAAGGTACCGATGCTGTCGGAGATGATATTCATCTCAGAAAGTGCGGCGCAGTATGCTTTGGCGTATGAACTGTTTTTAAAATACAACATCGAAGCCGCCTTGTCTATATAAGGAATGGCTTCCATCAAAATTTCGCGAAACAGCGGAGAAGTGACATCCTCGGGATGAATGGGGATGAGGCCGTTGTGCCACAGGTTGGTCGTCCCGCCGCCGGCAATGCACAAGGTATCGACTTCGCCGAACCGCTTGTTGAGAAATTCGATTTGAGGGAATCGGATACGATCCTTTTCACCCGCCTCGAGCAGGGTGACGTGGGCTTTGCCGGCCAGTTGGTTGCAGAGCAGCGTGCCGGCCAGGCCGCTTCCGATAACGACGATGTGTCTATGCATTCGAGACCCTCTTGTGTGCCGGGGGATGGGGCCGGCGCCGTTCTGAGCGGGCATGGCGCCCCTGCCGGGTGACCTCGCTTACGGCGCGGAAATCCGCATCAGCAGGCCGAAGGCGAAATGTTTCATGAACGGCTTGTTTCGATGGCGGTACATGAGTTGGCCAAGGCGGACGGAAAGCTTCGGAACGAGGACATCGAGAAACGGCAGCCTGAAGTCGAAATGCGCCAATTCAGCGATCTTGAAACCTTGCCGTTCGACCTCACTTGCAAAGGTGAGATAGTCGAAGTAATTGAATTCAAAGTCGAGGCCGTCATATTTTTTCCCGGTCGCGTTGGCCTTCACCCAACGATAAACGGGCACCAGTTTCTTGTACAAGTTCGGCCACCGGGTCTTGTTGATCTGGACGATGGCCTGTCCGCCCGGTTTGAGCACGCGGCGGATTTCGGACAAAACGGCGCGATGATCCTTGACATAATAGAGGACGCCGATGCAGAGCGCGATGTCCATTCGATCGGTTGCCAGGGGCAGGTTGGACGCGTCGTTGACCAGGAAAAATGCGTTTGCCGCGTTGGCGTTCTGGAGGGCTTTCTGTTTGGCGTGCCGGATCATTTCCTCGGAAAGATCGGTGCTGAATACACGTCCCTCCGTTTCCAGCAGCTTCTCCGTCAGGATGCCGGGGCCGCATCCGATGTCGAGGATATGCGGGGAGGGATTGCCGGCCAAGGCCGTGCTCAACAGGCCCAGCACCAGTTCACGGCGGGTGACATAGGCCAGCCCTTCGCATGAGCCGCTGTGGTATCTCATCCGGGTGTAGTGGTGCGCATCCTGGTCGTGGAAACGTTTCACTTTCTGGAGATGGGAGTTGGTTCTCTGCAAGTCGCTTTTCCTTTGGCTGTGGGTTTGGGGCGGTGGCCCCCCGTCTCTGCCCGTCATTTTCTCTCCGCCCTGCCCCATCGGTTGATTTTCCTTCCCAGCACGCCGATGACATCGATGCCGCCCTTCCAGATCAAGAACAGCGGGCAATACGCAAGGGCCAGCAAGAATGTGCCCACCGGCATTCTGGTGAGGAATATGCCGCTGAAAAAATATAAAAATTCAAGCAGGAGCATACCAGACAGCCAGGCCACCCAGTATGGCATGGGATAGACGAGGTGCTGGAGGATCAGGAGCAAAAGGACCGCTGCGGTCAGATTGACCATCATGGAGAGGTTGGGCAGCAACAGAGCGAAACTGGCGTCCACGATCCGGAAGTTTCTTTCCGCCAGCCCTTTCTTCAATAACGCCACGCCATAGGTCTTGGCCACCTGGAAACGGCCCGAGGACCATCGGATTCTCTGATCGGTGGCGTGGCGGAGACCCGTGGATTCCTGGTGGTAGAGTTTTGCGTTGACGGCAAAGCCGATCATCTCGTTTTCCATGACCAGCTTGGCGTAGTATTCGTAGTCCTCGGCGATGGAGCTGGCCGTCCAGCCGATTTTTTTCAACAGGCGAGTGGTGAAGCACATGCCGTTGCCCATGAGATAGGAGGAGAGGCCCAGTTTGTATTTGGCATCGTGATAAAGGAGGTTGTTGACCGTCCTGGACAGGTGGATCACCTTGGTAAAAGCGGTCGCTTGGGGGTTGGCCAGGCAGTTGTTGCACTGGATGGCGTTGCTTCCCCGGTCGATCACCTCGTTGAGGCCGGTGAAAAAGTCCGGATCCACGATATTGTCCGCATCGGCGATGACGACGGCGTCGAACCGGTCGAGGTCGAGCTGCGCCAGCGCCCATTCGATGGCACGGCCCTTTCCTCTTTTGGCGGCATCGTTGCGAACCATCACATCCACGCCCCATTGGCGGACGATCTCGGCGGTCTGATCGGTGCAGTTGTCGGCGATCACCTTGGCTGTGAAGTTTCGATGATCGTAGGATATTTTTTCTACGCTCTCGAGCATCCGGCCGATCACGGTCTGCTCGTTGTGGGCCGGGATGAGAAGTATATAGCGATATTGGCCCGGGGGCTGCGGGGACGGCTTCTCCTTGAGGGCCGCATAGGCCAGGGCAAGGAAGACGTGGTACAGGGCCGCGAAGCTCACATAGGCCAGGATCGGAAGCCAGATGAGGGTGATCAGGAGTGGCATGGGATGGTCGATGTTTCCATTTTTTGGGGTCACGGGGTGGAACGGGCGGGCATAAAGCCCGCCCCTACGAATGTTGGGGGGTGGAACGGGCGGGCGTAAAGCCCGCCCCTACGAATGTTGGGGGGTGGAACGGGCGGGCGTAAAGCCCGCCCCTACGAATGCTGGGGGTTGCAACGGGCGGGCGTAAAGCCCGCCCCTACTTGTTCGGGGGGTGTGACGAGGGGCGGGCGAAGCACGCTTCGAGCCCCTGATCGATGGGCACCCTGGGCGTCCAGCCCAATGCCTGCTTGATTGTGGCGTTGCTGAAGGCGATGTCGGCGGAGGCGGAGCTCAGGCGGTACCTTGTGAGGACCGGCTTTTTGCCGAACAGCTTGAAGATCTTCTCCTGCACGAAGACCGCCGCGTATACGAATCCATAGGGCAAGGTCAGCGAGAGCGCTTTTGGAAACAACGCCTTTTTCAACCGCTTGACATAGTCCCGCTTGGTCACGAGCCGGTCGTCGATCACATTGAAAATCCGGCCCGCGGCGTTCTCTTTTTCCAGCGACAGCACGATGGCATCCACCAGGTTGTCGATGTAGACGAAGGGGAGCCGCATGCGGCCGCGCCCCAGGATCACGAATACTTTGTCGGAGAGCGAAATACCTGCGAGGGGGCTGAACACGGGTCCGCCAGGGCCGTAAACGGTGGCGGGCCTGAGAATGACGGCGGGCACGGCGCCGGGCCGTTCCATGGCCTCGCGTGCGATCCTCTCGGCCGCCGCCTTGGACCAGGTGTAGGCGCCTCGTGCCCCGGGATCGGTTTCCAACGGCGCGTCTTCTGTCAAGAGCGAGCCGGGCTTCAGGCCGCTGAGCTGGTAGACGCTCATGGAACTGATGTAGACCAGCCGCCTGACGCCGCATTCGCGGCAGAGGTTGAAAACATTTTCAGTGCCCTTGACAGTGGTCTGTTCGAAGGCTTCCCGGTCTCCCGTCTGCGCGGCGGCCGCATGCACGACGGCGCCGGCGCCGCAAATGGCATTTTTCAATGAGGCCGCGTCGCGCACGTCGCCCCAGCGGATGTCTGCCCCGAGCGCTTCGAATGCGCTCTGGTCCGACCGATGCCGCAGCAGCACCCGGATGGGATATCCGTTGTCCACCAGGACCTGGCAGAGGCGCCGACCGAGAAATCCGCTCGCGCCGGTGACGAGCACCTGCGGCCTGGAGGGTTGTTTTTCTGAAGGTTCGATCATATCAGGCTGCGATAAATGGCTTCGATGGTTTTGATCCAGTTGGCGCGATTGAAGTCGGCGGCAATTTTCAGGCGCGCCTGGCGGGCCATCTGACGGTAGCGTCCGCCGTCGAGCAGCAAGGTCTCGATGGCCCGGGCCATGGCCGGCGGGTCCCCGGGCGGCACGAGGATGCCGTCGACCCCGTCTTCGATCACCTCGGGAATGCCGCCCACCCGGGTGGAAACCACGGGTATGCCGTGCTTCATGGCTTCCAGCACGACCAGGGGAATGCCTTCGGTTTTGGAGGATATGACCAAAAGATCCAGGTCCTGGTAGACCGGCGCCATTTCATTGACAAACCCCGCGAAGGCGACTCTGCCCTTCAGGTCCGACCGCGATGCGCGTCGTTCCAGACTTTCTCTTTCCGGTCCGTCTCCCACGACCAGGAACGTCACGCGGCGGTGTGTGTGCGACAACATCCGGGCCGCCTCCAGAAAGGAGGCGACATCCTTTTCCGGACTGAGGCGACCGATGATGCCGATCAAAAACTGGCCGTCGCTTTTATAGACGGTTCCGCCGCCCCCGTGCGGTCTGATTTCCGTATCGAGGGATACCGCGTTGTGAAGCCGCACGATGTTGCGGCGCGGAATGCCCGATGCGGCCAGGGCCTTTTTCATCTGGTCGGACACCGGAAGCACCCGGTCGAAAAAGCGGAGGGCAAACCGGTCACAGCGCTCGTAGAACGCGAGACGCGCGTCGATGGGGACCCAGCCGTGAAGGGTCGACACGACGGGGCGCCGGGTGATCTTGGCTGCCATCCCCCCGAGGATGTCGGAACGGTACCCGTGGGTGTGGACGATGCCGATCTTCTCTTTCTGGATCGTTCGAAGTAGGCGCACGATATTCTCGACATCGAGGGTCCGTGTGAGCCAGAAAATCTTGTGGGGCACCCTTCGCTCTTTCAACTGCTCGATAAACGGGTTTTCAGGGAAGCGGACGTTGACGAACGCCCCGATCACGACCCGGAACCACGCCCGGTCGATGGCCTCGGCCAGATCGAGCACGACCCGTTCCGCGCCGCCGAAGTGGGTGGGTGCGATGAGTTGGAGCACGGATTGGGTGTTTGTTGGGGGCATGAGTTTGTTGAGTTAGTGGGTTTGTTCGGTTGGTGGGTTGGGGGTGTTTTTCCAGCCGCTGACTTTTTTGATGGTTTTGGCGGGGTTGCCGGCGACGAGGTCGTTGGGTGCCACATTTTTGGTTACGACGGCGCCGGCGCCCACGACGGCCCCTTGGCCGATGGTGACGCCTTTGAGGATGATGGCGCGGCAGCCGATCCAGGCGCCGTCCTCGATGCGCACGGGCTCGCAGATTTCGGCGCCTCCCCCGGCGGCATGATAATCGCGGTCCATGATCACGCAGTCCCACGAGATGATGACATCGTTGCCGATCTCGACGCGCGCGCCGGCATGGATTTCGGTGCGGTCGCCGACCGAGCAGCGACGGCCGATGACGATGCGCGCCGGTTTGCGCTTGTCTCTGCCAAAACAGGAGAGTTTCACACCGGGCCAGAATTCCGTGTCGTCGCCGACGGCGATGATACCGTTGTTTTTAATGATTTTTAAGGGTCCGCGGACATAGATAATGGAGCGGTGCTCCAACCTGGCGGAGGCGATGGCGCCGCGCAAGGCTGCGAAGCTTTTGGCCAGCACCTCGGGCAACGACTTGTTGCGCAGCTTCTGGATAATGTCGCCTAAATTCATAGCTATTCCCAGATTCCTTCCAGTGCGTCGTGGGAAGTGGGATGGAGGCTCCTTTGCCGGATCATCTTCGCCACGGCGTCGAGCCCGAAAAGAAAAAAAGGCGCCGGGTCGTCGATGCTGAAGTCATCGAAGGTGACGCGCGGGTTGAACAGCCCCAAGTAGTGCTTCATGAAAGCCCACTTATTCTGGCTGTGCTTCAGTGCCTGGGGCAAGGTCCTCAGATCCCCAAAAAGCCAGCGGGTCATGACCCCTTTCTTGAACCCGGGAACGGCCTGGACATCGCCGTCGGTGGCGATTTTGTACAGCAGGTAAGGAAAATCGACGCCGCTGGCAATGCCTTGCACCAGGGATCCCCAGAACCGGGGGTTGATGTCGATGAGATAGGGCGTGCCGCTGTCCCTGGCCACCAGGAAATCGGCTTGACAAATGCCGTGCCACTGAAGCGCTTCGAGAAGTTTTTTCAGGTAGGCGACGGCATCGGGTTTGTCCACGCTGACCCTGAGGGTCGCCTGCCCGCCGGAAAAAGGCAAATCTCTGAGCTGCCTGTAAACCACGTGGCCTTTGAGAATGCCATGGTTCATCACCATGGCGACGCAGTAGACCGAGCCTTCGATCTTCTCCTGGAGGAAAAAGCGGTCCCAGGGACGATCGGCATGGGTCTTTTGTGCCAGCAGCGCTTCGAGCGCCGACCGGGAATCGGCCTGCACGATGCCCCATGCGCCGCCGCCCTGCTTGGGTTTGACCAGCACAGGAAAATCGAGCATAGTTTCGGCCCCGCTCCGTATCGCGTCGATGCCGGCGGTGCGCGGCACGGGAATCCCGAGGCTTTGGGCCAGGGGCAGCCACTGGTCCTTGTTGTGGGCGATCAACACCTGCTCGTAGTCGGGTATGGCCATCTTCACGTGGCGGGAGACGATTGATTTGTATTTGGACAGCAGGAAGGTTTCCTCGAACACCGGTATCAGCGTATCCGCTTTCAGACGCTTCACATTTTCAAGGAGGGTATCGATGAATCCCCCGGGGTCCTTGAAGGGCGAGGGGTAGAGAAAATGGCCCCTGGAAAACCGCGATCCGAACGCCATGGACAGGGGAACGAAGTCGGCGGTGAAGACATCGATGCCCTTTTCCCCCAGGCTCTTGACGATGCGGTAGGCGATCCGGTTTTTGGCGTTGGTGACGATGACGCTCATGGCTGTTGTAAATTTCTTCTGATTTTCGATGTCACCATGTTGGAAAGATGCTGCTTCCATTGGTGGTAAAATGGCCGGAAATCCCGGCGGTCGAGCACGGCAAATGTCTTTTTGCTTAGGTAGGGCGCTACGTATTGCCGGAGGCTGATCCGCTCCATGCGGTGATGCAGCAGGGTGTGCAAAACGTCTTTGTAAAGATGAATCCAGTACACGCCGGATCGATAGGCGGCCGCCCCGATTTTTCGATGTTCGACCAGATCGAGATACTGCATGTAGGGGAAGTTGATGCCGCAGGCCGTGCACAACCCGATGTAGAAGATGAAACGCGGGTTGATCTCGATCAGCTTGTAGGTGCGGTCTTTAACGTCGTATTTCCACTCGATTTCTGAAAAGCCATAATATCCCAAGGCCTTGAGGAGCGCGACGCTCATGTCATCGAGGCCGCCGATCCGCTCGCTTATGACCACCCTGCCCTGGCCGTACCGAGGGGGGTCCTGCCGTATTTTCCGGGAGGTCATGGAAGCCAGCCGCTCACCCGAACGGTCGAGGTACGAAACATACTGGACCATCCGTTCGCTGTCCGGGCCCGGGATGATTTCGCTGATGGTCAGATGAAAATCGTCGTGAGTGAAATCGTCGGTCAGCCGCCGGTAGTGTCTGGACAACTCCGGGAAGGTGTCGACCTCGATCATCTTGAAATCATACTTCCGGAAAAAAAGGTGCCCGAGGCCGGGTTTGATGAGGCATGGAAACCGGAGGCCGCTTTTCAGGGCGTCCAGTTCGCTCAGCGACCGGGGGGAAAACACTCTTGGCACCGCGATGCCCAGCTTTCGGGCCGCGTCGTAGAGCAGGCGTTTGTTCATCACCCGCTCCACGACCTCCAGATCGGGGGTCGGGACGAGGTAGTGCCTGGAGAGGACTTCCTTGTGCCGGGCAAGGAATTCGACCGTATAGTCCTTTGTAGGGATAATCAGGTTGCCGTGCCATGCTTCCTCTTGGGTCAGCAGAAAATCGAGCAGGCGATCGGGATTTTCGATAAACCCGGGAATCTTGATGGCGGCGTCGACATACTTGGAGTATCTCCCGATCTCGTCCTTGTCCTGGTCGTAGATGACGATGCTTTGGATGCCCTTTTCACCGAGGGCGCGGATGACCTGGTAGCCGAGTTCCGTCGCGTTCAGTATGATAACGTGTTTCATAGTTGGCATCGATGCCGTTCGGGTTTCTCTTCGAGCGGGGATAATCTCCACCCGTGCTAAACCGGAGGTGGAAAAACCGTTTGTCTATTCAAGCCGTCTGCCGGTTCGCGATGAATTGGCAGGCTTTTTTCAGAGACATTTTTTTAATAAGGATCGGCCAGTATACCGGATGTTTGAAAATGAGCGGCAGGGTATACCTGGTCAAGATCATTTTCTTGTAGGCTTCGTTCAGGCGATAATCGGCATCGGCGATCTGGGCGTTCATGCGCCGTTGCATCCGGGTGTAATGTCCGTTCAACCGCTCCGGCAATTCTCCGGGAAGGGTGTGCCGGCGATAAACGGGCGCGACGTTGGTCACGTTGTAACCCGCCTTGCTGAATCGAACGTTGACGTACAGCCCTATCTTGCACTCCTCTCGTTGAAAGAGCACATTTTCGCGCTGGTCGTCGTACCTGATCCGGTAAGGCAGATGGTCATAGTGTTCCCTGGGGGTAAAGAGGAAGTTACCCAATGAGTAAAAGATATATTTGCCGTGGTAGGTTTCCCACCCTTGGGGCACATGCGGGTGGCTTCCGATCACCAGGTCAACGCCCTGGTCGATGAGGCGGCGAGCGGATTCCTGCTGGTCGCGGTTCACGAACAGGTTGTGGTCGTCGCCCCAATGGATGCAGCAGACTAAAAAATCCACCGACGCTTTGGCCTTTTTTAAATCGATCTTTTTTTCATCCTGAAACAGATGCCGGCTGAATTGCGCCTGGACCCAGCTAAAGGCGACCAGGCCGAGGCGGATGCCGTTTTTTTCGACAATCTCGAACTGGGAGATGCCATCATAATTCAGGCCGAAGCAGCAGATCCCGGCCTGATCGAGCAGGGTCCGGGTGTCCGCCAGGCCGCTTTCGTAGAGGTCGAAGATATGATTGTTGTTCAGGCAAAAGTGGCTGAAGCGAAACGCCTTGAGGGTGTCGATGTTTTCAACCGTGGACCACAGGGGGATTTTGTCGAGGTTTCGCCGGGCAGGTGCTTTGCGGGCCAGAGGGCTCTCCAGGTTCCCGACGACGATATCGGCGCCGGCCAGTTTCTCCAGCAGCTGCGATGGCGGCGCATCTTGGATTTTCCTCGCCCCGGGCATGACATCGCCCGTGAATATGCAGTCCATCATTTGGGCGCCTTCAGCCTATCCCAAACCTTGCGGTAGAGGTCGAAGGGGCCTGAATGACTGACGAGGGCGATTTTTTCACAGCGGTCGATCATGTAACGGAAGGTCAAAAAATAGCCGACCTTGACCTGGCCGATATAAGAGAAGCCGATTTTTTCCATGGTTCGTTTGACGGAAAGGTTCCAATCCATTCTAAATGTAATGATGGTGGTGTATCCTCCTTTCCGCACCTCTTTCAAGACTTCAGAAAACATGAGGTCGGCGATATTTCGCCCTCTGTAGTCTTTGCGCACATATGCATTATACCCATAGAGCCAATGATCTTCCAAATGGATGGTCGCATCGATTTCTCTGATATATTTTTTATGAGGGGCTAACCAGTAATACCCGATGATGTCTTTGTCGTCCTCGGCGATGAAACAATATTCACCGCTGTCGATTCTTTCGATGGCGCCGTTTAAATCGAATATCGGTTTGAAGACCGTCTCTTGCTGCCTCTGGACAGACAGCAACGCGTTGAACCTGCCGTAATCCGCTTTTGCCAAGGCCCTGTATCGAATGTTCGGGAAGGGGGACGCGGCCTCGGATGGCCTTGGGATCGGGTATTCGTAGAAAACCATTGTTTTCTGCAAGTAAAGATAACGTAAGAACTTTTTCATGATTTGCCTCAGATATCAAAGGTGGGTTTTGATTTTCAGGATGTCACTTCAACCGCAGGCCGTGCTGGGCGAACAAGGCCCTGTTCCTGTCTGTCAACAGCCCGCCGGTTGCTGCTTGTATGCCCGCGGTTCCCCATTCGATGTTACCTTCGATAAGCATCGGGCCGGTCTCTCCGATGGCGATATCCCATCCAATGCAGTAGAGATGGTGGAAACTCTTCTGTGACTTGTCGAGCAACTCGAGCACTTCGGGCCAAAACGGAATCTGGAATCCCTCGAACTTGACGCGGGTCAGGGGATGCTCGCTTAGGGTGGTGCCATATTGGGGTTTTACAAAACCCAAGCGGTTCAACTTGCCGGTGGTGAGGTCGATGCCGACAACGATCCCACCGGTTGAAAAATTATCGGTGCCCCGTTCCGAGGAACTGGTGCGGAGGATACCGGCAAGGGGTACGACCTCGTCTTGCCGGGTCAGCAGGGTGATCACCCGGATCGTGTTGACCGAATGGGGATTTATGCGCCGCATCTCGCTGTGTTGCCGGATAAATGCTTCGACAACGAACTCACCCCTGGAAAGTTCTTTCCAAGCGCCGCTTTGCAGGGCTTTGCCGCCATCTTTTAACAGCGGGGCCGCGGCGCCCGCAGGAATGAAATGGATGCCTGCGCCCTGGGTCCCCCTGGTGGGTTTGAAAACCAGTTTGTTTTCTGGATTGTCGCCTGCCGGCATCTGGTCCCAATCGGGTTTGCTTCCGAAAAACCGCCCGTCGCGCAACATCCCGTGCAAGAGAGGCGTCGGTATCTGGTGGCTCTGGCAATAGCAGTGAAACAGGTATTTGTCGTTGACAAGAATGCTGTAAGCATCGTCCCACAGGGTCGAATAAAGAATCCTCCGCAAAAAGGGGGAATCGGGTTCATCCATGTATGTCGAGAATTCCCGGCGATCTTTTACGTCAAATTGCCAAAGCTTGTAATTGCGGGGCAGCATGCCGCGGATGAAGAACAAGTAGAGATAGTCGGCGATAAGGGTAGCCTTGGATTTGCGGGATTGTGCCGCCCCGCTGCAGGAAGGGCTGTCCATGCCGGAGAAAAGCATGGGTGCGCGTTTCAGGTGAAATATCCAATGACTGCCCCACCTGAGGAATGAAAGGATGCTGCTTCGCATAGGCGGTTGGAAAGGAATTTTAAAGATAAAGATGCAAGGGGCGGGCTTTACGCCCGCCCGTGCTGGCCTATTGAGTTCATGGCATGAATACTGATTTCTGACGACATCTACCGCATGGAAGGCGGCGGCTGCGTGAAATCGAAATATTCATGGATCGGCTGGGTTGAATTCAACATCGCTAAAATCTCCTGGTCGCTGTACCCGAGGAGATAGGCCTCGAGATACTCGTCGGCGGTGTATACCTCGGAGTCGCTGGTCGTGCAATACATCGAGCCGCGATGAAAAGTGCCGACGTAGTAGCTGCATGAGTTGCAGGAGCCGAAAAACATGCGCGAGTACGCCAGTTCCTCATCCGGTATCTTGGCCCTGCGGGTATCGAGTATCACCTTACCGAATGTGATCGGGCTTCCGGTGGAGCGTGAATAAAAGTGGGGTTTGTGCTGGAACGTGTTGTCGGCGTAGATCAGGCCGATGATGTTATAAACGAATTCCGTTTCACTTTCCGTATCCGTTCCGCCGGCCCCGGAAACCGTCAGGGTGACGGTGTAAGCCCCCGGCGCGGTGTAGACGTGGGTCGGGTTCTGTTCCGTGCTGAGCGGAGACCCGTCTCCAAAATCCCATGTCCAACTCGTGACATCCCCGGCACTCTGATCGATAAAATCGACCACGGTCCGATCGGATCCCAATCGATTCAGGGAGGTGAATTCCGCTTGAATCGAAGGCGCGGTGCCCACGGCGATAAAGTTGGTCTTGACCTCTGTCGCCTGGTCACCGGATGTGTCGGTGACCCGCAGGCTCACGGTGTAGAGACCGGCGGTTGAATAGGTGTGGGTGGGATTCTCGACGGTGCTGGTGGTCCCGTCCCCAAAATCCCAGTAATAGCTGTCGATACCGCCGGAGACATCGGACAGGGAGTAGAATGAGCCCAACTGGACGAACTGTACCGTCAGCGGCGCACCTCCCGAGGTGACGTTGGCCCTGAACTCCGCCTGCAGGATTTTTTCAGGATTCTCGACCGCGCTCAAAATCACCGCGTCAGCGATCACCCTGCCGTCGGCATCGTCGTTCAGTTGAAAGGTGTAGGAACCTTCTGAAAAATAGTAGGCACCTAACATGTTAGCCAACTCGGTGGTCCGCTGATCCACTTCGACAGTATCCGTACCGCCGGCATGTTGGATGGTGTATTTGGCATTGGTCGCATTGGAAGCACTCGGGAACCAGGACGCCAGGACGGCGTAATAGCCGGGGTACTTCACCAGCAGCGTCCAGGTAGCGGTATTCTGGCCGGTACCGGGTTCATGGTACTGGTAGTTATAGCCGAGATAGCCTGCATCTCCCATGTAGCCAGCACCCTGAACCTTTGCCAGGGGCCAGCTTCCGCTGACCTCGAAGCGGTTGAAGTCCGGGTCCGTGTTGGTGATGAAGTACTCGGAGTTTGCTACGGGATCCGGCGGTTCGGTGCCATTGGGCCAATCCCAGGCTGGTACGCTTGCGTCTGGGAACCTCTGGAGAAAACTTCCGTCGGCCAACTCCACCTGGTAGGTATTGGGATCGCCCGGTATCTCGTATTTCAAGTAGTAGTTATACGGCGGAAGGCCCTCGTCGAACGTGTACGGCATGATCCCGCTGGTATGATCGCTGTAAATGGGCTCCCAGTTGGGATAGGCCTGACCGTATTTGACGCCGTCGACTTTGACCGATACCATATCGGTGGAGAAATTCATGAAGCGGTCGTCATCGATGAAATAGATGTCATCGATCTCCTGAAGGTAGACCTCCGCGGCTGTGGCAAAGGTGAGCCCCAGACCGAAGTTCGCATGGCCGTTGATGATTATGTGGGCATTTTCCTCTTTTAATGCGGCCTCCATGGCTTCCGGCGTCCGGACGACGTGAATGAAGTAGGTGATGTTTTTGTCCGGATTCGTATACACCCAGATTCCATTCTCCTCGACTGCGCCCATGCCCTGAAGCATTTGGGTGGTGTGGGGGATGAACAAGGCATCGTGCGCGAATCCGTCGCATAGATAGATATTCTCGACGGCCGCCAAAATATGAATGTAGTGGGTCTTGGTTTCGGTGTCGGATCCTGAGGGGTTGACCACCGTCAGGCTGACCGTGTAATCGCCCGTCACCGCGTATTCGTGCAACGGGTTTTGGGCGGTACTGGTCTGCCCGTCTCCAAAATCCCAATACCATTCGGTCACGTTCCCAAGGCTCATGTCGGTGAACTGCACCGCAAAGGGTGCGCCGCCGTAGAGCTTATCCGCCGAAAAAGCGGCCACCGGCGGACTTGGCGAATACACTTGCAGGAATTTCAAGGCATCCACGGATGTGCTGGTGGGAGCGGGCTGGGCCGTTACGGTGACCCGATAGGTGGTATCGGCATTGAAAAAATAGTCGCCCAGGCTGTTCCACTGTGACCCATCCACCTGCTGGTTGACATAAACGGTGGTCGTACCGCCCGCATGTTCGATGGCCACGGGCACACTCGTGCTCCTGGAGGGCCACTCGGTCCACCACATGAAAATTTCAAAGTAGGACGAAACCGCCGGTTGGAAGCTCCAGGTGTAAGTGGAGCCGTCGCGGCTCCACAAGGAATCTGTCTCGTAGGATCCCGACGCGCCGGACACCAGCCACGTCCCGGTAAAGGAAGTGCCATCCCCGCCGTTGTCGATCTCCGACTCGATGGGAATCTCGTCCACGGTGAGTAAATGGGTGACGGGTTGGGACACGGCTCCGTCGTCGTCGTATACCCTGAAGGTGATGGTGTGGTTTCCCCTGGAAAGGGCGCTGGTTTCAAAGGAAGCGAGATCGCTCAGGTGGCCATCGATGTCCGAATCCCAACGGTAATCGGTCACGGTGCCATCTGAGTCGGTGCCATGGCCCTGGAAAGCTACGGGCACGCCGATCCCTGCCGGATTGGGACTGATGGCGTCGATGGTTGCCGAGGGAGGAGCGTTACCGACGATCAGGGTTTGGGTCACCTCCGGCGACCACACCCCATCGTCGTCCATGACGCTGAAGTATATAACGTGCACACCTTGTCCGATTCCCCCGCCGTCGTTGGCGCTTCGTGAGAATGTGGCCTGATCGCTCAAGAACCCGGCCAGGTCGGATTCCCAACGGTATTCTGCGATGGTGCCGTCGCTATCCTCGCCATGGCCGGTAAAGGTGATCACATCCTCCAGATCCGCCGGGTTCGGCGAGATGCTGTCGATCCATGCGCTCGGACCGGAATTGCCCACTGCAAGGGTCAGGACAGCCGGCGTCGACCATGCGCCGCCGTTGTCTTGAACGCGGAAGGAGATGTCGTGTGAACCGGGTGACAAGGTCGTGGTCGAAAAAGAGGCCTGGTCGCTCAAGCTTCCGTCGATGCTGGAGACCCAGGTGTAGGCGACCACGCTGCCGTCGCTGTCTTCCCCATGGCCGGTGAAGGTGACCTGTTCGCCGGGGTCGGCCGGGTTGGGCGCAATGGAATCGATGGCGGCCGTTG
>Ga0209164_1001504_pt1 | contig 29549 bp, 25 predicted proteins | sample MTBNYHSulfiMetaG_FD_187458 | JGI IMG/M metagenome (GOLD analysis project Ga0209164, IMG submission 187458) | Enrichment culture microbial communities from rom New York Harbor, USA that are MTBE-degrading - MTBE-NYH (New York Harbor Sulfidogenic)... | ecosystem: Environmental > Aquatic > Marine >... | reverse complement strand
GGACCCTTTTCACCCTGCTCAATCCCTACGGGCTCTTGGGAGGTGTCCTTTTTGTGTTCCTGGTGGTGGTTCACGGGGCCATCTGGCTGGCCATCAAGAGCGATGGGGCACTTCATGAACGGGCCGTAAAGGCAGCCAAAGGGGCATGGTCTGTCCTCCTGGCAGTGGCCGTGATTTTCCTGGCGGCCTCAGCCATATCCACCGACATTTACGGGAACTACCTGGCCCATCCCTTTCTCTTTGTCTTCATTCTCATTACGGTCCTGGCCCTTTTGGGCATCCGCTTTTTCCTGGGTAAGGGAACCTACTGGAAGGCCTGGTTTTCTTCCGCCTTGACCATTGTGGGGGCCTGCTTCTATGGATTCATCGGGCTGTTTCCCAGGATGTTTCCTTCCAGCCTGAACCCGGACTTCACCCTGACGGCCTACAATTCCGCATCCAGTCCCATGACCCTCAAGATCATGCTGGTGCTGGCCCTGATATTTGTACCCATTGTCCTCATCTATCAGGGATGGGCCTACAACCTTTTTAAGGACAAGGTGAAACAGGATGATCTGGCCCGGGAGGAGGCGTATTGAAAGGGTTCATCCATCTGACTGTTGCCCTGTTCAGTGCGAGGCAGGTGGGTCAACCCGGTGTTCGGTGATTTTTTCCTTTTCCTGGTCTGTCGCTGTCCTTTTAAAGTCGCCGGCCTTCTGCATCAACCTGATATGTATTGACACCCAAAGTGCGCGGTGTCTATACTTTGCCGATCTTAATGGAAGGTTTTATCAAGAGGAAGGTCCTGTCATGAAGAGGCTGTGTGCATTGCTGGCCGTAGCGCTTGTCGGCCTGAGTTGGGGATTGGGATGTGGGACAGACGGGGATGAGCCCGGGGGAATACGGCTGCTAACCGAGGAATATGCGCCGCTGAACTATACTGATGGCGGAAACCTCACCGGCCTATCGGTTGAAGTGGTGCAGGAGCTGCTGAAAACCATGCACCGGAGCGCCTCGATTGAGCTGGTAGACTGGGCTGACGGCTACCGGCTGGCGCAGCAGGGCCCTGACACCGGGCTTTTCTCGACGGCAATGACGGCGGAGCGGAAGGATCTTTTCAAGTGGGTAGGCCCCCTTGCCACGGTTGAGGCCCGTTTTTATGCGCGCAAGGGCACCCCTCTTTCGATTAAAAGCCTGGACGATGCAAAGAGGGTCGGTGCCATTGCAACCGTAAAGGATTACTACATGGAGGAGGAGCTTCTGGCAGAAGGCTTCACCAACCTGGTGAGTTGTGCAAGCGGAGCAGAGGCGGGGCAGAAGGTGCTGAACGGCGAGGCCGACCTGATGCCGTACAACAATGTCACCATGCCCCAGTTGCTGCTGCAGCTGGGTGCGGACGCCGATGCCCTTGTACCGGTTTACGACCTGTCCATGGATGTTGTCTACATTGCCTTCTCAAAAGATGTTTCGGATGCAACGATCCAGGAGTGGCAGGCTGCGCTGGACGGGATTAAAAGGAGCGGCAGGTTTGACAGCATATACGCCCGATGGCTGCCCGATGAAACGCCTCCCGGCGTCCTTCAGCTCATGACCGAGGATTACCCCCCGGTCACATTTATGCAGGACGGTGAGGTAACCGGGCTTGCAACAGATATGGTAAAGGAGATTTGCTTCCGCAACCGCGTTCCCACCCGTATCCGTATGACCTCATGGTCAAGCGCATACCAAATGGCCCTGATAAACCCGAACGTGGTGCTGTTCAGCACCGAGCGGACGGGGCAGCGTGAAGACCTTTTTAACTGGGTCGGTCCCATCGGCCACAATATCACGAGCTTCTATGCACGAAAAGGATCAGGCATCACTGTGACAAGCCTTGACGACGCAAAAAGGGTTGCGGCAATCGGCACGACAACGGGCTGGTTTTCAGAGCAATACCTTGAAGGAGAGGGATTCACCAACCTGGTCAGCTCTCCGCTGCCAACGGGCACCGTTGATAAACTCATCAAAGGCGAGGTCGACCTTGCGGTGTTTACGGATCTGACGATTCCGGAAATCCTGGAAGAGGCCGGCTACGCCATGGACGACATAGAGCCGGTGTATGCAGTCATGACCACCTATTTTTATATTGCCCTCTCCCTGGGCACTCCGCAGGAGACGGTCTCCCTGTGGCGGCAAACGCTTCAGGCCATGAAGGATGACGGGACATTCGAGCGGATTTACAAAAAATATGTTCCCAGCGCTGATATAACCGACTTGCTGTAAGGAGATATAAGAATGGCAAGACGGGGATTTCCGTTCTAAATCGATGTTTACCCATGGCACCCTGGATGGGCAACCTATGGCGATGGAATATGAACGTGCCTGTTGAAACAGTGGATACCCTGATTATCGGCGCCGGTCTGAGCGGCATCTATGCCGCTTATCTGCTGTCCCGGAGAAAGCATCCCCTTGTCGTTCTCGAGGCCCGTGATCGTCTCGGGGGGAGGATTTTATGCCCTGAACACCACGGGTTTTTCCCCGATTTAGGCCCTTCGTGGTACTGGCCTGAGATTCATCCGAAAATGGCTCGCCTTATTCAAGCCATGGGGCTCAAGGGGTATCGCCAGTTCGAAGAGGGGAGGGGCCGATTTCAAAGCAGCCTTGGAACGGTCCGGAGCGTCGGCGGTTACACCATGGAACCGGCCTCCTGGAGGATTTCCGGCGGAATGATGGCGATCATCAGAAGACTTTGTGAGGATATCCCTGAAGACGCCGTCAGACTCGGTCACCCGGTCTGTAAAATCGAAAGACAGGGTGAAGCCGCCCTGGTGAGTGTTGGCGAACTGGAAAGGGAACCCCGGAGCCGGTTCCGTGCCAGCAAGGTCATCCTCGCCCTGCCGCCACGCCTTGCCGCCCTAACCATCCTCTTTGAACCGGACCTGTCCCATGATTTGACCCAGGCGATGCTGAAAATCGGGACGTGGATGGCAGGTCAGGCCAAGTTCTGCGCCCTTTACGAAAAACCCTTCTGGCGTGACGCAGGCCTTTCGGGCGAGGCCTTCAGCGAGCGCGGTCCGCTGTGTGAGATCCATGACGGATCCAATAATGGCCGCGGCGCTTACGGACTGACCGGCTTTGTCGGCATCCCGGCGGTCCACCGCTGCCAACAGCAACTTCTCGTTGAGACGATCCTCTCGCAGCTTGGTGCCATCTACGGCAAACCCGCGTCCCAGCCAATGGCGTTCTTCTATCAGGATTGGGCCCTCGAGCGCTTTACCGCCACTCCTTATGACCAGCCGCCGATGGTTGAACACCCCCTCTACCATCCCCCGGCGGGCCAAACCTCCATCTGGGACAATATCATCCATTTTGCCGGCACGGAGACGTCCGGTCAACACGGCGGTTACCTTGAAGGCGCCTTGATCGCCGCCGAGCGTGCTGCAATGAGCCTATGAAAACGGCGTTCATGAAGGGCCATTATGTTCCAAGAGACGAGAAATCTGGTAATGCTACTCATATTATTCATCTGAAAACATGGCGCAACGCGACTTCTACCGCATTCCCCTCGGAACGAGGTATTTTTTTTGGACGTTTGGAGATCATTTGGGTCCGCTGATGATGCGTCAGGCAAGGAGATGAGCGTTGCGCAACCACTCAGAGACCCCGTTTTAAGAGAAAGGAGAATACCATGAAAGTACTCGCCCTGAATTCAAGTCCACGAGGCCATGGCCAGAGCAAAACAGGCCTGATGCTCGATCCTCTTGTCCTGGGCATGCGCGATGCCGGTGCGGATGTTGAGGTCGTGGATCTTCGAAAGAAAACCATCCGGAACTGCATCGGCTGTTTCACCTGCTGGACCAAGACGCCCGGTCTCTGTATTCACAAGGACGATATGTCCCTTGAACTCTTCCCGAAATTCATCGCGTCAGACCTGGTGGTCTATGGAACCCCCCTTTACCATTTCACCATGAATGCCGCCATGAAGGCGTTTATCGAGCGCACCCTTCCCATCTTGCAGCCTTTTTTCGAGGAGAGCGGGGAAGCAACCCACCACCCGTACAGACACCCATTTCCCAAGGCTGTCGTCCTATCCGTAGCGGGATTTCCGGAAATGTCTGCCTTCGACCAACTCTCCTCCTGGGCGCGCTTTATTTTTGGCAAGAGCGATAGCCTTGTCGCCGAGATCTATCGACCCGCGGCCGAAAGCATGAGCGTACCCTTCTTCAAGGACAAGGTGGCGCAGATCCTGGAGGCCACCAGGCAGGCCGGCCGGGAAATCGTCCAATCGATGAGAGTTTCCGAAGAAACCCTGGCGGCCTTGGGCCAGGATTTTGTGGAGGACAAGGACTCATTCAGGAAAATGGGGAACCTCTTCTGGAAGACCTGCATTTCAGAGGGGATGACACCAAAGGAGTTTCAAGAAAAAGGCCTCATTATCCGGCCGGACTCTGTGGAGACCTTCATAATGATTCTCTCCTTCGGGTTTAATCCTGTTGGCGCAGGAGATATGAGCGCTGTTCTTCAATTCAATTTTTCCGGCGAAGTCCAGGGGGCATGCCATTTTTGTATCGAAAACGGAACCATCCGTGCAAGCCTCGGGTCTGCCGAACGTCCCGACCTGACGATCGACACCCCGTTTGATGGTTGGATGGATATCATGACCGGAAAATCAGATGGACAGCAGATGTTCATGGAACAAAAGTACAAGGCCCAAGGAGACCTGGGCCTTTTGATGCGCATGAACCAGATCTTTGGGAAACAGGGATAACACGCTTTTGAAAAGGGGGATGTCCAGAACATCATTAAACCCTTCAACTGCCAGACGATCGGGTGCTTTTGGCATGGCCGAAGGTAGAGTGGGGGCCTTGGAGGAGCGACGGTCAGTATATGGGTTCCGTGGGAGCAATTTCGGATACTCCCAAGGCGGCCTAACGACCGAAACCAAAAATGCATGGTGTAAAACCCAAGCATCTTCCGGGCGCGCGGGAAGACCTGCACCGAAGAAGGCCCCTGTGACCCCTTGCCATCATATCCATACGATTCGGTCAATTCATGTTCAGACATACTGAGGCATAATGACAAATGAAAAAGACACTTGTAATGATGCTGCTCATCCAGGTTTGCTGGTTTACGCCAATAGAGGCGAAAACGTTCAGGGTTGCCAGCTACAACGTGGAGAACATGTTTGACCTTATCCATAATGGAACCGAATACACCGAATATATTCCGAATACGGGGTATGGGTGGAAGAAGTCCGTATTCGAAATCAAGATTGCCAACATCGCTGAGGTAATAAAAGACATGGGCGCCGATGTCGTGGCCTTACAGGAGATCGAATCGCGAAATGCCCTTGTGTTTCTGCGTGACACGCTGAAAGCCATGAACGCGGACTATCCATATTTTGTAATTGCAGAAGCCAAAGATACGGTTGTGAAGTGCGCGCTCCTATCGAAGTTCCCGATAATCGAGAAAGACGAGATTCAGGTCGATGATGAACTTGCCAGAAATATTCTAAAAGCAACGCTGGATATCGATGGGCGCCGCCTCACCCTTTTTGTGAATCACTGGAAATCGAAACGCGGTCCTGAGAGCCTGAGGATGGTTTATGCAAGGGCCCTCAAAAAGGCGATCGATGGGCTGGATGATGACGCCGACTTCATCCTGATCGGCGATTTCAATTCAGACTATCATGAGTGGCAAAGCTTCCGGGATTCTCTTCGCCTGAACGATACGGACGGCATTACCGGGATCAACCATGTCCTCAAGACGGTGAAGGACGCCCAACTGGTGGATGAAAAGGTTTTGACCACACAGACCGGGAATGAATACCTGTATAATCTGTGGCTCGAAGTGGACGGCAGGCGACGGTGGTCGCACAACTTTTTCGGGAGCAAGAACAGCCTCGACCACATCATCGTATCCAAGGCGCTCTACGATGAGGGGGGGATCTCCTATGTTGACAATTCGTTTGATAAGTTCGATCCCGATTATCTGTTCAAAGAAAGTGCCGTTTATCGATGGCAAAGGGCAAGAGACGGAAAGGGGAAGCATTTAGGCCAAGGGTATTCGGACCACCTTCCGATTTTTGCCTCTTTCTCCACCGAACCCTTCCATTTGATGGCCTGTCATGCCCACCCAAAAACCATTCCTGAATTGAGATCGGAAACCAAGCGCATCTCCGATCTTTACCCATCCAGAATCGGGAATGTCAATTACCTTGTCCGATCCTGTGTCGTCATATACAAACATGAGGATCACGCGATCATCAAGCAGGAAAACGGCCGCGCGATTTTTGTATATAAGGCAGGGCGAAACCTCGAATACGGAAAAGTGTACGATGTGACGGTCACTGAACTCTACGATTTTTATGGCCTTCGCGAGATCACCACCATCGGCGATATGAAGAAGGTTGGGCAGGCGGACAATCACGCTTCCCATCTGTTGGACGATCCTTCAGCCGATTTTTCAAACCCTGACCTCCAGAATGAAGTGATTTCCCAGGTCGAAGGAGTATACAAAAGAGGCTATTTCTACTATGGCAATGGACGGAAGATCAGACTGTATTTCACGGACAAAGGTTTAAGACCCGAAAACAATTCAAGAATCCTGCTGAAGCAGGTAAGGATAGGGTGCCACCGGTATCCGGAGGTTGTCATAGAAAAAGGCGGACAGGTTGTGAGGGACTATCAAGGCTCACGCTCACAAACCCAATGACCATGTGGGCGAGGTTCTCGAAACATGCCCGGGGGCCAGCCAAATGGACGCTTGGCTTGTCCGAAGAAGGCGTCAAGGAGGGAATCGTCGGGGCACTTGATTTTTTTCTTGACATTATTTCGGGCCAGGGGTATGAATCATCACCATGGATACAGACATAAGACACATCTTGGCGACGGATCTCAGGAACTGGTGGTGGCGCAGCTTCAACAGGGAGGTGCGCCCGTCTGCGTTGAGATAGTCTAAAGATATCGAGATTCAAAGACCGTGGGCCCCTCCCGGGGGCCCACGGTCTTTTTGTTTGATGTGCGAATAGAGAGGGCCGTGGGACGGAAGTTCCCGCGGCCCTTTTTTTATTGTGGAGCAAGGCATTGGAAATAAGACCGTCATTTTCTCAGTTCAAGCGGATGGCAGGCCAGGGCAATCTGATACCGGTTTGTCGGGATATCATGGCCGACACGGAAACGCCGGTGTCGGTTTACCTGAGGGTCAAAGGGATGCCCTATTCCTATCTTCTGGAGAGCGCCGACCGGGGCGAGCGGTGGGGAAGATACAGCATTATCGGTTTTGATCCTTATCTGACGGTCCTCGCCCATGGACATGGGACAGAGGTGGTGGACAGGTCAGGCAATAGACAGTCAATCCGTAATCCCTTAAACCCCCTTCTTGTCTTAAGGGAGGTGTGCCGAAGATTCAAACCCGTTGAGGTGGGCCTGGCGCCGCCGTTTCAGGGGGGATTCGTAGGGTATTGCAATTACGATCTGATGCGAAAATGGGAACGGCTGCCGGGCAGCCCTCACGAAGATGAGAATCTTCCGGAGGCCGTTTTTACAATCTCCGAAAGGCTGATCGTCTTTGATCATCTGACGCACACCGTGAAAGTGGCTGCACTTGTTCATCTCGAGGGCGGGACGGATCTGAAGGAGGCCTATGACAGGGCCTGCCGGAGTATTGATGAGACCATGGATCTGCTGCACGCGCCGGTTCGTGTTCACACTGCGGAGCCGTTTGCGCTGTCAAAACTCCATAGCAATTTCAGCAAAGAGGGATTTGAGCAGGCGGTGGAGAGGGCCAAGGAATATATTGTTTCGGGGGATGTTATCCAGGTGGTCCTCTCCCAGAGGCTGTCGGGCACAACATCCGGCGATGATTTTGCCCTCTATCGAAACATGAGGAGCATCAACCCGTCTCCCTACATGTTCTATCTAAATTTCGGGGATATCCGATTGATCGGGGCCTCTCCCGAGATCCTCGTCCGGCTCACGGGCAACAGGATCCAGCTTCGTCCTATTGCCGGAACGCGGCCCAGGGGTCATACCCGGGAAGAGGATCTGCTCCTCGAAAAAGAACTTCTCTCCGATCCCAAGGAACGGGCCGAACATATCATGCTGGTGGATCTGGGAAGAAATGACGTGGGCCGGGTGGCGGCGCCGGGCTCGGTGGGGGTGCCCCGGCTCATGGAGGTGGAACGCTACTCCCATGTGATGCACCTGGTCTCCCATGTGGAGGGGAGGTTGAGATCCGACAAAGACGCCTTTGACCTCTTCATGTCGGCCTTCCCGGCCGGCACGGTTTCGGGGGCCCCCAAGATCAGGGCCATGGAGATCATCAACGAACTGGAACCGACCCCGAGGGGACCCTATGCCGGGGCAGTGGGGTATTTCGGGTTCAACGGCAACATGGATTTCTGCATCACCATCCGCACCATTGTGGTGGCCAAAGACAGGCTTTGGGTTCAGGTGGGGGCGGGCATCGTGGCCGATTCTTCCCCTGAGGGGGAATACAACGAGACCCTAAAAAAGGCCGCGGCCATGCTCAAGAGCATCGAGGAGGCGAAAAGAGATGATACTGGTCATCGACAACTATGACTCCTTTACCTACAACCTGGTCCAGCTCCTTCAAGTGATGGGGAGGGAGGTGAGGGTCTTCAGAAATGATGAGATCACCCTTGAGCGCATGGAAAGGGAGCATCCTTCAGGGATCGTGATATCGCCCGGTCCGGGGGCCCCGGATCAGGCCGGCATATCCATGCGGGCGATCCGGCATTTTGGATCGGACATCCCTGTCATGGGCGTATGCCTCGGCCACCAGTCCATTGCCGCGACCTATGGCGGGAGGGTGAAGCGGGCAGACCGGATCATGCACGGCAAGACCTCCCTCATCTTTCACGACGGCCGGACCGTGTATCAGGGTCTCCCCAACCCGTTCGAGGCGGTCCGGTACCACTCCCTGATCGTTGAGCGGGATTCTCTCCCCGATTGTCTGGAGGTCAGTTCGTGGACCGGGGAGGGGGAGATTATGGGGATAAGGCATCAGGAATACCGGGTGGAGGGAGTTCAGTTTCATCCGGAGTCGATTTTAACCAGGCAGGGGGCTCATATCTTACAAACCTTATTCAAGGCGTAACCAGAAGGAGGGACGGATCATGATCAAAGAGGCGATTGGAAAGGTGGTCACAGGAGAAGACCTTACCGAAGCGGAGATGGCGGCGGCCATGGAGGAGATGATGGCCGGAAAGGCCACAGAGGCGCAGATCGGGGCCTTTGTCACGGCCTTGCGGATGAAGGGGGAGACCGTGGACGAGATTACGGGCGCTGCCAGGGTCATGAGAAACAGGGCCATAAAGGTGCGCCTCAACAACCACGCGGTCAACATCGACCGTGATGAGATCAATGTGGAGGATGAGACCATCCTCGACACCTGCGGCACCGGGGGGGACGGCACCAATACCTTCAATGTCTCCACGGCTACGGCATTTGTGGCCGCTGGCGCCGGGGTCAAGGTGGCCAAACATGGAAACCGTGCGGTCTCGAGCCATTGTGGAAGCGCGGATGTGCTTGAAAAGCTGGGGGTGAAGATCGACGTGACCAGCAGCGACGTGGAAAGGTGCCTTCAGGAAGTGGGGATCGGGTTTTTGTATGCACCGCTCTTTCACGGGGCCATGAAATACGCTGCCGGACCGAGGCGTGAAATTGGTCTGCGCACCATATTCAATCTCATCGGTCCGCTCGCCAACCCGGCAGGGGCCTCGGCCCAGGTCCTGGGGGTTTATGAACCCGGGTTGACCGAGACCATGGCCCACGTCCTCAAGAGGCTCGGGACCAGGGAGGCGTTTGTCGTATGCGGTGAAGGGACATTTGATGAGATCAGCATCTGCGGCCCCACCCGGATATCTCATCTTCGGGATGAGTCGATCCGGACCTTTGACATGACACCCGAGGAATACGGCCTGGAAAGGGCCACCCCGGAGGCCATAAAGGGCGGCAACCCGGGAGAGAACGCCTCCATTATCCGGGAAATCCTGGACGGCCGGAAAAAACCCACACGGGACATGGTCCTTCTCAATGCCGCGGCCGCATTTGTGGCAACAGGTCTTGATCCCGACTTCAAAGGAGGTATTGAAAGGGCAAGAGATTCCATTGATTCGGGGAGGGCCAGGGAAAAACTCCATTCCCTGGTCGAGTTCACCCAGGGATGCAGAAACTTTGTCCTGAACGATCTATGAGGGCATCCCGCATGGATCCTCGGTTGGCCGGGATACTGGCCCAAAAACAGAAAGAAGTGGAAGCCCTGAAGGATGAAGGGGCGTCAACGGAAAGGGATGTCGACATCCCCCCTGTCCGCGATTTCAGAGGCGCGCTCCTCAGGGAGGGACGCATTTCCCTGATCGCTGAGATCAAATTCGCATCCCCTTCGGCCGGGGTTATTCTCAGAGACCACGATCCGGTTCAAATCGCCCGGATCTATGAGGAGGCCGGGGCAGGGGCCGTCTCCCTCCTGACGGACAGGCGGTTTTTCCACGGGGACATCCGGTATCTGCCCCGCATCCGGCGTGCCATCTCCCTCCCGGTGCTGCGCAAGGACTTTATCATGGATCCCATTCAGGTGGAGGAGTCCCTGCGCATGGGCGCGGATGCCATACTCCTGATCGCCGGGATCCTTTCGCGCAATCGCCTCAAGGAACTGCTGGCCATGGCCCGGGGATCGGGGATGGCCTGCCTGACCGAGGTCCACAACAGAGATGAATTGGAGAGCGCGATCGGGTGCGGGGCGGACATCATCGGGATCAACAATCGTGACTTGACCACATTTGAGGTGGATATCCATACGACCCTTGATCTGGCCCCCCTGATCCCGGATGGGTGTATCCGCGTGAGCGAGAGCGGCGTCTCAAACAGTGAGGAGATCCGCAGACTGAGGCAAAGGAATATTCATGCGGTCCTGGTGGGGACCTCTCTGATGAAGGCCCGTGACATAGGGGCCAAGACCAGGGAACTGGTGGATGCGGGAAGGGGCGATGACACGGGTTAAGGTGTGCGGCATCACCTCCCTTGAAGATGCACAAATGGCGGTGCGATCAGGGGCGGATGCCCTCGGCTTTGTCTTTGCCCCCAGCCCCAGAAGGATCCGGCCGGAAGAGGCGCAGGAGATTATTAACGGCCTTCCCCCGTTTGTGAAGACGGTCGGGGTCTTTGTGGACGAACAACCCCATGTGGTGAGGCAGATCATAGAATTCTGCGGCATTGACCTGGTTCAGTTTCACGGTGAGGAATCCCCGGAGGCGTGTGGGGAGTTCATGCCCCGCGCTGTAAAGGCCTTTCGGGTGAGGGACGGGTCCGTGCTTTCATTGATGCGGCAGTATCAGGGAAGGATCAGGGCCATGCTGCTGGACGCCTATTCCCCTTCGAGGGCCGGGGGGACCGGAAAGGCCTTTGACTGGGCGATCGCCGTGACGGCCAAGGGGCTGCACATCCCGGTCATCTTGTCAGGGGGGCTTAACCCCTCCAACATCAGGGACGCCATCCGGAAGGTGAAACCCTTTGCGGTGGATGTGAACAGCGGCATTGAAGAACGGCCGGGGAAAAAGGACCCTGTCCTTATGGAGAGATTGATGAAAAGGATCAGAGATGTGGACAAGGGAAGGAATTTAAATGAATAGAAGGGGATACTATGGAGACTTCGGGGGCGCGTTTATTCCCGAGATACTCACGGCCACGTTCGATGCGCTTGAGGATGCATTCGAAAAGGCCAAGGGGGATGCCTCGTTCTGGCGGGAATACTCCGATATGATGTCCGCCTACTCTTGCAGACCCACGCCCCTTACCTTTGCCGGAAATCTGACAAGACATTTCAAAGGGCCGCGCATCTATATCAAGAGGGAAGACCTGAATCATACCGGGGCGCACAAGATAAACAACGTCATGGGCCAGGGCCTCCTGGTCCGGCGCATGGGAAAAAGCCGCGTTGTGGCGGAGACCGGAGCGGGCCAGCATGGGGTGGCAACGGCCACCATGGCCGCCCGATTCGGGTTCAGGTGCACCGTCTATATGGGAGAGGTGGACGTGGAACGGCAGAGGCCCAATGTCTTCTGGATGGAGCGGCTGGGTGCGGAGGTCATCCCGGTGAAAGATGGGACGCGAATACTCAAGGACGCCATCAACGAGGCGTTTCGGGATTGGGCGGCCCATATGGACGATACCCACTATGCGCTGGGCACTGCCTGCGGCCCCCACCCGTTCCCGGAGATGGTCGCCTATTTCCAGTCCATCATCGGCAAGGAGGCCCGGGACCGGATCTTAAAGATAGAAGGCAAGATGCCGTCCCGCGTGTATGCCTGCGTGGGAGGCGGGTCCAACGCCCTGGGGATCTTCAGCGGCTTCCTGGATGATCCGGTGGATTTGGTAGGGGTTGAGGCCGGGGGAGACGGACTGGAAACAGGAAGACATGCGTCCAGACTTGCATCTGACCATGGATCAGTGGGTGTGGCCCAGGGGTACAAGACCTATTTTCTCCAGGACCGGGAAGGACAGATGAAAGAGACCCACAGCGTGGCCGCAGGGCTGGACTATGTGGGCGTATCCCCGATCCTTGCCTCTCATCGGGAGACAGGGAGGATCCGGTTTGAGGCCGTGACCGATTCAGAGGTTTTGGACGCCATGTCGCTCACCATCAAGAAGGAGGGCCTCATTCCGGCCCTTGAGTCGTGCCATGCCTTTGCCCAGGCCTTCAAAGAGGCCCCTCACCTGTCGAGAGGCGATGTCATCCTGATCAACCAGTCGGGCCGGGGAGATAAGGACATCTTCACCATTGCCGATGCATTTGCCGACCCGGGCTGGAAACGATTTATCCGTAGAAAGGGGCGTGAGTATGGCGCTTGAGTCCTATATCCGAAAGAGGCTTGAGAAAAAGGATATCCTCCTGATGACCCATACGGTGCTCGGATACCCCTCCTTGGATGATTCCTTCAGAATCATCGAGATCATGGTGGAGGCCGGTGTGGATCTGATGGAGCTGCAGATCCCCTTTTCCGATCCCATGGCGGACGGTCCTGTGATCGTCCGCGCCAACCAGGCGGCCCTTAAAACGGGGCTCAGCGTGGAGGGTTGTCTCGATGTTGCCGAGCAGGCTGTCCGATCGTTTGATATCCCCTTCTTGCTTATGACCTACTTTAATATCCCTTTCTGCTACGGTGTTGATGCGTTTGTCGCTTCCATGGCCGAGAGGGGCGTGCAGGGATCCATCATTCCGGACCTGCCGGTTGAGGAGGGCCATGATTACCTGAAGGCGATGCAGCGGCACAAGCTGTCTCCGATTCTGATGTTCTCACCCACCACATCGGAGGCGCGGATGAAACTGATCAGCGGCCTTGGTCGGGGCCTTATCTATTGCGTGGCGCGGAAGGGGGTCACCGGAGCGGACACGGCCTTTTCCCATGACGTTTCCCTTTATCTCGGCCGATGCCGCAAGGCCACGAACCTTCCCCTGGCTGTGGGGTTTGGAATCAAGGATCGCGCGGATGTTGAATTCCTGAAGGGCAAGGCGGATATCGCGGTCATCGGAAGCCGGACCATCCGGAGGGTGGAGGAGAAGGGCATTGCCTCTGTGAGTGAGTTTGTTCGAGGGGTTCAACAGTGAAAGGCGCTTTGAGCAACCTTACTCATTTTCCTCGTACGCGAATTTTCGTCGGATTCTCCGGCCTGCTAGGATGAACCAGATAACGGAAAGGACCTGCAGACCGAGCATGACGCCGAAACCCGCCTGGTAAGAGACCGGGGCATATCTCCCATCGGGGAGGACGGGCCAGAGGTTGATGATTTCGCCGATTCCCCACTGACCCCCAAAGGCCACGACAAATACCATGACATTGAGGCCCGTGTTGACGCGGCCCGCCAGGTTTGCTGGAAAGCTCTGGGACAGGATGGCGTAGTTGAGGACCCCGGCCGACCCGAAGAAACCGAAGAGGATCCATAAGGGCAGGGTGAGGGATACGGAATGGAGGAGGATGAGGCCCTGTATCACCATGAAGGCCCCCATGCCGGACGCCGATACATAAAGCGGCCTGATCCCTGACCTGCTGAGCCGGGCCGCGAGTGCCCCGATCAGGGCGAATCCGACTACCATGGCCGCGGCAATCAACAGGAGACCTTCGGCCATGGCCATCCTGTCGTAACCTGCCACATCCCGCAGCCAGGGACCTGCCCACAATGTCTGAATTGCCATAAACGTGGCCTGGGACGTTACGGACCAGGGGGCGATGCGCCAGAAAACAGGGCTTTTGTATACGGTGCCGATGCCGCGCACCTGTTCCTTGAGGGTGGCCCCGCTCCCTCCGGACCTGCGCTCCGGAACCACGAAAAAAATGGCGGCCGCTACCCCGAGGGTGAGTACGGCCAGGAGGGTAAATACCATCCGCCAGTCCGTAACCTGCAACGCCGCCTCCACGGGCGTTGTGCCGGTGAGGGCGCCCAGACCCCCCACCGCCACCTGAATGCCGTTGACCAGGGGCAACCGTTCTCTGGGAAACCAGATCACAAATGCGGTGAAGGCGGCCATGAGACACGAGGAGACCCCGAAACCGATGAGGGCGCGACCGACAATGAGGCCCGGCACGCTGTCGGCCGTGGCAAAGATGAAGGCGCCCATTGCGGCAAACAGGAGGAGGCAGGCCTCGGCCTTCCGCGACCCGAATCGATCCAGGAGCACCCCGAGGGGGAGTTGAAAGGCGGCAAACGTCAGGAAATAGGTGGAGGTAAGAAGCCCCAGATCACCGGGACTCAGGTTGAGATCCGCCACCAGATTGGGGGCGATGACCGCGTTCACCACGCGGTAGAGATACGAGAAGAAATAGCCGATGGCAAAGGGAATGAAGACGCGCAGCAGGATGGTTCGTGAAGGGGGCAAAGGGGGTATTGAGTTCATTGTGTTAACGGGTTCATTGAATGTATGGGGTTTATTGAGTTTGTTCTTTCATGCCTTAAACGCGGCACGCCGGAATATTCAATATCCAATATTCGACCTTCAATATAGAAGTCTCGCTCGTTCCCATGATCTTCGTGGAAACAACCTCAGCCGTGCGCTGCCTCACTTAGGGGTGTCGTCCTTGCTTAATGAAAACCGATCGCCGCCCTGGGCGCCTCTGCCAGGGGGATTTCACCAAACGTCTTTTCATATCCTGAAACATTTTCCTGGAGCGCCGCGAGGATTCGTTTCATATGACCCGGGCTCACAATTACCCGTGAGGTCACGCTCCCCGCGGGCGGCGCTACCATCAGAAAGTCCATGACAAATTCCTCTTTGGTGTGTGAGACCACCATATTGTTGGCATAGGCCCCCGGCTGTAAATGGTCCGGGAATTTCACCTGCATTTCCTTCTGTCCATTGGGCATGGCCGTCACTCCTTTGATGTGCGTTTCAATAGATTATATGACACGTCGATCGGATTTGCGAGTCATTATTCACCCTGGCAGCTTTTCTCCGACGCAAAATCCCCTGCCGACCGGAGGTCAGCCCGGGTGATCCGACGGACCGTCTCTGTTGTTTTCTATGATCTGTCCCTGAAGGAGATCCAGGGCCTCCTGGACCCCAGGGGTGGGGATCATGCCGCATCCCTTGGCTGGCCGAATATGCCAGCCCGAGGCCTTCCGGATGATCTCGATCCAGATATCCTGTGAGAAATCCGCTTCTATGACGATCACCCTCACCATGGCGCGCTCCTGGATAGGGTCATAGAAGGTCTCCTTAAGGACGACCGTGGCCCCTCCCTTCATGGGTTCCAGCCTCAGGTCCTCCATGCGAAAGAATGACACGATGCGGGTCTGCAATTGAACCTCCTCCTTTTCAGGAATGGGGACATGCTCCAGTTTGTTGAAAAGTATTCTGTAAAAATGGTCCTGCCCTTCCTTTTTCCATTTTTCCTCGTACAGGGTGCCGAATTGCGGCGGGATGATCTCGCTGCGAACCCGGAAACCCGTTTCAATCCCCTCGTTAAATATCCATTGGGCATGCGCCTGATCATCGGTTACCACAGAGGCCTCGCCTTCCGGGACCAGTCTGCTGTTGAGGAGCCTTATAAAGGGTTTTGAAAAGAGGCGTTTTTTCCCATGGCGGGCCTTGGGCCACGGGACCGGGAACATGGCCCAGACTCTCTCGATGGACGCCGGTCTGAAGAGCCGGTGGAGGGCCGTGGGGGCCCCGGCCTGAACCAGGGCGACGTTTTTCACCCCTGCTGTCGTGAGCTTCTGAAGGGTGCGGCGGATCAGAAACCAGTCGATTTCCACCCCGACAAAGTCTTTATCCGGGTTGGCAGCGGCCGTACGGATGAGATAATCTCCCAGACCAAATCCCAGTTCAACGGCGAGAGGGGCCGATCTCCCGAAGACCCGCTCCCACAGGATGGGTCTTGGCAGGGCCCGCCACTGGATCAGCGGGGCGAGAGAGAAGTGGTGATCGATTGCGCGGTTATACAGCATGGTATACCTGTTATCCCGTTAAACTCGAAAGGAGAGATGAGATCCGTCAAATTTGACAAAGATTGCACACCCCTTATTCCGGCCCTTTGAGCGGGATATCCCATTTTTTCATGTATTTCCAGATGGCGGTCCTGCTCACGCCCAAACGTCTCCCCGCTTCGGCCTTGTTATGGCCGCATTCATGGAGGATCTCGACCAGCATGTCGCGGGAAAGCCTTGTATTCGAAGAAAAACGGTCATGGGGAGGATGGGGTGCTTTTGATGAGGCAGCCGGCTGGTAGGGGAGTTGGCGGATTTCAACCGGGAGGTCAAAAATATCGATCTGGTCGCCGACACAGAGGACAAAGGCATGCTCAATGGCGTTTTCCAACTCACGCACGTTGCCGGGCCAGTTGTAATCCATGAGGATTCCCATGGCCGAAGGCAGAACGCCCTTGATCCGCTTCCCGGTTTTTTCATTCTGGCGCTTGATGAAATGGCTTGTCAGGAGCGGAACATCCTCTCTCCGCTTGCGCAGGGGGGGAATATGGATGGGAAATACCTTGAGGCGGTAATAAAGGTCTTCCCGGAAATGACCGCTCTTGACGAGGCCGTAGAGATCCTTGTTGGTGGCCGCAATGATCCGGATATCGATGGTCCGCTTTTGGGATTCGCCGACCCGCTCAATCTCCCTCTCCTGGAGCACACGTAGCAGCTTGACTTGAATGAATGGGCTTATCTCACCAATTTCATCGAGGAAAATCGTCCCCCCGTTCGCCTCCTCAAACCGGCCGATACGGTCCCGAACCGCCCCTGTAAATGCGCCTCTGGCATGTCCGAACAATTCGCTCTCCAAAAGCGATTCCGACAGGGCACTGCAGCTTACCGGTACAAACGGCATGCCGGACCGATTACTGTTGTAATGAATGGCGCCCGCAACCAGTTCCTTTCCAGTGCCGCTCTCCCCCTGCACAAGGATGGTTGCATCGCTCGAGGCCGTGGCCCGAATCGCTGAAAATACCTGCTGCATGCCATGGCTCTTTCCGATGATGTTGTTAAATCTGTGAATCTCCCCGAGACGCAGGTTGGCCGCTTCCGCTTTTCGCCTGGCCTTTTCAAGTTCCGTGAGATCGGTGACCGTTTCAACGACGCCCTTTATGGAACCATCACCGTCCGTCACAAGTCTGGCGCTCTTTACAACAGGTACGTCATTCCCGTTTTTGTTTCGTAAAAAGCATTCCTGGGCCTGAATCGGTCCATTTTTGTAGATACCGCACTGGCTGATGCCCGATGGACAGCTTTTGGAAAAGCAGAGGCTAAAGTTGAGCATCATGCACGGGTTGCCGATGGCCTCTTCCGGGGTGTAGCCGCTGATACGTTCCATGGCCGGATTCCACGATGTGATATGGCCCTTGTCATCGAGCGTAAATACGCCGTCTGCCATGCATTCCAGCAGCAGGCCCGCAAAATTGGGGTCTAATATGGTTTTTCCTGCCATGACGGTCCCCTTCTATTTCGCCCATCCTCCCAACAAGGCATTGCCGCAACCCAATGAGCGGCCACTGTTCAGGTGTTGAGGTCTCCTGACAGCTGAACCCTCCCTATATTTCTCAAGCGCTTTGTGCCTCTACTGGCTTTGTGTGACACCTTTTCTGGTGGTGTGCCGTGTTGGAACCAGATCCTCTGGAAGCCACTAACGGGTGGAGGAATTCCGATAACGTTACCGAAACGTTACCACCCAGTATTAGTAACGCTCTCATGATTTGTCAACCGTTTCTTTTTGCGGAGGCCTCATCTCCTTTCTTCTGACACATCTGAAATTTAATTTATATATTAAGCGCTTATTCTATGATTTCAGATGAAGTCAGTCCGGCACCGGTATTGCGGAATCAGGTGGCACGATTATTGATTAAACCTGGTACAGGCCTCTGTTACGGGACAATCACACAAACGAAAATCCGCTTCAATGGCAAAGGAGATGACTGAAATGGAAGTTAAACAGATCGGATCGGCAGATGGATTCCAAAAGGCAATCCAAGACGGGGTAACGCTCATGGACTTCAATGCGCCCTGGTGTGCGCCGTGTCGGTCCCAGGAGCCGATTCTCGAGACCTTGGCGGAGAATTTTGATGGGAAGGCGGTGATTGCATCCATGAATGTGGATGAAAACCGCGATATCGCTTCCAGGCTGGGCATTATGAGCATCCCCACCCTGGTCATCTTTAAAAACAGCAAGGAGATCCAACGGTTCGTGGGGCTACAGCCCGAGACGACCCTATCGGAGGCCTTGAACAGACTGGTGAAATAAGGGCGCCGGGGAGGCATAACGTGACGAGGCAGTGAATTGTGACTGGGGTTGTTCCCATGGTCGAAGGGATGGCCGGTCGACAGGTAAGGCCTGTGTCGAATCCGGGTGAACCGGCGGAGCAGGGGTGAATATGTGCGCAAGGCTCTACACATTCAAAAAGGGAGGATGCCATGGAAAGGATGTTTGAGAAATTCAGGTTGGGCAGCGTGGAACTTGTCAATCGGTTTGTCTTTCCACCGATCAAGCTCGGGATTGGGAATCCGGACGGGACCGTGACAGAAAGGCAGATTGCCTCTTATCGTCAGGTCGCCACCAACGGGCCGGCCGTCGTGATCCTGGAGCCTGTTTCATTGACCGCGAATGGGAGGGAGCATCCCAAACAGCCGTGCGTACATCTGGACAACAGCGTATCTGAACTGAAAAAGCTGGTGGACATTATCCATCAGCAGGGCAGGCTCGCCTGTCTTCACCTGAATCATGCCGGCGCGGCCGCCCTCCCCAAGATCATCGGCGGCCCTCCCAAGGCCCCATCGGTGATGACCTGTGTGGCCAGGGAAGAGACGGTTTCGGAGGCCCTGAGTGCGGAGGAGATTCACAAAATCCTTGAAGGCTATGGGTCGGCGGCAGCAAAGGGCCGGGAGGCGGGCTTTGACCTGTTGGAGATTCAGGGGGGCCATGGGTATCTGATTTCGCAGTTCCTGAATTCAAAGCTGAACAAACGGGAGGATGAATACGGCCAGGATCGCGTCCTTTTCGCCAGGCAGGCCTTTTCACAGGTGAGAGAGGGGGCCCCTGACCTCCCCTTAATCCTTCGTATATCGGGAAATGAGATGTCGCCGGAGTTTGGCATCGGACAGGAGGATCTGCTGCCGGTGGTGGAAGGGGCCGCTGACATGGGATTCCAGGCGATCCATGTGGGCATGGGGAATGCCTGCTTCAGCCCCCCCTGGTATTTCCATCATGGCAGTCTGCCGGATAAGCCCCAGATGGATGCCCTGGCCTGGGTGCGTCAGTACACCCAACTCCCCCTGATCGTTGCCGGGAGGATGGGGAGAAAAGAAAAGATCATGCGCGTGCTTGAGGCCGGGACCGCGGATCTGGTGGCCCTGGGGAGGCCGCTCATTGCGGATCCTCAATTGATCGAGAAGTGGCGGACGGGAAAGGATGACGAGGTCATTGCCTGCGGGTACTGTCTTCAGGGATGCCTCCACCGTATGAAGAGCGGGGAGCCTGTCGGGTGCAATCTCAATCCGGGGCTGGGGCTCCCCGAACTTGAGCGGACTCCAACTCCTTTGAAGGTCCTCATCGCAGGGGGCGGGCCGGCAGGGATCAGCGCGGCCCTTTACCTGACCCAAAGAGGCCATCGGGTAACGCTCGCGGAAAAGGCCGACCGGTTGGGCGGCCAGTTTGCCCTTGCCTGGCAGGCCCCTGGAAAGGAGACCATGAAGCAGGGCCTGGATGGATTGATGAACGGCGTCAAGGCCAGCGGGGCGACCATCCTCTTGAACCGCGAGGTGGATGCGGGGCTCATTAAGGCGGAAAAGCCGGATCTCCTGGTCTGGGCCACTGGGGCGGTTCAGAATGTCCCTGACATCGAGGGGCTTTCGGATCAGTATGTCATGACATCCCTCGAGTATTTTCAAGGCGCAAGGCCGGTCAAAGGCCCAAGGGTCCTGGTCATCGGTGCTGGAAGGACCGGGGTTGAGATAGCCGAGAAGTTGGGAAAGGACGGCTACGAGGTGGTGGCCACCAAGCGGACCGACCCCATCGGGAGCATGATGGAGATGATCACGAAGAAACTGGCCCTCATGCGGATCAATAACATGGAGAAGGTGATCCTGATGCCCCATACCGCGGTGAAGGCGTTCAAGTCTGATCGGGTGGAAATGGAAAAAGAGGGTGAAAGTCTCTCTCTGGCGCCCTTTCAGACCGTGATTCTTTGCTCCGGCATGCTGTCGGCGCCGGGACCGGATACAGATTGGGTGAAAGGGATCCCGAAAATAGAAGTGATCGGAGACGCCAGGGAGGTCCAGGATATCTTCACTGCCGTACATGCGGGATACAATCTGGCCGCAACATATTGAGTTTTAATGAGAAAGCCACTGGAGGACAAAAGGAAGGCGAACAGCTGATGGGGACATGTCGAGATGCGGAATTGGCCGGCCCAGGGGGGCGCCGGGGAAGAGGATATGGACCAGGTGATGAAAAGGACCTCGGCCTGAGAGTGCGGGTCTCTGGGCCGTGGTCTCGAGAATGGCCACGGCGTGGCGGGTCATTGCGCCCTGTACGCGGTCATGATCAGGATCGGGAGATCCGGGTCTTGAGAGACCGGATCCGGGCCATGGAAGCCCGACTCCGTTTTCTGGATGACCGTATCAGGGCCGCTGGCCCTGAAATCAAGTCGTCCGATGTGAGGGCCTCTGTGGATATGGACAGGTGTGTGGGATGCGGGAGTTGCGAGGGAGTATGCCCGGTGGGGGCCATTTTTGTGGATCGGGTCGCCAGGGTGAATTTGGCACGATGCATCGGGTGCGGCGCATGTGCGGCGCAATGCCCGAGAGGGGCGATGCGTATGACGCCTCCGATGGCCTCCACTGCACCATAAGATTCATCAAAATTTTTAGGAAAAGGAGATATCTATATGAATTCAATATCATTTGCTGATATTGCCATTGTATCATGCGGGACGTTGAGCATGGAACTGAACCACCTCAGAGACGAAGGGTTCCTGGATACACAGCATATGTATTTGACCACCCCCGGACTCCATGAGGATATCCGTGAACTGGAACGTCAGCTCATCTCGCGGATCCAGAAGGCCAAGGAAAGGGTGGACAAGGTCCTGGTGGTATATGGTGGCAAATTCTGCTATGTGAATGCGGATGAGCCTACCCGGACCATGCGAACGATCATTGCCGAGCAGGGACCGGGGGTGACGCGGATCGAGGCGACGCATTGCATGGACATGATCGCCAGCCAGGCGGATCGGGACAGGATTGCACAGGAGGTGGCGGGCGGTGAAAAGGTCTGGTGGATGACGCCGGGATGGGTCAAGTTTCGTCATCAGGTCTTCAAGGGATGGGACAAGGGTCTTGCCAATGAGAATTTTCCCAGACACACGGGGGGGGCCGTGGTGCTGGACGGCATCGGATACCTGGACCGGTATATGAATGAGCAGCCGGAGGAATTCCTGGAATACTGCGATTGGATGGGCATCCCCATGCAGGCCTATCCGTTGACCCTGGACCGTTTTAAGTCGCTTCTGCTGGACCAGGCGAAGATTCTGCTGGGGGCTTAAGCAGGGGGTCGAAGCATGGATTCCATTTGGGGAAGGGGAGACTGCAGAAGACAACAGGGGTAAGGACAAAAGCCCATGGCAGGAGGGTCCTCTCATGTCCATTACAAACCGGTACTGCCCCTCCCCGTGAAGGGACATTATCGATAAGGCCCGGATGCTCCGGCAAGCAGCAGAAGAACGGAGGAGGATCGCAGCTTACGACCTGAATGAAATGACCAGCACTCCTTTTCATCCCGTAACCCCCTTTTTGCGGATGGCATCGCCGGAACGTTTTGAGGCTGTGATCCAAAGTATTAGCGATGGGGTCTTTACGGTTGACAGGCATTGGCGGATTACCTGCTTCAACCGGGCTGCCGAGAAAATCACCGGTGTGCCCAGGTCCGAGGCCATGGGACGAAAATGCCACGAGGTCCTCGATGCCAATATCTGCAGGAGCGCCTGTCCCATCCAGTATACCATTGAAACGGGCCGTCCGGTGGTGGATCTGACGGCAACCTTTACCAGCAGAAATGGTAAACAGATTCCTGTGAGCGTATCTACGGCCCTATTTAAGGATAACGAAGGCGAACTCATCGGAGGCGTCGAAACGTTTCGCGACCTTCGGCGGGTTGAGGCCTTGCGCAAAACGATTAAAAAGAGCTATTCTTTTGAGGATATTATCAGTAAAAACAAAAAAATCAGGGAGATCCTGGATGTCCTCCCAACGGTTGCCATCAACGAAAGCAGCGTGTTGATCACAGGAGAAACCGGGACAGGCAAGGAGCTGTTCGCCAGGGCGCTTCATAACTTGAGCGGGCGTTCCGGAAAGGCATTTATCGCAGTCAATTGCGGCGGTTTCCCTGAGACCCTGATTGAATCAGAACTGTTCGGCTATGAAGCGGGGGCCTTTACGGGCGCTGTCAGGGCCAAGCCGGGGCGTTTTCAATTAGCAGAGGGAGGGACTCTTTTCCTCGATGAAATTGGTGAATTGCCTTATCCCTTGCAGGTCAAACTTTTGAGAGTGCTCCAGGAAAAGACCTATGAGCCGCTTGGGAGCATACACCCCCGGAAGGCGGATGTCCGGATAATTGCAGCGAGCAACCGCAACTTAGAGGGAATGGTGGCTGAGGGCACGTTTCGGCAGGATCTCTTTTATCGGGTCAATGTTATTAAGCTTCAAATTCCACCGCTCCGCGACCGTATGGAGGATGTGCCCCTGTTGGTCGATCATTTTATTAAACATTTTTCGGCACTTCATAACAAGGATGTGGTCGGCATTTCTCCCCGGGCCATGAGACTTCTTATGAGCCATGACTATCCCGGGAACATACGGGAGCTGGACAACATCATCGAGCATGGTTGCGTCCTCTGCCAGGCTGGATTCATCAGGACGGAGAATCTGCCGGACTGGATACGTCAACCCACCGAAAATCCGGACCCCGATGGGAGCCTAAAGGAGGTGGAAAGACAATTCCTCCTGTCGGTTCTGAAAAAGAATGAGTGGAACCGGCTCGCAACCGCCCATCATTTGAAAATTCACAAAACCACCCTGTTCCGCAAGATCAAAAAGCTGGGGATAGAACTCCCCGAACAGGATGGCCGTTCCTCCAGAAACAGCAGGAGTCGCATATCCGCATCTGAATGAGAGATATTGAGTAGCACTTTTGTTTCAATCTTTCGAATCGCATTTCTTTCTTATCGTATCATTATATTCCAACCATATAAAAATATTGACTAATTAATTTTGCTCGACGAAATGGAGGGGCCTGGCACGCGTCATGCCTATACAGATCAGTAAAGGGTACATTGGTTTTAACCCATTCATACGAAAGGAGATCCTAATGGCTGAGAATGAGAACAGGGAGATTATGTCAACGGATACCCATACGCCAGCTCGTCCCCTGAAATTCTTCAAGGATGCGGCAGGAAATGGGTGGCTCTGCGACAAGGATATTGATCCTGGGAAGGACTTCAGGATGCAGGGTTGCTGGAGCTGTGATGAAATGGCATTTCCGGATGGTGGGCGGTGACCCATGGGTGGACCTTTCCTGAGAAATGCACGAGACCCGGCAGACCCCTTAAAAATAGGAAAGGTCTGCCGGGTCCCCGGCTCGGTTATGTGGACGGATAGGAATGAGTCGCTTTACAGGCTTTTTCGGGATGCCAGGCGTATGCTCATAATGGCATAGACCAGGGATGCAATAAGGAGAAGGGCCCCGAGCATCTTGGGGTCCTTTACCTTTATGAGGAAGGAGATGGTGAAGACGATGACAAAGCCGAAGATTACCACGAAGATCCTGGGAAAATGGCGCAATATGACCCTTCCGAAATGGACGAACCGGATATCGCTCACCAGCAGGTAAGAGGTCAGGAGAATCACGGCCCAGACAATCCATACGTTATCCCAGAAGAGAAGGGCGCCGAGAGACACCATGGCGCCGGCAGGGCTGGGCAATCCGTTGAAAATGCCGGGACTCAGCGTGGTATCGTGCTTGTCCCGGGCGATAAAACGCCACAACCTGAAAGCCACTGCAAAAAAGTAGGCGGTGCCGGCACCAAAGGCCCAAATGCTCCAATGGCCCTTCAGGAGGATCAAAAACGCAGGGCAACCGCCGAAACTGACCAGATCGGCGATATCGTCCAGCCACGGGCCGAAACGGGTGCCGCCGTGTTTGTCGGCCATCCTGCCGTCGAAAAGATCGAATATCTGGCCGGCCAGGATGGCGATGGCCGCATAAACCGGTCGCATCTGAAGGGCGTAGAATATACCGATGATGCCGCAGCACAGGTTGAGGAGGGACAGGATGTCGGCGTAAAAGCGATTTGCGATGAGCTTGAAGACAATGGACGAAACAGAAAGGATAATGCAGAGGTAGAGCATCTGACTTGAGAAATTGGGAAGGCCTATATCATCGGTCAGCAGTGCACAGTATATGATCAGGGCGAAGCATAGGACCGCCTTGATCTTTCCAAAGTTATTGGCCGCCACGGAGAAGTGAGTGAACCGCTTGATAATATATCGAAACAGAAATTGTCCGCTGATTTCCACCAGCACGAGTATCCATACCATCGTTACGTCCAAACGACCTGTATAGGCGAAAAACACCATGGGCGGAAGATAGGTCAGTTTGTCGCAGAGGGGATCGATTTCCTCTCCAAAAGGAGTCACCAGGTCGCAGTTTCTGGCCAGAAGGCCGTCCACGCCGTCCATGACCGCCGAGAGGGTAAAGAGGAGAATGCCCAGAAAGTGCTGCTCAGTCAGAAAATAGAGGAGGGCGCCTGACAACCCGATCACCACTCGCCACACGCAAACGGCGTTCGGGTGAAAATACCAATGTTCGCACAGGTGTTTTTTGCACGTTGGGGTCTTGAGTCCGAAGACAAAACCGAGGTACATCCCCAATGATACCGCAAGGGAAAGAAGAATGGCGATCGTATTGCTCATGCTTACACGTTCGATGTGAGAGGTTGTCTCTTAGACTATCGGGAACGATGCCATAACCAGGCACTTGCCCGTTAACTTGAAGATTTCTCAGGGCCTGCAACCCGCAACGGGCAACCCGTAACGAGTTTCAAATTCCAGATATCTTTGGCCCGATCTTTGTGTGATCAAGCTCGCGCCTGCGAATGCAGGCGCCTGTTCTTTACATATCCGGCCGCGACAATGCCCAAGGCCACGCCAACACAGTTGGCAACCATATCTAAAATGGAAAAACCTCTCCCGGGCACGTGTCGTTGGGCAAACTCAAGCCCGATGCCGAGAGGGACCATTAAAAATGCCCCTGTGAAGGCCGCCCGCATCCTTACAAACCCAAAAAAGGGAAGGATCGCCAGCCAGGCGTATGCCAGACCATGGGCCAATTTGTCTGCACCGGTGAACCGGCAAGGAATGTCCATGCGGGGCATCAGAGAAAGGCAGCCTACCAGAAGGATGGAGATGACCCAGACAGCCTGAATGGTCCATTTCATCATGTTTTCTGAGTATCTCATTTAATATGAATGGGGATGCCGGCCACGGTCATGACCACCTTGTCGGCCAATGCAGCCAGTTTCTGGTTCAGGATACCGGCCAGGTCCCGGAATTCCCTCCCTAAGGGATGTTCGGGAACGATGCCGGTCCCTACCTCGTTGGACACGATGATCACTGCCTGTCTCCTTTGCGACAATACCTTGAGCAGTCGCTCTTGATAGGCATTTACGGCCTCCCGCCCTTTCTGGAGCAGGACGTTGCTGAGCCAGATGGTCGAACAGTCGATGAGCGCGACATCCACAACGCCGATATCGGATTGTAAGGCCTTGTCAAGGTCAAGGGGTTCTTCGATCAGACCCCATTGGGGCCCCCGGGATGCCCGATGCAGTCGTACTCGTTCGGCCATCTCATCATCTCCCACCTCGGCAGTGGCCACAAAGAGATAGGAGGTGTAGGTTTCTTCAGCATACCTGAGCGCCCAGGAACTCTTGCCGCTCCGTGCGCCGCCTAAAACCAGGAGGATTTGCTTATGCGTCGATGGGTCCATGTCGTCGGATCAGGGAGCGTGGAAAAATAGTCTATGCAAGAAAGTCCTTGGAGGTTGCGGGTCAAAGGGTAAACTCACTTCCCTCTTTAGCCGCATCGATGACGATGCCGTGGTTGCCTTCCGCTGCAACATCGCTGCATCGTTCAATGATGGCAGCTACCTCCCCATCTTTTCTGGCAGGCGCATGATGAAAGAGAATGAGTTGTTTCGCGCGCGCCTTCAATGCCAGGTCCAATGTGGAGGCGCAGTCTGAATGGCCCCAGCCCCGATGACGGTCAATTTCTTCCGGCGTAAATTGGGCATCGTGAATCAGAACATCCGCCTCTTTGCAGAACCGGACGTAATCGTCCGCCTTCTTTCCCGCCGGGCCGTCCGCTACCAACTCGTTGTCCGTCATAAAAACCAGTATCTTTTTCCCCTCTTGAAATCGGTAGCCAAACGCGCCCTGAGGATGGTTCAGAGGAATGGCGTCGATGCGTGTATTGTCTATGGTAACGGGGCCCCGGCTCAGTTTCCCGACGGGGTCGATCCGGGCCTTGAGCTCCTCGAAGCTGACGGGGAAAAACCCATCGCCCATCTTGTTGTCGAAAATCACCCTGAGCCCTTTCATGGCGGCGGGGAACCCATCCACGGCTATTCTCGATGAGGGGTTGAAGATCGGATCAAAAAATGGGAATCCCTGCACATGGTCCCAGTGAATATGTGTTATGAGGAGGAGAATGTCGACTGTTTCGCGCGTGGCGATGAAGTGTTCGCCCAGTGGCCGCATCCCCGTTCCGGCGTCAATGACCACTTTTTTGCCTGACTCGAGTGTGATTTCGAGACAGCAGGTATTGCCGCCGTAAAGAATGGTATCTTTTCCCGGGGCTGCAATGGAACCCCTCGTTCCCCAAAACTTGACTTTCATCTCTGTATTCTTACCTGTCTGCAGTGCCCCTGTCCGAGGCATTCAATTACCGAAAATAGTACGGGCGCATCCGGGCGTGGGTTTGGAGATTACGTTATCTCATCAGGCGTGTCAATCCAAAAAGCCACGGGGCTAAAACGGTTCATAGGAGGGCTCTTCATATTCGCCGCTCCCATTGTAATCCCCGCTGGGGCCGGGGCCTTCCTCATGCATATTTGCCCTGGTACAGACAGGCGAAGATCTTTGCATCCGTCATGATATCCGAGATCCGGCAGTACTCATTAGGCTGATGCGCTGTATCGGGGCAGGTTGACCAGACGGCGGCCGGCAGACCCATTTCGCGGAAAAAGGCGGCGACCGTACCGCCGCCGATCCCCATCGCTCTTCCCTGATTGCCTGTGACCGCCTCGATAGCCCTCGCCAGTTCAATCACGACCGGCGCCTCCGGAGAGGTAGGCGGTGCGGCGTCCTGGCGGTGAACCGTCTCCACATCGATCTGGAGCCCGGTTTGATCCGCGATCGGTCCTACAATCTTTTTTGCGGCGGAAATAACATGATCAACGCGATATTGCGGAAGGACCCGGCAATCCAGATAAAAGATGTCCCTTCCGGGGATTGTGTTGATGTTGGGGACGTTCTCTTCCTTTTTGGTGGGCGCAAAGGTGGACTGCGAGGGGCTGAAAAGGGGGTCTGAAAGATCGAACCGATTATCCAACTCTCCCAGGGCGACAATCATTTTTGCGGCTCCATAAAGGGAGTTTTTTCCTTTTTGGGGGGTACTCGCATGACACTGATGGCCTGTGACGGTGAACTTGAGCCAGAGCATGGATTTTTCCGCCACCTCGATCATGGTGCCGTCCTCATTGCCGCTGTCAGGCACGACGATGAGATCTTCGGGACTGAAAAACCCTTTGTGATGCCGCAGGATATAGCTGAGCCCGTAACGGCTTCCTGTTTCTTCGTCCGCAACAACGATCAGGCCTACCGGCCTTTCCAGATTCCGGCCTGAATCAAGGATGACCTTGAGGGCCAGATACGAACTGACAAAGCCGTGCTGGTTGTCTTCAACCCCCCTTCCCACAATCCGGTCCCCATCCACGATGACGGTATAGGGGTCGCTGTTCCACAGAGAGAGGTCGCCTGGCGGCACGATATCCGAGTGACTCAGGACCCAGACAACCGGACCTTTCTGCCGGCCTTCCCATTGGGCGATCAGATTGGGACGATACCCGTCACGCGCCCGCTCATCCGGGGCCTGAATCTCCTGCACCCTATTCGGGTTCAGGGCTTCGAGGAGACCTTTTATGTAAGCGGTCTTCTCGTGTTCGCCCGAACCCCCGTTGTCCGGGCCCAACGCCACGCGGGCCGTCAGACCCCGCTGAACGTGTATGATCTCGTCTTTACTGCCGTCGATACGTTGAAGGACCCTTTCCAGATCGGACATGTCTGTTTCTCCTTTTGCCGGTCGAGGCGAAGCGTAGACCCCGCGGCACGCGGGATTGCTGGTTTATTGAGTTCGTTCTGCTCGCACTTCGCGATATCCAGTTCCAAGCCGCCAGTTTCCAGTTTCAGGTTTTTCATTAGTCAATCGTCACTTCCAGGTGTCGCTCAACGGTTTCGGATCGATGCGAGATACTTCAGCCCAATCCGGAGAGTACGGCAATCTTTTGCATCACCAGGCTGAGGACCGACTCCGGCGGCATGTTCCTGTTCGGATAAATCGGTTCGCCGAAAGAGACTCGGACAGCGGTTGTTGAGTGCAGCCTTTTGTAGTGAACGCCTGCGGGAATCAGGGGAAAAGACATCCGTGAGATGATCAACCGCAGCATTCCGGATTTGCCAGGGCCCATCGTGTTCTCATAGTAGGTGCCTTCCGGAAAGATAACGACCCCCTCACCGCCTTTCAGAAACGCCATCATGGCCTTAATGGACCCTCTGCTCTTCATTGGCTGTTCCCGGTTTAGGGGAATGCCCCCGAGGGATTCCAGAAACCAGCCTGCCAACCTATTGGTGAACAGTTCATATTTGGCGATGTAATAAAGGGGTCTCGGCGTGGCAAGGGCGATAATAGGGATATCCTGCCAGCGTTGATGCTTGGGGAGCAGGATAAAGGCATCCTCTTGGGGCAGCCGTTCCCGGC
>Ga0209164_1001503_pt1 | contig 29560 bp, 29 predicted proteins | sample MTBNYHSulfiMetaG_FD_187458 | JGI IMG/M metagenome (GOLD analysis project Ga0209164, IMG submission 187458) | Enrichment culture microbial communities from rom New York Harbor, USA that are MTBE-degrading - MTBE-NYH (New York Harbor Sulfidogenic)... | ecosystem: Environmental > Aquatic > Marine >... | reverse complement strand
GTGCCTCCCGAAGGGTTTACGGGCCTTATTTGCCAAAATCAAGTGGTTACCCCTTTGATTTTGGGAATATTATAAATATTTACTTTGAGTTATATTCAATTCAATCTGGCTTAACCGGACACTAGTGTAATAGAATAAATTATTAAGGTACGTTCCACTTTCCAACGCTTGCGATACCGCCGCAGTTTTCAGCCATTTTGGGCTTTTGCTCTTTTGCGGTTGCTGCGATGAGAAACAATCAAATCAATATTGAACACTTTGAGCCTCTTTCTCAACGGATCACTGTCATAGGCCTTATCGGAGATCAGCCGCAGAGGCCTCTTATTAGGGCGCCCTCGACCCTTGCGAGAAACTTTCACCGCTTCGAACGGTTTTATCGGCGAGTGTGACTTCGGCGGGCGATTCCGAGGCAGGGATGCATCCCAGAGGAATACCCTGGCCGTCGACCACCCACAATCCACATCGTTCCTTTTCCCTTTTTGGTTTTGTCGACGTGAGCGCCCCCTTTTTTGCTGGTGCAAAGCTGCCGTCTATCAAAGTCTCTTTCCAGTCCAGCAATCCTTTTTCATCCAGCAGGGATAAGAATTTGCGCCGCTAATCTATCCAGACACCCTTGGTCTTCCCATAACCTTATGCGCCGCCAGCATGTTGACGGTCTCGGATAGCGATCCGGCAGATCCTGCCATCTGGTGCGCGTACCCAAAGCCCACAATATGCCCTCTAATACTTGACGGTTATCTGGCGGGGCTTAACTCCTTTGGGATTTGGTTTAGGCTAGTGGTTCCAGTATTTTCCATTGTGCATCATTAATTAAACGCGTATATTCAGCCATCAACCACTTGCACTAATTTAACACAGAAAAATTAAAGAAAATCTATTTTTGTATCTCATAGAAACTACTACATATTGGAGTCTTACTGAAAAACCGCCACGAGATTAGGTTTTAAAATGGTTTATAGATTATCCGGATTTTTTAGTTTTGTTTAATCTGTAATATCTTCTTGTGCTATTAAAATTGTTCTTTTTGAACTTTTGATATACTTCGGCATAAACGCGATGACTGCCGCATCGTCATTCAATCCTGCTCCTTCCAATTCATTGGCAATAATTTGGTGCGGGATATCTTCCACAGGACTTTTTTTCAGAAATGGACCGATTACCTTTTTTGGAATGAACGTCGAGTCTTGATGGAGGGGGGTAATTCCATCGGTCGTCAAAATTATAATATTTCCAGGCTTTAATTCCAATAAACAGATCTGATGCAACCGATTTGTTCTGCCCACCATCCAGAAATTTTTCCGTGTTTTTATAACCAGTTCGTGGGTTGTTGGATTGTATTCATACATGTTGCTGTCGCCAGTATGCATTAGCAATCCCAGTTGATGATGTTTTGTGCTTAGAATTTGCATCGCAGTGAGAGTGCAGGTGCCAAAGCCCTTCATTTCACGAAGAAGATTTTCCGTTTTTATGGCAATGAATTCAGTCAACCGGTCGATGTAATGGATTGGCAACGGTTGTCCTGACATCGCCCCCACTTCAATTGAAGGCAAAAGCTTTCTAAGTTCAAGAAGGCATTTTCTTGAGGTAAGTGGATACCTATCCGAGCTGTCAGACAATCCGAAGAAGCATTTCTCAAAATCCAGTAAGATGCAGTCCCCATTGGGATGGGCAATCTGTCCCGGAATTGCTCCAGTCTGAATACAGGCACCCAAGACTCCCTTCCATTTAAAAGACTGGGGGACATGTTCTATCTTCAATATGTCCGATTCCTTAGACACCGGGATTTTCCATGATTTCGAAGTGTAAGATATCACTCATATGCCCTTGCATATCCGTTTTGGCTTTGAACACGGCCCGGACTTGCATACCTACTTCTATTTTTTCGATATCAGTTTCGTTGATTATATGTGAAAAAATGTTATCAGCTCCTTCTATTTGAATGTACCCGTAGGTATAAGGAATGGGGCGCTGTCGTCCTGTGTCGGGATCAATAAATGGATAATTGACGATAGAAAAGGCCCGTATGGTTCCTTGGTTAGGCAAAACCACAAGTTCATGCAATTCTTTGAAGCAAGGCGCGCAAACGCGTCTCGGGGGCACGTACACTTTTTGGCATTCTGGACAGCGAATCCCTATGAATCGTTGGTGTTTTTTTATCTCATGAAAGAAACGGCTGCCGTGGATACCCACCGACCATTCATAAGGCATAGGGGTATCGAAAGACAATGTCAGCAGTCGGTTATAATCTCGTTCAGTTACCATTTTAGGTTTCCTTTTGTTTTGAGGGATAAAATGATTCAAGAACTTTGTTTAAGGCATCGCGGCTCCTAGTATCATGACATCAGACCAGAAACATCCGCCGAAGCCTGTTGCGATTGCCTGTTTTACATCCGGCACCTGTCTATTGCCACCCTTTCCCATGATCTGAATAGCCGATTCGGCCACCCTTAAAAGGGCCGTCGCTCCAATGCAATTGGTGCTGATGACCCCACCGGACGGGTTAACCGGAATCTTGCCATCCATGTTAGTATGGCCATCCGCAACAAACTGTGCACCTTCGCCAGGCCTGCAGAATCCAAGGTCCTCGATCCATTTCAACCCAGCATAAGTATAGGGCAGGTACAATTCTGCCACATCCAGTTCTTCGGCAGGATTTCGGATGCCGGCTTTCTCGTATGCTTCTTGTGAAGCCCTCTTAAGCGAAACTAGTCCAGATGTATAATCGGAGGAATCGCCAAACCAGGTGTAGGTGTGCCGCACGGAACAAGCTTTGACCCACGCCGGCTTTTGGCAAATTTTTTTTGCGCTGTTTTCTGCGGCAAAAACGACGGCGCAGGCGCCATCCGTTCGTGGACAGACATCCAAAAGCTTGATAGGATAGGCCAACATGGGAGACGACATAACGTCTTCCATAGTAATTGGTCGCCGGAGATGTGCATGAGGGTTGTTAAGCGCGTTGTTGCGGTCTCTTACGGCCACACGGGCAGCGTCTTCCTGTGTTGCGCCATACTGCTTCATGTATGCACTGGCTTCGGTCGCAAGGCTTGGGATGGCCCCCGAATAGGAAAAACGATCCCAGATGGGATCGCTGCACGTGATAATGGCAGCTGTGGTGTCGCTTTCAGAATTTTTTTCCCAGCCGATTGCTAGGACCTTGTCAAACAATCCGGAAGCAACATGATAATAAGCGGCGATGGCCACCGTTGACCCCGTTGTCCCCCCGGTGGTCACTTTCATGATTGGTTTCATGATGGCGCCTGCACCCTCAACACTCCACGTGTCTACATAATTGATGGATTCAAAATGATCCATGTTGCCGATCACAAAGGCGTCAATATCCTTGATGGTCAAATCGCAGTCCGCCAATGCGCGCATGACGGCTTCTTGAATCATTTCTCTTTGGCTCACATCGGGCCTATGACTCTTGTGATCGGTCTGCCCTGTTCCGACGATGGCTACACGTTGTGCCATGATGATTTCCCCTTAATTGTTAGATCCTATTTTTGATTGCTCATAACCCAGACGCAGTGACTCTGACCGCAAGGGCCATTTATGCCGTGTGCCAAAGCTGTTTTGGCACCATTAACCTGACGATCTCCGGCTTCCCCTCTTAATTGTAGTACGGATTCTATTATGCGGGCAAGCCCGGCCACATGAACGACATGGGCGGACAAGACGCCTCCAGAGGGATTTACCGGCAGGGGGCCATTCATGGTCGTAACCCCGTTTTTCAAAAGCTCAATACCCGTTCCGGGATCACAAAAATCAAGGCCTTCAAGCCACAATGGTTCCATGTATGTAAAGGCATCGTAGAGTTCTACGACATCAATTTCTTCCATGGGTTTGGTGATTCCGGCCATCGCATATGCTTTTTTAGCCGCTTTACGAAGTGCTCTAGGATCAGCCAAATCACGATCACCTAAAAAATAGTTGTCTGAACAGTGGGCCACGCCTTTGATCCAAATCGGCTTTTTTTTCGCTTTTTCTACCTGGTCTTCGGCCGCAATAATAATGGCCGCCGCTCCGTCGCTAATTGGACTGCAGTCCAACAGCTTAAGAGGATCGGCTATCTTATTGGATCGCATGACATCATCGACCGTGAGACTCATCGGCATCTGGGCTAAGGGATTGTTCTTTGCATTGGCGTGATTTTTTACGGAGACCAATGCGATATCTTCTTCGGAAATGTGGTAACGATCCATGTAGGCATTAGCCTGAAGCGCTGAAGAACTGATGGATTCCAATCCTAAGTGTCGCTGATATATGGGATCGAACATGCCGTTGGTGATGATTTTGTTGTCACCCTCACTGCCTTTGGCGTGAGCTACTACCAGAGTATTCTTAAAGCCGCTTAAGACGCGCATGGCACCATAAAAGGCGCCAAAGGTACCATCCCCCTCCACGGTGGAAATGTTTTTATCGTAGGCGCCAGCTGCGTCACCTACCGCCATCGACGATATCGTCCGGCCGTCCATGAAATCGTTAGAGATTGTAACCACATTGTCAATATCCGATATCTGCAAACCGGCATCGACCAGAGCGTCTCGAGTCATTTCGTAGACCAAGTCGTAATAGGTCTTATCCTTTTTTCTTCGTTCGTAGCGCGTTTGCGCCACACCGATAATAGCGATTTTGTCCATTTTTCCCCTCGTAAAGTCTAAATAATATCAAAGCAGTCGATATCCCTTAGGTCTCCCTTGCGGAAGGCTTTCTCTTTAAAACGAGCACGCACCCGAATGCCGTTTTTCAACTTTTCAAGATTATCTTTAATCAGGTGCACAAGACCGACATCTGCCCCATCCAGACATATGATTGCATAAGCGAAAGGAGTGTTTGCGGGTTGAAGCTGAAATTTTTGCCGGACAATCGTGTGCGAGGTCACAACCCCCTCTTTACTAAGTTCAACCCAATGATCAATAGGGACGAAGCAAAGGCCACAGTTTTTGCGGGGCGGCACGTAGGTAGTGCCGCAGCGCTCACACCGGTTGCCCAATATTTTTTCCTCATCGCGAAGCGCTAAAAGGAACCGGCTACCTGTTTCACCTACCCACCAGGTGTATGGTACCGCGATCTGCCCTTTCATTGTAAGGGGTACAACCTCTTTTTCCCATGAGTTCATTTTCGACCATCCTTTCTATCTTTTTAGGTCCTTAATATAATTGTTATTAGTCATTTCCAACAAGGGAAACCACTAATGGCCATCGCAGGATGAGATATGCGGAATTAGCTACAGCCAGTTGCCTCAGTCCATTATCCCAGCGTTGTTCATACGGCTACTGTATACTGATGATACCGAGGCATCGTTACACCTACACCGCCAATAGGTTTTGAATTAATGCCTTCCATTTCACAAAGACAACTCGATTCAAAGGATTACATAAATGCACCTCGTTTTATGGATCAAATGAATTAAATTCTTGTAATTTGTCAAGTATTTTTTTAGGTATCTCCAAAAGTATATTTTTATATGACCCTAATTTTATAGCGTTAAAATAATATTGGCGGGGCAACAGGGAATGCTCAAACTAGAATCTTTTTTCTTGACAATCTAAAATATTAAATTTAGATGATAATTATCGTTCATTTTAATCAAGTATAGAATTGGAAATATATGGAGATTTGATAATGGCTCTTGATAATTTGGTTTCATCGGAGCAAGGCTAATGGACTGCCGGATTCAGCAGATCTCTTCAGAGCCTAATTATTCTCCAACCTTACTGAATACGAAGTATCCGCTGTTTGAAACGCGCCAATTATCACTGACGGCCTCCCGGTTTTACAGTCAATTCTATTATATCTTTTTTAACGAAGCGGCCAACATGATACAGGAGGCCCCGGTTCGGCAAAGGACATAGATTAAGCTCTCAGACTTTTTTATAATTATTAATGGGTGTTTTTGAGTTCATGGATACAGTCGTGGTAGATGTCATTTTAAATGTTTTCAAGTCATTGTTTCGGATGACCGGCGATACCAATACGAACCTTCCGCTTTGCTTTAAAAAATGATCGCCGAGAATAGCCGGGACGAAAAACCAGCATTTTTGAATTGAATGAGTAATCATCTCAGACAATGTCATCTCAGTATCAACCCCCTGTTTTTTAACAAAAGGTAGATTTAAAAGTTGGATGAAAGTGAAATCGACTAACTTATTATATTTTAATAAAGATCATGAAATGGTTCGCAAGGCGGTAGGTGATTTTGTAAAAAAGGAAATTCTGCCCCATGTGGATGAATGGGAAGAGTCAGGACTAACACCCCTTCATGATTTATTCAAAAAGATGGGTTCACTCGGTTATCTGGGCATACGGTATGACTCCCAATATGGGGGAGAAGGTCTCGATTATTGGTATGAAACCGTCTTTTTCGAGGAAATTTCTAGGATTCCTGCTTTGGGTATACCCATGTCAATAATGGTACAGACGAGCATGGCCACCCCTGCCATTTATGAATTCGGAAGTGAATATCTCAAAACCACTTATCTGAGGCCCGCCATTGAGGGAAATATGGTGGGCGCTATTGCTGTAACCGAACCGGATGCCGGATCAGATGTGGCTAATTTGAAAACGACCGCAGTAAGAGTTGGAAAGAATTATATCATAAACGGATCAAAGACATATATCACTAATGGCACACAAGCTGATTTTGTCACCACCTTGGTTCGCACCGGCCAGGGACGAGGATATCATTGTTTCAGCCTTTTCGTAATCCCCACTAATCTCAAGGGTTTTCATATCGGTAAAAAGCTCGACAAATTAGGAATGCGCAGCAGTGACACGGCAGAGCTTTATTTCGATAACTTAAAAGTACCGGCTATCAACATGATCGGTGAAGAAAATGAAGGTTTTATCTACCAGATGAAGCAGTTTCAACATGAACGCTTTTCCGCGCTTCCAGAATGCTACATTGCAGCTGAGACCATCATCGAACTCACAGTGGACTTTATAAAAAAGCGATTTGTTAATGGAAAACCGCTTATTGCCAAGCAAGCGCTTCGCCACAGGCTCGTGGAATGGATATCGGAAATCGAAATGCTCAAACAACTCACCTATCATGTGGTACGAATGAAAATGGCCGGCATGGATGCAACCCGCGAAATTTCAATGGGAAAACTCGTTGGGGGCCGGCTGCTGCGAAAAGTGGCGGACGGATGCCTTCAAATGTTTGGGGGCATGGGTTTTATGAATGAGATGCCAATTTCACGATATTACCGCGACGTGCGTCTCTTATCGATCGGCGGAGGCGCGGATGAAGTAATGTGCGATGTCATTGCAAAGATACAAGGATTCGTTTTCGGGGAAGAAAAAAGCAATGGCCAAGAAGTTGTTAGGCGATAACAAACTGCAATTTTAAATATAATAGGGCCAATCTTTCAAACAGTCCACTACTGTTCAGGGTTTTGGTAAGTACACTCGAAAATAGCAACCCGGTTTGTAAGAATGAAACCATGCGCTATTATCCAATTGAAATTAAGACCGACTCCGACCTCTTTTGATTTGGGCGACAGTGTCTAACAAACTAAATAAAAAATGAATAGCATAGAATTATACCGCAGATGTAATTTTCTCTATATTGATAAAAGGAGAGTGATCAATGCAGGAAGAAAATACCGGCAGCTTCTATCAGAAATATTTTAGCAAAAAGCATAACCTTTTGCGCAAAGCTGTACGGGATTTTGTGAAAAAAGAAATAATCCCCCATGTGGATGAATGGGAGGAGGCGTGCGTTTACCCTAAAGAATTGCATCGAAAAATTGGAGATCTAGGATACAATTCCATTTTGTATCCTAAAGAATACGGTGGGGCTGAAGGAGATTTGTTTGAATACATTGCAGTGATAGAAGAGTTCTGTCGAAGTGGATCAATAGGTCTGGTTGCCAGTCTTTTTAGCCATGTTATTGCGCTCCCACCATTGGTCCGTCATGGTACAACGGCCCAGAAGCAAAAATTTCTGAAACCCGTTATCACAGGCGACCGTGTCGCAGCACTTGCCGTTACTGAACCTGACGGTGGATCGGATGTGGCAAGATTAAAAACAACAGCTATTCAAGACGGCGACCACTACATCGTCAACGGCAGTAAGACCTTCATTACCAGTGGTGTTCTCGCCGACCAGATTACTTGTGCTGTGCGCACTGGCGGAGAGGGGTCTCATGGTATTAGTCTTCTGATAATTGAAGCGGATACACCAGGATATTCAACTTCTGAACCCCTCAAAAAGATGGGATGGTGGGCCTCAGACACCGCAGAAATCTTTTTTAACAATTGCCGAGTCCCGGTTGCAAATCGGATTGGTGAAGAAAACAAAGGTTTTTATTACCAGATGCAAAACTTCCAGTCCGAGCGACTCACCATGGCAATCGAAACTAACATGATTTCGCAGCTCTGTATGGAAGAAGCGATTAAATATGCCAAGAAAAGGAACGCTTTCGGCAAACCCATAGCTGACTTTCAGGTCATCTGTCATAAGCTTTCGGAAATGGCCACCCTCTGTGAAGCTAGCAAAGAGTTTACTTACCGTGTGGCAGCTCAGGTCAACTCGGGAGAAAATAAGATTAAAGAAGTGTCCATGGCAAAAAATTTTGCTTGTATGGTCAGCAATAAAATCACCTTCGACGCCACTCAAATTTTCGGTGGTTATGGATTCATGCGCGGCTATTTGGTCGAAAGACTCTATAGAGACAACAGGATTATGTCCATTGGCGGTGGCACCCATGAAATTATGAACGAGATCATATCGAAGAAAATCCTAAATTGATGATATCTGATTACTAAGGCGACTATAAGTGTATATAAACTACTACCGTGAAAAAGGACGCATTTGGATGGTTATATCAGAACCATGTCCATGAGATTTATAGCCTCATTAGTTATATTTTGTAGATTTAATGTTAGAATCACTTAACCTAATTAAAAATGCAACACGGAATCAGCAAATTCAATTCTATGATTAGTGTTTAACATTCTCAATTTAGGTGTTGCATTAAAGGAGGCTTTGAAAATGAATTTTGGAAGAATATTAGCGAAACGGGCAATGATAACCCCAGAAAAGGTTGCGTTGATTTTTGAAAATCGTCGATATACCTACAGCATGCTTAATCGCAATGCAAACCGGTTATCTAATGCACTTATAGGCTTGGGCATCCAGCAGGGCGATCGAGTTGCAGTACTCCTTTACAACTGTCCTGAGTACCTTGAGATATATTTTGCGCTGGCCAAGGCCGGCATCATAATGGTTCCTCTTAATTTTCGCATGGTTTCCAGTGAAATACAATTTATCATCAATGACAGCGAGCCCAAGGCAATTTTTTTTGGCCCGGAATTTTTAGAAATCATCGACAATATGATCGATAGGCTGCCTAAAATAAAAATAATGGTTAGCAATTCCGCAGCACATCCTTTCATGGGTTATGAGGAATTACAAAAAATTGGAACCGACCGTGAGGTTGATGCAGATTACGGCATGTCCCTGGATCAATTGATCATGTACACTTCCGGAACAACCGGCCGGCCCAAGGGAGCAGTACTTACCTACGGGAATTCATTATGGAATGCCATAAATACAGCAGCTGACTTTGGAATCCGGCCAGACGACATCACGTTGACCTCGGCTCCACTTTTTCATATTGGTGGGTTAAACGTGCTCACGACTCCCCACCTCTATTTAGGTGCTACTGTTGTTTTAACAAAACAATTTGATCCTGAACTGATCTGGAGACTCATTCAAGAAGAGAAGGTCACTAACATGTTTGCCGTTCCTCAGATGTACCAAATGATGATGCAGGTTTCCGCCCGCACCAAATACAAACTCGATTCACTTCGATTTGTAGAGTCAGGTGGAGGGCCATGCCCGGTTTCCGTCATTGAGCAATATTTTAACGAGTTGAATGTTTTGTTCATGCAGGGATATGGTCTTACTGAAGCCAGCCCCAGCGTCTCTTTGCTGCGTTCGGAAGATTCATTAAGAAAAGCCGGTTCGATTGGCAAACCCTTTCTGCATGTTGATGTTAGGGTTGTTGATTATGATGAAAAAGATGTTAAACAATCTACCCCAGGAGAACTCATCATCAGCGGCCCTACCGTGATGCACGGCTACTGGCAGCTTCCTGAAGAAACTGCAGCCAACGTTCGCAATGGATGGCTACACACTGGCGATCTGGCACGATACGATGAAGAAGGCTATTTGTATATAGTAGATCGAAAAAAGGATATGATCATAAGTGGCGGGGAAAACATTTACCCTGCTGAAATCGAACAGGTTCTTTATTCCCACCCCAAAATTTTGGAAGCAGCTGTTATTGGCATCGGGGATGAGAAGTGGGGTGAAACCGTTAAGGCCTTTGTGGTATTAAAGGACGGACAGCAAATGATTGCAGAAGAGGTTATTGAACACTGTAAAAATAATCTTGCAAGCTATAAAAAGCCACGTGCGGTCGAATTTATTCAATCCTTACCCCGGAACGCTGCCGGAAAGGTATTAAAAAGAAAACTTAGGGAAACTTGAACTGAATGAAGAAGGGGGAGTTATGTTACAACTTTCAATGAATCTTATGCGCAGAGTAGCCGTTGGGGATTTTTTAAAGCGTTCTGCAGTCCGTTTCCCGGAAAAAACCGCCCTTGTTTATGGGACAACTAAATGGACGTATGATAGATTGAATAGGGAAGTAAACCGCTTTGCCAATTCCATTGCACAGATGGGCGTGAAAAAGGGACACAGGGTGGCTATCATGTCTCATAACTGCCCGCAATATCTGATAACTTTTTTAGGTCTCGCAAAAATCGGTGCCGTCATAACGCCTTTAAATTTTGCTCTTAGGGAAAAGGAAATCGAATATATTGTTAATCATTCAGAAGCTGAAGTTTTCATAGTAGAAGATATTCTAATTCCGGTTTGCAAGAAATCCGATCTTAAAAATGTAAAAACTTTTGTTTGCATAAATCTGTCGGGAAGCCCAGTGCCTAAAGATATTTTAGATTTTTCAAGCCTGCTCGCACAAAAAATTTCAGACAGCGAGCCCGAGGTTCAAATCAATGCAGACGACATGGCCGCTCTTCTTTACACTAGTGGAACGGAATCTGCTCCTAAAGGTGTTATGGGTACACACCTTAATTATTATTCGGTTCTTCTGAGCCTTGCCGCGGATGTCGGATTGCGTAGCGACGATATTTTTTTAGTTGCGACCCCCCTTTTCCATGTTGCTGCCCTGACTTACCAAGCGCTTGGAATGTTGGCATTTGGTGGTACCGTGGTTCTGATGTATAAACTCGATATTGATGAGATCATAGACCAAATCCAAAAGGAAAGAGCGACATTTATTAGCCTTCCGTCCACAGCTTATGTTGCCATGGCACAGAATAAAAAAGCATCTTATAGCGATCTCAGTTCGGTAAAGGTATCTTTTACTTTTGGTGCACCCATTGCTTCAGTTATCATGAAGCGTTGTACCGAAATAATGCCGAAGTCCACCTGGATAAACTATTACGGGTTGACCGAACTGTCTCCTCTGGGAGCAAGCAACCCAGATCCTACCAAACCTCAATCTATCGGAAAATCACATATGCCATTGGAAATTAAGATCGTTGATGACAACGATAACGAAGTCCATAGGGGAAAAATCGGAGAAATAGTTGCTCGAGGACCTGCAGTGATGCTCGGTTACTATAAAGACGTGGCAAGGACGCAAGAAACATTTAAAAACGGATGGTTGCACACTGGTGATTTGGCTTATATGGATGATGACGGCGATATTTATTTTGTCGATCGAAAGAAAGATATCATAAAAACAGGCGGTGAAAATGTTAGCTCCCAGGAAGTCGAATCGGCTATTTTTAAATATCCAAAAGTGGCCGAGGCCGCAGTGGTCGGAGTTTCTCATCCTTATTGGATGGAAGCGGTTTTGGCGGTGGTGGTTCCCAAAGAAGGCGAAACCCTAACAGAGGCGGAGATAATTAATCACTGCAAGGAAATATTAGCGGGATACAAAGTCCCCAAAAGCGTTATGATTGTAGATAGTATACCAAAAACTCTCAGCGGTAAAATACTGAAAAGGGACCTTCGCCTAACATACAGTCAGGTTTTCAACACAATTGGGTCTGGGCCCTGATACAAGTTACCTGTTTAATAAGCATAGTTTGCGGAGGGCTTGAAATATTCCGATTTGAATTTTAAGTGCCAAACAGTTTTTTAATTCAAAAAGGCACCTATCACCGAAGGAGATTTGATAATGGAAACCTTTATTCTAAGTTATTAACCCGGCAAATATTTATACCAATTTCCAACGAAGTATGTTATAGATCTTCGCATGGAAAACATTGATACCAGAAAGCTCAAACCCGAAGTACAAGCGCAACTGCGAAAGCAGGTTGTCAGACTTCGTAGCTCGGGCAAAAGCTACAGAGAAATTGGCCAGATTGTCGGCATTCACCCGACCAACGCCTGCAAAATATTTAGCGCATATAAAAAAGGCGGTCCGAATGCCATTGCAGCAAAAACGCGCGGCCGTAAACATGGCAGTTGCAGGACACTTACTCCTGAGCAGGAAAAGCGATTGAAAAAAGCAATCGTCGACAAGACCCCTGATCAACTCAAATTTCCTTTTGCGCTTTGGACGCGCAGAGCGGTCAAGGAGCTGATCCGCCAGCTTTTTTCCATCGACATGCCGATCAGGACCGTCGGTGAGTACCTCAGCCGCTGGGGATTTACGCCGCAAAAACCGTTGCGCCGTGCTTATGAGCAAAATCCCAAGGTGGTCCAAAAATGGCTCGATGAACAATATCCTGCCATTGTCGAGATGGCCCAAAAGGAACAGGCAGAGATCAATTGGGGGGACGAAACCGGACTTTGCAACTCTGACCAGCACGGCAGATGTTATGCTCCCAAGGGTAAAACCCCGGTTATCAGTCTCAATGCCAAGCGAGAGAGCTTCAGTTTGATATCCGCCATTACCAATCAGGGCAAGGTTCGATTCATGCTCTACGACAAGGGGATGAACGCACAGATATTCATCAAATTTTGCGGCAGGCTGATCAAGGATGCCGACAAAAAAGTCTATCTGATTGTGGATAATCTGCGGGTTCATCATAGCAACATCGTTAAGGATTGGGTTGAACAACATAAAGATCAGATCCAGCTGTTCTTTTTACCATCGTATTCACCCGAGCTAAACCCGGATGAGTATCTAAATTGCGACCTTAAGGCTGGCGTTCTTTCCACTGCTCCAGCAAGATCCAAATCCCAGTTAAAGTGCAAGGCGCTTTCTCATCTTAGGATGTTACAAAAGCGGCCAAAAAGAGTTGTAAAGTACTTCAAGCATCCAAAAATTGCTTATGCGGCATAGTTGGTGCTTTTAATTGCCGGATTAATAAATTCAATTGAAGTCGAATGAGGTGGTTATGCATATCAATAATCTTTTCAATCTCAGTGGAAGAGTCGCTATCGTAACAGGAGGATCCGTTGGATTAGGGAAACAAATGGCAATATCGTTGGCTGAAGCCGGTGCCAATTTGGTTCTGGCATCCAGGAAAGCTGAACGCTGTGAAAACACGGCAAAGCAAATCCAGAAGGATTCAGACAATAGAACCATTGCCGTCGGATGTGACGTGTCTAAACCAGAGGAAGTCAGAAACCTTATGGATAGAACCCTTCAGGAGTTCGGAAAAATTGACATTCTGGTCAATAATGCTGGAACCTCCTGGGGCGGGCCGGCAATTGATTATTCGGTGGAAGGATGGAAAAAGGTAATTGACGTTAATCTCAGCGGCACCTTCTTTTGCTGCCAACAGGCTGGTAAAATAATGATAAAGCAAGGTGGTGGAAAAATTATCAATATCGGTTCAATTGCTATGTTCGTGGGTGGGGAGCCTGAATATATGGACGCAGTTGGTTACCAAGCAAGCAAAGGTGCAGTTGCTGTTCTAACCAAGGATTTGGCGGTCAAATGGGCTAGATATAATATTAACGTAAATGCGATCGCGCCTGGATGGTTTCCAACTGACATGACTGAGTGGACATTTAAGAATAATGGAGAAAAAATTCAGCGCAAAATTCCAATGTTAAGATTTGGCGGAGACGATGAGCTTAAGGGTGCCATATTGTATTTGGCCTCCGATGCATCCAACTATGTCACTGGGCACATCCTAACAGTAGATGGCGGTTGGACAATTGTATAAAATAAACTTTGAGAATGATAGACTCCTAGGAAAAAGTGTATTTCCTGAAGGAGGAAAATATGATTCAGAGTATTAGCTCTCGCAATAGATGGTATACAAATACCATACAGCAACTTTTTAAGGAAAATTGTGAAGCATTTCCAGATAAGCCTGCCTTGGTCTTCGAAAACAAAGCGATAACATTTGAACGGGTACAGCATAATGCAAACAAAATTTCACAGGCGCTCCTACTGCTGGGTATAAAAAAAGGTGACCACGTTGCTATACTACCCACAGCTTGTCCCGAGTTTACTTATATTTATTTAGCCACATTACAAATTGGAGCTTTAATTAATCCGCTTAATCTATTGTGGGGTAGTATTGAACTGTCTGGTGTTCTTAAGAGGAACGCACCGAAAATTATTTTCACCATCGATAAAAACGCAGGTCGCAATTATATAAAGCTTTTGTGTGATTCGATTCCGGATCTTAGATTTAATAAAAATTATGTTTCCTCGAAAGCTATACCCTCCTTGATCTATTTGGTTAGCCATAGCAGAACAAATGCAACGTATGAAGGATTTATCAACCTAAAGGATTTATTGAAAACCGTCGACAAATATGATTCAGAACTCATAGGGCGAATTGTAAGTGAAGGTAAATGCACAGATATTCAGTTTATGTGTCAAACCTCAGGAAGCACCGGATTGTCCAAAAGTGCTTTGTGGGATCATCGACCTCCCTTAGCCACAGCCTTTTTTGCTGTAAAAAACATGCTAATAAATAATGATGACTCCTATATAAATTTAACCCCGTTTTACCATTGTAGTGGCATCTGTGCTCTCAATATTTCCTTGGCTATTGCCGGCATTACTCTTTATTTAATTGAAAACTTCGATCCTGAAGCCGCATTAAAACTCATAGATAAATATAAAATTACATCAACATTTGGGTTTGATGCGCATTGGCAGGCATTTAAAAACGCAAAATCTAAGATGGCCAATGAAATAAATTTCAACATAAATAAGGCGATGGGTGCAATAACATCAAAAACTCGGACGTTAATTCTTGAGGACCTATGCGGTGGTAAAGATATAATCCTTCTTAATTTATATGCTCAGACTGAAAACGGTCCACTTGTGACTCTTGGAGAACCAGATTGCATGAACTCGGATTTAAATCTTAACACTAATGGCCGTCCATTGCCCGGAATAGAAATCACAATAAAAGATATAAACAACGGGGAAAAGTTGATGCACGATAGGCAGGGTGAAATTTGTTATAAAAGCCCATTTCATTTTAGAGGATATTATAACCAAGATGAAGAGACCAAGAAGTTATTTGATGATGAAGGGTATTTCCGCAGCGGCGATTATGGTACCTTTTCTGAAGGCTACCTAAAATTTTATGGTCGTTTGGGAGGTGTGGTTAAATCAGGTGGAGAAAATGTATCTACTACTTATGTCTCGATCCTTTTACAAAAACAATTTCCTTTAGAGTTTGAGGATGTCTTGACCATAGACTTGCCTGATGATTATTGGGGTAAAAAGATTGTTTCAGTTATAAGGCTTAAATCCGGTGTTAAGTTCCGCGGAACCAAAGCCCTCCGAAATGATTGCAAGGGTATGCTTGCTGAATATGAAATCCCAAAAGCCTTCGTAGAATGGACAGAAGAGTGGCCAATGACAGCCGAAGGCAAAGTAAACATCAAGGAACTACGTGCTAAGGTTCTTGCTATAATAGCAGATAAAGACGGCAGTATGAATAATGTAAAGATATAGGCTTTAAGTGGCGTATTGATTTTTTATATACAAGTTAAAAATTCACATTTTAAAAAAATAATAATCAAACAGTAGAGATAACTAATGGAATATACTCAATTAATAGCCCAGGCTGTCGTCAGCGGGTTACTTAAAGCCGGTATTTACTCTTTAGTAGCCATTGGTATGGCTCTCTCCTTGGGAGTTGTCAAAATTCTCAATTTGGCCCATGGTGATTTCATCATGTTGGCTCAATATTTATCAATTTTCATTTTTGCACAAATGGGATTGGATCCGCTCATAGCCGCACCAATTGTTTTCATCATATTCGCTATTTTTGGTTTTGGTATTTTTAAGGGCCTTATAAGGTTCGCCATAAAAACCACTGAGCTTAATCAGTTGTTACTTACTTTTGGTTTGTCCATATTTCTTCAAAATACTATTCTTATGATGATTGGAGCCGATCCGAAAACCATTTTTGTATCTTACCGCAATGTTAGTCTTTCTTTCTTAGGTACAGAATTTGGTTTCGGTCGGCTAATTGCTTTTTTGATTGCATTGATAATTCTCTTTGCATTGTTCTACATACTTAAAAATACCAAATTTGGAAAATGCACGAGAGCTGTCAGCCAAAACATTGAGGGAGCATATTTAATAGGTATCGAGGCAGAAAGAATTCAAATGGTGGCGTTCGGCCTTTCAATAGCAATAGCAGCACTCGGCGGAAGCATGCTAAGCATTATTTTAAGCGCACATCCAACTATCGGACTTGAATTTACTATTAAAAGTTTAGCAATTGTCGTTGTCGCAGGATTCGGCAATATTTATGGCGTAATATGGGCCAGTGCTGTGCTAGGTATACTTGAATCAATGGTCAGCACACTTTTACCTGGTGGAACAGGGTTATCTGGTGGTGTGTTTTTTTTATTAATATTCGTATTTTTAATTATGGCTCCAATTATTAGGAAGCGATAAAAATGAAAATATTTAGTAATACTTTTTTCGTATTAATCATTATCAGTTTGTGCTCATTTCCATTTTACATAAACGAATATTATCTTCATAACGCAATTATAATTATTTGCTTTGCTGTCTTGGCCCTAAGCTGGGACCTCGCGGCAAGGGCCGGCATTTTATCTTTGGCCCACGCCGCATTTTTTGGTTTAGGTGGTTACACCAGCGCATTATTAATGAAATATTTTTCTCTGCCAGTGCCTTTATGCTTTACCGCTGCTGGTATTTTCGGTTCTTTGGTAGCTGTTTTATTGGGCTTCGTCACATTGAGATTGAGTGGGCTGCATTTTGCTATTGGTACGATGGCTTTTACCATGCTGCTTCAGGTCTTAGCTTTACACTTCAAAGATTTCACCGGCGGTGCAATGGGCATCTCAATACCAATGTTATTCGATGGCAGTCGTATACCTTCTTACTTCTTGCTTATTGCAGTTCTCACGGTTTTACTCATTTGTTCGACGCTTTTACAACGTTCATCATTTTATCTTGCATATACTAGCATTCGAACTAACGAAAGTACTGCAGCTGTTTTAGGTGTAAATACAAATTTTATTAAAATTTCTTTGTTTTCGCTCAGCTCGTTTTTTGCAAGTATAACAGGCGCTATATATTTTAGTTACACTTCATCTATCATACCTTATGAGGCTTTCAGTTTAGATATAACCGTATCTAGTATCGTAATGGCGGTATTCGGTGGTCTTTTTTCAACTATTGGCCCAATTATCGGAGCCTTTTTTTTAAAGATGATTGAAGAATATTTAAGGGGCCAATTCACATCAGGACACATGATCCTATATGGGCTTATTTTAATTTTTGCTGTTCTCGTCATGCCACAGGGTATATTAGGGGTAATAAAAAAATGGAAGAAATTATTCAAATCTTAAATTTAACAAAAAGCTTCGGCGGGCTAAGAGCCGTTTCCAATGTATCATTCAAGTTACAAAAAGGCGAAGTTCTAGCAATCATCGGCCCTAACGGTGCTGGTAAATCGACCATTTTCAACCTCATATCGGGATTGTTTCCATCTGATGATGGTATTATTTTTTTTAATGGTAATAAGATAAATTCATATAACCCAAGCAAGCGCTGTCATGAGGGAATTGGCAGGACTTTTCAAATATGCCGGCCATTCGAGGACTTAAATGTATTTGAAAACATTTGTGTCCCCGCAGTTTTTGGAGGGAAAAGACGTAAAAAATTAACGGATGCACATCTGCAAGTAAAAAAAATTATAGACCAAATCGGCCTACGGGGGAAAGAGGAGTTTGTTGTTTCTCAACTTACTCCTGCTCAGATAAAAAAGGTCGAGATAGGTAGAGCCTTAGCCACTGATCCCCTTGTTCTTTTACTCGATGAAATGATGTCTGGACTTTTGCCCCATGAATCCGACGAAATTGTAGCTCTTATTAATAAAATAAATTCGCTAGGTGTAACCATTATTATGGTCGAACACGTCATGCGGGTAGTTAAGGAATTGGCAACAAGAGTTATAGTATTGGACTACGGAAAAATAATTTGTGAAGGTACATACGAAGAGGTCATGGCCAATGAATTAGTAATTGAGGCGTATATGGGGAGGGACATTCTTTAATGTCAAAAATAATTCTAAATGTAAAAAATGTCGCAAGCGGTTATGGGCAATTAGAAGTCGTAAGAAATATATCTTTTTACATAAATGAAGGAGAAATCGTTTGCCTTCTCGGCGCCAATGGATCAGGCAAAACAACTATAATGCGTGCTGTTACTGGCCTTTCGAAGTGCTTCAAAGGCGATGTTACTTACATGGGAAATTCGATAACCAGACTTTCTCCTGCCAAAATTTTCAGGCTCGGAATTTCACACGTCCCTGAGGATAGAAAGCTATTTGATGCAATGACTGTTAAGGAAAATTTAGAATTAGGAGCATTTTATTCCTCTTTGAGCAAAAACCAAAAAAAGGATATGGTTGATTATTTATATCAGCTCTTCCCAAAGTTAAAGGATCGTTCACAACAAATTGCTGGCACACTCTCTGGTGGTGAACAACAGATGCTAACCATCGCACGTGCTTTGATTTCCAAGCCAAAATTAATTATGATTGATGAGCCCTCATTGGGATTGGCGCCACTTATCGTAAAATCTCTATTCTCTTCGCTACGAACTCTAAATGAAAGTGGTTTGACCATACTATTAGTTGAACAGGATGTAAAAACTACTCTCGGGATTTCCCATAGGGGATACGTTCTTGAAAATGGGTCAATCGTCAAACAAGGAACCAAATCAGAGCTTTTAGAAAGTCAAGAACTAAAATCAGCTTACCTGGCATAATTAAATTGCCGTTTATAAACAAACATAAACAAGGAGGAAAATTATGAATTTAACAGGCTTAAACAAAACCGTCATATCCTTTTTTTTGTTGTGGTGCATTTTTGGTTTTTTCGGGCTTAACATTCCTCTTTATGCTGATTCTTCACCAATTAAGATAGGCGTGCTCATCCCTCTGACCGGTCCTTCTGCCCATGCCGGAAAAGAAATGCTTAATGGTTATAAAACTGCACTTGAAAAGATAAAAAATGATGGGTGGATAATCGGTGGACGAGAGGTCGAGCTAAAAATTGTCGACACGCAGGGCAATACCGCTACTGCTATAGGCGGTTTAGAAAAGCTGATGACCAGAGACAAGGTTGAGATCATTCTCGGTACAATTTCAAGCACCGTAATTAAAAGCCTTTCTGGTCCGCTAAAGAAATACAAACCAGTTTTCGGCTGCACGGGGGGTAATGCCTCAGAATTAGAAAGCATTTATGCAGAGGCTGATTGGTTTTTTCATTATCATCCTTGGGATTATGACAATATGCAAATACTTGCATCGTCTTTATCAGAAATTGGAGGGAAAGGTAATATCATAATTGCGCATGAAGAGGGCGTTTGGGGTACCGGCGCCGCCTTAATGTGTAAGGAAATATTAGAACCATTAGGATTCAAGGTGACCAAAAGCTTAGCGTTTAAATCTGCATCAACAGATTTAAGCTCAGTAATTTCGCAAGCCAAAAATGCTAGTGGAGACTATTATGTATGGTTTTTGTACCCTGTAGATTCAATTACCATGGTTACTCAAATGAAAGAACTTAATTATTCACCGAAATTAACTGTGGGCATTATACCAGGTTGGCCTGAAAATTTTAGCAAACTACCCGAAGGTGAATATATCGGAGCCATGGGAATGTGGAGCCCAGACCTTCCGGAGAAAATTTCAAAAGACTTCGTAGATCTTTACACAAAAGTTAGCAATGAAAAACCAAGAAGCTACTGGGCCCCGATCGCCTATGTAAGCCTGATTACTATGGCGGACGCAATAGATAAAGCCAAAAGTACAGAAAAGGGGAAAATAATCGCTGCGTTGCAACAAGGGGAATGGCAAACACCTCTAGGAAAACTACGCTTTCACAAAAGCAAAGGAGGGCTTCAAAATCATGGCTTCGAAAAGCAGATAATTTTGCAGTGGTTAAACGGTAAACAAGAAATTGTCTGGCCTAACGAACTTGCTACACATAAGATAGTATATCCGGTTCCGACATGGGATGAACGGAAAACACAATAAATTGACGCTCATTATATTAATACAATGACTTGTTTATTATGAGAAATATCGCTATAAGGCACCTACAGAAGAAACGCTACAAAAGCACTTTAAATTAACTTCAATGTTTTTTATCAAGAAAAGGAAAAACGAAAGCAAAGCATTACAGCTGGTCAAAATGGTTCTATTGAAGGTTTAACTAACAATGGACTTTAATAATCAGACGTTTAATACAATTTAATATAGTAAGTTGTGGATGTAAGTTGAGTTGCCGTAAGTTTTCTGAAACTGCCCCCATCGTTGGTTTGAGTCGGTGGGGGTGGTTATCTCTTTTTCCTGTTATGAAAAATACATTAGTCATCTTCCTGCATCTAAAGCGCCTTGGCTCGGAGGGAGCTGCTAAGCCACACTCCTTCTACACAGCTCGGTCAATTGGGCCTGTGCTGGTTTTTAATAAAAATCGATTCATACTTTCAGCATCTATTTATGCGGTTATCCACAAAACCCAAGTGAGAAGTATTCCGAGAGCGGGTTAAGATCATATTGAATGTCTTTCTTTCTGATATTACATGATTTTACGGAACTATAACCAATAAAAAGGGTTCGGTGTGACCGGATCTGTCACAGCCCTATGATAGCATCCTTCTAAAACAAAGGAGGATGCGATGAACATCGACCAATTTAGGAAAAAGTTTGCAGATGAATCGGTCTGCCGTCAGTTTTTCGAATCTGTATTGTGGCGCCATGGCCGGTATTGCCCCCACTGCTATTGTTCAAAATCCTATGCTTTATCTGGCAAAAGCGTGCGAAATGGATTGTACGAATGTGCCCAATGCAAAAGGCAATTCACCGTTACCACCAAAACCCCGATGCACAGCACCAAGCTGCCCCTTTGGAAGTGGCTGCTGGCCATGTACTACATCGCCCATTCGAGCAAGGGAGTCTCCTCGGTCTTTTTGGGCAAATGGATTGGCATTTCTCAAAAGAGTGCCTGGAAGATTGGTCATGCCGTCAGAAAGATGATGGATCCCGGCACGGAGCTCGTTCCGGCGCTTCAGGGCATCGTTGAACTGGATGAAAAATATATCGGCGGAAAACCGCGCTACGAGCACGGTATCAAGCACAAAGGAGGCCGGGGAACCCAAAAGCAGTGAGTGTTGGTTGCGGTTGAACGCAACGGCCCGGTTCGGGCCGTACCGGTAAAGAGCGACAAGCTGGTCGATCTTTTGCCCCATATAAAACGCTTTGTCGATAAGAGTGCGCATCTGATGACCGACCAGCTTCACAGCTATCGAAAGGCCGGCAAGATGTTTGCGGCTCACGATTGGGTGAACCATAGCCAGAAAGAATATGCTCGTGGAGAAGCTCACAATAATACGGCAGAGTCCTTTAATGCGAACCTGGAGCGCGCCAAACTGGGGGTTTTTCATTATATGAGTAAGAAGCATTTGGCGCGCTACCTCCACGAGGTCTGTTTCAGGTGGAATCATCGCATTGCAGAGCTGAAAATGAACAAAAAAGGGGTATTGAAAATCGTTATGAAACCCATGCCGGTAATTGATATGTTGACGTCTCTGCTATCACATGCACCAGGATGCCAGTTGCGAAGAACAAAATGCGGTGGCGTCCTGAATTTGAGCCGTCTAACGTAAAGCCTTTTTATGGGTTATAGTTCCGTGATTTTATGACCTGCTGGATGATTCTCATGAACTTTTTCCCAATTGACCTTAATTTCCGACGGTTGAACCGGGAGACGTATTCATCCAAATAGTTCTGCAGGTATTTTCGCTCAAAGCGAACCTGGAAAATCCCGCGGATCGGTCGTTTGGCAAAAAAGGCAAACAAACGCAAATCACACAAGCCGGATTCAGGGTCCTTCTGACGAGAAGGCTCCACCTGAATATTATGGTATTCCTGGTTCAGCGCAGGACGATAGCTATCGGGGGTCAGTGAAACCTGATATTCACATCTTTTTCAGATGTAGATGTTGTTGAAACCTAGCTAATAGTCGTTGTGATAACATCCATCGCGCCACTTGATCCGCGCTAAATATTCCAACAGAGTTCGGTATTGCTGAAACCTTGGTCAAACTCGATTTCGGAATTGGGAAAATCCTCTGTGATTGTAAAATCGGTCATAACGGCTCTTTTGATTTAATTGAGGCCATTATAGCAACCACCTGTGGCAGATATGGTCACACCAAGCCAGATTTTTTATCACTTGGGTTTAGTGGATAACCCCATTTATGAATGCAATCCGGAATTACTAATGAGGTCATAAATCTATGGACTTGGTTTTAAGCAAAACAGCCAAATGCGCCTCTTTCCATGGTAGGAGTTTTTAAACACTTATGGCCGCCTTAGTAACCCACAAATTCTCTGAGGGAGATAATCATGAGCTTTGAATTTATCAAGGTTGAGAAGAAGGGTCACGTGACCACAGTCACGATCAACCGCCCTGATGTAATGAACGCCATTAGCCCGTTGGCAAGCGTGGAATTAGATTATGTTTTTAATGACTTCGATTCCGACGCGGAACAATGGGTCTGTATCGTCACCGGCGCCGGGGAAAAGGCCTTTTCCGCGGGCAACGACTTGAAGTTCCAAGCTACCAATGGCCCTGATAAGATGGCAGAAATTATGCAGGGAGTAAAAGGTGGTTTTGCCGGCATCACGGCGCGGTTTGACTGCTTTAAACCGTTCATCGCGGCAGTTAATGGATTAGCATTAGGAGGCGGTTTTGAAATTGCTCTGGCCTGCGATATAATCATTGCCTCTGAGAACGCTAGCTTCGGATTGCCCGAACCTCGTGTTGGATTGATACCTGGGTCAGGCGGTGTGCATCGTCTTCCTAGACAGATTCCTTATCACTTAGCCCAATATATGATTATGACTTCACGCAGAATCACGGCACAACAGGCCATGCAGTACGGACTGGTTGCCGAAGTAATGCCTATGACTAAACTGATTCCTACCGCTGAGAAAATTGCAGAGGAAATTCAGCTGGGCGCACCTCTTAGCATCCGAGCAGCTAAACAGGCAACTGTAATGGGTTTAAATCTCACCTTGGAAGAAGCCATCAACCAGCGTTTTTCAGGAGAGGTGACGATGTACAATTCAGAAGATTTTGTAGAAGGTCCAAAGGCGTTTACGGAAAAACGCCCACCCAAGTGGCAAGGCAAATAAAATTGGATCTATCTACTAAAATAAGGCCAGTGTGACCGTATCTGTCACAGTCATGGGTTAAGATCTCCTCAAAACTGAACATGAGGAGGTCATATGAACATTGATCAATTAAACGCCCAATTTTCAGATGAAACCATTTGTCGCAAGTTTTTTGAAGCAGCGCGTTGGCCCGAGGGACGGATTTGCCCTCATTGTTCTTTTAACGTTTCATACAAGATCACAATAAACGGCCCTATCCAAGATCGATACGAATGCAGACGGTGCAAACGGCAATTTACTGTCACAACCAAAACCGCCCTTCACAGCGCCAAGTTGCCGCTTCGAAAATGGATCCAGGCCATGTATTTGATCGTCAGTTCGAGCAAAGGTATCTCCTCGGTGGTCTTGGCCCGACCAATTGGCGTATGGCAGCCAACGGCCTGGCGAATGGGCCATGTTGTCTGGCAAATGATGGGCCCAACCCGTTCTGACGCAGGCTTGCTTCAAGGGGTTGTAGAACTGGTGAAAAATATGTCGGTGGCATACCACAACCCAAGCCAGGCGTCGTACACAAACGCGGTAAAGGCACCTCCAAGCAGTGAGTAATGATCGCCGTTGAGCGTCATGGCCCGGTGCGGGCCGTTCCTGTTTCAGATGAAAAGGTAGCCACATTGCAACCGATAGTTGACCAACTTGTTGATAAAAGAGCCCATTTGATGAGCGATAAGCATCGATCCTATCTTCACATTGGCCAGCAGTTTTCAGCGCACTCGCATGTGAACCATTCGCAACGCGAGTATAGCCGGGGCCAAGTACATTGCAATACAGCCGAATCATTTTCATCCCTTTTTGAAAGAGCTCGTATTGGTGTATTTCACTTCCTTAGTGCCAACCATTTGTCGCGCTACTTAAACGAATTCAGCTTTCGTTGGGAAAACCGGGTTCCAGTAAGAAACGGACAAAATCCGGCAAGGCTAAAACCAAAATGGAACCGATCCCGATTGTAAATATGCTATTGCTATTGATCGTGCGATGCTCTGGCTCCCATCTACGAAGAACAAGAAACTGGGGAATTCAGAATGTCGCGTCTGCTAAACCTTCATTTGGCAGATAGTCCCAAAAATTTACTCAGCTTTTTCCGAGACAGCTTCTAACACTCAAGTAATCGTCCGGGTCATGGTAATTTTTAAGGAGGCACAAACATGAAAATCATGGTTTGTTACGACGGCTCCAATGCATCGAAATCTGCGTTGAATTTGGCGATCGAGTATGGCCATGCATTTAAGACCAGATTACATTTAGTGGCTTCTATGGAGAAGGGAACCCAAGACGAGCAAAAGGTCATCCAGCAACTCGAGGCCGACTTGAAAATGGAAAAAGATAAACTGACCAATGAAGGCATCGAGTGCGAAACGCGACTTCTGGTGCGTGGAATGACCCCAGATGATGATTTGGTTTCCTATGCTAGGGAAAAGGGGGTTGATGAAATCATAATTGGTATTCGAAAACGATCCAAGGTGAGCAAGTTGTTCTTCGGTTCAACTGCCCAGTACCTTATTTTAAATGCCCATTGTCCAGTCATTACGGTAAAATAAGTATTGAATAGGTGACCACTGTGGAGTGGAGACTACTGTGACAGGATGAGGTGCTCTGTTTCAGTATGCCGATAAGTTGCTGAGGTTGGTCTGACCGGTTTTTCTACATAGGAATAAAAAATTAGTTCGCCATTGATAAAAAAGTAAAGAAAAAAATAAAGGCGATTCAAGTTTGGATTTTTTGAAGACGGTTACAACTCAACTTTCATTTCCACAGGAGGCAAAACCAATTAATCCTATAAATGGGGTACGTTAAAGGAATACTCTATCGCGTCGAATTTTTACATCCTTTATAGAGTTGAACCTTATACCCCAAAGGAACAAAACACCGGTTTGCGCACGTCTGCATATTGGTAAAGGATATTGATACGGCCATTGAGCACTATATACGCATCTTAAAGGCGGTGGCGCCGCAGATGCTCGAGGAGAAAGTCGTCAAGCAAGAAGGGCGCATGGGTATTGACCACTATCTGACGACCTTCTTTCCCGCAATCGGAGAGGCCTGCGATATCCAATTGTTACAGCCGATAAACGCCGATTCGACTGCCGTAAAGTGATTGGCTGACCATGGAGAGGGCATTCACCACATTGCTTTTACCACGGGCCATCTTGAGGATATCTTTCGAGAACTCAAAGAGCAGGGGGTGCAGCTGCACGGTGATAATTTCCTCAAGGACGGCAGCAACCCGAAGTTGCAACTTGTCTGGATACATCCGAAACACGCCCACGGTGTGCTGATCGAGGTGATGGACGCGTATCGACTGGAGGATGGATTGATTAAGGAAGTGCAAGGCAGTGTGGAAGATTGAAAGATTGCTGAGGCTGTTGAGGTGAACAAGTATCGTATTCTCATAGTCGATGACGAGCAGGCCATTCGCGATGCACTTAAAGAATGGTTGGAAATGAACGGATATGAAGTGACCCTCGCTATGGGCGCCGAGGATGTCATTTGGTTATCAGACTGGCAATGGCAGGGTTTTGAATGTATCGTTACCGGGATCCATCAACCCGGCTTAAATGGTTTGGAATTTACAAGCCTTGTAAAATCTTGCGAAGGTCCCCCCGTTGTCGTCATGACTGGATACCAACCTGAAGAAGTCAGGCCAATCGCTTGCAAGCTTGGTGCAGCGGCCTTTATGAATAAGCCGTTTAATCTTGAGGATTTTTTGCAAATTATTAATGACTGCTGCCAAAAGAGGCATTAACACCCCGCTCCCCAAAATCCTCGGCATCATATCCGTCATCCTCGCTCTCGACATCTACGCCTGTGAGTTCAAGGGGATGCCACTGTGTCGGTCATGAATCATGTTGCCCCTTGGCCTGGGCGTCGGCTACGCCGTTTATTGGGTGGTGAGATGGGTGATGTCTTAGGTGGGGTAGGGCGATAAAAGCGTTTTTCTGTGTGTGAATCTGTGTGTGAAAAAGTTTCCAAAATTGACCAAAATATGGAAAATTTACAAAAATGTAGAAAATGTATATCCAATGGTTTCAATATGTTATCATAAAATCAGGAGGTTAGGAAACTCAGAGGGCCTGTCTTCGAATCCGTAGGTCGCCCGTTCGAATCGGGCCGGGCGTGCCAAAAAAAAATCAAGGGTTTGCAGACTCAGTGCTGTGATCCCTTTTTTTCTGTGCGTGAATCCGCTCAGCATATGACCCGTCCATCCAGCGGCCACCTTTTCGACTTCAATTGTAACGCGCCGCACTATCTCATCGTCCCGGGACAGCATTTCATTATGAGCTTTGAATCATGTCAATAAATTCGGGGAGCATCAAAATATTCACCTGCCGCCCTTTGGCCATGTTCGCAGCGGCCTGCGAATAGCACCCGGTGCAGATGTGAACCATGGTGTCGGTTTGAACGTGATCGAGCATATGCCCCAGGCCAGCAGGTGTAAAACAACAGGAAGGCGCGCTGATCCTGTTTACGGATAGCCCTTTGATCTTGTCGAAGACCTGATTCGTTGATTTCAAATCCACGGGAACAGGTGCAAAACGTCGATGTAACCTATAGCATCCGGCATAATAATCGATTTGTTGATTGCATTCCAAAGTGCCGATGGATTCAAGCAGGACCTCGGGAAAATAGATGATGTTCTCCTCTGGAAATGCAAACTTATAAATTGGATAGCATGGCGAACAGAAAAGAGTGATTCTGCTGGCCCCCAGCTTTTTGGCCTGTTCGATGTTGTTGCCGACAAATTCTTTTGAAAGCGTGCGGCACGCTTCCATTGCCGTTTCATCTTTTGCCTTGATTGCCGGACGATACAGATAATTGCCGCAGCAATATTCCTTTGACAAAAAAGTAAAATCGACGCCGGCGCGTTCCAATATTCGAGCGAATTTTTCCACCGCATTGGGAACCACTTTCAGATTTTGACACCCCATGATCACAACGTTTTCCGCCGGGCGATCAAACGGAAGATTCATCGCATTCATCGTTTCGATGCGGTCGGGCAAATTGTCAAATGTGTGCCCGAGTGTTCGAATGGTTTCGACCATTTTTGTATCAATCAGGGGGTGCATCATGGTGATCCTTTACTTTGGTTGGATATCTTGTTTCCCTTCGCCTTCATTGCCAGACCGCAAACGGGTACGATGTGGCTCAGCGCCGTTTCGAGCGGCTTGTTTCCTGTGAACCCAACCCTGGTTTGCCCCATCGTCTCAGTCGCGCACAGTGAGCTCGAACCCGCCTTTAAACGGGACCGTTATGGTGCGGAACCGGTTTATAGGGTCATGCACGAACTCAAAGTAGTCGCGGTAGAGGTTGGCGAACGCCGTGGTGTTGTCGCAAGCCACGATGGCCCCTGGACGCAAGTGCGGGGCCACGAGCTCCAGAGCTGGCAGTGCTACTTCCCAGATATCAATCAGCATGAAATCCACCGGACCGCCTACATCGCGGAGGGTCTGTCGGAGGTCACCCTCACGCAGCTCGATGAACTCGCTGAGCCCCGCCTCCCGGAAGTTCGCTCGAGCGGATTTTGCCTTCTCCGGCTCGTGCTCGGTGCCAATGACCACTCCGTGTTCGACTTGGTTGTCGCGCACCGCCGCAGCCAGGTAGAGCGTCGATACCCCAAATGAAGTACCTGCTTCAACGACCCGCGTTGCCCGCAGGGAACGGCAAAGCATATAACAAAACTGCGCCTTCTCTTGGTCAAGTGCAACCATCTTGTCCGCGAAAAAGCGATGCATCTCCTCGTCAAAGCGGTAATCCTTATCGAAGGTGCCTTCCCGCGCCCGCCGGGCAATATAAGCTTTGATTTCGTCGTTTTGTTTCTTGCTCTTTGAATACAAACGGGCGAGGAGGGACTCAAGCGTCGGATCGTTCAAGGGGAAGGTCATCTTTTGTTTCTCCTTTAGTTTCAACTGCGGGTGCCCCTTTTGCTATCGGGCGCGTTCAGGCAAATAATGCGAATACTGTAACAGGCATGCCGGTTCCCATCAGAGTTCATCCTTTCACTCAATTGGTGCGAACAGTGCTGCCCTGCGATCTGATCAACACATCAACATCGGGATTTTCGCCAAGATCCACGCACAGCTTTTTAATTTCCGGCATCTTCAAATGGCCGAGAATGGTTTCGAGCTTGATGGATCCCTTTCGGGAAAGGAATCGAGCCAGGTCACCTTTATTCAGGATTGATAGGCCGGCGTATCCGAGGATTTGGGTCAGGTCCACCAGTGTCCTTTTAGAGAGGCAATCGAGGACCTGGCGTTTTCTGCTCGGCATTGGGCTGACCTGCTCGTGGGGTTGGTCTGGCGACTTGCAAAATACCTCGGTAGGATAGCATAAGTTGTCGTATTGTCAATGATTTTTGATATGCATGGGGCTGAATGGATCAACCATTCGCCCATCTATATATATTAGTTCCCAATAGACCACCAAACCCAAATCAGGCGGCAGAGGATTTGGCGGCAGCCCTATTGTCCAATTCAAAACTGCAAGCCAAAAAATAGCTGACGATCCGGGCATGTCCGTTCCGCCGGCTGGCAATTGCGTTCAGAACCCCAAGGGGAAACGCCCGGTGGTATCTGGAAGGGGAGCATCGGGGTGCATGCTATCCGGCCCAATCTCCCCGGTTTGCAGCATGCCGCACAGTGCCTGGACGACCCGCGGATCGAAGCGCGAGCCGGCGCCGCGCCGCAGTTCGGCCACGGCTTCGTCGGCGGGGCGCCGGGGTATGCCCGGCCGGCCGGCGATCATGGTTTCCAGGGCGTCGCAGGCGGTCAGGATGCGCGCTCCGATGGGGATGGATTCCCCCTTGAGGCCGTCGGGATAGCCGGAACCGTCGTAGTGTTCGTGGTGGTGCCGAATCATGGGCACCA
>Ga0209164_1001501_pt1 | contig 29596 bp, 22 predicted proteins | sample MTBNYHSulfiMetaG_FD_187458 | JGI IMG/M metagenome (GOLD analysis project Ga0209164, IMG submission 187458) | Enrichment culture microbial communities from rom New York Harbor, USA that are MTBE-degrading - MTBE-NYH (New York Harbor Sulfidogenic)... | ecosystem: Environmental > Aquatic > Marine >... | reverse complement strand
CCGACGCCGTTGGGGTCTTTGTTGGCCCAGAAGATGCAGTTAACAATATTGGGCTCGCCTGCCTGTGTGGAACACAGCCCGCCGCCGGCATCTTCCGCTGAATTTCCGACCAGGGTACAGTTGCTGATCTTTGAATGATCGCCTGCAGCCAGAATGCCTCCCCCTTTGCTTGAGGAATGATTACCGGCGAAAACGCAATTCGTGATGATCGAGATCTCGTAGCTTAGGATTACGCCGCCGCCGTTGCCTGCTGAATTGCCGGTGAAGATACAGTCGGTAATGGTTGAGACTGATTCAGCACCATAGTTGCATATTCCGCCGCCGGAACCATCTGCCGTATTGTCACTGAAGATACAACTGGTTATCGTCAGATCGTAGCTTGAGGAGACGCCGCAGGGATCGCAGGGATCGGAATGGTATACCCCTCCACCGGAATAACCTGCCGTATTGTTCCTGAAGGTGCAGTTAGTTATCGTGATCCCACGACGGTTATAGATTCCGCCGCCTTCATCTGCCGTATTGTCAGCGAAGATGCAGTTCTTCAGGTCAGGGCTGCCCCCATAATTATACATCCCTCCGCCGCTGCTATGACTGCCGGGCCCATCCGCATTACCGCCAGAGACTGTGACGCCGTCGAGGATTGCAGTACTGTTGAAATCTCCTCCTGAAGGAAGATAGAAGACATGGTAGCAGTTGTCGTTTCGATCGCCTTCTACTCCAATATCACCGCTCAGGATTGTCGCGTAGAGAGCAGGGTCTCGATCCTCCATACCGGGATTGCCTGTGTCAGGGAATCCGCCATAGATAGCGACACCGTTTACCATTTCGAAGTGTTTCAGGCGATCCGGATCATCTCCAGAAAGTCCATAATCATCTGTTGGATAATAAACTCCTGCAGCGACCCGAATCTGATTAACATCAGGGGTCGTGGATGCCGCGTCCAGAGCATCCTGCAGGTTAGTAAAGGCATTCTCCCATGAAGCGCCGGTATTGTTACCCGTGGTCAACGAACCATTCACATACAGGATCACTTCATCGTGATACTCATAAGCCCCCATATCGGTTGTCGCCGTTCCGTCACTGTCGCCATCGATGATTCGTGAGACCCCGTCAAGATCATAGAGTTCTAGAACCACACTGTTGTCACCAGCATCTATACAAGGCGAACCGCCCGTCAGCCGCAGGTTGTTAGCGTCAGCGTCTTCAAATAATGGGTCGGCATCAATATTGCCGCCCTCATCCGTGCCGAGATCCGTATCCCAACTGGAGCTGCCCCCTGAGTCCTTGATATCGCTATACGCGATCGTGGCTGTGCTAGCGTCATTATAGATCTCATTACCCAGACCCGCAGCACTATTATTCCAGAGGATGCAGTTCCTGATAGCTATACTCGAGCCACTGTTGTAGATTCCTCCCCCATTACCGTCATCCGTAGTGTTGCCGCTGAAAGAACAACTGACTACCACCGCAGAGGAGGAGTAGTTCTGCATCGCACCCCCTTCATAGGCGGTATTCTTACTGAAGACACAATTGGTCACCGCTGGAGAAGAGTTGTAGTTAGCTATCCCGCCGTCATAATTGCCGGCAAAGATACAATTGGTAACCGTCGGGGAGGAGGATACGTCGTTACATATACCACCGCCGTAGTACCCGTGGTTGTCGCTGAAGGTACAGCTGGTCACCACCGGGGAGGAAGTAATCAGATTTCCCATCCCGCCGCCGGAGCCGTCAGTGTAATTGACGCTGAAGAAGCAGTTGTTTACCGTTGGGGAAGAGGAGTAGTTGACCATTCCAGCTCCAACAAGTGTTGCACTATTGCAAGTAAAAGCGGAATTGGTCACCGACGGAGAGGAGGCTGCGTTGAACATCCCGCCCCCTCTGCTGGCTGTATTGCTAACAAATGTGCAGTTTGTCACGGTGGGGCTGGCGTCATCATTGTACATTCCTCCTCCATAGCTATGGCCGCCATCTCCGTTTGCGTTGCCTGCGGCGACGGTGAAGCCATCCAATACGGCAGTGGAATTGACGTCGACCTCCGACGGATGATAGAGAACGTGATAGCAGTTATCTGCGCGCGCCGGATCACCAGGCAGGTCTTCCACATGTGTGTTTGGATCGTCGTTGTCCAGCAGATCACCGGTGAGAATGGTCTCGTTCGCTACAAAATCCCGCTCATCCAGATCAAACGTGGCGGGGTCTTCTGTCCCTCCAAAACCGCCGTACATCGCCACGCCGTTTTTCAACTGGAATGTCTTGTAGCGGTCTCCAGTACCGCCGACCTCCGCGCTGGGCTTATAGGTTCCCGCCGCGACCCAGATCTCGTCAGCACCAGAAGAAGAGACGTCATCTAATGCATCCTGCAGGTCACCATATGCATTGCTCCAGCTGCTTCCGTCACCTGTGCCGTATGGGCCGCCTTCCCTGACAAAGAGCGCCTGAGAAAACGCCGAATTGGCAAGCCCGGTGACTAACAGGACCATCAAGGCATACCCGTGTATTCTAGTTAGAGTTCTCATGACACTCTCCTTTGAAAGAAATACATCTCTGAAATGATTAGATTGACCTTGGGTAGGGCTGCTTGGGACTGCTGGACTTTGCCTTCTGCCCCTCACCATAACTGAATCTGCCAAACAGAAGTCATCATCACCCGCCAATTCCCCCATAATAATAGGGTATCATTTATACAGCAAATCTGACGAGACTTCAAGGCAACGTCCCGAAAAATGTGACAAATTATGCGAGAAATGCGGTTTCTGTGGATATATGGTGGATTTGGCGCTTAGCACTAGCGCAGTTTTCCGCGGCGATGCAGCGGCATGGACCTGGCTCGCTCGCCTCGAAGGAGCGGATTGATGTCCGCATGTACCGTTTCCTCTGGCTGAGTGCATGCGGGCCTCGCACCTTTTCCTTCCCGCCTTCAGCGAGGTTTCGCCACCTTCGGTGACGGACTACCTATCTACTGCCTATCTACCCGCCATCTACTCCCTTTCTACCTTTTGTCTCCCGCCTTCTACCTCCCGTCTACAGCCGTGCGCTCCCTAGGCGCGCCAATCCCATTCCCCATATTCCCCCTCTTCCCACTCTTCACTTCTTTTTGTAAGCCTCAGCCGGGTCATACACCTTCTCAGCCACAAACTCCAGCCTATCCATCCCCCCAGCCTTAACCCGCCTGTAAAAGCACGACTGATACCCCACGTGGCACTGCCCCTGATCCACGTTCACCTTCAGCACCAGGCAATCCTGATCGCAATCCACCAGCACCTCCTTCACCTTCTGCACATGCCCGCTCTCCTCGCCCTTGCGCCATAACTTCTTGCGCGACCGTGAGTAATAGACAGCATTGCCCGTGACCAGCGTCGCCTTGAGCGCCTCATCGTTCATGTATGCCACCATCAGGACCTGCCCCGTCACGGCGTCCTGCGCCACCGCCGTTATCAAACCGTTCGCATCAAATCGAGGCGCAAAGCCCAGACCTTCCTCGATATTCCTGTCAACTGCCACGGGAAATCTCCGATATATCCATTGATTTTGTACCCACCGCCAGCGATACGCGTTTTCGCTTGCGGAACGCTGTTTTAGCAGCTAATATCTCGCAAAACAAGCTTTTTTCAGGAGTTACGTTTGCCCGCCGCCCCCGGCTCAAAGAAGAAAACCCTCTCTCTCGTCGCGCGACTCCTCGTGGCAACCGTCATCCTCTACTTCGTCTTCCGCGGACAGGACTGGGTCAAGCTCCGCAACACCTTTATGAGCCTCAACTTATGGGTGTTCCTCGCCTCCACGGGCATCTTCGTCATCTGCCAGTTCATCGTCGCCTTCCGATGGTGGCTGCTCCTGCGGACCCAGTCTGTCCACATCAGCCTCTGGGCTGCCATACGCCTCAATTTCCTCGGCCTTTTCTACAACAACTTCCTCCCCAGTGCCGTCGGCGGCGACCTCATCCGTGCCTGGTACGTCACCAAGCATACCCATCGCCGCTTCGAGGCCGCTCTTTCGGTCTTCGTCGACCGCGTCATCGGCCTTATCGGCATTGGTATAATGGCCTTCGTGGCGTGGTGGGTGCTCTTCGGCTGGATGCCGCTCGACATGGGGCAAGGCTATGCTGTTAAGGCTGGTAAGTTGTTGGCGAATTACCAGCACCTCTGGCTCTGGGTGGCAGGCAGTGTGGTCGTCTTGGCAGCCGTGAGCCTCGCCATCAGGGCCATCAGGATGAAACTGGTCGCGCTGGGCAGGAAGCTGCTCTACTATGCCGAGAGGATATATCGCAAAGGCTACGATGCTGCCCGATTGTATCTCAAGAGCCCATATACACTTCTGGCAACTTTGCTGGTGACGTTCTTCAGCCAGACGATTGTCGTTGTCGGTTTCTGGCTAGTGGGAAGGGATATGGGGATCGAGGCGCCTTTTCGTTACTACATGGTCTTCTTCCCGCTGAGCTGGGTGCTCGGGGCGCTGCCCATCAGCGTAGCTGGTGCTGGGGTCGTCGAGGGATGGCTCGTTATCCTCTTTATCAGTAACGTTGATGGGGTCTCCCGTGAAGCCGCCACCGCGCTTGCACTTTGTCAGCGTGCCGTCTGGATGCTTGTCTCGCTTCCGGGTCTACTAATATACCTTACGGGGGGGCACCTGCCGCGTGAGTTTTTTATTGACTACGAAAAGTCGATAAACTAGACTGCCTGCCAAGGGTGGGTCTGGCGCTGCAAGGTTGCGGTGTCATCTAACCCTGCGTTCCAAAAGGATTTGCGGCAGAACCGACGGCAGCTGACGCGCGCACGATGGATTCATGCAGAAGGCTGAGATGTGACTTCGTGTGGGGGTGGGTGGTTTATTGTCAGCGACTTGTGTATCCCGGACGTCAAGAGCATGCACATTGGAAGGTATGAATTGCCTCTTGTCCTTGGTGGATAAGAGGTTTTGTTTTGGCTTGTGGAACAAGGAGACTGAATTTGCTGTTTAATATCAGTGGTAAGCATGTTGAGATTACCGATGCGATACGCACACATGCTCAGGATAAGGCTGCGAAACTGCCGCGCTACTATGACAGCGTGACGAAGGTTGAGGTCGTAGTGGAAGCGGGCGACAAGGGCAATGGTTCCCGGAGTGTGGAAGTCATCGCGTCGGGGGAGCACAACAAGATCTTCGTGGCAAAGGAGCAGGGGGCGGATGTGTACGCATGTATAGACCTTGCGATGCACAAGATAGAGCGGCAGTTGGCAAAGGCGAAGGGGATCGAACGCGAAAACAAGCACGGCGAGTGAATGATGAGATCTGAAAGGTTCTGTGCCGTTTCGCTCTGGTGGCAGCAGTGAAGAAGGTGTTACGGAGGCCAAATGAAGTTTGCTGATTTTGTGTGCTATGAGGCACTGGTGCCTAATCTGAAGGCATCAACGCGGGAAGGCGTGATAGGTGAACTGGTGGAAGCGCTGTCGAAGGCCGGGGCGCTGGGCAGTGCGACGTGCAAGGAACTGACGCAAGCGGTCATCAAGCGTGAGAATGAGGCGAGCACTGGCCTCGGTAAGGGGGTGGCCGTGCCGCACGTCAAGCACAAGAGCATAAAGAAGGTGACGGCCACCGTGGGCCGAAGCAGTGTCGGTGTCGACTTCAGTTCGCTCGACAAGCAGCCGGTTTACTCGGTGATACTCATCCTGAGCCCGGTGGACAACGCCGAATCCCATCTTCAGGCGATGGAAACAGTCTTTATGCACCTTCAGCGTGATAATTTCCGGAAGTTTCTCCGGCAGTCACAGACGGTGGAGCAGATACGCGACCTGCTGAAGGAAGCTGATACGAACCCGGCGCTATAGGCGGTGTCCGGGCGGGGCAGGTGAGAATCAGGCAAGCTGTGGGATACTTGAAGGCAAGGCTTACGTGGAAAAACTGGTCTGTGAGACTGAAGTCGAGGTTAGGAACCCGGACGGTCTGCATATGCGTCCTGCAATGCAGTTCGTTGACGTGGCCAGCCAGTTCAGCAGCAACATAGAGGTAAGCAATGCCGAGTATACCGTTGACGGCAAAAGTATTATGCAGGTGACAATGCTGGCAGCGACATGCGGCACGAAGCTGCTGATCAAAGCTACAGGCAAGGACGCAGAGGAGGCAATCAGGGCCTTGCGTGAGCTTTTCACGAAGCAGTTGGCTCCGAATCCACCCTCGGCAGAGGCATCCGGCAAGCAGAATTAGCGAAAGAGGCGATGGAAGTCAAAAAGGGTATTGCGGTTTCGCCCGGCATAGCGATAGCCAGGGCGCTGGTGATAGACTCTGAAGAGAGCAGGATCCCGCGTCGGTCAGTGCGTCAGGGCCAGGTGGCGGGCGAGGTACGGCGTGTTCGGGATGCGTTCAAACGCGCGGTCTCGGAGCTGACCGAGATGGAGGCTGCACAGGGGATAGAAGGAGGGCAGATCAAGGATATCTTCGCCGTTCACAGGCGATTCCTCAGGGACAAGTCGCTTCGGAACCGCATAGTGAGGATGGTGGAAGCGGAGAAGGTCACGGCGGAGTATGCCGTGTCGGCAACCATGCACCAGATAGCCGAGCACTTCAGCCAGGTCAAAGACCATTATATCAGTGAGCGCGCGGCGGATATCTATGACCTGGAGAAGCGGCTGCTTCACCACCTGCTCGGGGGTCTCAAGGAAGATATAGCGCACATAGCGGAACAGGTTGTAGTAGTCGCACATGAGCTGACGCCTACTCAGACGGCCAATTTCAACCGTACTTACATCAGAGGTCTTGCGACGGATGCAGGCGGCCGCACGAGCCACACGGCCATCGTGGCGCGGTCAATGGGCATACCCGCTGTCGTAGGTCTTGAGGATGTCACTGGAAGCCTGACCGGCTCGGATACGATCATCATTGATGGCAATCACGGCGTGGTAGTCATAAACCCGGACGATGACACCATAGCCGAGTATGAGAAGTACTCGCGGCAGTACCTGAAGCTTGAACATCAGCTGGACGCTCTGCGTGACCTGCCGGCTGTCACGCGCGATGGTGTTGAGATAACACTGCTCGGCAACATCGAATTCCCTGACGAGTCGCAGCTGATCATAGACAAGGGCGGGCAGGGCATCGGGCTTTATAGGACCGAGTTCCTATATCTCTACAGCGAGACAGAGCCGACGGAAGAGGACCACTATGAGGCATATGCCGAGACGATCAGGGCGTTCGGTAACAAGCCCATAGTGATAAGAACGATGGACCTTGGAGCTGACAAGTTCACGCAGAGCAGGCGGTTCGACCCTGAGCCAAACCCGTTCCTGGGACTTCGGAGCATCCGTTTCTGTCTGCAGAACCTGGCCATTTTTAAGACGCAGCTCCGCGCTATCCTGCGGGCAAGCCTTCTGGGCAATGTGAGCATCATGTTCCCGCTGATAACGAACCTTCCTGAACTGCGTCAGGCCAAGATGATACTGCGGGATGTGATGGAGGACCTTGATGAGGATGGGATAAAGTACAAGCAGGGAATCAAGGTCGGGATAATGATAGAGACGCCGAGCGCAGCCCTTACGGCTGCCACGCTTGCCCAGGATGCCGATTTCTTCAGCATCGGTACAAATGACCTTATTCAGTATACCCTTGCTGTCGACCGCGGCAATGAGCGGGTCTCATCACTGTATACAGGTGCCGAGCCCGCGGTGCTGCGACTGCTGAGAGCCGTAGTTCAGGACGCCTACAGAGCGAAAATAGGCCTGAGCATATGTGGGGAGATGGCATCAGAGCCCGAGTACATCATGCTGCTTCTTGGTATGGGCGTGCGGACCTTCTCGCTCGCTCCGCCACTGATACCCGAGGTGAAGCAGGTTATACGTTCGGTCTCGATAGATAAGTGCAATCAGATAACACGGAAAGTGCTGACCATGACTTCGCACAGGCAGGTTGAGAGTTTCCTGCGCGATGCGACAAGAAAAGTGCTTCCCGAGGTATTCTGATGCTCCAGGCGTGAGCGTATCGCGCTATGGACGAGGTGCGGGCAAGAATCAGAACGTGACAATGAGAAGTCTGCGTTGCAGGACACAGTAACGGTAAAATTCAGTATAGGGGGCAAGCTGAGGTTTCTGTCGCATCAGGAGACAGTTTCACTGTTTGAGCGCGCGCTTGTTCGCAGCGGCATGCGGGTCGTATATAGCGAGGGGTTCAACCCGCGTCCCCGTATGTCTCTGCCGCTTCCAAGGAGCGTCGGCCTTGCTGTCGAAGACGATATGCTGTGTTTTGCAGTGGGGTCCGAAGTGTCGGAGTCTTTCGACGGCGAAGGTTTTCGTGAGAGGCTGACCCGCGAGCTGCCGCAAGGAGTCGAGGTGGCGGCAGTAGCGCTCGTCCCCGGAAGGAAAAGTTTTCATGCCGGATGCGCTGACTACGTCCTGCAGGTCAAGGAGGAGTATATCGGGGAGGTAAGGGAACAGGCTGCGTACCTCGCTGGGCAGGGGAAATGCCTGGTTGAGCGGCACCTGCCAAAAAAAGGTACCACGCGTATGGTCAATGCCCGTGATTTCGTGGAGTCCGTAGTGCTGGAGGGCAACGAAATAACTGTCCGTTGCAGGATCACGGAAGCAGGGGCCATCAGGGTGGATGAACTGATGACTTTACTGGGAACTAGACAGCCGATGCTTTCCGGCCCTGTTATGCGCCGCAACGTGCATTGGCAAAGGAGAAACTGAATTATGGCACGAGAAATGCTCGTGAACGTCTCTGAAAGCGAAGAGTGCAGAATAGCAGTCATCGAAGACGGGACACTGGAAGAACTATATATAGAGCGTTCAAGCTCAGCGCGGCTGGGCGGGAACATTTACAAAGGAAAGGTGGTAAATGTCGAGCCGGCCATTCAGGCCGCATTCATCGACTTCGGGATAGGCAAGAATGGCTTTCTGCATGTCAGCGACCTGCACCCGCGTTATTTCTCGTCAAGGAAGAACGAGAGCACCGAACATATCGGCCGCAGGAAAGCCCTGCGCGAGCGTCCGCCAATACAGAGCTGCCTGAGGAAGGGCACGGAGATAGTGGTGCAGGTCATCAAGGAAGGCGTCCGCACCAAGGGGCCGACACTGAGCACGTATGTCTCACTGCCGGGCAAGTATCTTGTAATGATGCCGTGGATGAGCAAGATCGGCATCTCACAGAAGATAGAAGATGACATCGTACGCGCTCAAATGAAGGAGGTGGCGGACCAGATCGAGTTGCCGAAAGGCTTCGGATTCATCATGCGAACGGCGGCGCAAGGCTGCTCTAAGCGCACCATACAGGAGGACCTCAACTATCTCGTGCGGCTTTGGCACGCCATCGAGAAGCGGATGAACAAGACGCCGGCACCATGCGAGCTTTACCAGGAGAGCGACCTGGTTATACGGACCCTGCGTGACATCTTCACCAGCAGCATATCCCGGATACTGTGCGATTCCGAGGTCATCTGCCAGAGGATCAAGGATTTCCTTGCGATATCCGGGCGCAGATACGGCAACAGGGTGCAGTACTACGATGGCAAAGCTCCCATTTTCCACCAGTACAAGATAGAGCAGGAGATAGACAAGATACAGTCCAAGCGCGTAGAGCTCAAGAGTGGCGGCTTCATCGTAGTCGAGAGCACCGAGGCCCTCGTCGCGATAGATGTGAACAGCGGCAAGTACCGCGAGGAAAGGAATGCCGAGGAGACCGCCTTCAATATCAATTGCGAGGCTGCGAAGGAGATAGCGCGACAACTGCGTCTGCGAGACCTTGGCGGGCTGATCGTATGCGACTTCATTGATATGCGCCATGAGAAGCATCGTCGCGAAGTCGAGCGGGTCTTCCGTGCCGAGATGAAAAAGGACCGCGCCCGCTCGAAGATCGTCAAGATAAGCCCCTTCGGCATCATCGAGATGACACGGCAGCGGATGAGACCGTCGCTGCAATCCAGCACATACCTTGAGTGTCCGTATTGCCAGGGCACCGGCTTCGTCAAAACGCAGGAGTCAGTGGCCCTTGAGGCGATACGCATGCTTAATCTTGCTGCTGCGAACGAGAATGTCAGGCGAATAGAGCTTGTCGTGGCACCGAATGTCGAAACGCATCTGCAGAATGAGAAGCGCAGCGCGATCGCCCAGATCGAACAAAAAAGCGACAAGCGCATAGTTATAAAAGCCGGCGAAGTCCACCAGGGTCAGGGAGTCAACATGATGTGCTATGACGAACGCGGAATGGTCGTGAAGATATGAGCACGGAGCCCCGTCTGTGAACAAGATCCAACCTGAAATGAAGCGAGGACCTCATATACAATTTGATCTGGACTATGCCCGGCAGGTGATAAGGGGCGAGGCCGGCGCGATTGAGTCCGTTGTCTCAGTGGTAGACGAATCATTTGCCAGAGGGGCAGAGATGATATACGAATGTGCCGGCTCAGTGATTGTCACCGGCATCGGCAAGGCGGGCATAATCGGTCAGAAGATAAGTGCGACGATGGCTTCGACGGGCACACCGAGTCACTTCCTGCATCCAACAGAGGCTGTACACGGCGACCTTGGAAGGCTCAGGGCGGAGGACATTGTCCTCGTGCTGAGCTATGGCGGCGAGACAGACGAGATAATCAGACTGATAAACCTTGTGAAGCTCCAGAAAATACGCATGATCTCGATAACCGGCAGCGATGACTCAACACTCAGCAAGTACAGTGACGTTGTCATATCTATGGGCAGCCTGACCGAGACGTGTCCGCTGGGGATAGCACCAAGCGCTTCGACGGCGTGCATGCTGGCCATAGGCGACGCGCTGGCTTTCGTGGTAATGAAGGCCCGGAACTTCGGGGTGGAGGATTACGCGCGTTATCACCCGGGCGGTTCTCTGGGCCGCAGGCTGATAACCGTGAAGCAATCGATGATGTTCCAGCCGGGTGAGAGGCTGCCGGTAGTGCGGACAGACCGTACGATAAGCCAGATGCTGTCAGAGACAAAGGATATCAAACGGCACGGCGCCACGATGGTCGTCGATGACGCGGGACGACTTGCCGGCATCATCACGGATGGGGACATGCGACGTCTCATGGCCGAAAACGGCCCGAAGGCCTTCGATATGAAGGCCGGCCAGGTGATGAAATCAGAGTGCAAGTACATTGATCAGAATGCCCTTGCGACCGAGGCTATGGCGATATTCAACAAGTACAGGATCGATGACCTGCCCGTTGTCGACTCCGAGAAGCGACCGGTGGGCCTGATAGATGTTCAGGATGTCGTGGCGATAAAGGTTGTGGGCTGAAACGATGGCGAAAAGAAAGGCCAATTTGCGTGACATAGTGATGCTGGCCATGGATGTGGATGGCGTCCTGACGGATGGTACGGTGATATTGCATCACGACGGTACGGAGAGCAAGCGTTTCAACCTTCTGGACGGTCACGGTATAAGAACCTGGTGCCGGGCGGGCCTGCAGATCGCGTGGATAAGCGGTCGGGCTTCGGAGGCGACGCGGCAGCGTGCCGAGCAGCTTGGTGTGACGCTTGTCTTCGAAGGGGCAACAGTCAAGCTGCCGGTTTTCGAAGAGCTTCTGCGGAAGACCAGCCTTGAAGCGGGACAGGTCGCATATATCGGTGATGATGTGATTGACATGCCGGTGCTCAGGCGGGTTGGTCTTGCAGTGGCTGTGGCCAATGCCGTCGACGAGGTAAAGGCTTGCGCGGACTATGTGACTTCAAGGCCGGGCGGCGACGGCGCGGTGCGGGAGGTGGTAGAATACATACTGAAAGGCTCGGGTAGATGGGATAAACTCATGGAACGATACCTGGTCTAGGCCTGACCCTTCGGAGGACCTTGGAAGTAAGCGAATGTCAAAAGCCCGCAGAGTACTGATAGTCGGCATTACGCTGGTCGCTCTCTTTGCAGTCTACAGGGTGTTTGTTGCCGGTCGTGAGCCGCAAGGGATAAGCAAAGAGGACTACAATGTCGGCCAGCCGGATGAGAGCGTAGAGCCGACCGCGGTTGGTAGAGGCCGCACAGTCGCCGTCGGCACTGTGAAGCAGACCGAGTATGTGATGCGCGACGACCAGAAGAACATCACACGGGTGTTCGGCTTCGAGGAGCTTCTTCATCAGTCGGGCGACCAGTGGCAGCTCAGGAAGCCGTATATGAAGATATACGAGAAGGATGCGGAACTGGTCGTCACTGCTGACTCCGGCACTGTTCAGGTTCAGGCCGTCGGCACCAATCCGATACCCAGGGATGCGAAGCTGACGGACAATGTGCAGTTCCATATCGTCAGGAAGACACAGAAAGGGGAGGAGATAAGTGACATCTATCTTGACGATATTGTCTTTGTAAGCGACCGCTCGACGTTCTATACAGATGGTCCGGCAAGGCTCGTCTCGCCACAATGCGCGATAACTGGTCGTGGCGTTGAAGTTGTATATAGTCCTGAAATGGAAAAACTGCTGCTCTTCCGGATGGATCAGCTCGATGAGATGCGGCTGCCGATGCGAACCGGCGAAGCGTTTTTCAGACAAAGCAAGCCCGGGCCCCAGCCGTCTGGCGATCAGGCGTCGCCGTCGACCGGTGAGCAGCAAGGACCCCAGGAGCAGTATTACGACTGCCTGTTGAGTGACAACGTAGTGGTCGAATATGACGGCCAGGTGGTTCTAGCTGACAAGGTGACCATCCGGAATATACTCTGGACGCTAACCTCGCGCAGCAGCGGAGCTGTCTCTGATTCGGCAGCCTCAGGCAGCAAGGACTCTGCCGCAACAGGCCCTGAAGAAGCGACCTCAACGGCACAAGTTAGAATCTCATGCAATGGCGGCATCGTGATAAAGCCTATCACCGGGGCGGTGGAGGAATATCGCGTGCGAGGCGCTGGCCGGAAAGGAGTTGGACGTCCGCCGATGACCGCCGAAGAGCTCGCCGGACGAGATGTCTTCCGGGCCAGATCGCTCGACTACGATATGCTCACACGTGATGGTTTCGCACAGGGCCCGCTTGATGTGACGTTCTTCGCTGATACCATAGGGGACCCAAATGTGCTTGCCGAGAAGACGAAAACGACGATCGCCGCATCTCGGTACGCCGCATATAAGGCAAGCGCCAATGAGGTGCGGTTTGTCGGCGACGTTGTGGCTCGCGCTGCAGAGCCGACGCCGGACTGGACGCAGACCAGCACGATCTATTGTGACGAGGCCGTGGCGAAGATACGTAGCATCCTCAGGGGTCAGAAGACCGGTCTTTCCAGCATTGAAGACGTGAATTGCGTCGGCAGGATAGTACGACTTGAAACAGTGCGCAAGCGCGGCGAGAAGCTGCTGGGCGGCGCGAATCTGAAGTGCGCCAACCTCCGCTACGATGGCGATACACGTATCGTGACTGCGGCCGGGCCAGGGGTCATCGCTGTGGATAACAGCCGTGCCGAAGTGAAGGCTCAGGGGCCCGGGGACGTGAGCATAAGCAGAAGATGTTATGCGGCAGTGGACAAATTCGGCGAGCTTCGCTGGTTTGCTGACAGCGGCCGTATCCTGGCTCGCGGGGCTGATGAGGGACTTCGCATCGCCTACTGGCCGGTGCTGGATGACGGCGGCTACGGCTCGCGCATAATCATTGACACGCGGAGCGTGCAGGGCACCTTCGACAGGCTGCCCGATGGAAGGACGGAGATCGATGCCATCAACGCTTTTGGCGGAGTCTATGTGGAGCGAGGCGAAGAGCAGAAGATATGGGGCGATAGCTTCCTCTATGAGCAGGGTACAGGTCTGCTGACCGTGACGGGCAGGCCGGATAAGCCGTGTGTGTATAATGGTATACAGGCCATGCAGTTCGAGATGAACGTCCGTGACGGCAGCGTGAAGACGAAGCTGGCCGGCGGCGAAATGAGCCCCTGAAAGGAGCATCGACCAATATGTGCCGGGATGATGCGACCACTAACGAGTTGAGGGAGGAGCTGCACAGGCGGCAATTGGCAATCGAGGAGATGAGCCATCGTTTCCGCAACCAGCTTCAGATAATTTGCAATCTGCTCGATATACAGGCTTCGCGGACATCGAATGCAGAGACTCTAGACGCGCTGAAGCAGTGCCGTGCCAGGGTAGGCTCGATTGCGATGGTGCACGATATGCTGCGGCCAGACAGCTCGGAACAGAAGGTTGATGCGGGGCAGTATCTTGAGTCGCTGGTTGCAGCCATCGCAGCAGCGTGGTGCGGAGAGGATTCACCGGTGAAGGCACAGGTTAGAGCCGCGAAGATAATGCTCAAGCCTGCGAGGGCGGCTGTCGTTGGATTGATCGTGACAGAGCTTGTAACCAATGCCCTGAAGCATGCGTGTGCAGCCGACGCGACGGGGCGGATAGAAGTGGAGGCTCATCAGGATAACAGCCAGGTACATCTGGTGGTGAGTGACGATGGTCGCGGGCTGCCGGAGGGTGTTAGTATCGAGAACTCGACGGCAGGGGGCTTGCGGCTGGTCAAGGCGCTGGTCGCTCAGCTCAAGGGAAGAGTCGAATACGAACGCACAAAGGGGACGAAGTTCACAATCGTGTTCCCAGCCTGAGGTCAGGGCCATTAGGTGATCAGCGTTTTGCGCAAAGGCGCGGGGAAATGTAGCTGTGACGCGGGAAGAGTGGCGGTCTGGCGGGAGCTCCGGCCCTCTGAAGTGCGTAACTCCATATCTGGCAGGGACTTAGATTCACGGCCTTCTTTCTAGGGTGACAGAGCCAATCTGTAACCTGTGTCCCTTCAAGCACTTAGCGAGTGTCGCAGATGGCGGGCGATTGGACGTTGAACATTGAACTTTGAACGTTGAACCTTCTTGTGACTTGAGCGTGAGCGATTGCCGAAATTAGTTGACAGGAGGGGTAGAAAAAAGGTATGATTGACACAGAATGTGGCTGTCGGGAAGCGGGGGATTCTGAAAGGGCGCAAGATGGTTGGGGTATCAACGGGTCGGCTGCTCACAGCAGCAGTGATCGCGACATGTCTCTGCATTTCCCCTTTGATGGGTTATCCCGGCGGTGACGGTTCCCCTGGCAATCCATACACGATAGCAACGAAAACAGACCTTCTGCAGCTTGCGGCTACGACCACTGACTATGGCAAGTGCTTCATTCTGACATCTGATATCGACCTGACGGATGAGGTATTCACGACGGCCGTGATAGCGCCGGACACCGACCCGGCCACCTCCGACTTCCAGGGAACTGCCTTCACAGGTGTGTTCGACGGCGGCAGCCACAGAGTCTCACATCTTACTATAGATGACGGCGGAGCGGGCAATGACTGTCTTGCTCTCTTCGGCTGTTCAGGCGGGACTATCAGGAATCTGACTGTAGCCGACTGCTCGGTTACAGGCTCAAGCGGCACGTTCCTCGCCGCCAGCCTTGTTGCGGCGGTGAACGCCGGCGGCACAGTGACCAACTGCTCATCGAGCGGGGCGGTAACCGGTGGGACTCGCGTGGCCGGCCTTGTGGCACGGATCTACCCCGGGACCATGACAATGTGTTTTTCGCAGGCGAATGTGGTGGCCTCTGGGGAACACGTTGCGGGTCTTCTGGCTACGAACGGGGCTGGCAGCGCGGTCAGCCAGTGCTACTCTACTGGCGCGGCCAGCGGCAGCGGATATATCGCCGGGCTTGTGTCATATAACGCCGGGGCTATCGATAACTCGTATGCCAGAGGCGCTGCAAGCGCATCTGGAGGCTATGTCGGCGGGCTCGTAGCAACGAATCTGGGGAGTATCGCCAAGTGCTATTCTACCGGCCTTGTCACTGGCAGCTCGAATACGGGCGGACTGGTGGGATACGTCAGTGGCGGCACGACGACAGCCAGCTTCTGGGATACTGAGACCTCTGGGAAGTCGACCAGCCCTCAGGGGATTGGCAAGACAACCTCGCAGATGATGACATTGACAACATTCACATCGGCCGGATGGGACTTCGTGGAGGAAAGTGTCAATGGGACAGCCAACTACTGGATGATGCCCGAGGGGGGCGGGTATCCGGTACTCACATTCGGGCTCCTGCCGCGCTTGGAGGTCTCGCTGAACGCCATAAGCTTCATCCGGCACTGGGGCGGCCCTGAGCCGGCTGACCAGAGCGTGGTCATCTGGAATTCAGGCCCGGGCCTTCTGGAATGGGAAGCTACGGAAAGTTGCCCGTGGCTGGAAGTCTCACCCGCGTCGGGCCAGTGCAGCGCTGAAGGTGACGTGGTCACGATACATGTGGATACGTCAGGCCTGGGCCGTGGTGTATATAGCACAGACATAACGGTTACGGCTGCCGGAGATTCTAAGACGATACATGTCACCCTCTCGATAGGCGCCAACATAGTCGTTCCTCAGGACTATGCAACGATCCAGGCGGCGATCAACGCTGCTATAGATGGTGATGTTGTCACCCTCCTGCCCGGGACATACACAGGTACAGGCAATGTGAACCTTGGCTTCAGCGGGAAGGCCATAACTGTAAGAAGTACTGACGTTGACGATCCGGCGGTGGTCGCGGCCACTGTCATTAACGGATTTGGCCAGCGTATCTTCAGTTTCACGAGTGGCGAGGGGTCTGATAGTGTAGTGGGGGGCCTGACCATTTGGGGAGGTGGCGCTTACACGTCAAGTCCATACGGACGTGCCATTCTGTGCCAGAACAGCAGCCCCAGCATAGTGAACTGCGTCATCGGAGGCGGAATTGCCGGCGTGACTGCGTTTGCGCTAGGGCTGAGTAATAGCGCAACCACTCTGACAGGATGTACCTTCTTCAGCAATTCCGGCTCGGTCTACGTATCTGGCGGAGCACCTGTAATAGACAGGTGCATATTTCATGACAACACTGTCAGCACCGACAAAGGCGCCGCCGTCGAATGTGTCGGGGGAAATGCCTGCATGAAGAACTGCTACCTGAGCAGGAATGTGGGCGGGACAGGGACGCTGAACTGGGCGGTCCATGTCTCCGGAGGCACGCTGAGGTTGGCGAACTGCACACTGAAGGATAATGGCAAAATAGTCGGAGAATCCGGCAGCTATCTGTGCCTGTGGAACACGATAATGATGCCGGCTGGTGATTCGAATCGCATCCGTCTGGCCGGGAACAGCACGGCGGACATAGATTGGTGCGCGATCACCAGCCTGACTGCCAACGCGAGCGTGGAGGCAGGCTCGGTACTGAACTGGGGCGCAGGCAATATTGACCCTGGGATCTTTCAGCCGATGGGCGCAAGCGGACATATTGATGCCGGGTCGATATTCATGAACGCAGGCGACCCATCATATTCAGCGGTCAAAGGCGAGACAGACCTTGAGGGCAATGGCCGTGTCAGCGGCGGAAGAATAGATATCGGCTGCTGCGAGGTGCCAGCCTTGCCCGTAGTAACAAGGCCTGTCACGGGCGAGGTATTGGCTGCTGGCAGCGAACGCACCATAGAATGGGTAAGCAGCGCTGCCAGTGTTGACCTCTATTACAGCACCGATAGCGGGGCCAACTGGGTCAGTATTGCCGGCGGTGAGCCGGGCGTCGGCAGTTTCCGGTGGCTTGTGCCTGACGCGAATTGCTCCGGGTGCAAGGTCGCGGCCGTAGCCGGTTACGGCAGCACAACGCTCAGCGGCGAAAGCGGCCTTTTCAGTATCCGTCCATACGCGGCGGGCGTGCCGACATGTCCGCTGTGGAGCAGCATAGGAGGTGGGTATGATAGACGGGGGCTGAGTGCTTCAGCGGGGCCGGAGGTCGGCTGCGTGAAGTGGGCGCTTGAAACAGGCGAGCCGCTGTCAGGCAGCGTCGTGGTCGGCGAGGATGGAAGGATATACGTGGCAAGTGACAGCGGCTGGCTCTTCGCGGCGAATAGCGGCGGTGAACTGCTCTGGCAGCTTGACCTGGGCTCAGAGGTGACAAGCTCACCCTCGCTGGGACTTGATGGGACGATATATGTCGGTTGCGTCGATGGATGGCTGATAGCAGCCGGTTCGGATGGGCATGTGAAATGGAGCATAAAGACCGGCGATGTAATAACTGGCTCAGCGGCCGTCGGCAGCGATGGCAGAGTCTTTGTTGCCAGTGGAGATGGTTCAGTCTATTGCCTTGCGCAGGATGGGAGCAACCTGTGGGAATTCAGCGCTGTCAGCAGTATGAATGCCAGAGGCTTTATGGCATCACCGACTTTGGGCGCGGATGGGAGCATCTATGTCGCAGATTCCCATAAGGCTGTGCTTTATGCGCTTGATCCGAACGATGGGACAGTGAGATGGGAGGCGGATTTCTCCACTGAGAGACTTGGACTGAATGCCTCGGGCGTCCTTGTGCCCATCATTACAGGTCGGCTTACGGCTGCACCAGCTGTGGGCCCGGATGGGACGATATATCTCATGTTCGAGGGTTATACGAAGCTCTATGCCGTCAATCCTGATGGTACGCGAAAATGGAGCGTCGAGCTTGCAGATATCAGCAGCGGCCTCTTTGAGCTGGTGAATCCTCTTTACCCGACCACTGCGTCACTTGGATACTTCGTAATCGGCTCGGCATGGTCTGAGGCGGTCATCGGGCCGGATGGAACAGTATATGTCAACATGGACGACCCGCATCTGAGGGCTGTCGACCCGAATGGCACACTGAAATGGGCCATGCGAGTCGGGCTGCAGGGAGGTTTTACGATGACTGTGGGGGCGGATGGCCTTATCTATGCATGCAGCGACGACGGGGGCTTGTACGTGGTGACGCCAACGGGTATGACGGCAAGCCTTTTCGATGGCGAAGGATGGCTGAGCTACCCTGTTATTGCAGAGGATGGCACCATATATGTTACCGACTCGAACAGCGGCGTAGTGTGGGCAATAGGTGGCGAGTGTGAGGCCGGTGCGAGACGCGATATGCATCGGCCGTGGGATATGGCTGGGGCCCATGGAACCGACTTCGTTGACTTTGCCAGGATGGCGGCGGACTGGGCAATGACGACATACGACTATAAACGGCTTTACACAAGCGATGGAAGCCGGGTCATTCATACGGTCAATTACCTCAGAGGTGATGCGAGCAGGGATGCTTATGTGGATATCAGGGATGTTGCGGTCGTCGCGGCGCACTGGCTGGATGAGCAGTAACCATAAACGAGAAGAAGACGGCTGAATATGCGGAAAAGAGATGCGCTAGTGCTGATTATGGTGGTTGTGTTTGTTCTTTTGAACGCAGGGGCTCTGCATGTCGGGGGGCGGCTGCGGGCAAAGACACTCGCATGTCGTAAGAACCTGAAAGAGATTGGCACGGCTCTTGTAGACTTCTGTGACATGTCAGATGGTACGTTGCCGGCACTTGAGCGAGATACTTATATATATCACTACTATATCGTTCGAAGGGAGACCGCTCCGAGCTCTGGGGTGTATAAGTGGCTGCATCTCGGGTGTCTTTATGATGCCGGGCTGCTGAGCGACGGACGGACATTCTACTGCCCCGTTGCAGAAGGAGCTACAGACGAGTACCTGATCTACTCCAATCCTGCCCCGTGGGGAACCCTTCCCCAGGTCTACAACAGTGTAGTCGGCAACCAATGGGTACGTACGCGTGAGGGATACCTCTATTGGCCACAGAGCACGACCATTCTGACCAGCGCACCAACAGGGGAAATGTGGCCGAACTATGAACAAGGCTATCCGACATCGGCCACAGCGGTCACGTACCTTGACCAGACCCGGGCTGTCGTCGCGGATATTGTGTTCCATCAGGAAGAGCGCGGTAAGGTGAATGCGCTGTTCTGGGACGGGAGTGTGGTCTATCAGAACGGACCGACAGGCGCCGATGGAACGCGCTGGTACTTTGACTCTATGCAGAGACCGGATGGTGAAGATGGCTGGGAGTTGGTGAAGCTGGCCCGGTGGATGTATGCGCTGCAGCAGTGACCGGCGATGGAAGAACTGGTGGAGATGCACATGCGAAAGAGGGATGCGATAGTGCTGGCGGTGTTAGCGGGATTCATCCTGCTCCATGCGGGCGCGCTGCGGCAGGGGGGGGCGGGCCAGAGCGAAGATGCTGATGTGTACCGCCAACATGCATGAGATAGGACGGGCAATGAGTCTCTTCACGGATTCCTACGATGGCCGGATGCCGACTATGAACGTCGTTCTGACTGGTTCGGGTACGACGGCACCCTGGCAGGCGGAGAACTGCATTCGCGCTCATTACGTTCTGTCCCAGTGGGATGCCTATGCAGGTCAGATATGGATGCTTCTGGGATGTTTTTTTGAGGCGGATTTGATCGAGGATGGTAAGACATTCTACTGCCCGGCTACTGACGGTTGGATGGATGAATACCTGTCTTACTGTGGTCCGGCACCATGGGGCAGCAATCTGGACCTCCAGCCGCCCAATGCAGGGGGATCCATGAACAAATGGCTGCGGATCACACACGGTTATATATACTGGCCTCAAGGTAAGAGGATGTGCGCTGGTACTGCAAGCGCGGTTTGTCTTGCCGATGGCACGCCGCTTGATGGGGGCGGATACTGGCGGTACGCGCCGGGCCGCCCGGAACCGCCGCAGAAGGCAAGTGACGTAGATATGCTTAGGGCAATGGTTGTTGACAGTATGGCACACGTAGACGATGCGGGCAGCTACAGGACTAATGCGCTCTTTCCGGACGGGCACACAAAGTACCAGTATGTGCCCACGACCAGTGACGGAAGATGGATATGTCCGTATCAGGCTCTCCTGCCCGCGGGCGCTGACCCCGCTGAGTGGTATGGCAATGGAACGTTCTGGGATGATACGGCGCGGATATACAATTACGTATACCAGCTCCAGCTGTAGCGGGAACAGGAAGATAGGGGATCCCAAGCGTCAAGACTTGGGGAAAGGGGGCAAATAAAAGGGCTTGCGGACTCTCTAATCTACTTATCTCGACTTCGTGTCCTATACAGCACCTTGGCCACTCGTAACCTGCTATAGACTAACAACTTACAATGTGTCCTACCCCTCAGGGTAGGACACAATGGCCATCGTTCCCGCGTCACCAGAACATTTCATCCCGCCATTTGCGCAACAAAAAAGGGCTGGTCGGTCCAGCCCTTTGAGGTACGGACGGAAAGAATCACTCTTCCTTTTCAGCCTGTCTTTCCTTCTGGTACGCAGCCACGATCTGCTGCTGCACGTTCGGCGGTACGGGGTCGTAATGGCTCAGCGTCATGCTATAGCTGCCCTGACCGCCCGTGACGCTCTTGAGGCTGCTGTTGTAATTCGTTATCTCCGAGAGCGGCACTTGGGCCTTGATGACTATCATGCCGCCGGCGAGCATCTCCTGGCCCTGCACGCGGCCGCGACGGCCCGAAAGGTCGCCTGTGATATCGCCGACGTTCTCCGAGGGCACGGTTATGTCGATATTGACGATTGGCTCGAGCAGCACAGCCTTAGCCTTGCTCAGTGCATCCTGAAACGCACCCTTGCCGGCGGTCCTGAATGCGATTTCCTTCGAATCGACGGGGTGATACTTGCCATCATAGATGCTGACCTTGATATCCTGCATCGGGTAACCGGCGATGTAGCCGCTGCCTACGACATCCATAACACCCTTGCCGATGGCCGGCTCGAACTGGCTGGGTATCGCGCCCCCGAACACGTCCCACGTTACCTCGACGCTCGGGTCTGAACCGCGCGGCGCCGGCTCGACTCGCAGATACACTTCTCCGAACTGGCCCGCGCCGCCGGTCTGCTTCTTGTGCCTGTGATGACCTTCGGCTTTGGCGGTGATGGTCTCGCGGTACGGTATCTTCGGCTGCTTGGTGTTGACAGACAGCTTGAAGCGCTTCTCCAGCTTTGAGAGCATGACCCGCAGGTGCAGATCGCCCAAGCCGCTTATCACAAGCTCCTTGGTCTGCTGGTCTCTGTCGGTCTTGAAGCATGGATCTTCATCGAGGAGCTTCTCGAGGGCCGTGCCTATCTTCTGCTCATCGCCTCGTGCAGCCGGCTCCAGTGCCAGCGAGAACATCGGCTCCGGCAGCGGGGCGGTCACAAAAGTGCCCTGCGTGCTGCCGTCGTGTATAACATCGCCCAGCTTGAGCTCATCGAGCTTTGCCAGAGTCACGATATCGCCTGCCTCGCCTGTCGGCATTTCCTTTGTCTCGGCGCCCTGGGTTTTCAGGATATGGCCGGGGCGGATGCCCTTGCGGTCGTCGGCTCGTATCATATTCGAGTCACTCTTAAGAACACCGCTGTATATCCGCATCGTGGCGTACTTCATGTTGGAGCGCGGCTCGTAGCTTATCCTGAAGACCCTTCCCACGAGAGGACCGCTAGGGTCTGGCTTGACCTCAGTGATCTTGTCGCCGGACTTGATCTTCATGGGTCTGGCCTGAGCAGGGGAGGGCAGGTAGTTGGCGACAAAATCGAGTAGCTCCTTCACACCGATCTCTTTCCTCGCGTTGGTAAACAGGATTGGTATGACCGTTCCCGCAGAGAGCGCCGTGACAAAGACCTTAGCTATCTGTTCAGTAGTAACCTGCTCCCCGCCAAGGTAACTTTCCATCAGCTGGTCGTCGGCCTCGATGACGCTCTCCAGAAGCTCGGTGTGTGCCTCGGCTACATCCATCACCGGCGACTGGCCGGACTCACTCGTGATGCAGTCGATTACACCGGACTTGTCTGCATTTGGCAGGTTCGCGCATCGGCACTGCGGGCCAAAGGTCTCCTGGATCGCGCCAACAAGCTCGGCGAGGTCGGCTGTCTCGGCATCCATCTTGTTTATGACGATGATGCGCGGCATGCCCAGCGTCTCGGCGACCTGATAGAGCTTACGGGTATTTATCTCGATACCGCTGGCAGCGCTGACGACGATGACAGCTGACTCAGCAGCCGGGGCGGAGATAATCGCCGGCCCGATAAAATCGGGATAGCCTGGCGTGTCGATGATGTTTATGAGCTTTCCCTGGTGGTTGACATAGAGAGGTGTGGAGTGGATTGAATGGCCGCGCTGCTTCTCCTCTTCGTCGAAATCGCTTATGCTGGTCTTGTCATCCGGGCTGCCGAGCCTGTTGCTCATACCTGTGATGTGGAGCATGGACTCTGCGATGGATGTCTTGCCGCTGCTGCCGTGCCCCAGCAGTACGATATTGCGTATGTCGTTAATACTGGCCACTATGTCGCCTCCAAACAATTGATGGTTGCTTTCCGTACTTCTGCCCCGATACCGGCAGAAGCCGGTACACCAGCGATGCGTGCACCCGCGCGAAGGAAGTACAGCCATGGCTACCTGCCAATAGCCGGGGCAATAGTCAGAAAACGAGGATTCTACAGCAACTATGTGGCTCTGGCAAGTGCTATATGGGCTTTTTCTACGCAGCGCCGGCCTGGCTGTCAGGAGCCCGGCAGTGTCGGACAGAGCGCGCAACCATCTGTATTCGCCAATCGATGCAGCGAAGAAACGTCTCATAACTCATCGTCACTGATCGACCACCTCAGCTCCAAAGGTACCGCATATTGTATATTTGTATGCGAGGAGCGCCGCAGACGGGCAGGCGGGATGGCCAGTTTTTTTCGGTTGGAGGCCGTTCTGAAGTAATACTTTTGGCTTGTCGGGTCGATAACATAATCAGTTGCCGACCGATAGATTTGTAGGCACAGTTGCTCCTATTATCTGGAAACTTTATGCCTGGCGCAAACAAACTGAGCTCCGTCGAGGAAAAAACCACGCAGAGCGGCAATGAACACGGGGGCCTGATGACACCTGATGTTGAGGATGTCAGCCGCGTGACGAGAGAGCCGACCAGAGCCCGGGTATCAGGCCATGGCGATACAATGGCTGTGGGGGCTCTTGATGGCGTGGCCGTTGGCGTGGTTGTCGTGGATAGCCAGCAGGGGATAACCCAGGCGAACTCACTTGCGCGCAAACTGCTTGGACTTCCTGCTGCTGAGAGTAACTGTCTGGATGATGTTCACAGGGCGCTGGAGGACATCGGGCTTGGCGAGCTTCTTCTGGCAGGCGATCCGACGCCATCAGGCCACAAGGAGTTCATGGTCAAGAACCGACAAGACAAGCTGCTCAAAGTGACATCGTCGGTAGTGGAGGCCGGCCAGAGCAGCTGTAAGGTGATAACCGTCACCGACAATACGCTCAGACAGCAGCATGACGAGGCAATGACCGAGTTCATCGCCTCGATATCGCATGAGCTTCGAACACCGCTTACCACGATACAGAACAGCGTGTCGAATATCCTGGCCGGGGTCACCGGGAAAGTCACTCCCAAGACGACACAGTACCTTGAGAATATGCTCAAGGAATGCAGCCGGCTCGCCGGCCTCGTGAACGACCTGCTGGATATGGCCAAGCTGGAGGCGGGCAAGATGCCGATCAACCGTTCGCCTGCGGACCTTTCTGCGATACTGTTGAAGATCGTGGACAGGCTCAGGCCGGTCGCGGCGGAGAAGGGGCTTGAGATTGAATTTGTCATGCCGCGTGACCTTTCTCCAGTGTATGTGGATCATCAGCGCATGCACCAGGTCTTTACGAATCTCCTGAAGAACGCGATTAAGTATACCGAGGCGGGCGGTAAGATAACAGTACACCTTTACGATGAGGAGAACAGCGTCCAGGCGGTCATTGAGGATACAGGCATAGGTATCCCGGCCGAGGTGTTGCCGAACGTTTTCAATAAGTTCTACCAGGTCTCGCGAAAGGCGGGCCCGGGCTACAATGGATGCGGGCTGGGCCTGGCGATATCGAAGCAGCTTGTGGCTGCGCACAGCGGAAGGATATGGGTCGAGAGCGAACTCGGCAAGGGCAGCAGGTTCTTCGTGACCCTGCCAAAGACCGAGCCGATGATACTTCTGCGGAAGCATCTGTCCGGTCTTGTTGACCACGCGAGAATAAGGGGCGGTGGTTTCGCCCTCCTCAGGGCCACGGCAGATTACAAGGCTCCTCTGACGCCGCAACTAACCAGGGCGGCATCGACGATCATCGGCGAAGCCCTGGGCATAAAGAGGGAAGTTGCGTGTGGAGCAGGTGACCTGGTGATACGTACAGGCGAGAACGAGGTGATGCTTGTACTGGCCGAGACGGACGACAGCTTCCTCCGCTCCGTCCGCCAGCGATTACAGAGAATTCTCGCGGCGGCTGTTGAGAAGAACTCATTCAGCAGCCTGCCGATTCTGCCGATAACCAATCTCGTAATATATCCGCGCGATGCGACCGGCATCGACCAGCTGATAGAGGCCGTAAGAAAGATTCCCGTCGCAGAGGCTTAAAAAAGTAAAGAAATAGCACTGAGTATATGAACTAGGGAGGTCTGCCATGTTCGAGTTTTTCGGGTTGATGAAATCCAAATCCAAACGCGCCAAGATACTGGTCGTGGATGACGAGCCAAATATCATCCAGACGCTCCAGGACAGGCTCGAGATGAATGACTACAATGTCATCTCTGCCAACAACGGCAAGGAGGGTCTCGACAAGGCCATTAACGAGAAGCCTGACATAATCCTTCTCGACGTGATCATGCCGATCATGGACGGCCACGAGATGCTGGAGAAACTCCGCAAGACCGAAGTGGGCAGAGGTTGTGCAGTCATCATGCTCAGTGCCAGGAGCCAGACCGACGACATTGCCCGCGCAAGTGCCTGTGGCATCGAAGACTACATAATCAAGCCGTTTGACCTTTCTGAGCTGCTCGCTAAGATTGAGGGCATTCTCGAACACAGGAAGGTCGGCGCCGGCGTCTGAGCGGCGCACTGCAACCTCCCCCACGGACGGGGGGTCTCGTGCGACGGGCGGACTTAGAAGTTCACCCGCCTCCAGCTTGTCTGCTGATTCATAATCTCGAGAAGCGCAGAGCTTCTTATGAGCCATTTTCTGCCCGCGGTCTTCTCCAGCGAAATCTCCGCTCGCCCGAAAAGCACCTGCCCGCTCAGGTAATCAAACGTCCCCTTCTGAGCGCCAAATCTGACAAGCCAGCTGAATGTAACCGTGGCCTCGCTCCTACTGACTTCATAGACCGTGTTGCTAATCCCTGCATTCTCGATCTTGACCTCACCAAGCCAGGTCTGCCATGACCTAACGAAATCCCTTTTGGTCGCGTGCGCCGGGTCGGAGTACTGCGGGGAAATGAGACTCTCCATTCCGTTTGGATCCTGATCTCTAACGGCCTTTACGCCCGTTGAGATGACCTTCTGCACCTTCTCTCTGTCCGTTTCGACAAGGTAGCACAAGCCAAGCGCCAGCAGAACGATCGCGGCAGGGGGGATGAAAAGCCACTTTCTCTCGAGCGGCACAAACCAGCGAACAACCGCGATGATATTCAGCACGATGACGGCTGCCACAAGGCCGATCCACGGCTGCTCGAAGATGTTCCACATACGATGCACCCTTAGTTGCGAAGTGCGGTAATCGGCGCGGGTATCCGACCACCGCGCGTCACCATCTTTATCGCTGCGTTCTGTGAGACCTTCATGATGGGAGCCGAGCCGAGAAGCCCGCCGAAGTGAACAATGTCACCGACCTTCTTTCGCGGCACGGGTATCACGCGGACGCTGGTCGTCTTGTTGTTCGCGACGCCTATCGACAGCTCATCCGCGATTACTGCCGAGAGCACCTCCGGAGGCGTCGAGCCGGGCACCGCGAACATGTCCAGGCCTACCGAACAGACGCTCGTCAGGGCCTCGAGCTTCTCAAGATTGAGTGCACCAGCTCTTACTGCTCGTATCATTCCTGCATCTTCACTGACCGGTATGAACGTGCCCGAGAGCCCGCCGACATTCCCAGATGCCATCGAGCCGCCTTTCTTCACCGCGTCTATCAGAAGAGCAAGAGCAGCCGTCGAACCCGGAAGGCCCATCTGCGCAACGCCCATGGCCTCTACTATCTCAGCCACCGAGTCGCCTCGGGCTGTCGTTGAGGCCAGCGATATATCGACTATCCCGAAGCTCACGCGCATCAATCTGGCCATCTCCCTGCCGATGAGTTCTCCGGCGCGGGTTATCTTGAAGACGGTCCTCTTTATCACCTCCGATAGCTGCGTCAGGTCGCAGTCCGGATTGTTCCCTATCACGGCCCGCACCACCCCCGGGCCCGAGATGCCGACGTTGAGCGAATAGTCCGGCTCACCTACGCCATGGTGCGCACCAGCCATAAACGGGTTATCTTCGGGCACATTGGCGAACACGGCTACTTTGGCGCAGCCGACGCCATTTTTCGATCGCCGCGCCAGGTCCTTGAGCGTGTGTCCGAATTTCGCCACCGCGTCCATGTTGAGCCCGGCAGCGGTCGATGCCATATTGAAGAACGAACAGACACGCTGCGTCTGCGAGAGCGCATCAGGCAGCGCGTCTATCAGCGTCTCGTCGGTCGCGGTCATGCCTTTCTGCACCATCGCCCCGAAACCGCCGATGAAATTGATATTGGCTCTTGCGGCAGCCTCATCCAGCACCTCCGCAAGCCTCACCGCCGTGCTGACCCTGCGCGGCAGCGGCTCAAGCAGCAGGGCTGCCGGAGTCACCGAGATGCGGCGATTCGTTATCGGCACGCCGTACCGGGCCTCCATTACGTCAGCATACTGATTGAGCAGTCGCCCTTTCTCCGTGATGCGCTTCTTGACTCGCCTGGCGAACGGGGCGAAATTCCGGTCCATGCAGTCCTTCAGATTGATACCGAGGGTCACGGTGCGGATGTCGAAGTTGTATGCCAGCCTCATCTGCACCGTCTCAAAGACTTCTTCCACCGTTATGCTCATGGCTGCCCCCTATACTCGGTGCATCATCTTGAAGATGTTCTCGTGCTGGCAGGTGATCGAGAGCTTCAACTCCTGGGCTATCTTCGCCAGCTTCTTCTCAAGTGTGGGCATATCTATCGCAGCCCTGGCCACGTCTATCGCCATCGTCATCACGAAGTACTTCTCCATTATCTTTTGATTGACGTCGACGATGTTGATGTTGGCCGCGGCCATCGTGTTTGCCAGTCGCGCAATGATGCCAACCTTATCGACTCCCGTCACTGTCACGATACATATCTCGCCGCCTTTGCTCTTCGCCTTGCCTGCTTTCTTTGCCATAGATAGACCCTGAAACCTGGAATCAGAATTCTATTTCATTCAGTCTTTTCATAACCTTGTGGCTTGTCATACTGTGATGCAGCGCTGTTACCGTAATATACCCATCCTGCAATTCAGTCACATCCGAAAGCTGCGTTTCCCTGTACGCGGCAGGCGACGCGAGCATATACACCGTCCGCCCCTCGGCATCACGATCCTTCACATAGTTATCGCGGCAGCCGTTCTGCGATTGCTCGACGACCCTTATGCCCCTGGGCTTTCCCTTTGAAAGCGCCGGCACATTGATGTTTATGACCTCAAAATGTCCCATCGGCAGCACTTTTCTCAGCACCTCCGCGCAATACCTCGCCCCGGCTTCGTAATCCATCGGCTCATCCATGACCATACTCATCGCCACAGACGGTATCCTGTAGAACGCTCCCTCCATTGCCGCAGCCACGGTACCCGAATAATAGACATCTATGCCGACATTCGCTCCGCCGTTTATGCCCGCCACTACAAGGTCTATCGGCCGGCCCGCGAGTTCCAGTATCCCCAGCTTCACACAGTCGGCAGGAGAACCCGCCACGCTGAAACCGGTGAAAAGACCGTTGACGTTCACTCTGTTGACCACAAGCGGTGTGCGGAGTGTTATGCTGTGACCGGCGCCGGATTGCACGTCCGAAGGCGCAACGACGGTAACCTCGCCAAAGGCCAGAAGCTCCTTGTATATCGCCGCAAGCCCAGGTGCAAATATGCCGTCATCGTTGGCCAGAAGTATGTGCATGAAACGGATTCTACCCGCTGCCTGATGCGAAGTCAAAAGGGAAGCCGATACGCCTGTGCCATGGATGCGCAGACTCTCCTCATCGAGAGAAAACACCGCACGCCGCGTTCTCCAGCTGGATCAGTTCACGCCGACAAGCCAGTTGGCCGCAAGCACCGCAAAATCAGCGAAATCCACGTCGGTGTCATTATCAAGGTCGCCCGCGACAGGCTCGACAGTACTGAAATGCCCAAGAGCCCAGCCTTGTATCATTTCGTCAACGACGGAAACCTTCTGTATACCGGGTCCGGTTATCATCGCCGGCTCCACCTCGAAGGTGATGCATCCCTTCGCATCAGGCATGCCGATTCCGGCGGGAATGTCGTTGATATACACCGTGGCCGGAACATGGAACCCGCACGCCGCGATCGTGTACACCGTCTCCGGCCCGATCTGCCGTGAACCGAGATAGACCTCGTTGGGCATGTAAACCAGCGGATTCGAATACTCGAACCATTCGCCGGAGATGTCGGCCAGGTTTACCATTCCAAATGGCCCATCCATCATCGCATTTGAAGTGACCCTCACCATGAAGCTGCCATAGTATGGGTCGCAGAAGCCCGTCATGTACTCGCGAGGTATTACGAAGGAGAATGAATGGTCTGCGTCTGTGCCGCCTATCTCTTTGAACAGCTTGTTTATCTCGATATCGACTGGTAGCGGCAATAGCCCCACCGGCTCGAAGATTATCACCTCTCCCGTGTAGCTGCCGCCACTACCCGTTATATGGACTCCGCCGCGTATGTCAGATACATCGTTGCTGTCAGTGTGAAGCTCTATACCGTATGTCACGTCAAAGAAGGAGTCCGGCGGCATCAGCCCGGCTGCCTGTATGTTCACCAGTATCCCCTGGTCAGGGCCGA
>Ga0209164_1001499_pt1 | contig 29607 bp, 25 predicted proteins | sample MTBNYHSulfiMetaG_FD_187458 | JGI IMG/M metagenome (GOLD analysis project Ga0209164, IMG submission 187458) | Enrichment culture microbial communities from rom New York Harbor, USA that are MTBE-degrading - MTBE-NYH (New York Harbor Sulfidogenic)... | ecosystem: Environmental > Aquatic > Marine >... | reverse complement strand
AGGATTGCCACCGAGAACGATGGCCATCACGATGAGAATCGAACCGCCGATTAAACCGATGATCGTTGCTAGATCCATGGCTATTCCTTACTTCCTGATGAAGACGCTACTTCCTGATGAAAACGCTGTCTATAATATTGCCCGATTCGTAGTACCGCTTTAATTTTGTTATTGATGCGGTTTCTAAACGCGTGCCGGCCGACATGACACTGGCGCCGGCCTTGGTCAAAATGGTCCGCGACAGCACCATGCCGTCTTTCAAATCGATGACATGGCAAGCCCGGTCGTCTTTCTGAACATCGGCCTGCAACAGGGACAAGTTGAGTTCGAGCAGCATATCCACCAAGACCGGTGAGAGTTGGTATCCACGAAATTGCTGGAGATGATGAGCGGCTTCCTTCCGATCGATATGCTCTTTAGTGAGCAGGTCGTCATATAAGGAGGCGGCCCCCACAATGGCCGCTGCCAGGGGTATTTGGTCTCCGGACAGCTCATCGGGAAAGCCGCGGCCATTGAACTGTTCATGATGCATCCGGATCCATCTGGCCACCGGCCCAAAGCTATCGATCGGATCCAGGATCGCGGCGCCGCGTTGGGGATGGGATCGATACAGCTCGTTCTCTTCACCGGTGAATTCGGTTCGTCGCTTTTCCACGAGGGTCAAGGGAAGGCCGATCATGCCAATGTCATGCAACAAGGCACACGTCTCGACCGTTTCGTAATCATCAGGCACAATATCCGGATGCATTCTCGCCAGGGCTACGGACAGCTCGGCGACGCGTCGGCAATGTGCGCCCAGTTTTGCACTAAAAGAATCAATGAGTTGCCCAAAAGCCGTCACGGTTTGGGCATGGTTTTGATGAATCTCCGATCGTTTTCGGTCTATCTCGTTTTCCAAGTCGAGGATGCGCCCCCCGTTGATGACAGCTGTCATCAAACGCACGGGATGGGACGGCCAAGCCACCACATCGTCCGCTCCCTTGGCCAGGGCGGTCGTCATTTGCGCCACATCGTCCCGGTCAATGAGCATCAACACAAACACATGATGGTCGAGGTTCATCTGGCGAGTTTTTTGAATCACATCGAATCCGCTCAGGTCCTGAAGGGAAGGGGTACATATGACCATGTCGATGTGGTCTTCACCGACGATATCGAGTCCCTGCCGTCCATTTTGGGTCGTGCGAAAGGCGTGGCCCTGCTGCGAAACCAGCCGCTCCAGCAGGGTTTGTTTCTCGGCCTTGTCGACCAATATCAGGATCTGCATCTGCTCAATTCCTTTTCTTGCACTATCGGCCATAACTGACTAGAACTTAAATCCTTTCTATTCACGCAGAACGATGCGTCGGGCGGTTGAGCCAAGGGGTCTAAAGTTGATGGACAAATGGGGCGATAGCCGCCTTATCGGGCCTGTCACTCATAATGAATCCGCCAGCGACTTCTTCACGACACGACCGGGTGATACGGATTGGATGAGAATAAAATTTTTAGCGGAACGCCGATATCGGGCCAATTGGACATTTGTGGATGGGCACTAAGGAACAGCGCACCGTCAGACGGAGGCAATCTTGGCAGAGACTCATACCGCCCCTCACTTAATTAGCGATGATGCGGGTCAATCGAAGCCCGCGTCAGAGCGGCTGGCAACCTACCATGCACAATTGCTGCATTCGGAAAAGATGGCCGCCATCGGGCAGCTGGCCGCAGGTGTGGCCCATGAAATCAACAACCCCACGGGATTTATCGGCAGCAATTTGAAAACGCTTCAGAATTACCAGAGCAAGATGACGGAATTGATTGACTGTTATCGTGATGTGGTCGGAAAGCTCCGCGAATCCTCCTGCTTCGCGCGGCTCGAGCCCGATATCAAAAAGGCCTTGAGCCATTTGGAGTCATTTGAAAGAGAAAACGATATCCAATACTTGATGGAAGACAGCATCGATCTGGTGAAAGATTGCAGCGAAGGGGCCATGCGTATCAAGAAGATAGTTTCAGACCTTAAAGCGCTTGCCCATCCTGGCGACGATCGGGTTCGAATGGTGGATGTCAATAAAGGGCTGGCATCCACCTTGAACGTGGTTCAGAAGGAGCTGAAATACAAAGCGGTTGTGAGACAAGAGTTCGGCAAGATTCCAACGATTTGGGGATATCCTCAGGAGCTCAATCAGGTGTTCATGAACATCCTGATCAATGCGGCCCAGGCCATCGAGGGCAGGGGCCATATCCTTGTCAGAACAAGGGTTACCGACGATCAGGTTGAGGTGATGATCGGCGACGATGGTAGCGGCGTTGCCCCGGAGCACATTTCCAGATTGTTCGAACCCTTTTTTACGACCAAGGAGGTGGGCAAAGGCACGGGATTGGGATTGCATATCGCCTACGACATCGTCAAAAAACATCGAGGCACCATCGAGGTGCAAAGCGAGTTGGGCAAAGGAACCGCCTTTACCGTTCGTCTGCCCGTTTCAACCGAGGATCACGGCGATACCGTCCCCTGAAATGCCATGTTATCAAGGCTGATGGATTCGTAAAAGTCGTAGGTGGACGGCGCCGCAAGAAGTTCAAGATCAAGGCGCGCGACATTCCGTGTCCTGAGGCGTACTTGTCGTACGCCGCAAGGACCACGGCATGAGCGCATCGCAGATATTGGGTTTCTTGCGGCGCCGTCAAGGCTGATTGATGCACGAGGCCATGTAGCCTGCCCCAAACCCATTGTCGATGTTGACTACGGCCACATTGGAGCTGCAGCTGCTGAGCATACCGAAAAGGGCCGTCAAGCCGCCGAGACTGACCCCATAACCGATGCTGGTCGGTACCGCGATAACCGGGCGACGGACCATGCCCGCAACGACGCTGGGCAGGGCGCCCTCCATTCCAGCGACAACAATCAGTACGCGCGCCGCCTCCAACGCATCGCGATGGGCCATCAATCGATGGATTCCGGCCACGCCCACATCGAATATGGTTTCGACGCTGTTTCCCATGGCATCGGCGGTCAAGAACGCTTCGCGCGCCACGGGGATATCGGAGGTCCCCGCAGACACCACCAAAATCGTGCCGAGTCCGGTCTTGGGTAGGGATTGTCTTTGCCACACGATCATGCGGGCCGCCGGATCATATGCGGCATCCGGCAGGTGCGCCAGTATCTCGCCGGCTTTGGCGGCATCGACCCGCGTCACCAGAATGACCTGCTCCTGAACCTTCATGCGTTCCATGATACCGGCAATCTGGTCCGCCGATTTGCCTTCACCGAAAATCACCTCCGGAAACCCCTTGCGCAGGCTGCGGTGATGATCTATATGCGCATAATCGATATCTTCCATGGCCAGATCTTCGAGGCGGGATTTGGCTTGAGCCACAGAGACATGGCCCTTGGCAACGGCCTCGAGCAAATCGGTCAATAGGTGATGGTTCATGTCAACCCGCTCCTTTCCAGGGGCACTTTTTCACCAACGATAAGGCAAGACGTGACCTGCGTCACTCCCACCTCGATTCAATAAAGGTTGATTTCATGCGTATCGTCGTCGTTATTCCATCGAGATATGGTTCTTCGCGATTCGAAGGCAAACCGCTGGCGCAAATCGCCGGAAAACCCATGATTCAACATGTCTATGAAAGTGCCTGCCGTGCCGACAAGATTTCCGAAGTCACGGTGGCTACCGACGATCGCCGCATCTTCGATGCAGTCAAAAGCTTTGGGGGCCAGGCATTGATGACCTCTCCGGCGCATCGTTCCGGAAGCGACCGTGTCGCCGAAGCGGTTGAACAAATGGGACTCGATTCAGGCGATATCGCCATTAATGTGCAAGGCGACCAGCCCCTGGTGCGTCCGGAAGGCTTCGATGCGGTCGTCGAGCCGCTGTTGCGCGACCCGGAGCTTGGCATGAGCACCCTGGCGTTTGAAATCACGGACCGTCAAGAATACACCAATCCAAAAGATTGTAAAGTCGTTATGGATTGCAACGGTGACGCGCTCTATTTTTCAAGAGCACCCATCCCCTGGTCCCGTGATGGCGGTGATGATTTCGCGGTTTTCAAACATTTGGGGGTCTATGCCTATACTAGAAAATTTTTGAATATTTTTAATTCATTGCCCAAAGGTCGCCTCGAACAGATCGAAAAACTGGAACAGCTCCGGGCCCTGGAATTCGGTCACCGCATCAAGGTCGTCATCTCGCCTTTCGACTCACCGGAAGTCGATCTTCCAGAGGACATCGCCCGTATCGAAAGCATGTTGAGGATACGTCAATGATGGTTTGGGAGGTTGAAGATGGTTGGATGCTTACAACGGGGATGAACAGGGCTTCAGGGTAAAAAGGGCAGAGACGCCCGCCGTAATATAGATTCAACGGTAGCCGCCTCTGCTTTTGGATTCGAATTCTGCGCGATCGCTAATAGCAATAACGAGACGCGTTGTTTATTTTTGCAATGGCGGCACGACCAGAACAGGAACGGTCGTTTTTTTCAGGACCTTCTTGAGCGTTCCCTCCCCCAATCCGCTGGCGAGCAAGTGACGTTTCCGGTGTCCCAAGATGACCATGTCGCACCCCTCCGTTTCCACCAGGCTTAAAATCTCTTCCGATACCGAACTGGCTTCGATGACCCGATCGTTGATTTTCAAGGGCTTGGTCGGGGATATCTTCATTTCGGCTTCGCTGCGAAGGTGTTGGATGGTCTCCCTGAGCACCAGCGCTTCGCTGCGTTTTCCGATGAGGATTTCCCGGGCATATTGGGAATGTTTCTGCTCGAGTTGTTTATACACCTCATCTCCGACGGCCATTTTGACCAATTCGGTGCCAAACGGTGAGGCGCCTTTTATAATATGGACGATCAGGAGTTCCGCGTCTTGTTTGTCGGCAAGGGAAACGGCATATTCAAAGGCATATCTGGAAATTTCGGACAAGTCGGTGGCAAAAAGAATTTTATTGATGCTCGGTACCACGTTTCGTTCTCCATTGTATTGATGAGATATAAATTTACACGAGATTTGGAATCGTTTCCCACGGATGTCGTTTTCGCACTATAGGACCTTTTCCGGCAGCCACAGGGCGATTTCCGGAAAAACGATGATCAAAAAGAGCAGCAGGATCACCAGCAGAACGAAGGGGACCACCGACCAATAGATATCCTGCATGGAGACACCATGCGGCTGGGCCAGCATTTTCATGTAAAAAAGGTTAAAGCCGAACGGCGGCGTGATGTACCCCAACTCCATGTTGATCACAAAGAGGATGCCGAACCAGATCGGATCGAAGCCTAGAGATTCGACCAGGGGCAGGAAGACCGGAATACAGATCAACAGAATACCGCCCGGATCCATGAAGCAGCCCAAGACCATCAGCACAGTCATCATGCCGACCAGCATGATCCATCTACTGACGTCCAACCCGGTAAAAAGCGAAGCCACCATTTCAGCGGCGCCCATGGCACTGTAGATATGCTGAAATAAAAGTGCCCCGAAAAAAATCCACATAATCATGGCGGTCATGCGGCAGGTATTGACCACCGAGTCGTGAAACATACTCCAGGTAAAGCGCCGATTGATGACCAGGACGACCAACGCACCGAAGGCGCCGATGGCGGCTGCCTCCATTGCGGTGCAGACCCCCATGTACATGAGCCCCAACACACAGGTGATCAACAGGATAGGGGAGATCACCGAAACCAGGCTGCGCAGTTTAGCTTGCATGGAGGAATCTTCCTCATCTGAAACCGCTGGACCCATTTCCGGATTTCTATGGCACCGTATAAAAATATAAGCCATGAAGATCAATGACAGTAAAATGCCTGGGACCAGGCCGGCCATAAACAGTTTGCCCACCGAGGCATTGGTCAAATATCCGTATACGATCATCAGTACACTGGGCGGTATGAGGATGCCCAAGGTTCCACCCGCAGAGATACACCCTACGGCGATTCTTTTATCGTAGCCCCGCTTGAGCATGGACGGCAGAGCGATCATCCCCATGGTAACGGTTCCCACCGCACTGATTCCGGCCATGGCCCCGAAGATGGCGCAAATTGCCACTGTTCCCATGGCCAGCCCACCCCGGATTCGCCCGAACCAAAGGTACATCATCTGGTAAAGGTCCTCGGCGATACCCGAGCGCTGCAAAAGATTGGCCATAAGGACAAATAACGGAATAGCCAACAAAATCGGACTGGTCCATCCCTGGTAGGCGGTGATCCCAACCAGGTACAAGGCATCCGGGCCCAGGTGCCAGACGGTAAAAAGAATGGCAACCGAGCCGAAACAAAACACCAGTGGGACGCCCAACGCCAGAAGGGCGATGAGGATTAGGAAAAACAAGATCGTTATCCAGCCGAGTGCCATGGTTCAGTATCTCCTGCGAGTTTTCAATTGGCGATTAGTTTTCAACGGGTTGGTGATCCTTGCGGACGAGGAACATGATTTCCCGTATAAGGTTCGTCATCTGTTGCAGTAAAAAGAGAAAAGCACCGATCGGTATGGCCGCCTTTGCAGGATATAAAGGTGCCGCCAGCAGACTGAACGAGGTTTCATTCGTCTCCCAGGCCTCCCAGGCGACGGCGCCGCTTTTCCAGATCAGCACGAGCAATACCGTAAAAAAACATATCGACGTGGCAATATTGACCATCGCTTTCCGCCGGGGACTGAATTTTTCATATAAAATTTCGACATTCACATGGCCATTGTTGATGGCCGTGAAGCCGCCGACGAGGGCAACGTAGATGCACAAGGCGTACTGGTTGATTTCCAAAACCCAAATGGTCGGCATATTGAACAGATAACGGACAACAACCTCGTAGGTTAAAGTGAGCATCATGAAGATGGCCAGATAGGAAACGATGCGACCGGTCCATTCATTGGTCTTATCGATGAGTTTCAGAAAATTTTCAATTTGCATGGTGAGGGAAAGCCTTTTTTGCCCATGACCGGTACGGCAAGCCGATGGAGCGATACCGGCCTGGGGTGTTTAACGCGCGGGGCCTCCCCGGCCTATCGAGAGCCGGGGAAGGCCTGGTTTTTCCAATTCATAGCCTTGCCCCGGCGGCTAACGCCGGGAGAAGGCTCGATCGAATAGTGAATTAAACTCTTATGATCCTTGTTTTTCAGCCTTGTAAGCTCTCAGCATGTCGATGAGCTTGGCCGTTCCTTCGGACCGTTTGGCAACACCGTCCCAAATTTTCTGCCCCATGGCTTTGAGTTTGGTCACCTCTTCGGGTTTCATGCGATGGACTTCGATGCCAAACTCGTCCGGATTGGCGAGCATCTCCTGCTCCTGCGGATATTCTTTGGCCATGTACCATTCGTTCTGCAGACGGACATACTTGATCACGATGGGTTTGATGTCTTCCGGCAGTTTGGCCCATGCCTTGCTGGAGACGTACACGTCGCTGGTGGGGGATCCAAGAACCGGGGGAAGGATGGCGTGCTTGGCCACCTCCTTGAGGTTCATCGTCTGCATAGCCAGATAGGGAAAAATGGTGCCATCCACGGTGCCTTGCTGCAGTGCCAGATACTGATCTTCAGTGGGAAGGGAGACCGGTTGGCCGCCCATCATCTGAACGATCGATCCGAAGAAACCGAACGAGCGGATTTTTTTCCCCTTGAATTCAGCGGCGGTGGTGGCCGGGAAGGCGGTCATGTATCCGTAGGAGTTTCCGGCATGTATGGCGAGCAGTTCGGCACCGCGCTTGCGGTAGGCTTCCTGTACGATTTTAAAGGCTTCGCCGCCCTTGTAGTTCAGCCAGAAATCGTCCAGTTCGGCTTTGTTTTCCAGGGCGAACGGCATTCCGAACTCGACCAGGCCTTCGGGAATCTTGCCCGAATTGTAAATGCCGGAGCCGCCGGCCATTTCCAAAACGCCATTGACCACGGCGTCGAACATTTCGACCGTACCGACGATTTCTCCCGGACCGAATAGCTTGATCTCGAGGCGGCCGTTGGACTCCTGCTTGATCATGTCACACATTTTTTGAAATGCAGGGTGCTGTCCAGTGCTGGTGGCCCAGGCCGACTGTAAACGCCAGATCATCGGCTTGTCGCTTGCCGCAGCAACCCCGGAGAAGCAGAATCCCAAAAGCAACACGACCGCCCAAACAAAAACCGTTTTGAACTTTCTGTTTTTTACCATCATCTCCTCCTAAATCTTTTTGGCAGTTAAAAAACTTTTGAATTCTGTTATCAATGGGCTATTATTAACGCAACATTCAATAATGATGCAAGCAAAATTAGTTGAATAAAATTTTTAAAAATGCTTAATATAAAGAAATCAAATGAATTAATAATATTTTTAAGGTCCTTAAAAAATAGTCCAGGATTGAATTACACTGTCAATTATATATTCTTAGTGTTAATTTCTAATCGATTTACCAGCTGTTTGGTTTCATAATATGTTTTGGATCCACAGCAACCCCTCCCTGAAAGAGGTTTGAACATGGATGTGACAGGCACAAAAGAGCAGATTCTCAATGCGGCGGTGCGGGTCATGGCGGCCAAAGGGCAAGATGCCTCGATCGGAGAAATCGCCGAAGCGGCCGGCGTCAATGTATCCCACATCTATCACTATTTCAGCAATAAAGAGGACTTATTGTTCCACACGGCCGGTGCCTACCTGAAGGCCCGGATCCCCAATTTCAAGCGAAGGTTGGAGGGCATCCGCGAACCGGTCAGCCTGTTGACGAAGTTGATTTGGGAGCAACTGAAGTTCCATGAAGACAATGCCAACTATGCCAGATTCACCCTGTTCGAATGCCGCTCCAGAAAAGCCTTTTTTAAGCACGAGGCCTTTCGCTACTTTTTCGAATGGACCCAGATCACCAAACAAATATTGAACAACGGAAAAGAGCAGGGCGTGTTCTCATCCGAGGTTTCCACAGCCGTTGCACGCGATATCATCCAGGGATTGATGGATATCGAAAACATCATGTTTTTCGCGGGTAAACAAAAAAGCAGCTTCGTGGATGACTATGACGGCATCGTGGATCTGGTTCTGGCGATGATCGGCAAAGAGGATCAAGCCACGCTGGAAAACAAGAACAAGCAGACCACCATTATTAATGCGGCTGAAAGTCTTTTTTCGCAAAAAGGTTATGGGAAAACCACCACCCTGGAAATTGCCAAAATGGCTGCAATGGCCGAACGCACCCTCTACGAGCATTTTCATAACAAAGAAGATATTTTGTTTACGACCCTGGAACACCGCTTCCGGGGGCACCAGGAAAAGGTGGATGCGCTTTTCAATATCGAAAAACCGCTGGACAGACTCGGACGGTTCATTTGTTATTTCTTTACCATCTACCTGACACAACCCGCCTTTGCCAAGACTCTGATACTCGACGGCATCTTCAATCCCAGGTTCTACCATTCCAAGGCGTATGATGCCTTCGAAGCCTATCTGGCTGTCATCGACGATATACTCCATGACGGCAAGGCCACCGGCGAGATAACCAATGGGGTCGACCATCGCATTTTCAAAAATATGTTTCTCGGCATTTTCAGTAACACGATGCTACGATGGCATTTCGCCGACGAGCGGAACCTGGATATCGACATGGCGAGGTGGATCAAAGAGGTGGCCTTTCTATTGACCCGTGCGGTGAAATCTCACTAAGTTCAACACTGACGGCACCATAGAATCCCAATATCTGCGTTGCGCACATGCCGTGGTCCTTGCGGCGTACGACAAGTACACCTCAGAACACGGAATTTCGCGAGCCTTGATCTTGAACTTCTTACGGCGCCGTTCATTAGCGACTTTTACGAATTCATCATTACCTGGAGATGGTCTGTTCTTCAATCGCTGAAGATGGAGGTTTGGTGGGGGGCTGGCCCGTGGAAGGGGCCTGCTGAGCGCTGGGCTTCGGTGATGCGGGGGGGGCGGGCGCTGGCTGAGTTGCCCGACCGATCTGTTTTTTCAAAGCATCGATCGTTTGTTGCATCGCATCGAATTTGGCTTTGAAATCGCTGGACAGTTTAAGGGTTTCGAGCCGCAGCGCCAGGTCCATGGCAGGCTTATCGATCTTGTTCTTTTCGATTTCCGCCAGTAACCGATCGACGTCGACCATACGCTGCTCTGTAGCCGCGACATTCGCCGTCAATTGATCCATCTGTTTTTTGAGCTCGGTGGTGATAGCGGCCATCTGTTCGCTTGCTTGATTCGAGGCGTCCACCAGCCCGTTTATCTGGCGGACAAGCTCATCACGTGTCGAATTGAGTTCCTTTTTATCGATTTTACTCTTGATGCCCTGCTGCACCTGGGTCAGCGTTTCCTGGAGTTTCTGCAGCCGCACTTGAATGGCAGCTGCACTCTGGTCGCTTTGCGCAATCATTCTGGTCATATCATCTTCCAGTTTGGCCTGGCGTACCGACAACGAAGAAAAACGCGATTCGAGATCGGCGGACAGCTTTTGAAACTCGATCATGCCGGTGTCTTCGGTGCGAACCACGCGTTTTTTGATATCCAGGTAGGTGATCACCAGAACGATCACGATCAGCACCGGAATCATAATCGAGATAAGGGTGACCCGCTGACTGATCTTTTCCAGCCGCAGCTCATTGATCTCCGCCGGGATTTCAGCCTTTTCGGCGGTTTCGGCCAGATCTTCCGAACGCAACTTGAACTGTCCGTTATCTTCGAGGTGATCGTTCATTTGTCATATTCCCGATGGTTATTCCCATTCAATGGTGCTGGGCGGCTTTGAGCTGATGTCGTAGACCACACGGTTGACACCGCGGACTTCATTGATGATCCGGTTGGAGATGCGTCCCATCAGGCTGTGGGGCAGTTTGGCCCAGTCCGCGGTCATGGCATCCTTGCTGGTGACCGCCCGGATGGCCACAATGTTTTCGTAGGTGCGGCTGTCCCCCATGATACCGACGCTTTTGAGGGGCAGCAAGACCGCAAAGGATTGCCAGAGCTTACGATAAAAACCGGCGGCCCGAATTTCTTCGAGCAGAACGGCGTCCACCTCCCTGAGTAGCTGCAGGCGTTTCGAAGTGACTTCACCAATAATACGAATGGCCAATCCAGGACCTGGAAAGGGCTGCCGCCAAACCAGTTCGGAACCGAGCCCGAGTTGAGCGCCCAGTTTGCGAACCTCATCCTTGAAAAGATACTGAAGCGGTTCGACCAGTTTCAGCTTCATCCGCTTGGGAAGCCCGCCGACATTGTGATGGGACTTGATAACAGCGGTGGGGCCGCCGAATGCCGAGCGGGATTCGATCACGTCCGGGTAGAGCGTTCCCTGGGCCAGGAAGTTGGCGCCGTCGATCTTGCGTGCTTCGGCTTCGAAGACTTCCATAAATATTTTGCCGATGATCTTTCGCTTCTTTTCCGGGTCCGCCACCTTGGCAAGTCCATCAAGAAACCTTTTTCCCGCGTTCACATAGCGGATGTTGAGCTTCAAATGCTCTTTGAACACCACCTTGAGCTTGTTGGCCTCGTCTTTGCGAAGCAAGCCGTTGTCGACGAAGATGCAAGTCAGATGGTTGCCAATGGCCTTGTGAATCAGCATGGCGGTCACCGTGGAATCCACGCCGCCACTGAGGCCCAGTATGACCTTGTCATCGCCCACTTTTTGCTTGACCTCGGCCACGGCACTGCGCGCAAAAGCCTTCATGCTCCAATTGCGCTTGCAGCCGCACACATCGAACAAAAAGTTGTGCAGCATCTGCTTGCCCTTTTTGGTGTGAGCCACTTCGGGGTGAAACTGGAGCGCGAAAAATTTTCGTGTTTCGTCCGCCATTGCGGCAACCGGGGTGTTGTCTGTTTTAGCCGTCACATCGAAACCCGGCGGTAATTTAGAAATGGAGTCGCCGTGGCTCATCCAGACCTGGCTGTGATCGGGTATGGACGAAAATAGGGCGTCGGGCTTGCAGATGTCGAGTGCCGCGAATCCATATTCACGCTTTTGTGCCCGTTTGACCTTGCCGCCAAGGGTATCCACCATAAAGTGCATGCCATAGCAGATCCCCAGCACAGGAAGCCCGAGGTCAAAAATACGCGCGTCGATCCTGGGACTGTTTTTTTCATAAATGCTCGCCGGTCCACCGGAAAGAATGATGCCCTGAAGCTCCATCTCCCTGATCCGCTCGATCGGAAGTGTCGGCGGTTCGATGATGCAGTAAACACCACACTCACGGACCCGGCGGGCAATTAATTGGTTGAATTGGGAGCCGAAATCAATGATCAGTATCATCGTCTTCCTTTGCGCAGTATATATAATGATGAAAAGCAGTTAAACGGTTTGCGAAATTAGCCTGAATATGGTAGAGACCGCGAAAAATGTCAATAATTTTGATTTTTCAGTCGGATGAATAGGATAGTGTCCGTCCACCATTAGACCATTAGACCAGTTGGCCATTGCTGGATGGGCACGGATTGATATGATTGTACAGATATACGAAATCCAGACACCCCGCGAAGCCGAAGCGATGATAGCATTGGGGGTGGATCACATCGGCAGTGTGATGTTAAACCCATTTCCCGATAGCCGGTTTGATCTCAAACCGACGATAAGAACCGTGCAGCAGGCCGGATGTAAAAGCAGCCTGATTCCGCTCTTTAACGATGTGGATGCCATTTCCAGGATGATCGATGAGCTCAGTCCGGATATGTTGCACCTGTGTGAAGCGCTCGGTTCTGTCGAAAAGGAACGAGATGGCGTTTTCACTGCCTTGGATCGACAAGGAAAATTGAGAGAACGATTTCCCGAGATCGAGCTGATGCGTTCCATACCGATCGGTCAACCCGGCAATGCGGATCAATGTGAGACGTTGAAACTGGCGGCACTCTTCGAACCGATCAGCGATTGGTTTTTGACCGACACCATTTTATCGTCCGACACGCCTGATGTCGAGGAAGCGCAGCCGGTTCAGGGATTTATCGGTATCACCGGCGTAACCTGCGACTGGTCTGTCGCGAACGCTCTGATACGCAGCAGCCGCATACCCGTTGTTTTGGCCGGTGGGATCGGACCGCACAATGTCGCCGATGGTATCCGCCAGGTCAAACCCGCCGGTGTGGACAGCTGTACGTTGACCAATGCGCTGGATTCCGATAACCGGCCGATCCGATTCCAAAAAGACCTTGAAAAAGTGAAATCCATGGTCTTGGCCGCTCGAGAGAGTGACATGGCCCAGGATGTTGCATCAAATCGTCAGTAACGTCTCGACAACAGATTTCAATTCAATAGATAACCCGTAAGGAGGATATCGCCAATATGCTTGAAAGCGGTGATCTGCGCAAAGGCACAAAATTAGAAATTGACGGTGAACCCTATGTGATCGTGCAGTTTGAATTTGTAAAGCCCGGAAAAGGGCAGGCGCTATACAAGTGCAAACTCAAGAACATGGTGACCGGAGCCCAATTCGACAGGACCTATCGTTCGGGTGAAAAATTCACGCCCGCTGACCTGGAAGAGGTCCAGATGGAGTATCTTTATTTTGATGGCAGCAATTACTGTTTCATGAACAACACCACCTATGAGCAGGAAATGCTGACAGCGGATCAGGTGGGAGAGGGCAAGGCATTTCTAAAGGACAATACCGTATGTAACGTCCTGCTCTTTCAGGGCCGCCCCATCGGGGTCACGCTACCCAATTTTGTCGAACTTCGAGTGACCCAGGCCGAACCATGGGCCAAAGGAGATACGGCCAGCGGGAGCACCAAACCGGCCACTCTGGAAACCGGCCATGTGGTCCAAGTGCCGCCGTTTGTGAACGAAGGGGAGCTGCTTCGGATCGACACCCGCACCGGTGAGTATGTGGAGCGGGTTAAAGGGTAGGGGCTTTTACTTGGGTACTTGAGAAGCGTGTTCCAGCTGGGATGGGCTGTTTTCCTCCAGCTGACGGACAATATACTCCTTGATCCGGTTGCCATCCATTGATTTGACAATCACTTCAAAACCGCGCAGGGTAAACGTTTCGTTTTCCGCGGGGATACGCCCGATCTGCTCGAGTACGTAACCTGAAAAGGTGTCGTACTCGGCGGATTCGGGTATGCCCATGCCGATCACTTCGTTCACCTCTTCGATATCGGTCTTGCCCAGCACGACCCACTCTTTATTTTTACGCTTCGTAATCAGGCGTTCTTCCTTATCGGTTTCATCCCTGATCTCCCCGACCAGTTCCTCGAGGGCATCTTCAAGGGTAATTAAACCGGAGACCCCTCCATGTTCGTCGACAACGATCGCCATATGGTTTTTCCGCTTTTTGAATTGTCCCATAAGTGAATCCAGCTTCTTGTGCTCGGGAACGAAGTAGGGCGGTCGCATCAGCTTCCGAACGTCCGAGAGTTGATTGTTGGCTGCATAATCCGCCAGCACATCTTTGACGTTCAAGATGCCGACCACGTTGTCGATGGTGTCTTCGATCACCGGGATGCGGGTAAATCCCGATTCGGTAATGGTCTTTAGATCAAGCGGTTTGTCCGCTTCGATCACAAACATATCGGCCCGCGGCGTCATGATTTCAGAGGCGTTGGTGTCGTCAAATTCGAAGATGCGGTGAATCAATTGCTGCTCTTCCGCCTTGATTTCACCCTCTTCACGCACCACTTCCACGAAGGTCATCAATTCTTCCTCGGTTACCGTCGGCGTCTTTTTGATCCGCCCCGTCAGTTTGGGAATGAAGTCGAGAAAAAATACGATGGGACGGCAGAAAAGGGAAAACCAATAAATGGGGAAAATGATCATGCGGGCGATTAAAAGGTTGTTCCGAGTGGCAATGGACTTGGGGAACACCTCCCCAAATACTAGAATCAAAAACGTCATCACCCCGGTGGCCACACCGACCGCATACCCCGGAAAGAGCTTGAGGGCCAGTTTGGTGGCCAGAGCCGAGGCCGCGACGTTGACCACGTTGTTACCGATTAGAATGGTTGATAGCAACCGATGCGGGTTGCTTTTCAACTGATGGATCAGTTCGTTGGCCCGTCCGCCGGTCTTGGCCAGATAACGCGCCTTGGTGCGGCTGATCGAAAAAAGAGCGGTTTCGGCGGATGAAAAAAAGCCGGATAGAACGAGAAGAATCACCAGTGCGACGACTTGTTCCGTCATGAGATCATGCTTCCTGAATGTGATGCGCAAAAAAACCGGGCACACGCGGTATACACACGGCGTTGTACCAGGCAGACGAGGCAGGTGTGTGTTTGATACAGATGATCGATGTTATCCAAGTGGATAAGTGGGGGTCGTCCAAGACTTGCTTTTTCCTCCAGAGCAGGGCAATCTGCCTCTGCTGTCCGTTATTCCATAAGGTTGCATTTATATCAAAAACAACTGTACTTTCAAGCAAATAATAGAAAACCCAAGGTAGATCGCAAAACAGCGGCGATTAGATTTAAGTCATCGTAATCATTTGCATATCAAAAGTATCAGCGAATACGTCGACGCGCTCGTCAACGCCCCCCGGTTCAAATCCCAGGTAAAGGCGCACCATCGCCGCCCATCCAGGCCGGGCTGCCTCTGCGCGACCGATGGCATACTGTCCAATTCGCTAAGCGGACTGTTGAAGCGGTTGGGAATCGAAAGGCTTTATCGTCATCAATGCGAGGCCCTGTCCGCCATAGAAGAGGGTAACCATACGGTGGTGGCTACCGACACCGCGAGCGGCAAGAGCCTGATTTACAATCTTGCCATGTTGCGAGCATATGAGATCGATGCCCAAGCGCGTGCGCTTTATGTTTTCCCGCTCAAGGCCCTGGCACAGGATCAGTTGGCCACCTTTGACCGCTGGGCGGCGCAGATGTCACCATCCATACCCGATGCGGCCATATATGATGGAGATACGACCGATTACCAACGCAAGAAAATACGCCAACATCCGCCGAATGTCTTGATGACCAACCCCGAAATGGTGCACTTGTCGCTTTTACCGTTTCACGATCGCTGGCATGCCTTTTTCGCCCACCTTCAATTGGTGGTCATCGACGAGGTCCACACCTATCGCGGCATGCTGGGCAATCACATGGCACAAATCTTACGTCGGTTGATTCGGATTTGCCGACATCATGGCGCATCTCCGCTGTTCATTTTTACTTCTGCAACGGTGAATAATCCATCCCAACTGGCCAGTGCCCTGGTCGGCCTGCCGGTCCATGCCGTCACCGATAACGGTGCGCCCAGCGGCGAACGCCACATCGTACTGATGGACCCGGAGAATCGTCCGGCCTTCACGGCCATCGCCTTGCTCAAGGCTGCATTGGCCAGGGAATTGCGAACCATCGTCTATACGCAATCCAGAAAGCTGGCCGAGCTTGTGTCGGTCTGGTCCCGGGAGCAGTCGGGACAGTGGCGGGATCGCATCAGCGTTTATCGGGCCGGGTTGATGCCCCACAATCGCCGAGAGATCGAGCACCGATTGAAAAACGGCGAACTGCTGGCCGTGGTCAGCACAAGCGCTCTGGAACTGGGGATCGACATCGGTGACCTGGACCTGTGTATTCTGATCGGCTATCCCGGCTCGATGATATCCACCTGGCAACGCAGCGGACGTGTCGGTCGCCAGGGCCAGCCATCGGCACTGATCATGATCGCCACGGAAAATGCCATAGACAAATATTACGTGGCGCATCCCGAGGCGTTTTATCGCGGAAAGGCCGAGGCGGCCGTACTCAATGCTTACAATGGCGTTGCTTTGCGGGGACATCTGGTTTGTGCCGCCGCCGAATTGCCATTGGACGTCGACGAAAGCTGGCTGCAGGTAGCCGAGGTGAACACCGAGGTGGCGCGACTGGAACATAGCTGGGAGTTGAAACGCTCGGCAGACGGTATCCGCTTGCATAGCCAGGCCACAAGACCCCATAGACGTATCAGCCTGCGTGGCAGCGGTGAGCGCTACCAGATCATCGATGCCGCCACGGATCGACCCGTCGGGGAAATCGATGGACATCGCGTCTATCGAGACACGCATCCCGGCGCAATCTATCTCCATCAAGGAAGGACCTATCGAATCGAAACGGTGGATGACAGGGCGCATTGCGTGCGTCTTCTGCCTGTGGAGGTGGACTATTACACGCGTGTGCGCAGCGTCAGCGATGTGGAAATCATTCGTGTCCAGGACAGCAAAGCGATCGGATGGGCGCGCATGTTCCTGGGAGAAATCAGGATGACCGAGACGGTCTTTGCCTACGACATGATACAGAGCGCCAACGGTCGGACCTTGAAACAAATCCCCTTCGATGCCCCGCCGGTCTCCTTCGAGACCCAGGGCATCTGGATCGATATCCCCGGCCGAGCCTGCCGGGAACTGCAGCGACAGCCGTTCGATCTGCTTGGCGCCCTGCATGCGGCCGAGCATGCCGCCATCAGCATGCTGCCTTTACTGGTTCTGGCGGACCGCAACGATGTGGGCGGGCTCTCCACTGCATATCACCCCCAGACCGGAAATGCCGCCATATTTATCTATGACGGGGTTCCAGGGGGTGCGGGTTTCAGTGAGCAAGTCTATCTACAGGCCGCCGAGTTGATGGACATCACGATTCAGGCCATCGAACGCTGCCCTTGCGAAGCCGGATGCCCCGCCTGTGTCCATTCACCCAAATGTGGTTCGGGTAATCACCCGATCGATAAAGCCGGTGCGGCCGCGCTCCTGCGAATCATCAGACGATCACCGGAACGACCCGGGACAGTCGAACCGTCCGTCCTGACCATCCAGCCACCGAACGGTGCCAAGCCCGATGACATTTTCAGGCATCCTGAATCGTTCGGTGTTTTTGATCTTGAAACCCAGCGGTCGGCCGCCGAAGTCGGTGGCTGGCATATGGCGCACCTGATGCGGATCAGCTGTGGCGTGGTGTATGACAGCCAAGCGGATCAATTCTCAGTTTACACGGAGGATCAGATCGAAAGCTTGATCGCGCACTTGAAACGGCTCGATCTGGTGATCGGTTTCAACAGCAAACGATTCGACTACAAGGTGCTCACCGGTTACAGCCGTTTCGACTTCTGGCGACTACCCGGATACGACATCCTGGAATCGGTGAAAAACCGGCTGGGATATCGACTATCCCTGGACCATCTGGCAGAGGCCACCCTGGGCGCACGAAAAAGTGCGAGCGGTCTCGATGCCCTCCGGTGGTGGCGGCAAGGCCGCATCGAAAAAATCATCGACTATTGTCAAATGGATGTTCGGCTCACCCGCGATTTGTATCTATTCGCCAGGGAGAACGGGTACTTGATGTATCGCGATCGAGACGGGGTCAAATTCAGGGTCCCGCTTGGCGCGTCACCCTGAAAGCCGATCTGCGGTCGCACCCATCGGAACCGCCCATTCACACCTTGCATGCCGGCGCCAGTCGCCGGTCATACATGGAGCCGACGCCATACTCCTTGCGTCGCATGAAGCGTTCTCTGGCCGGACCGATGATCTGCATCTCGGGATGCGAGTTTTGCACGTCGATGGCGATGGCCATCTCTTTGGTGCATCCCGTGCTGTAGGTGGCATCCTTGCCCACCCACTCGGGCGGTATCTTCTGGTTCATGATCTGAAAGGCGGTGACAATATCGTCATAGGTCTGAAATCGCCAGATATCGATCATGCCGCTGCGCTGGACAATTTCCCACATGAACATCAGATCGTCGGCATCCATGCCGGGTTCGTAATACTGGGAGGGGTTGATGATAAAGGTCAACGACGATTGCATCTTGAGGTGGTCTACAAAAACCGACATGATTTTTTTGGCCATGGCGATTTTGCCGGGGATGGAACCGATGATGCCGCTGTAGAAAATGACGGTCATGCCCTCGTCCTTGGCACGCTTCATCTGATCAATGATCTTTTTGGCTTTAAGCTCCAGATCTTGATGGGAAAATTTGATCACTTTATGGTGTCGCGGTTTGTAGAGAATCGAGACACTGCCGTCTTTTTCGGCGGCGATACTGAAAATTTCCTGGGTGAATTGAAATTGGGTATCGAAAAATCGACGGCGTTGATCCATGCCCCTGGAAATCACCGCGTCCACCTCCTTGAAAATGCGGGCAAACGTCGTCGACACCAGGATGAGATTGAGGTTTTCATTGGTGCCGTCGGATAGGACCAGGATCGGGGTATCGCCGCGCAGGGTGCGCACCAGGTCGTTTTTGTTCAGGCTCGGATCCTGAATGATGATCGCCTGTCCGATGGCATTGCAGAATACCTGATCCGTCGTGAAGTCGTGAATATCCGCCTTGGTGTAGAGGGGCCCGCTTTTAAAGGCGATGATCACCTTATCGCCCTGGGCCACCAGATGCCGGATGACCGCCAGATCCACGATCGCCTCGCCGGCCTCGTCGGCCAGCCAGAGAATTTTTCGCCGCTTGGGCGGATGCTGCTTGCCAAAACCCAAAAATGCCAGCAAGGGCTGCAGCCCGTCTCCGGTGAAGGGCTTTTCGAAAATAGCGAGGTAATCGTCGACGCTGTGCTTCAATGCACCATCGCTCTCCCACAGCTCGGGCGTGTTGGACAGACAGAGCAGTCGCTGAAACTCGAGCGACGCAATCTGACTTTTGATATCGTCCAGTGTCTTGGGCGGATTTTTCAGCGCGGCTTCGTTGACATGATTGAGCGCCGTTTTGAGCGCCGGTGAGTCCAACAGCGCTTGGGCGTTTGCATTTCGTTGAGCCTTTTCGAACATGTAGGGATCTTCGATATGGGTCCGGTTGAGATAGATGCGCATCAGGCGCTTTTCCAGCCGGGACGGAATCATGATTTCGTCCCGGGTTTCGTGTTGATATTTATTGATAATCAACGACTCCAGGTAGGTTTTTTCCCACGGGTCTTCGATCTGCCTGTCGATGAGGGCCAGCAGGCGCTGTAAGACCTGGTTGTAGGCTTTTTGGATATGGGCTGAATTTTTTCGGTGGATAATGGCATCGAACATCTTGTCCGAACAGGGGTAATAGCGTTCGTTGGATTCGGTGTACACCATGAAACGAACCTGCTCTTCGGCGGCGGCCTTTTCCGGATTGCTGAAATGATCGAGGTGATTTTCGATAAAAAACGAGGTGAACCAGGCATCCATCTGGGGGCTTTGGCCGGGAACGTAAACCAGTTGCTTTTCAACAGCGGTGGATTGGGTGGTTTTCTTGCTGCTGGCGCTCTTGGGTGCGGTTTTGGGCATGGATAGGTTCCTTTCTCAACACGACATCACAGGATAGAGTCAAGGTAAGGTATCACTTGAAGCAGATCGGTGACAACCAAATCCGGGTCCAACGTCTCGTTTTGATCGGTTTCGCGCTCCATTCTCAAGGAGCGGGCGTCCCCGGCAAACAGGATGGTTTGGAATCCATTGCGCTTGGCCGGCACGATGTCCTTGCGCATATCGTTTCCCATGTAGGCGGATTGCTCGGGGCAGACTCCCAATTTTTTCAGTTGGTCGACGGCCATGCGAAACAAACCCTCCGCCGGCTTGGCGATGCCGTGGCGGTAAGAAAGAAACGTCAGCGCTTTCCTGAAGCCGAGGCGTGCCACCGGACTTCCGGTCAAAAATTCCAGCAGATGCAGGGTAAAAAACTGGGCATTGGATATGATGCCCAATAGAATATTCCGCTCCCGGCAGGCCGACAGCAATTCCGACAGGTGCGGCATAGGCCAGACCGGGTTGAGGAGCATTTCGAATTCGACGGCCAATCCGATGACCTCCTCGCTGCGCTTCGAAGGCAGCAGCGATTGCCAGATTTTTTCAATGCGCACTTCCGGAAACTCGATACCCATGACTCTGGCGTTCTGGTGTGCCTCTTTTATTGCCCCATGCAACTCCTCGATCAGTTGCTCTGCGGTCATCGGTATGGCGTAGCGTTCGAGCAATCGGGTCATCTGATTTATCGGCCACGTCTGCTTGCTTGACTGCCCCACGTCGCCGCTGGCGCTGATCAGCAAGGTTCCGTAAATATCGCACACCAAACACCGAATCGGTGGTTTCAGACTCCCCCCGGGCGTCACGCGGGTTGGGAGGGGTTCGAGGGGCTTAAGATAGGGTGCGATGAGTTGTTCGGGGATCACATTCATCTTCGAATCCACGCCATTTAAGCAGGCTGAAGCGCTGGGCGGCCATAAAGGCCCAGAAGAGGGCGGTCTTGTCAATATGTTGGCTTACCGGACGATTGCACACGGTTTCGTACAGCTTTATCAACCGTTGCCCATAGTCTTCCAGGGAAAGGTGCTCGGCGATCGCGTTTCGATTATGATCCAATGCATCCCGGATTCTCTCTGGCGACCCGAAATCCTTCAGCGCGGGATTCATCTCCAGCAAATGCCGGGATGAGACCGCATCCGAGAGGAGGTGATCCAGAACTTGGCGTTGAAACGGTTCCGAAAGCAGACCGAAATCGATCATCCCATTTTCTGTGATGCTCGACCAATCCGACTCTATTTGTTCATCATCGATCTTCATACCGAAGTAAGCCGCAGCGTGCTGGCGAGCCGTTTGCCACTGCCGCCGGAATTCGTCGACAGCGATCCATGCCACGGGTATTCCCAATAGAGGATACAAATGCTCCAGGCGAATACCGAACTCGATGAAATCCTGGCAAATATCGGGCAGCAGACGACCCCATAAGGCCTTGCCGGCGGTCCAGGCCTCGAGAAAAGAAAACCCGAAGCCTTCATTGATGCTGGTGGTGAGCACATAGCGCGCGTCGTTCATCAATTGTCGAAAATCGCCTCGAATCCCGGCTTCGAAAACAACGGGCAGGCCATGCTCGGCCGCATAACGGCGCCACATCTGGTAACCTGGCAAATCCGCAGGGCTGGTCGGCGGCAGGGTGAGGACCAGGGGTGAACCGGGAAAAACGCATTGCTGAAGGAGAATGGATTCCCCGATATTCTTTCTTCGTATGGCGCGCACCGGGTAAAGCACATGGCCGTGTGCACGGGCGGGTGGTTGCTCTATGGAAGACCACGGTCGAACTGCGTTGGGCAGATGATGAACACCTTTTTCCGTGAGGCCGCAGGCCATCAATATGCGTCGATCCCGCCCATTGACCACGGCATAATGGCAATCCGCCAGATAGGGTTCCTGGAAATAGACATCCGGCCGTCCATCCTCGGCAAAATCGTGGATCTGGCAGATCAGCGCCAGGCCTGACTGCTGCAACTGCTTGAGGACCGCCTGCAAGCGCCTGTTTTTGGCCAGGGTAGGATTGTGAACATGGATTATATCCGGATGTCCGCCTGGCCATTGGCGCCGCAAGCCTGCCAGGATGGTATCGGTCGTTTCTGAAACGCCGGGAGCGGCGTGTGGGGATGCGGTATCATACGCCAAACCGGGTATCACGGTCACCGGCACAGGCCATCGGGTCATCGGCCTCTCCCCGCACACGATCAGGACGTCATGCCCCCGGTCCATCAGGATTTCCGCCTGCTGCCGGAGAACGGTCGTGACCCCGCCGGTGTTGAGATGAAAATGCATCAGGACGACACGCATGTCCCTAAGAACACCCCTCTAAAAAACCTCTTCTATTGATAATGGGTCGGGTCGGCAATACCGGATTCCTGAAAGCCTTTTCTACGCAAAATACAGCTGTCGCATCGTCCACAGGCCAACCCTTCGGGTGACGGATCGTAACAGCTGTGGGTGATGCCGTAGTCGACGCCCAATGCGTTCCCCGTCTGGATGATCTGTGCCTTGGTCATGTAGATCAACGGCGCATGAATCGATATGCCCACACCCTCCTGAACGGCGGACCGGGTGGCGAGATTGGCCATGGCTTGAAATGCGGCGATGAATTCGGGGCGGCAATCCGGATACCCGCTGTAGTCGACCGCATTGACACCGATGACGATCCGGGTGGCGGCGAGCACCTCGGCCCAGGCCAGGGCGTAGGAGAGAAAAATCGTGTTGCGGGCTGGCACGTAGGTGACAGGAATATCGGCAACCATCTCGTCGGCAGCCCGTCCCTTGGGTACCTGGATGTCGCTGGTCAAGGCCGAACCGCCGATGGCCGTCATGTCCACACGAACCACCAGGTGTTTTTCGACATGAAAATATTCGGCGACGCGGCGGGCGGCCGCGAGTTCGTAGACATGGCGCTGGCCGTAATCGAAACTGAGGCTGTAGAGGACGAAACCCTCATCCCGGGACAGGGCCAGGGCAGTGGTGGAATCGATGCCGCCGCTGGATAGGACGACCGCTTTTTCAGGAGTTTTCATCATTGCAAAAATGCTTCCATTTGTGCGTACATGCGACAGGGTAAGGTTGCACGCCGTTAACATGAAGCGTTTGGTTTCATACGGGCGGGGCTAAACCCCGCCCCTACAACGCCTATACATGGCAACTGCTTGTATTATAAAAAATTTCGTAGGGGCGGGCTTTATGCCCGCCCGCAATGCCCTCTGAAGTCAGTGACATTGAGATTCAGGTCACACGCCGCGTTCTATATCCGGCCAAAGGTATTTGTGGAGTTGAATCTGCAATCGCGCATCCGTACCGCTCTTCAGCATCCAATCGGCCAGCTGGTCCGGCGCCAGCCGGCGGTAGGCCGGCGAAAAGAGGATATGGCCGTGTGGGAAATCCACCGGCAATCGTCTGGCCGCGCTACAAGCAAAATCAAAATCGTTCCGGTCGGCGATGACAAGTTTCACCTGATCCACTGATGCAAGATGCGACAGATTGGACCACCGGTGATGCAGATGCATCCCGCTCGAAGGGCATTTGATGTCCATTACTTTGGTACAACGCGGATCCAGGACAGAAACATCGAGACTGCCGTTGGTTTCGATCGAAACGTCATATCCTTTGTCGAGCAGGTCGACGATCAACGCCGGCGTTTCGGCCTGGGTCAACGGCTCTCCGCCCGTCACGGTGACGCGTCGGCATCCGTAGGCGGACAAGCGTTGAACAATGGCGTCGATTTCCATCCAATCGCCATCATCATAGGCATAGCGGGTATCACAATAACTGCAACGCAAATTGCAGCCCGTCATACGTACGAAAATGAATGGAAGACCGGCCGCGGTGGATTCGCCCTGTATGCTGTAAAAAATCTCATTGATGCGCAAAGCCATGCAGCTCACATATACTGAATAAAATTTGACAATTCCAAGCGTTGCGCTAAGGTATAGCATGCTGTTCCGGGCAGGTAAACCGGCTTGTGCAGCGCCCCGTAAATCCCATAACGAGTCCCCGACCCCAACACATAAAAGCGACCGACATGTTCAAAGAACCGCTAAAAATGAAAAATGCCATCCAACCCTATGCATGGGGTTCGGTGACCGCCATCGCCGAGTTGCTGGGACGACCCGCGCCGGGCAATCAACCCGAGGCGGAATTGTGGATGGGGGCTCATCCCAAAGCCCCTTCCCAGGTGTGGTATCAAGATCGCTGGCAACATCTGGACGAATTGATTCGAGAAGATCCCCTCCGCATCCTGGGCCGAACCGCCGTCGACCGTTTTGGGCCTCAACTGCCTTTTCTTTTCAAAGTGTTGGCGGTGGAGCAACCCTTGTCCATCCAGGCCCATCCCGATAAGGCCATGGCGCAAAAGGGGTTTGCCCGCGAGAACGAACGCGGCATCGCCCTGACCGCCCCCCATCGCAATTACCGAGATGCCCAGCACAAACCGGAATGCGTCTGCGCCCTGACGCAGTTTACGGCCCTTTGCGGTTTCCGCGATACAACGGCCATTTTCGATCTGCTGACGCCGATCTGGCCGGAAGATCGGAAAAACGACCTCGATTCGCTCTCTTTGAAAAATCGAGTCGCCGGCTTGCGGGATTTCTTCAACCATTTGATGAAATTATCAATAGATCGTCAGATAGAACTGGTCGGGGACCTGGTGTCGGCGGCCAGCCGGACCCAATACGCCTCCCCGAGCTATCAGTGGATGGTACGGCTCAACGCCGCTTACCCCGGTGACATCGGCGTTTTGAGCCCTTGCTATCTGCATCTCGTCACCCTTGAGCCCGGGCAGGCCCTTTTTCTTAAAGCAGGGAGGCTACACGCTTATCTCAAAGGGGTGGCCATCGAAGTGATGGCTAATTCCGACAATGTGCTGCGTGGTGGATTGACACCTAAACATGTGGATGTCGACGAACTGCTCAATGTCGTGGACTTTACGCCGGAGTCCCTGGAGATCCTGTTGCCGGAACCGACCGGGGCAGCAATCAAGCGTTACCCAAGTTTTGCCGATGAATTCGAACTGGAGACGATGGATATTCGACCTTCAGATCCATACGACAGCGGACCGCGCCTCGAAGCTCCCGAAATCGTGTTGTGCATCGAAGGCCAGGTTCAGATGCACTGGGGCAGCAACGGAAACAACGTGTCTCTGGGAAGCGGTGAGTCGGTCGTCGTGCCCGCCCAGCTCGAGCGATACAGCCTTACGGGACATGGTAAACTATATAAGGCCGGCATCCATCACCGGCTCTTTGGACAGCCATCATGATCCATTACAACGGTATCAACCATCTGGCAATGGTCACCGGCGACATGACCGCCACGATTCGTTTCTGGCGTGATCTGCTCGAGATGCACCTGGTGGCGGGCCTGGGACATCCCGGATATCGCCACTATTTTTTTGAAATATCCCCTAACGATATGATTTCTTTTTTTGAATGGTCCGACGCCCGCCCCATTCCCGAAAGGGATCATGGCGTGCCGGTGAAAGGCCCTGTGGCGTTCGATCATCTATCCATCGGCGTGGACACCGACGATGACCTCTGGACCCTAAAGGAGAAGCTGGAGGCCGCCGACATCTGGGTGTCGGAGGTGATCGATCATGGCTTCATCCACTCGATCTATAGTTTCGACCCGAATAACATCCCCATTGAATTCAGCGCACCGGTGGCATCCGTGAATCTACGCCAAAGGCCGCAGATGAGGGACAAAGACCCCTTGCCGGCCGCGCGCGAAGGTGCGGATCCCCAAGCCGGCCATTGGGCGAAACAACCCCAACCCACGCCCCCGGATCAAAGAGCGATTTATCCGGGGGAGGGCACCATATTTGTCGATTCCCCTCAAAAAAAGTAGATAGTGCCCAAGCCAATTTGCCTGTTTCAGGATGGACACAAGTTAATGCCGATGCCTGACTGGGGGCAACGGTTGATCACCGGCACTTATTCATCCTTCTGTTGACCTTTCAGGATGATTCGGGCGTCGACGATCGTGGCGCCTTTCTCGTGCAGAATGATCGGGTTCAGATCCATCTCCTCGATTTCAGGATAAGATTCCACCATATCGGAGACCAGCAGCATCAGGTTTACCAGGGCTTTTTGATCGTATGGGGGCGTGCCGCGCACGCCGCGCAGCAGCGGGGCGGACTTGGTATCCTCGATCATGGCTTTGGCGGTAAAGCGCGAGATCGGCAGCACCCGGAACGATACATCCTTCAGGATCTCGACCATGATGCCGCCCAGACCGTACATGATCACCGGTCCGAATTGTTCGTCGATTTTGGTGCCGATGATGATCTCGATGCCCGAAGCCGCCATGGGCTCTATCAAGATGCCTCTTATTTCGGCCTTGGCGTCGAAACGAGCGGCATTTTCGACGAGCCGGGAGAAAGCCTGGCGAACCTTGCTTTTGCCTTGGACATTAACGATGACGCCGCCGGCATCGCTTTTGTGCAGGATTTGCGGCGAAACGATCTTCATGGCAACCGGGACGTCGATGTCGGCCGCTATGGCGGCCGCTTCATCCGCCGTGACGGCCAACCGGGCAGCTGCGACCGGTGCGCCGTGTAGCATAAAGAGTCGCTTGGCCTCGTGTTCCAACAGGCTCTGCCGGCCCTCGTTGAGAGCGTTTGAAATGATCTTGCGGCCTTCGGGTTTAGCCTTTACGCCCGTTTTAAGAACGAAATTGGTCTTGGCGTGATAACTTTTCAGATAGTTGCCATATTCGGCCAAAACAGCGATGCATTTGCTCGCCACATCGAGTGAATCGTAAACCGGCAGGTTGTAATAGCGGCAAAGGTTCAGTGAATGCGGTTTCTCGGAATTAAACAGGCTATGGATGACGATGGGTTTGTTTCGCTTGGCGGAGATCTTGCCCATCTGGTGTGCGGCATCCTCCTCCTTGAGAGAGAGGGATTCGGCAAAGCGAATGCCATATCCGCCAAAAAGACCGACCAGCAACAAGCCGCCGACCTGGGGGTCGTTGAGTATGATACGGGCACAATCGGCGAACAGGGAAGGGTCTGAATCGGTGCCGCCGGCCACGTCCACCGGATTGGTCACCGCGGCAGCGGCGGGAAGTATCTTGCGCAGGTTGCGCTGGGTTTTTTCCTCCAGGGTCGGGAGCTCGATACCGAAATCGGTCAATATATCGGCTGCAATGGTGGCATGACCGCCGCCATCGGCGAGAATGGCCACTTTGTTGTTGCGAATGGGGGGGCAGCTGGAGAGGGTTTCCGCGGCAGGGAAGAGTTCGTCCGAATTTTCGATGACGATAATGCCGGCCCGTTTGAATGCGCCCATGGCCACTTCAGACATGCCCGCCAGGGAACCGGTGTGAGACCCGGCCGAGCGTTTGCCTGTCGCAGAGCGGCCGCTTTTCAACAGGATGATCGGTTTTTCCTGGGTGGTCAAATAGGCCTGTTGCAGAAAGGCGCGCCCTTCGCGCATTCCTTCCACATACATGATAATGGCTCGGGTGTAGGGATCTTCCCGGAAAAATTCCAGATACTCGTGAAAGCGAATGTCTGCTTCGTTGCCGACACCCACATAGTAGGAGAGTCCTTTACGGCTCTTGAGCTTAGCTTCGGTGATGATGCTCAAGGCCATGTTGCCGCTCTGACTCAACAAGGCAATGTCTCCCTTGGGAACATCGCGCATGCCGACCAGGTTCAGATTGTCGACCAGGTTCAACATTCCGGACGTGTTGGGACCGATCAGGCGAATGTTGTGCCGTTTGGCCACCGCCACCATGGCATTTTCGAGCTGACGGCCTGCGTGCCCGGTTTCCCTGAAGCCGCCGGCGAGAATGACAGCCCCGGCAACCCCTTTTTGCCCACACTCCTCCAGAATTTTGGGGACCGTGGCGGCCGGTGTCGCAATCAACGCCACGTCTACCGGTTCTTGGATTTCTGAAATATCCTTATAGCAATGAATCCCCAGGATGTTGGTCTCCTTGGGGTTGATGGGAAAAATCCGTCCTTCGTATTTCTCATTGATCAGGGATCGGATCGTTTGATAGCCGCGCTTGGTTTCGAGTTTTGAAGCCCCCACCACGGCCACCGATCGGGGGCGCATGACTTTTTCAAGTCCCATTTCTTATCATTCCTTTTCTTTACGCTTTTCGAACCGTTCCAGCGCCTCGCCGCGTGAGGTGGAAGATACACACGCCAGGCAACCTTCCACTTCGAAATCCATCAACCCCTCCAGGCTGATTTCACCCTGGGCCAGATGCAATCCGCGTTTGATCATTTTAAGCGAGAAGGCGGCGTTTTGAGCGATTCGGCCCGCCATTTCATAAGTTTTCTCCATCAGTTGATCTGCTGGAACGGCTTTGTTGACCAGTCCGATGCGTTCGGCCTCGCGACCGTCGATGGATTCGGCTGTGAACAATAGCTCTTTTGCTTTTCCCGGTCCTATCAGATCTTGAATCAAACGAAAAGCACCGCCGGTAATCGATGATGCCACGCGCGCTTCGGGCGAACCGATCGAGGCTGATTCGGCGGCAATCCGAATATCGCAGGCCAGGGCCAGTTCATAGCCAGAGCCGAGGGCATAGCCATTGATGGCGGCAATCGTGGGCTTGTCGAAGCGAATGATTTGTCTCGACACCTCTTGAAGCGCTTCCAGATAGTCCCGGTACTGTTCGATGGTTCGGTTTTTTGAATCTTTAAGATCGGCGCCGGTGGAAAAGGCGCGACCCTCCCCGGTGATCACCACCACTTTGATGTTATTGTCCTGGCGCGCATCGCTTAAAGCGGCTTGCAAATCGAGCCAAAGCTGCTTGTTCATCGCATTGAGTACTTTGGGTCGATTCAAAATGATGGTCGCGATACCTTCGGACTTCAGGTAACGAACGGTTTCAAAATCCACGAGGCTCTCCTCCTTAGTTCGAATTTGCAATCGTATAATTATCCAAGTTGCTCACAAAATTATCAAAATCATGGGTTCCTAAAAAACGTGTCACCATCTCGCTGACCTTGTCGGCCGTATCGATGTGGTAAGAACCATTTGGGGCCCTGGGCGCCAGGCGTTTGGCATTGGCGACGATTGTCTTCAAAGCGGAGGAAGATATTTCAATGTTGACATGAATACGAAGCATTTCTTTTTCCTGGCTGGGCATGGTCATACTCCTTGATCAATTTGATCAATAGACGTGAGAGACTTAAGGATCGGTTTACAATTAAAAACGAATCATTATTGTCGATATGTCTGAGCACTACAAGTAACGGCACTCTATCAAGCCGTGAAATTGAGGTCAAGAAGGGGCGGCCGCATTAGGCCAATCAATCGCAGGTCGTATTGTTGAAAGAAGTTCAAACATTTGCTACAAGTCATGACCGATCCATTTTTCAGGATGACACGTCATCCCAAGCCTAAAGAAAACGGCCGGAAGGTCGAAAAGTCCTTTTGAAGCGTTGTATTTGCATTTTCATGAAAAGGCGTACCGATGGAGACCGCTTTTCCCATACTGGTTGTCGACGACGACGTTGTATCGCGTTCGCTGATCGAAAGGTACCTCAACAAGTCCGGTTTTA
>Ga0209164_1001498_pt1 | contig 29667 bp, 27 predicted proteins | sample MTBNYHSulfiMetaG_FD_187458 | JGI IMG/M metagenome (GOLD analysis project Ga0209164, IMG submission 187458) | Enrichment culture microbial communities from rom New York Harbor, USA that are MTBE-degrading - MTBE-NYH (New York Harbor Sulfidogenic)... | ecosystem: Environmental > Aquatic > Marine >... | reverse complement strand
GGGGAAAATGGCATAAAATGACGGGATAATCCCGGAAAAACGGGGTGTTTCGGGGGCCAGATGCATGCGGGAACGGGAAATGTGAAAATTATGGGAGTTATTCAAAGCCCTCTATATTACTACCAACAACGATACCCTTGAAACCAACTCTCCCCTGGCCGACGACTACTATGGCTTCTACGTTGACCCAACAGAGCAGAACCTTACCTACTGGAACGCAAAAGGCGTCTATGAGGGATGCACTGGCACCTGGGAACCGTACATGTGGCACATCATCAACGGCACCGGACCCATCTTCTATCTCAAGGTGTCAAACGGCGGCACAGATTACATGGTACTGGACGGTCTCCTCTACGACTGGGCAATGACCGAAGCCTACCTCCGGGTGAACGGCGACTATCCCTTGGGTACCTACCACTACACGGGCACCATCACCAGCATCTACGGCATCGACAACACCATCGAGATAACCATAACCTTTGTCTCTAGCTAACCACAGAGCCACCGAAAAAGCCATGGGCTGGTCATGCATGCCAGCCCTCTTGTTCCCTCTTTTCCCCTTCTTTTACTTTTTCTTTAATTCACTGCACCAGCGTTAGCTCATTTTTATGCCCGTCTTGAGCAGCAGGTGGAAGAGGTGCTCTGATATCTGGGCGGTGTGGGTCAGCTGGCGGAGGCGGTGGGACCGGGCAAACGGTTTTCCCAGGGTGGCTCGCCAGGCGCGCTCGTAGTCGGAAAAATCCGGGGTCCGGAAGCCGTGCCGGGCTGCTCTGGACAGCGTCCGGGCGGCCAGGGTGGCGCAGATCATGGCCGGCAGGTTGCCGCTGCCGGTGGCGGCAAAGACCTGGCCGGCGGCGTCTCCCACCAGCAGGGAGGTATGGTGCACGGCGGGCTGGGGTCTCCCGATGGGAAGGGAGTCGACGGCCCAGGACAGGTTGTCGCTGAAGCGCTTTTTGAAGGATGCAAGGCAGGGCTTGAAATAGCGGGGGGCATAGGTGCCGATGCCCACGTTCCAGCATTCCTTCTTGGGGAAATACCAGGCGTAGCCGCAGGGGATGACGCTGCGCTTGAATTCCACGTGCAGCATCCGGTCGGGCAAATCCACTGAGGGGCAGCGGGTGGCGGCGGCTATGCCCAGATGCAGCGGGGGGAGGCCCAGGTGGCGCCGCACCAGGGAGCGGGCTCCGTCTGCTCCCACCACTACTCGGCTCCGGATGCCCTGGGGCCACAGGATTGTGGCCCGGCCTTGGCGCTCCAGTGCCTCCACCTTTTCTCCGGTGCGGATGATGCCCCCTCTGGCCCGGACCTGCCGGGCCAGCTCCTCCTCCACCGCCCGTTTGTCGGTCATGAGGACGGGCAGCCGTACGGTCAGGATTCCGTGGGGGGTGCTGACGGCGGTTTCCTCCAGGCGGCGCTCTATGCCCCGGTTGCTTTCGTAGAGGTGGGTGAAGGAGTGCTCTCCCATCTGCTCGTAGAATCCTTCTCCGCAGGCCTTGTGGAAAAAGCGCTGGTGCTCCTCCAGCAGCACGAAGTCCACGCCTTCTTCTGCCAGCCACTTGGCCAGGGTAAGCCCGGCGATGCCTCCTCCCAGGATGGCGACGTCCACGTCTTCCATGCTCCCTGGTTTTCTATTGACCGACGGGTATTTTTATCTTGCGTCCGGGCAGAATCGCAGTGAAAGGGAGGCGAGGGAATAAGGGCAAGGAGGAAAACGTGGGAAAAACGAGAGGCGAACCCTTATTCCCTCAGAGTGTTTTATTTTTCATAAGCCGAGGCTTATTTTTTATAAAAATATGCCCGATTTACTATAAATAGATTGTGGTACAATCGTGGAAAAGCGGCATCGGGTCCTCTAGTCCTGGTAGCGCAGGGCTTCCGCCGGAGGTACGCGAGAGGCTTTGCGGGAGGCCGGCACGACGCTCAGCAGGGTAACCACCAGGGCCACCGCCGCCACCAGCAGGATGGGCTGCCAGTTGATTGCGAAGGTAAACCCCTCTGGCCGGAACTCATCGTGCCACAGGGTGTAACCGATGAATATCCCCAGCAGGGTGCCGATGACGATGCCCAGTACGGCCACGAAGGAGGTCTCGATGAGGAAGGAGGACAGCACGTCCCGTTGCCTGAACCCGATAGCCCGCAGCATGCCGATTTCCTGGCGCCGCTCGTGCACGGAGCGAATGGTGATGATGCCCAGCCCGGCGATGCCGATGACCAGCCCCAGGGCCATGAAGGCCTCAAAGAGGTTGAAGAACTGGTTCATCACCCGGATAATCTCCTGCACCACCGTTTTCATCACCGTTGTCTGCATGCCGTAGGGCAAAAACTCGCGCTCCAGTTCCCTGGCCGCCCGGTCGCCGTCCACGCCGGAGGCGGTACCCAGCAGGAAAAAGGTGGGACCGGACACCTCGTACTCCTCGGCCAGGTGGCGACCGTAGGTGTACACGCCCTGCATGACGGTGGTATCCAGCACCCCGATGACCGTCTTGTTCACCGTACGGTTGTCCTTGCCCCTGAAGGTCAGGGTGTCTCCCAGGTCGGCGGTAAACACCGCCGGGGGTCCGAACTCTACGCCCAGCACCGAGCCGTCAACCACCACCAGGCTGTGGTTCTCCCGGACCGCCTGCCAGGCGGCCTCCCCGCTGTCATAGGCGGGCAACAGTTTCTGGAAGGTGAAGGCGTTGGTGGCCAGGAACTCGTCGTCCACCCCCAGCAGCGGGTAGCGCAGCTCCTCCTCCGAGTCGGGCGGGATGAGGGTGGTCCGGGTGGAGAGGAGGGAGGCCACGGCGGTGAAGTTAGCCTCCATGTCCGCTGCCGCCAGTTGTTCCCGCAGATTGGGGATGGGGGCGGAGGGAAGGGTGAAGGCCATTATGTCATATCCTCCGGCTGCCTGGTCCACCTGCATCTCGATGTTGGTTCCCAGGATGCCCACCATCATGGACATCACGGTGATGGAGAAGATAACCAGGGCAAAGATGGCCATGGTCATCCCGGTGCGGAAGCGGGAGCGCAGCGAGTAGGCCACGGAGGTACGCAGCACCGCCGGCATGGTCTTTCCCCGTCCCAGCACGGCGGTGACGCCCCGGGTGAGCTGCCGGGCATTGAACATCACCAGCAGGATGGCCGAAAACACCATGAACAGGCCGGAGAGGATGAACATCTCCAGACTGCCGCCGTATTCGGGCAGCCAGCTGGCGGGCACGAACCACCAGATAATCACCAGCAGGGCCGCCACGCTGAACGCCGGCCGGTCCCCTGCCCAGCGGCGGGCCAGGACACCCACCCCGAACAGGCACAGGGACACGCCGGAGAACAGAAACGCTGCCAGGTAATTCTCCCGGGCCGCCAGCACGGCCAGCAGACCCCCGGCCAGAAGCGCCGCCCCGGTTGCGGTGATGCGCCGGTCGCGGGGGCGGAGGGGGGGCTCGGAAATGTTGCGGATGGCCCGCACGATGTTCAGCCTGGAGATGCGGTGAGCGGTGAGGTAGATGGTGACCACGGTGATGAGAAATCCGGCCACGAAGCCCGTTATCATGCTGTCGGGGGTGACCGTGAAGTACTGCAGAATGTCAAAGGCCCCAAAGGCCCGGAATATCTCTCCCATGGCAAACATAATCATGTAGCCGATGGTTACCCCAAACAGCACTCCCACCCCCGCCGCCCCCAGTGCATACAGCAACCCCTCCGCCACGTACATGCGCTTGAGGTGGGCTCGCCGCATGCCAATCGCCCGGGCCATGCCCATCTCCGACTTGCGCTCCTCGGCCAGCATGACGAAGATGTTGATGATGAGAATGACGCCGGCGATGATGGAAAAGGTGCCAAAGACGAAGAACATGTCGGTGAAGGCGCTCAACCCCTCCCGGTTTTCCTCCACCAGGTCCTTTTTCACCTCCACCATTTTGAAGACCAGAGGGGAGTCGACGTGCACGGCGGCAAACGCCTGCCTGACCTCCTCGGTGTGGGTCATTCCCTCCCGGACTCCTCCCTGGTTGGACACCAGGATTTCGTTGATGTGCCCGGCCTCCCCCACCACTTCCTGGGCCGTGGCCAGGCTCACAAACAGGCCCCGTCCCTGCTGTGCTCTCCCTTCTGCCCGTAGCACATGGGCCACGGTGAGCAGGGAGAGGTTGTTGTTGGCAAACACCATCAGGGTGTCGCCCACGCCGGCTTCCAGGTCTCGGGCCGTGTAGGCTCCCAGCAGTGCCTGGCCGCCGTCCAGGGAGAAAACGGTCTCTCTTTCCTGGTTAGTGAAGTCGCCGAAGGGGGCTGCTTGCTGGAAGTCCACCCCCAGGAGCCGGACCCGGGCTTCCGACAGGTTGGAGCCGGCGTTGAACACCGCCACGTAGTCATCAATGCCCGGGGCCAGGCCGTCGATGGGCGCCGCCGCCAGCCCCTGCTCAAACCGGTCAAACAGCGACTGGTTGAAGTAGGTCTGCTCCCCGCTGGGCAGCTCGGCCACTATCTGCTGGTCCGTGGTGTGGTACTCCCGCAGAATCTCTGAGGAAATCATGTGGTCCATGGTGTCCCCCACCGCTAGGGAGGCCGTAATCACCGCCGTGCCCACCATCAGTCCCAGCACCACGATGGTGGTGTAGCCTTTGCGCCGGGCCAGGTTGCGGATGCCCATCTTGAGCAGGACCCGCTGCCGCAGCAGGGGCAGGGTCACTCCCAGCAGCACCACGCCGAACACGCCTACCAGCACGGTCTCCAGCATGGTTAACTCCAGGTGGTGGGCCGGTATTCCTTTTCTATAACTCCGTCACCCATCTTGAGTACCCGATGGGCCCGCTCGGCCACCTTGTGGTCGTGGGTGACGATGACGAAGGTCTGCCGGTTGTCCTCGTTCAACTGGCAGATGAGGTCCATTATGGTCTCCGAGGTGTCCCGGTCCAGGTCGCCGGTAAGCTCGTCGCCGAACACAATCAGGGGGTTGTTCACCAGGGCCCGGGCGATGGTCACCCTCTGTCGCTGCCCTCCGGAGAGCTGCGCTGGCAGGTGGCTCTCCCACCCCGCCAGCCCCACCCTCTCCAGAGCCCCCTCCGCCTTTTTTCGTGCTTCCCTGGCGTTTTCCCGGGCGATGAGCAGGGGAAGTTCCACGTTTTCCACCGCGGTGAGCACGGGAAGAAGGTTGTAAAACTGGAAGATAAATCCGATGTGCCGGGCCCGGTAGTCGGTCTTTTCGTTGTCCGACATGTCCCGCAGCTCTTTGCCTTCAATCTTGACGCTGCCCTCGGTGATGTCGTCCAGACCGGACAGACAGTTGAGCAGGGTGGTCTTGCCGCATCCCGACGGACCTATGAGGGACACTATCTCTCCCCTCTGGATGCGGATGTCGATACCCCTCAGGGCGTGCACCTTCACCGTGCCCGTGTTGTATATCTTGTGCACGTTGGAACCCTCGATGATATGGCCGTTGTTTCTGGTCATGATTCCTCCGTGTGGGCAAGGAGCACGCAGCGTCCACCTCCCGGGCCGTAGACCCACTAGGTCCCACTAGGAATATCATGGGTAAAAACTGGTGGTTTTAAACCTTTTCGCTATTGCCGGAGCGAGGAGGCGCTTCCGGGAACAGCGTTATATAAGCCCCGTCTGATTATGCCCCATGCAGGCAGTGGTCACCGGGGGCACCGGGTTCATCGGGCGTTTTCTGGTCCGGGAGCTTCTGGACCGTGGCTATGGCGTGCGCGTCGTGACCCGGCGGCCGGAAACCCTTCCCCCGGCGGATGTAGAGGTGGCGAGGGGAGACCTGCGGCGGCCGGAAACCCTGCCCCGGGCCATAGAGGGAGCGGACGTGGTGTTCCACAATGCTGCCTACGCCGCCGACCACGGGCCCGCCAGCATCTTCCGTGACATCAACGTGCAGGGCAGCCGTCACCTCCTTGAGGCCTGCAGGAAGACCGGCGTTGACCGCCTGGTCTACACCAGCTCCGCCGGGGCATACGGTTTCCCACGTACCATGGAGCCCCTCACCGAGGACAGTCCCACCCGCCCCATGAATGCCTACCAGCACTCCAAGCTGGAGGCCGAGCGCCTGCTCCTTCAGGACAGGAACCTGGAGGTCTCCGCGGTTCGTCCCCCCCTGGTGCTGGGACCGGGAGGTGAGGCCTCCCGCCTCCTCCTGCAGCGCCTGGAGCAGGAAAAACTGCCCTACTTTGGCTCCGGGGACACCTTTATCTCCCTGGTCCATCCCGTGGATGCGGCCACCTGCCTGCGCCTGGCGGCGGAGCGCGCCCCAGCTGGCCAGGTGTTCAACGCGGTCAGTTTTGTCTGTACGGTGCAGGAGTTGTTTGAGTCGCTGGCCCGGGCACTGGGGGTCTCTCCCCCCCGCCGCCACCTGCCCTATCCCCTGGCCTACGGGGCGGCCATAGCGGCGGAGGGAGTGGCCCGCCTGCGGGGAACCCGGCCCTCTCTGACTCGTTTCAGGGTCAAATCGTTCGGTACCCACCGGTGCATCAGCGCCCGGAAGGCCCAGGAGGTGCTGGGCTTTGTACCCCGCTATGACCTGGCGGCCACCGTGGAGGACATGGTCTTATGGCATAGTTATTCTGCTCAGCAGCCCCTTTTGTCTCCCTCTGCCGGTCCGTAGCCCTGTTTTGCTCTGGTCTTCCCTCTGTTGGTGACAGCAGACGTAAACTTTAAGTACTATTTTGTATTACCTTTAATATTGAAATAAATACAGTTTAAGAAAAGATACAAGTGGTGATAAAGGTGGAAAAATTTGTCAGCATCCTCAAGGAGCATGACCTGAAGGTCACCCCCCAGAGGATAGCCATCCTGAGGTATCTGGAGATCCACCGCACCCATCCCAGCGCCGACACCATCTACGAGGACCTCAAGGCCGACAACCCGTCGCTCTCCAAAACAACCATCTACAATTCGCTGGACATGCTCAAACAGCACGGCCTGGTAAAAGCCCTGCGCCTGGGCTCCACCGTCCGCTACGATTACAGCACCAATCGACATCACCACTTCTGGTGCCGCCGGTGCGGCAAAATAATGGACATCACGGGTGACGACCCCTGCTGGAAGGACATGGTGGGCGACGACCACCGGGTGGAGGAGGTCCATGTCTATCTGAAAGGGGTATGCTCAACCTGCCTAAAAAAGAAAAAAGAGGAGGACTAATATGGACAAATATGTGTGTACGGTCTGCGGATACGTCTACGACCCGAAAGAAGGAGACCCGGACGGGGGCATAGAGCCCGGTACGCCCTTCCATGACATCCCCGACCATTGGGTGTGTCCGGTGTGTGGGGCTCCCAAAGACCAGTTTGAAAAAGTGGAGTAAACAAGGAGGAAAGAATGCAGATACACAATTTGACGGATAACATATATGCACTTCCCGCCCTGGACTGGGACCGCCGCCTGTTTGACGAGCTCATTCCCCTGCCCGATGGAACCTCATACAATGCCTACGTGGTGCAGGGCAGCCAGGCAACGGCCCTCATCGACGCCGTGGACCCCACCAAGCAGGACGAGCTGCTGGCCGCCCTCGGCAACCTCAACCTCGACATTGACTACCTAGTGGCCCACCATGCAGAGCAGGACCACTCGGGGGCCATCCCCGCCGTGCTGGAAAAATACCCCGAGGCCCAGGTACTGTCCACCCCCAAGGGCAAGCCCCTGCTCAGGGACCACCTCCGGCTGCGGGACGACCAGATTGCTGCCGTGGAGGACGGCCACACCCTCTCCCTGGGAGACCTGACCCTGCAGTTCCTGCACGCCCCCTGGGTCCACTGGCCGGAAACCATGCTCACTTATCTGCCCGAGCGTCGCATACTCTTCACCTGCGACTTCTTCGGCTCCCACCTGGCCACCAGCCACCTGTACGCGGAGGACGAGGCCCGGGTCTACGAGGCGGCCAAGCGCTACTACGCCGAAATCATGATGCCCTTCCGCCACCAGATACGGAAACACCTGGCCCGCCTGGAGGACATGGACATCGACGTGATTGCCCCCAGCCACGGTCCCATACATCGCAACACCTCTTTTATCATGGATGCCTACCGGGACTGGACCTCGGACCGGGTCAAAAACCAGGTGGTGCTTCCCTACGTATCCATGCACGGCAGCGTGCGGGCCATGGTGGACTACTTCACGGATGCCCTCCTGCAGCGAGGCATCACGGTCCAGCCCTTCAACCTCACGGTGACCGACGTGGGAGAGCTGGCCATGGCCCTGGTGGATGCGGCCACCGTGGTGGTGGGCACTCCCACCGTGCTCGGCGGTCCCCATCCCAGCGCCGTGTACGCGGCCTACCTGGCCAACGCGCTGCGCCCCAAGACGCGGTTTGCCTCCATTATTGGCTCCTACGGCTGGGGCGGCCAGACGGTGGAGCGTCTGACCTCTCTTCTGGGAAACCTCAAGGTGGAGGTGCTGGAGCCGGTCATGGCCAAGGGCTACCCGCAGGGCGAGGACTTCGCCGAGCTGGACGCCCTGGCGGACACAATCCTTAAAAAGCATGAAAATATAAATAACACTCAAGGAGGTGAAAATGAAGGAATTTGAACAGTTGCTGCAGAAGGCAGACTGGAAAAAGGAAAAACATGTGCCTGTCCTGGAGGTGAAGCAAAAAGACGGCCTGGTGCAGGTGGAAGCCAGCGTGGGCAAAGAGATTGCCCACCCCAACACCACGGCCCACCACATCGCGGCCATAGAGCTCTACTTTTTGCCGGAGGGAGAAAAATTCCCCTATCTCGTGGGACGCCATGACTTTGCCGCTCACGGGGCCTCAACGGACGGCCCGGACACCAGCACCGTGTACACCGAGCCCAGAGTGGTTGCCGTCTTCAGGACGGAGAAGCCGGGCACCCTTTATGCCCAGTCGTACTGCAATATTCACGGAGTGTGGGTCAACAAAGAAAAAATTGAGATGCAAACGAGGTGAAAAAATATGGGAACAGTAGGAAGAGAAATGGTAGACATGGACGTGGAGGAGCTGGTGGAACTGCTGAACAGGGCCCTTGCCGACGAATGGCTGGCCTACTATCAGTACTGGATTGGGGCCCAGGTTCTTGAGGGACCCCTGCGGGGGGAGGCGGAGGCGGAGTTGCTGGAGCACGCCGCCGACGAGTTGCGGCACGCTCAGATGCTGGTGGACCGCATCATCCAGCTGGGCGGTATGCCCCTGCTGACGCCGGAGGACTGGTACGAATGGACCAACTGCGGCTATGAGGCACCCACGGACCCCTCGGTTCGGCGCATTGTGGAGCAGAACATAGAGGGTGAGCAGTGCGCCATCCGCACGTACCGGAAGCTGGTCGACCTCACCAAGGAAACCGACCCGGTGACCTACGAAATGGCGCTGGAAATTATGCGGGATGAGATTGAACACGAGGATGACCTGGAGGCCATCCTGGATGACATGAAACATACGTAAAAAAACGAGGTGATAAAAAATGGAAGAAAACATGCAACAGCGTATGCCCCTCATCGGGGATTCCTTTCCGCCGATGACGGTGACCACCACCCACGGAAAAATGGAGCTCCCCGACGCCTTCAAGGGAAAATGGTTCATCCTTTTTTCCCACCCGGGCGATTTTACCCCGGTGTGCACCACGGAGTTCTATGCGTTCCAGAAACGCTATCCCCAGTTCCGGGAGCTGAACACGGAACTCATAGGCCTGAGCATAGACCAGGTATTCAGCCATCTGAAGTGGACGGAGTGGATAAAGGACAACCTGGGTGAAGAAATCCAGTTCCCGGTCATCGCCGACGGCACCGGCCAGGTGGCCAACCGCCTGGGGCTCATCCACACCGCCGGGGGCACCGCCACGGTTCGGGCCGTGTTCATCGTGGACCCCAAGGGCGTCATCCGGGCCATCCTGTACTATCCAGCCGAGTTGGGACGCAACATGGATGAGTTCCTGCGTATGATCAAGGGGTTCCAGATGGCCGAGAAACAGGGGGCGGCCATTCCCGCCAACTGGCCCCACAACGAGCTGGTCAAGGACCGGATTATCGTTCCCCCGGCCAGCAGCGAGCAGGCTATCAAGGACCGGAAAAAGATGCAGGAAAAGGGAGAGATTGAATGCTACGACTGGTGGCTGTGCCACCGCAAACCATAGGAGGATGAAAACGTGATACCCAAAAAAATGGAAGAGGCTATCAACAAGCAGATAAACGAGGAGTTCTATTCCGCCTACCTGTACCTGGCCATGTCCGGCTACTTCGAGTCCGTCGACCTGCCGGGCTTCGCCCACTGGATGCACGCACAGTACCTGGAGGAGATGGAGCACGGCATGAAGTTCTGGCATCACCTGGTGGACCGGGGGGGCACGGTCAAGCTCTACGCCATCCAGGAGCCCCAGCGCGAGTGGGATTCCCCCCTGGCCGCTTTTCAGGCTGCGCTGGAGCACGAGCGGCACATAACCGGGCGCATTCACGCCCTGGTGGATCTGGCGGAGGAGGTCAAGGACCGCGCCGCCTACAACCTCCTGCAGTGGTATGTGGACGAGCAGGTGGAGGAGGAGGCCAGCGTGGAGGCCATCATAGCCCGGCTGGAGATGGTGGGGGGAAGCGGCAACGGTATGCTGATGGTGGACCGGGAGCTGGGACAGCGCCAGACCGGGTAAGAGTAACACCGTACCCTTCTTTCCCTCTCTTTCCTTTTTCTTATCTTTGTTACCGTCGGATTAACTATTTATAGGCATCTCTGATAAGTGAGAGAGGTACTATGAGCACGTATCCATATCCTGCCGGAGAGGGAAAAGTCAAATGGGTTTCCACGGAGTGGCTGGCCTCGCAGCTGGAAGATGGGGAGCACGACCTGATGCTGCTGGATACCCAGCCGGACATTCACGATTACATTACAGAGCACCTTCCGGGAGCCGTCTACTTCAATCAGCAACTGCTGCGCGTTCCCTACCACGGCCGCCCCGGCGTATACATTCCCCGGGATGCCGTGCAGTCCCTGTTTCGCCGGGTGGGGCTGCGACCCGAGGTGCCGGTGGTGGTGTACACGGGCAAGGGCGCCTTTCGGGGCTGGGGGGACGGCCTGGAGCAGACCATGGTGGCCTATTCCCTGGTGCGCTTCGGCCACAACCACGTCTATGTCCTGGACGGGGGCCTGGACAAGTGGAAGGATGAGGACCGGCCGCTGACCAAAAAGTTCCCGGAGGTCAAACCCTCCGATTTCACCGTGGAGATGCGCAGCCACTACGTCCTGGACATGGAGGAGGTGCGAGAAATCAAGGACCGTGACGACGTCCTGCTGCTGGATGCCCGTCCGGCCAGCGTGTACGAGGGACAGGGCCCCTGGATAAAACCGGGTCACATCCCCGGCGCCGTCAATCTTCCCTGGAAGACCCTCATGCAGGGCAACCCCGCCCTGCTGAAGCCGGAGGAAGACCTCCAGGCCATCCTCAAGGAGGAGGATGCCACCCCGGACAAGACCATCATCTGCTCCTGCGGCACGGGACGGGAGGCCACCAACGAGTTCCTTCTCTTCAAGTGGTTCCTGGGTTACCCCAACGTCAAAATCTACGAGGGCTCCTTCACCGAGTGGAGCGCCTATCCGGACAACCCCACGGTCGTCGGGAAAAATCCCTACTAGGGAGATTCCCATGAAGTTTGAACAGGTCACCTCCGAGGGGCTGGCCCACCATTCCTATTTTGTGTCCTCCGACGGTCAGGCCGCGGTCATCGACCCCCGCCGGGACGTGGACGTCTACCTCCACCTGGCCTCCCGGCACCAGGCGGCCATCACCCACATTTTCGAGACCCACCGCAACGAGGACTACGTCATCGGCTCCCTGGAGTTGGCGGAGCGCACTGGCGCCGCCATCTATCACGGCGCCGCCCTGGACTTCGGCTACGGCAGGGCGATGCGGGAGGGTGACACCTTTACGGTGGGCGCCCTGCATCTGCGGGTCCTGGAAACGCCGGGTCACACCGACGAGAGCATCTCCCTCGTGCTGACGGACACGGCGGTGAGCGAGCACCCGTACATGGTGTTCACTGGCGATACCCTGTTTGCCGGGGACGTGGGGCGCACGGATTTATACGGCGAGGGGGAAAGGGAGCGATTGGCTGCCGCCCTCCATCAGAGCCTCACCTCCAAGATACTGCCTCTGGGTGACCATACCGTGGTGTGCCCGGCGCACGGAGCCGGCTCGGTGTGCGGAGGGGCCATCGGCGACCTGCCCCTGACCACCATCGGCTACGAAAAAAAGACCAACCCCCTTCTGGCCCTCAGCCGGGAGGAGTTTGTTTCCCGCAAAACCCGGGAGCAGATGTATCGTCCCCCCTATTTCCGAAAAATGGAGGACTACAACCGGCGGGGTCCGCCGCTGCTCCACCACCTGCCGCATCTCACCGCCCTGTCTGCGGCACAGCTGCAGGAGCAGATGGACCGGGCTCAGGTGGTGGACATCCGCAAGCCGGTGAGCTTCGCCGCCGGCCACATTCCCGGTTCCCTGAACATCTGGCGGGGGGGAGTGGCGGCCTTTGCAGGCTGGTATCTTGAGTACGAGAGGCCCATTATCCTGGTGGACGACTACAACCTCCACCTGGATGAGGCCACGCGCTCCTTCCTCCGCCTGGGCTACGACCGCCTGGCGGGCTATCTGGCCGACGGCGTTTCCACCTGGTTCCGGGCTGGAAAGCCGCCAGGTCACCTCGACCTGTGGCCGGCGGACAGGCTCCGTACCCATCTGGACGACCAGGACCTGTTCATTCTGGACGTGCGAGACCGGGAGGCCCGCAGAAAGGGATACATCCCGGGGTCCCGCCACATCTATGCCGGCCTGGTTCCCGAAAACCGGGAGGAGATACCCGAGCACAAAAATGTGGTGGTGTACTGCGACGCCGGCTTCAAAACCGGGGTGGTGGCCAGCTACCTCCGGCAGCAGGGATACCCGCGGGTCACGGAATTGGTGGGGGGCATGGCGGCCTGGAGGCAGACCGGCCAGACCCTGCACAGGTAAAGAGGCACTGGTCAGCTTGCCAGCTTTTCCAGGGCAGCCTCGATAAAAGTCGGCAGGTCGCCGGGATGGCGGCTGGACACGATGTTGTCGTCAATGACCACCTTTTCATCCACGTACTCGGCGCCGGCGTTTATGATGTCCTGCCGGATGGACGTCCAGCCGGTTATCCTGCGGCCCTCCAGCACCTGGGCTGTAATCAGCAGTTGGGGGGCATGGCAGATGGCAAAAACCGGCTTGCCACTCTCCACGAATTTTTGGGCGAAGTCCACGGCCTCCCGGTGAGCCCGCAGCTTGTCCGGGGAGTAGCCGCCGGGGATGAGCAGAGCGTCGTAATCCTCAACCCGCGCGTCCTTCACCGCCACGTCGATGGTCACCCGGGTCTCCTGCTTTTTGCCGGTTACCGTCTCCCCCCTCTCCAGGCCCACGTGAACCAGGTGATGACCCGCCTCTTTGAAGGCGGCGGCCGGTTTGCCGTATTCCGCGTCCTCGAACAGGTCGGTGATGATGACCGCCACCACGCTCATGGCCTTACCTCCAGATGCCCGTGCACCTCTTCCTCGCCGGTCCGCAGCGTCTCCCGGTTCAAGCTCTCCTGTCTCATTTTTTCCAGCTCGACGGATGATGGGGACGGCATGTTTCCCTCGCATATCACAGGAAGTCCGCTTTATAAATGTTGCGGGGAGACGCGGTTCATGGCCCGTCACACGGGAAAAACATAATAAAATGGCGGCACTTATGTGTGCATGGCCCCACGCTGGCCGGGAGCCCTGGCGGCCCTGGCGCTCGTCCTCACCGTCGCCCTAGTCCTTGCCTACCTCTGGGGGGGCGGAGGGGAAGCGGAGGAGGTATCCGCCACGCTGGACATCTCCCCGCAGAAGTTTTCCCTGCAGGAGGGTGAAAGCATCACTCTCCACCTGAGCTTTGCATCCAGCCGGGGTCTGCCCATCGCCGCCAACGTATCCTGGCAGCTGATCGCCTCCGGAAATACCGGCAGTATCACCTACCTCTCCTCCGCCAATACCTCCGCCACCAACGCCTCCGGGCATCTGCAGGTCAGATATCACGCCCCGGCGGACGTGAACGTCCTCAGCCATTCCGTTTCCATCACCGCCGCCGCCCGCTGGCAGGGAACGGACTATGTCGCCCGTGCAGAGGGCACCGTTCGCCCCCTGCTTCACGCCACCCGGCTGTCGCTCACCGGCAACCCCGGTACGGTCATTGCCGGAGAAACCGTCACCCTGTACGCCTCGCTCCGGGCGGCCGAGGGCGACACCTGGTCCCCCCTGGGGGGAAAGCGCCTCTCCGCTACCTTTTTTGTGCGCAATGGGAGCCGTCTTGTCCCCTGGCATTCCACCGGTGTCACCACCGACGGCCAGGGTATGGCCCGCATCCCGTTTTTTATGTCCGACGTGGAGGCCAGCACCCCGGTGGTCTGCTGGGTCCGCCTGCCCCAGAATTTGACCGGAGAGGTGGACTACGCCGGCTGTGACCGGGTGACCAACATCACCGTTATACCCGAGCAGCCCGGCGATTTTCCCGTGGTTCTCATTCACGGGTGGGGAGGCTCGGTTTCCACCTGGCTGCTCAACCATACCTGGTGGAATCTCACCCAAAAGCTGCAGCGGCATGGCCACACCGTTCTGGACTTCGACCCCAGCACTCCAGGCATCCAGTTTTTGCGCTACGACCCCGGATGGCAGAACCACCACATATCCTGGATTGCAGCCCGGGTGAACGAGCGAATCGAGCGGGCCCTGGTCATGAACGGCTATCCCCCCGACCAGACCGTAGACATCGTGGCCCACAGCATGGGGGGGCTGGTGGCCCGGTTTCTGGCCGAGCACCGGGGCGCGGACGTGGACTACTGGAATGAATCATGGACCCCCGGAGACCCCGGCCATCCGTGGTTTGGCGACGGCGTTCCCGATATAACCATGGGCGGCGAGCAAATCGACGACTTGATCGCGGTGGGTACTCCCTGCCACGGCGTGCCGCCCAACGTGAACGCCAGCCTGCTGAACATTCTGGGCTATCTCTATTTCCCGTGGTGGGCCTCCCCGGTGCAGGACATGATATACAACTCCAAATTCCTGGATGCCATGGGGTACCAGACCAGCCACCTCGTTGACTACTACGGGGTGGGCGGGGACATCGGGTTCATGGTGGGCACACCCATGGATTTCAACGGCGACGGGGTGCCTGCCACCTCCGACGGGCTGGTGCCCACGGAGAGCCCCTACCTGGAAGGTCGCCCTCTGTACGTGGTGCAGGGAAAGGCCTGGCCCAAGGGAGATGCAGACCACGTTTCCCTTATTGCCATCAATGACCACGTCCACCGCTACATCCTCGACCACCTGTGTTAGCACCCGGTGTCAGCATCTGGCCCGGCTCTCGCTCTGAAGAGAGAAATTATTAAATAAGCGGGCAGTTAGCCATGCATGCGACCCCGGTTGCCCGCCGGCCTCTTCACGCTGGTCCTCGTGCTTCCGCTGCTGGTGGTACTGGTGGTCATGATTTTTGTGGGGGCCATAAATCAGGCCTTTCAGGCCCTGGGGTTTCCCCCCTGGACGGCGCTGCTTTTGCTGCTGGGGGTGCTGGGCGGCAGTTTCGTCAACATCCCGGTATGGACGGTTTCCGGTCGGCGGGAGCGGTACGCCGTAGATGCGCACTTTCCGTTTCGTGGGGTCAGGGAGATAGAGGAGGGGTCCACCACCATCCACGTCAATCTCGGCGGGGCGGTCATTCCGGTGGTGATGTCCGTCTATCTGCTGACCCGGCTTCCCTGGGCGCTGTTTCCCCACCTGCTGTTTGCCACCGCCTTCATCGCCCTTGTCTGCTACCAGCTGGCCCGGCCGGTGCGAGGGGTGGGCATCGCCATGCCGGCTCTGGTTCCCCCCATTCTGGCCTCCCTCACTGCCCTCATTCTGGTTCCCCAGCGGGCCATGATTATTGCCTTTGTCTCCGGAGTCCTCGGCGTGCTGCTGGGGGCCGACCTGCTGCATCTGCCCCAGCTGCGGAAGGTGGGGGCGCCGGCGGCCTCCATCGGAGGGGCGGGGACCTTTGACGGCATCTTTCTGACCGGCGTGTTGTCCGTGCTTCTGGTGGCGATGGTATGAGCGTGGTACGGCGTCTGCATCCCCGGCTGCAGGAAATCATTCGAACCGAGGGGCTGGAGGAGCTCACCCTGCCCCAGGAACGGGCCATCCCCCCCATTCTGGAGGGAAAGCACTGCCTGCTCATCGCTCCCACCGGGATGGGCAAAACCGAGGCTGCCCTCCTCCCCCTGTTCCATCAGATTCTGTGCCAGGGAAAACAGAGGGGCGTCAGCGTCCTGTACATCACTCCCCTGCGGGCCCTCAACCGGGACATGCTCCGCCGCACCCTGACCTGGGGCCGGCAGCTGGGCCTGGACATCGCCGTGCGCCACGGGGACACCACGCAAAAGGAGCGGCAGCGGCAGTCCCTGCATCCCCCGGACCTGCTCATTACCACTCCGGAGACCCTGCAGATTATGTTTACCGGCAAGCGTCTGCGCAAGAGCCTGGAGGACGTGCGGTGGGTGGTCATCGACGAGGTGCACGAGCTGGCGGGGACCGAGCGGGGGGCCCAGCTGGCGGTGGCCCTGGAGCGCCTGCAGGAGGTGGCGGGAGGGTTTCAGCGCATCGGCCTGTCGGCTACGGTGGGCACCCCGGAAACGGTGGCCGCCTTCCTGGGTGGGGGGCGGGAGGTGGCCATTGTCGAGGCCGCCGGCCAGAAGGGGATGGAGGTGGCCGTGGAGGCGCCCTCCCCCACCGGGGATGACCACCGGCTGGCCGCCCGGCTGGGCTGCGACCCCCGGACTGCTGCCTCCGTGCGCCGGGCCCGCGAGATCATCGATGCCCATGCCTCGGTGCTCCTGTTCGTCAATACCCGGGATACGGCCGAGCTGCTGGCCTCCTTCCTGCACGAGATGGGGGCGTCCATCGAGGTGCACCACGGGTCGCTGTCCCGAGAGGCACGGATTGAGGCCGAGGAAAAGTTCAAGGCGGGAGAGGTTAAGGCCCTGATTTGCACGTCGTCTCTGGAGCTGGGGATTGACGTGGGGCAGACCGACTTCGTCATCCAGTACAACTCGCCCCGGCAGGTCACCCGGCTGGTGCAGCGCATAGGGAGAAGTGAGCACCATGTGGGGGGGACGGCCCGGGGATCAATCCTGGCCACCAATCCCGAGGATCTGGCCGAAGCCCGGGTCATTGCCCGCCGCGCCATGGCCGGGGAGCTGGAGGAGACTGCCATCCGCCCCGCCCCCCTGGCCGTGCTGGCCAACCAGATTATGGCCACGGCCACCGAATACGGACGCATCGAAAGCCAGCGGCTCTACCACATGATCACCCGGGCCTATCCCTTCCATTTCCTGTCCCGGGAAACCCTGGAAGCCGTGCTGGAGCAACTGCACCGGCAGCGTACCATCTGGTATGAAAACGGCGTGATAACCCGCAAGCGGCGCTCCCGGCAGTATTTCCTGGAAAACATTTCCATGATTCCCGACGAGCGAAGCGTGGAGGTCATCGATATCTCCGCCAACCGTCCCCTGGGCACCCTGGACGAGAGCTTCGTGCTCAACTCCTGTGAGGAGGGTTCCCAGTTTATCATGAAGGGCCGGGCCTGGGAAGTGGTCCGCCACGACGAGCGCCTGGTGGTGGCCCCCGCCCGCCGCACATCCATGGTTCCCGACTGGTCGGGAGAGGAAATCCCGGTTCCCTTCGAGGTGGCCCGGGAGGTGGGAGAGATGCGGGCTTCCTCACACGCAGATGATTCCCTGGTGGGGCAGCAGGTGGTGGAGCAGCGGGAGAGGGGCTTTGAGGTTCCCACCCATCGCCGCTGGACGGTGGAGGGGGGTGGGGACACTGTCTACATCACCACCCACTGCGGCTCCCGCACCAACGAGGCATTGGGCAGAGTCATCGCTGCTCTGCTGGCCCAGCAACGGGGGCAGAGCGTGGGCATGGATGCCGACCCCTACCGCATCTACCTGCGGGTGGCTCATCCCCTTGACCCGGGCCAGGTAACCACTCTGCTGAACACCGTGGACCCCGACTCGCTGGGCTCCCTGGTGCGCATCATTCTCCGGAACAGCTCCTTCATTCGCTGGGAACTGGTCAAGGTGGCCCGCAAGTTCGGGGTGCTGGGCAGAGATATGGACATCTCCTCTTTTTCCCCGGACAAACTGCTGGATGTATTCGCCGGGCAGCCCCTGCTGCAGGAGGTAATCGACCGGGTGGTCTGGGACCAGATGGACCTGGAGCATGCACGGCAGGCTCTCCGGGAGGCCCAGACCGGCATCCTTGACCTGGTGGTGCAGCGGGTTTCCCCCATGTCCCGGGCCGCCGAGGCCATGCGGGGAGAGGTGTTTCGGCCCTCCGGCGTGGACGACGCAGTGCTGGCATCTCTGAAAAAACGCCTGGAAAAAACTCCTCTCACCCTGACCTGCATGAACTGTGGCTACCGGTGGAGCACCACCGTGGGCCGCGCCTCTCCCTCCTGCCCCAAGTGCAGCGGTAAAATGATCTCTGTAACCACCGGACGCCATGGAAAGAGCACCTCGGGTGGGGCCCTCAAGACCGCCTCCCTGGTGGCCTCCTATGGAAGCAAGGCCTTTCTGGTGCTGGCCGGCTACGGCATCGGCCCGGACACCGCGGCCCGCGTTCTGGCCACCCAGAAGGAGGGCAACGACCTGCTGCGGGAGATACTGGAGGCAGAGGTTACCTATTCCCGCACCCGCCAGTTCTGGGACTGACGGGAATCAAAGGTTATAAACGGTGGGCGCTTTCCCCTGCATGCAGTACAAGGAGGAGGGCGCCCTGGTGGTCGCCAAGTTCACCGGGGGAGACGTCATCCACAACCTGGAGCAGCTGGCCCTGGAGCGGGACATCCACTCGGCTGCAGTGGTGTCCGGCATCGGCATGCTGAGCGACGCGGTCATCGGCTTTTTCAACGGCCGGGAGTATGTCACCCACACCGTGGAGGGGGCGGCGGAACTGGTGTCCCTCAACGGAAACGTGGGGCGGGAGGCGGACAGCGGGCGGGTGGTCTGCCATCTCCACGCGGCTCTGGCCACCGCCGACCATGCGCTGCTGGGTGGACATCTGCTGGAGGGAAGGGTGACCGTGGTCAACGAAATCATCCTCCACCGCCTGGAGCATGCGGCCATCACCCGCCGGCGCAACCAGCAGGGCCTGCTGGAGATGCACCTGGAATAAACGGAATCCAGGCGGCTATTTCCGGTTAATCGTCATCCATGACGAAGATGGCCACGGCAATCACCGTGGTCCAGCGCCCCTGGATGTCGCCCCTGGCGGTCTGGGTTATGTTGCGGGAGTTGACAATGCGTCCGCTCATCCGGTATTCCTGCTTGCGCTCGTCCCAGGCCTTTTCCGGGTCGAACTCCAGGCCCAGGGTGGTGGCCAGCATGGTGGCGGCCAGGTCTTCGGCGTAGTCCCCGGCCTGCTTGGCAGTTTCCCCGAAGCTGTGGTACTCTGACAGGTAGCCGTGGTAGGTGCGGTCCTTGGGCATGGCCATCCCGATGGAGGCTGCCACCCGGCGGTTGGGCTCCTTGACCTCGTTTTTGGCCATCACGCAGAAGGTAATCTCCCCCGGGCGGATGTGCTGCTTCCCCTCCCTGGCGCTGATAATTTTGCACTTGGGAGGAACGATGCTGGACACGTTCACCAGGTTGCAGGCCTCGATGCCGGCGTCGCGGAGGGCCATCTCGAAGGATTGCAGCTGGTCCTTGTGCACACCCTTTCCCCGGGTGAGAAAAAGCTTGTTGGCTATCATAGGTAGGAATGGATGAAGCAGTAAAAAAACTTACTGCAAACAGCGGTCCATGACCTGTATGATGTCCAGAACCTCTCCGTGCCCTTTCAGATGGCGATAGCAGTGGGGGTCGGCGGTCACCACCACCGCACCCTGCTCTCGTGCCTCGTCCATCACCTGCCGGGCCATCTCCCCCGCCATGTCGGGAAAGGCGGCCTGGAAGGCCAGGTCACCACCGCAGCACAGGGCCAGCTTCCGGTTCTCTGTGAACTCCCGGAAACCCCCGGCCTGCTGCAGCAGCTGACGGGGTGGGTCGTAGATGCCCAGCTTCCGCCCCAGGACCGATGAATCGTGATACATGAGTACCCCGTCCAGGGGAACCAGTTCCAGATTCTGCTCCGCCAGGAAGGCGGTAAGGTGCTGCACGGTAAACCGTGGGGTTTCCCGCAGGGTGAGCACGGCGCTGGGGCAGGCGGTAAGAACGGTCTGCACGCCGGCCTCCGCCAATCGCTCGGCCAGCAGGGGAGGCTGCCCGTTGTCACGGCCCATGTTTTCCAGGGGGCTGCCGCAGCAGATCTCGTCCACCATCACCGGTTCCAGGTCCAGCTTCTCCAGCACGGACAGGGCCGCCTCTTTAAGCTCCGGCGTTTGATAGGTGCTCACGCAGCCGGCGAAAAAGGCTATCTCTCCCTCGCCCGGTCGGGCGGTAGGCACCGGCTGCTCCCCGAAGGGATTGCCTTTGTCCAGGATGTCGTCTGCCATCTTCCGGTGGGCGGGCAAAACGGCGGTCAGGTCGCGTCGCGCCGTCTGGATGATGTCGCTGATGGGGATGGTAGAGGGACAGTCCTGCTCACACCGCCCGCAGAGAGGACAGCGCTGCAGGGCCTCCACCACCGATTGGTCCTCCGTGATTTCGCCGGTCAGCAGACCATAGGCCAGGAACACCCGTCCCCGGCCGCTGTCCGTCTCTGTGCCCCCGATGTCCAGGGTCTGGCAGTGCTGCTTGCAGTATCCACAGCCGGTGCAGCACATCAGCTCGTGTTTCATATCCTCCAGGTGTTTCATGTTATCACGGATACCTCAGATACTGGATGATGCTTCCCTTCCACTGCATGATTTTGCCCGGGTTCATGATGTTCTGGGGGTCCACGGCCCGCTTGATGGCCTCCATGACCTCCAGAGAGTCCCGGCGCTCAATCTGCATCCACGGCGCCTTGGAAATCCCGATGCCGTGCTCTCCGCTCACCGTTCCCCCCAGGGCGAGAACCGCCCGGTAGATGCCGTCCACTGCTGCCTCCGCCCGGTCCCAGGCCCCTTCCTCCAGGGGGTTGATCAGCACCTTGGTGTGCAGGTTGCCATCCCCGGCGTGCCCGTAGGTGCCGATGACGATGCCGTGTTTCTCCGCGATTTCCTGGAACTGCTTGATGGCCAGAGGGAGTTTGGAGATGGGCACCGACATGTCGTCGGCCAGGGACACGGAGACGCTGTCCCTGCCGTAGCGGGAAAGGGAGGGGAGCACTCCCTTTCGTCCCTTCCACAGCTTGAGCATTTCTTTCTCGTCCGTGGTGAAGTCCACATCGCGGGCCCCGCTCTCCCGGCAGATGTCGGCCACCTTCTCAATATCTCGCCTGACTATCTCCTCCGGTCCGTCCACCTCGGCCAGAATAATGGCGTCGCACTCCGGCAGCCCCATCTGCATGGACCGGTTGACCGCCCGGATGCAGACGCTGTCCATAATCTCCAGTCCCGAGGGCAGCAGCCCGGAAGCAATGACGTTGGATATTCCCTGACCCGCCTGTTCTATGTCGTCAAAGGAGGCCACGGCGATGGCCCGCTTTTCCGGCAGCGGCAGCAGACGCAGGGTAATCTCGGTGATGATGCCCAGGGTTCCCTCGCTGCCCACCATCAGTTTTTCCAGCTGGTAGCCGGAGGAGTTCTTGATGGTGTTGGTCCCCACATGCATCACCTTGCCGTCGGGGAGCACCACCTCCATGGCCAGCACGTAGTCCCGGGTGGCCCCGTACTTGATGGCCCGCATACCGGAAGCATTGCAGGCCACCATGCCCCCTATGGTGCACACGTCGGCGCTGCCCGGCGAAGGCGGAAAGAAAAAGCCCTTCCTGGCCAGCTGATTGTTCAGCCTGCTGTAGATGACCCCCGGCTCCACCACACAGTATAGGTCCTCCACTCGCACCTCCCGCACCGCGGTCATCCCGCTGAGGTCCAGGATGATGCCCCCGTGGATGGGGATGGCCTGGCCGGAGAGCGCCGTCCCGGAGCCCCGGGCGACGATGGGGATGTTGCGCTGGTTGGCCAGCTTTACCAGAGCGCTAATCTGGGCGGTGTTCCGCCCCCGCACCACCACGTCGGGGCTGTGGTGATGGATGGAGGCGTCAAAGCCATAGGTGTAGAGCCCGGCCTGCGAGGTAATCACGTTTTCCTCGCCGGCGACCTCCATTATCTCCTTGAGGATGGCGGTGGACAGCATGCATGGGAAACGCACACCCTATTTTAAGTATTACCGTGGGCGGGAAGGGGCGGGCACGGCCCAAAATTATGCTTTCCCATTTCGGGACTGTACATTCACCGCTACCAGCGCATCGCAAAGCCGGGTCTTTGCATCGCGCCCGGCGGGCAACCAAAAACATATATCGAGGAGCATCTTTCCATTCCATGCACTGGGCAGACGTGGTGGCGGAGCAACTCCTGCAGCACAACCAGGCGCACGTCCTGGCCACCGCCATCACTCCCTCCGGACCCATACACGTGGGCAATATGCGGGAGGTGCTCACCACGGAGGCCGTCTATCGGGCACTGGTGGACCGGGGCGGCCACGCCGAGCTCATCTACATCGGTGATACCTTCGACCCCCTGCGCAAGGTCTATCCCTTTCTGTCCGACGACTACCAGCAGTACGTGGGGATGCCCCTCTCTGAGATTCCCTGTCCCTGCGGTCGGCATGAAAGCTATGCGCACCACTTCCTGTCCCCCTTTCTGGAATCTCTGGAGGAGCTGGGCGTGCACCCCACGGTGTATCTGGCCCATGAGCTGTACGGAGAGGGACGCTACCACCAGGCCATCAGAAGAGCCCTGGATGGCGCCGATACCGTCCGTGCCATTCTCAGCGAGGTGTCCAGCCGGGACCTCTCCTCCTCCTGGATGCCCTTCACCGTGCGCTGTCCCTCCTGCGGCAAACTGCAGGGAGAGGTGATAGACTACCGTTACCCCTCCGTCCGCTACCGCTGTCCGTCCTGCCGGGAGGAGGGCGAGGTGGACCTGCGGCAGGGAGGCGTGGGTAAGCTGCCCTGGCGGGTGGACTGGCCGGCCCGGTGGAGCATGTTCGGGGTGACCTTCGAGGCCTTTGGCAAGGACCACGCGGCGGCCGGCAGCTCCTGGGATACGGGCCAGCGCATTGTCCGGGAGGTCTACGGTCGGGAGCCTCCCACTCCCCTGGTGTACGAGTTCATCCACCTCAAGGGAAAGGGGGCCATGCACGGCTCCACGGGCACCGCGGTGGCCGCCGAGGACATGCTGGCGATAACCCCGCCGGAGGTGCTGCGCTTCCTGCTGATGAAGACCGAGCCGTCCCGGCACATTGACTTCGATACGGGCTTCGGCCTCCTGGACCTGGTGGATGAGTACGACCGCTATGAGCGCATCGTGTTTGGCCTGGAGGAGGAGCAGGCCGGGGTGAAGGAGGCGGAGCGCATCTACTGGCTGTCCCAGCCCCACCCCCGGGCCGCCCACGTTATGTCCGCGCAGGTGCCCTACCGTCATCTGGTGACCATCGTGCAGATTGCCCGCGACTGGGACCAGGTCAAGGAGATTCTGCGCCGCAACGGAGAGATTGGCGAGCTCAGTGCCTACGAGGAGGGCAAGCTCCGCGAGCGGGTGGACAAGGTGAGCCACTGGCTGGACCGTTTCGCTCCGGAGTCGGTAAAGTTCGAGGTACAGGACAGCCTTCCCGACATAGAAGTCAGCGGGGAGATGCGGGCCTTTTTTGTCTCGCTGGCCGCCGCCCTGGGGGAGCAGCCCTGGGATGCAGAGGCCATTCATCAGACCATCCATGCCGTTGCCCAGGAGCAGGGGATGCCGGCGGGACGGGCCTTCCGGTATCTCTACCTGATTGTCCTGGGGCAGACCAAGGGCCCCCGGGCCGGATACTTCATCCATTCCCTGGGCCGGGAGTTCATGCTGGAGCGCCTGGCGGCGGCCGCGAAGGCTGGCCCATAACAAAAATCTTATCTATCCCGTGGGATATGCTTCTCTCATGCACCGACCCGTCACCCGGACCGCCGTTGCCTTCCTTCTGCTCATGGCCCTCGCCGTGGTCCTCAGGCTCTACAACATTGCCTATCCCTTTTCCCTCAACGGCATCGACGAAGGCGTCCATCTCATGGCCGCCAAACTGGCCGCCCAGGGATTCGACATGTACACGCAGATAAACGTGGTGCAGGCTCCCTTCTTTCTGTACGTTTACTCCCTCTTTCAGGGCAACGTGGTGGCCTGCCGGCTGCTCAGCGCCTTTTTCTCTCTCCTCGGCGTGGCCGGGGTGTACCTGTTCACCAGGAGGGTGGCAGACAGCCAGGCGGCCATGGTTGCCGGGGCGTTTATGGCCTGCAACTATCTGGTGGTCAAGGAAAGCAGGATTGCCTCCATGGACCTGTTTGCCAGCGTGTTGCTCATCTTTGCCTTTTATTTCCTGCTGGTGGCCCTGCAGCGCCAGACCGGCCGCACCGTTTTCCTCTCTCTGTCCGGGGTGCTCTTTGCCATGAGTGCGCTGACCAAACTCTTTGCCTTTATCCCCCTGGCCTGCGTGTCCCTTTACCTGTTCGTTCTGTGGCTGCACCGGCACGGATACGGGCGGGAGCGACGTCACCTCCTGTTTCTCTCCGCTTTTTTCCTGGCGGCGCTGGGGGGAGGACTGACCATATTGTCCATCTACGGCCTGGAGACCACCTTCACCGGCATGGTGCTCAACAACCTGTACCGGCCCGAGCAGAGCCTGGGAGACAAGATACGCCAGGTGGCCACCTTTGGGGCCTTGATGTCCGTTCCCCTGGCCTTCTCCCTGTATGCCATCAGAAAACGATACCGGTGGCGGGAGACCCACCTTCTGCTCATCTGGCTCCTGCCACTGCTGGTTTTTTTCCTGGTGCAGAGCCTGACCTGGATGCATCACTACACCCTCATCGTGCCCCCGGTGTGCATACTGGGCGCCCTGGGGCTCCACGAGGTGTTTACCTCCTCGGACCCCGCCTCCGGCCCCCGGTTTTCCCCCGGTCTATGGACGGGACGCCTGCGGGCAGCGCAGCACTCCGCCCGGAGCCGGGTGGCCGCCGTGCTGGTCACGGCGATTTTCATCGGGGGCATGGTGGTCAGCGGGTCGGTGGCCGTGTTCACCACGGAAGAGCCCGTGGCCTACCAGGTGGCGGAGGACGTCCGGCAGCTGACCACGGAAACGGAATGGGTCATCTCCGGTGATCCCACCGTGCTGCTGTACGCCGACCGCCTGCAGGTACCCGAGATCACCAATCTGGCCATGGTAAAATACCCGCAGATAACCAGTGCCGTCCTTGTCACTCTGACCGAGAGGTACAACGTGAGCACGGTGGTGGTCACCTACAACCTCTCCACGCATTCCGGCTACCTGGACTACCTGGGCCAGCACTTCCAGTTCCACCGGGCCTACGACCAGGAGGGAAACGTGTCTACTGTCCCCGGGATTATCCCGGTGAGCACCGACACCTATGTCCTCTACCATCGCAACCAGTCACCGCCCGATATCTATTTATAAAAAAGTCAGGTTTAGCCACATGGAGAGAACGTCACGCATTCCAGGGTTTTACCAGCTGCCGGTGGAAGAGCGCATCGCCAAAGTAGCCGCCTTTGCCGGGCTGACCGAGGAGGAGGAGGCCCTGCTGCGCTCCCTGGACGGACTGGAGCGGGAAACCGCCGACCGGATGATAGAAAACGTCATCGGAGCCCTGCAGGTGCCCATGGGCGTCGCTACCAATTTTCTCATCAACGGCCGCGATTACCTGATTCCCATGGCCGTGGAGGAGACCTCGGTGGTGGCCGCCGCCTCCAACGGGGCCAAGCAGGCCCGGGTCAGCGGGGGCTTCACCGCCCGGGCCACCGACCCCCTCATGATAGGTCAGATACAGGTCATGCATCCGGCTCCCGATGCCCCGGACCGCATCGCGGCGGGCAAGCAGGACATCATTGACCTGGCCAACGCCCAGGACAGGGTGCTGGTCAAGCTGGGAGGGGGGGCCCGGGATGTTGAGACCCGCACTCTGGATAAAGACATGCTGGCCGTACACATCCTGGTGGACGTCCGGGACGCCATGGGGGCCAACGCCGTGAACACCATGGCCGAGGCATGCGCACCCCTGGTGGAGGAACTCACCGGTGGGGAGAGCCGCCTGCGTATTATCTCCAACCTGGCGGACCGGCGGCTGGCGGAGGCCACGGCGGTCTTCCACCGGGAGACGGTGGGCGGGGAGGAGGTGGTGGACCACATGCTGGACGCCTATCGTTTTGCCGCCCTGGATCCCTACCGGGCGGCCACCCACAACAAGGGCATCATGAACGGCATCGATGCAGTGGTTCTGGCCACCGGAAACGACTGGCGGGCCGTGGAGGCCGGTGCCCATGCCTACGCCGCCCGGGACGGCTACGCCCCGCTCACCCAGTGGGAGAAAACCCCGGAGAGGCACCTCAAGGGCACCATCCGGCTACCCCTGGCGGTGGGAATCGTGGGGGGGACCACCAAGGTGCACCCCGCGGCGCGGGTGGCATTGAAGATTTTGGGTGTGCAGTCGGCGGGGGAGCTGGCCGAGGTCATGGCCTCGGTGGGCCTGGCCCAGAACTTTGCCGCCATGCACGCCCTGGCCACCAAGGGCATCCAGAAGGGGCACATGCGCCTGCACGCCAAAAACATCGCCCTGACGGCTGGCGCCGTGGGCGAGGAGATAGACCGGGTGGCGGAGCAGATGGTGAAGGAAAACACCATCAGGGTGGACCGGGCGGAGGAGATACTGGCGAAGCTGCGGCGGACCTAGAAAAACAGCAGAGTCAGCGCATACGCCGGAACACCCGGGAGACCACCAGAACCACGCCCGCGGCCAGGGCATAGGAGGCCAGGGTTCCCCACACCAGCCCGTGGGAGGGATAGAGGTAGTGGATGGCGGTGGCGTAGCCCACCACGGTCAGGCTCCCCAGAATCATGGACTTGGCCATGGCTCCGGCAAACCGGGCTCCGTGCTCCAGCACGAAAATGGTCATGGTGGACAGGAAAATGGCCGGAAACACGGAAAAAATGCCGCTGATGGCCGCCCCCACGTTGGCCAGCACCACCGCCAGGGCGATAACCGACCCGGCAAACAGCCCGCGCAGCAGTATTTTCTGCGGTGTGTAGTGCACCCTCACCCGGGTCCCGGAGACCACCTTCTTTTTGACCTCCAGAAAAAGAAAGGCGGGCAGCATCATGCCCCCGTACAGGGCCAGGGAGGGCAGAACACTCTGCGGGTCCAGCCACACCAGCACCGCGGACATCCCCGCCCAGGAGGCCAGCGACACCACCAGGGCATAGGGCAGGGAGCGGAAAGCGGTCAGGGAAAAGATGAGCAGAAAGAGGATGTTGACCCCCATCTCCGCCGGCACCACGGCCACCGCCCGGGAGGCAAAATCCGTGCCGTTGTTGTAGGCTATGAAGAAAAAGGCCACCGCCATGTTGGTGGGCAGGGTGCCGATGATTCCCCCTATTTTGGTGCCGAAGCGCTCGGCGGCAATGGTGATAACGATGACCACCAGGGCGGACAGAAGAAAGGGGATAGCGAACTGGGTGAGCCAATTCATGCACCGGGAAAGACTACCTCTTTAAAACGGTTGCCTCCTCTCACCTATGACTGCCGCAGACATGAAGGGGGGCAGCGGGCACCAATAATCAACATTTTTATAGAATCTGTTCATACACTCTGGAGGGACATGGACAACGGCATCCTGGAGCGGCATTATTCCAACATATTTACCCTTCCCCGCAAACGCTTCACCCTCATCCTGGGCATGGTCACCATCGCCATCGCCTCCCTGCTCTACGGCACGGCCCGGGCGTTTTTTGCCCAGCGATATCTCCTGCTGGGGCTGTCCTTCATCATTCTCATCCTGGCGGTGGGGCGGCTCATCAGGATGGCCTTCAACGGGCAGCGCACCCTGTTCCTGGCCCTGATGATGCTCATCTTCGTAGAGATTTTTGACTTCATCGTCTACCACACGGGCTTTCCCTACCTGATTGCCCTCACCCCGGCCGTCATCTCCGCCTTCTTGGTCATCATTCTCTATTTCACCTCCGAGGCGTCGGAGGCCACGGTGGCCGCGGCCAGCATCAGCCTGATTTTGCTCATCTATCCCGTCAACTACTACTTCTCCTTCGAGTTTCCCAGCCGCTTTCACATCTTCGCCCTCACCGGCATCTATGCGGGCCTGGCCGTTCTGGGCACGGTCACCGGCTCCCTGTACATCCAGTTTCTGGACCAGGATATGGGGTTCAACGTCAAGCGGTTTCTGCGCGGCTTTCTGCTGTTCTGGCTGACCTCCGACCCGGAGCACCTGGAAGCCAGGCTGGCCGCCATCCGGGAAAGCTGCCGGGGATGGATACGCTGCCTGTCCATCGGCTCCGTCCACCTGCTCTCCACCTCCTTCCACCCCGGGCCCTTCCGCAACATCGGCAGTGCCACCCTGGTGGAGCAGATTCTGGCCCGGGGGGACTCCCTGTACCTGCACTCGGCCACCAACCACGACAAAAACCTGGTCAGCCACCACGAGGTCCAGTCCCTGCTCCAGAAAATAGACTGCGGCGGTACCACCCTGAACGCCCTCCGTCCCTACCGGGTGGCCAACCGCCGGTTCACCCTCACCGTGTTTCCCTTCGACCGCTTCTCGGTGATGGTGGTCAGCGGCAACCAGGTCATCGACGACCTCACCTCAGAGGTGCAGGAATACGCCGACCAATTCGGCGACATCCTGGTGGTGGACGCCCACAACGCCCACCAGAAGGGCTACGAGGTCACCCCGGATGACATCGCCGCCGTCAAGGACCTCATCGACCAGGCGGTGGGCACCCCCAGCCAGCCCCGCCCCCTGCGCTACGCCTTCTACAAACAGCGGGTGTCGGCGCCCAACATCTGCGACTACCTGGCCCTGCTGCTGCTGGACTACGGGGAGCAGCGCTATGGCCTGCTGATGATAGATTCCAACAACATCGACCGGGGATTCCGGGAGCACGTGGAGCGGTTCATGCGCCGCCGGGGAATCGAGCCCATCGTGATTTCCACCGACAACCACGTCAAGACCGGTCTGCCCCCCAAGCTGGAATACAAGCCGGCGGGCGCAGACAAGGGAGACGTCAAGACCGTCTTTTCCTTCCTGGAATCCATCGATTTCCACGCCCACACCGAGGAGGCCGTCATCTCCTACGCCAAGACCCCGGTGGAGGCCAGCGTCATCGGCAAGCGCTTTCTGGACGACCTGGAGGAGGCGGCGGCCCGGCTGGGCAAAAAGGCCGTGTACCTCTTCTTCGCCATCATTGGCCTCCAGCTCCTGGTGGCCATCCTCCTGGGAATGATATCTATATAAGGTGCCTCTTATCCACCTCTGAACATATTGCGAGGGATCATATTGGTTCGACAAACACTTTTTAAATGCTGTGTTGAATATTTGAGAGCGGCGTTCCTCTCTGGTGAGAGGAAGGGCGCCTCTCACCGTGTCATGAGCGTGTCATACAGGATGAATTTCGTCATGACTTCCTGGAACATCGCTTCCTGGGAGTGGGCTCTCACTGTCTCTCCGAACATGCGTTTCACTCCGGAGAAATAGGATTCTGCCATCCATCGTTGGCCATAGCGATATTTGTCTCGCCAGCCATTATATCCAAGCGTACGTC
>Ga0209164_1001496_pt1 | contig 29704 bp, 20 predicted proteins | sample MTBNYHSulfiMetaG_FD_187458 | JGI IMG/M metagenome (GOLD analysis project Ga0209164, IMG submission 187458) | Enrichment culture microbial communities from rom New York Harbor, USA that are MTBE-degrading - MTBE-NYH (New York Harbor Sulfidogenic)... | ecosystem: Environmental > Aquatic > Marine >... | reverse complement strand
AATCATTTTACGGCTATCTCAGTGAATGGTAGGAAATCGTGGGTGCTGGAAAGATCCGGGCGACACGAAGTTATCCTCTGGATATCTCACAAATTCAGCACCATTGATTTTGCCATATATCTGCCATTGTTGCGAGTGGGCCTAACCTACTGAAATAACAAGGCAACTAAGGATCCGCCATAGATTTGTAAGTGACTGGAATAGCAGCAGAATTAGATCGAAGAAAATTCAGGAGCTCTATAGCCACTTGTTTTTATGAAGTAAATACAACTGGCAACATGATTGCCATTCAGGTCAGGCTTTTTAAGTCAAAATACCATACAATATCAATTGGATAGTTTTTCGATACAGGTTTGCCAGAATGAAGACCTTCCCGGCCTCCACCCCGACTTGATTGGATTATGCATACAAGTTTTTGTCCATCTCATGTCTATTTCTTATCCAAAATGTCCCTCAATTTCTGTGATAATTCTTTCATTCTAAAAGGCTTCTGGATAAAACCATTGCACCCTCGATCCAATATCTCGGTCGCCTGGCCACTGATACTGTATCCGCTGGAAAGCAGGACCTTAACCTCGGGGTTCATCTCTTTCAACCTGTCATAAGTATCACCACCACTTATATCCGGCATAACCATATCGAGAATCACCATGTCAATTTGGTCCTTGCTTTTTTCATAGAGTTCTGTGGCTTCATATCCCCCTCTAGCTATCAGAACCTGGTAGCCAAGTGAATGCAAGATATCCTTCCCCACCTCAAGGATCATCTCTTCATCATCCACCAGGAGGATAGTTTCAGATCCTCTCTGAACATCTTCAACAAGTACCACGTGGCAAACGACTTCTGCTTCAGATGCAGGCAGGTAAATGGTGAACGTGGTCCCCTTCCCTTTTTCACTGAAGACGCTGATGAACCCGCTATGGTTTTTGATGATTCCATACGCGGAGGCCAGACCCAGACCCGTACCCCGCCCCATCTCCTTGGTCGTAAAAAACGGATCAAATATCCTTTGTCGGGTCGCTTCGTCCATGCCGATTCCGGTATCCGTCACAGATATCTTGACGTATCTACCCGGTTCCGCCTCAAATGTCTTTACGTCTTTCTCGTCAAAATTGACGTTTTCTGTTTGAATGTATAACTCTCCGCCGGACGGCATGGCCTGCCAGGCATTCACGTAGAGATTCATTAGAACCTGTTCAATCTGGCCTCGATCCGCTTCAACAGCCCAAACATCCTTCTGATATTTATGGTGAATCATAATCTCCTTCTTGGTTCGACCGAACATTTCAGAAGTTTCTTCCAGAAGATCATTGAGATTGATGGGTTTGACTTCGTACTTCCCACCACGGGCAAATCCCAATAGCTGACTTGTAAGGTTTGCGGCTCTTTCTACATAGTCCTCAATTCCTCGAAGATGTTCCCGGTGTCTATGCGAGATATCCGTATCCATAAGGATCAGGGAGGTTCTTCCCTGAATACCCATTAGCAGATTGTTGAAGTCGTGGGCAATGCCTCCAGCCAGGGTTCCAATTGATTCCAGCCGATGAGCTTGCTGCAATTGTTTTTCCAATTTCGTCCTTTCTTCTTCCGCTCTCTTGAGTTCTGTGATATCATAAACAACAGCTGTGGCCCTTTTCGGGATACCTTCTTCAAAGAAAAATCGTGAATTGACGAGAATCCAGAACTCACGGCCATTTTTCCCTTTGATTCTATACTCCACAGGATCTGGATTCTGATTTCCGGCGAAGACCTCATTCAGCAGAGCATTGAGGGTTGCCTTGCTTTCTTCTGTTAACAACAGAAAAGGATCCAATGCCAAAAACTCGTCTTCACTATATCCCGTATATTCACACATGACTTCGTTTACACTGACAAATCGAAGTGTTGTCATATCAAATTCATAAATGCCTGCCGGAGCATTCTGGAACAGAAGCCTGTATTTTGCTTCACTTTCTCTTAATTCTTCCTCCATGACTTTACGGTCAGTGATATCCCTGGTAATGGACTGCAATTCGTAATCATCATCTGACGCCTTCCTAACCAAACGACGGGCAGTTGTCTCAACAAATATGTGCTTCCCATCTTGTCGTTTTATGCGGAAGTCCATTCGAATCTGGCTCCGTTGTTCGTCAACAAGTTTCTTAAGGGAGTTGCGTACGGTTTCAATATCATCAGGATGAGTGATCAATTCAAACCCATTTCTCCCCAAAAGGAATTCAGGTTCGTACCCTAATAAGGTTTTAACGGCCGGTGAAACATATAGAATTTCCCCGTCAAGGGTGTGTCGTGCGATAATGTCAGTAGCATTTTCCGCCAGCAAGCGATATCTCTCTTCACTCTGCCTAAGATCCTCATCTGATCGTTTGCGATCTGAAAGGTCCATGATGACTCCTCTAAATCCAACTGGTCTGCCTTCATGGATTATGGGTGCTGAGAGCACCTCAATCGGAAACGTACTTCCATCTCGTCTCTGAGCAGTGTATTCTCTATTGCCAATCGGTTTTCCCGCCAAGACTTTCTGAATATTATCGACAGCCCTTTGTCTGTCTTCCGGAATCAGCATCTGAAGGGCATTCTGGTCTTTGCCAAGATCCTCCTTTTCGTATCCAAAAATCTCAAAAGCCATCCGGTTGGCAAAAGTAATATTCCCCTCAAGATTAGCTTCATAGACGATTTGCGGTAACGAATCAGCTAAATCCCTGTATTTCGCCTCACTCTCTTTCAATTCATTTTCAATTCGCTTTAACTCAGTTATCGGTGTAACGCTGGATCGAGCACCAACTATCTTTCCCTTTTTGAACATGGGGGAGGAGGCCGCTATGACTTCAATAATCGTATTGTCTTTGCATTTGATCCGGTATTGTGTGGGCGGTATGGTTTTTCCCACAAGCAACATGCCAAAACGGTCTTTGAATCTTGACAATTCCTCCCGCGAGAATACTTGAGAAGCGTGCAGACCCTCTTCCAATTCGGTTCGGGTATAGCCTAACGCTTCCAAACCATATGAGTTGACATAAGTGAACCTCCCGGTAATATCGTACTCGCAGACAATGTTGGGGAGGAGTTCCACCGTTTCCTTAAATCGTTCTTCGCTCTCCTGTAATGCCTCTTCTGCCTCCTTGCGTTCGGTGATATCCTCCACAAAGGATTGCATACCAACCAGCATTTTCTCGCCTGTTTCCTTTGTTTCATAAATCGATTCGGAAGTGATTTTGACCCACATGATTTTCCCTGAAGCATGGAAAACCCTGATTTCATATGGCTTTGTCGTCCCTTTACCAGTGATTCTTTTCTGTATTTTGTCTAGAACAATGGGTAAGTCGTCAGAATGTACGATTGGGTGAAAGGGTTTATTCAGCCAGTCCTCTGCCTTGTACCCGGTTATATCCAATAGCTTCCTGTTACCGTAGGTAAATTCACCATTGGGATTGGTTGTATACATGCCGATGGGAGCGTTCTCGATAAAGCTTTTGTACCTTTCCTCGCTCTCTCTCAGTGCATCTTCCGCTCTCTTGCGATCCGTGATGTCAACTCCGGACGAAATCATACCCAAATATTTGCCAGCCTCATCATATAGCAACCTATTTTGCCATATAATGATTCTCTCCTTTCCGTCGCTTGTTACGATGGGATTTTCGTATTTCACCTCTTCAACTTGAGCATTAACCAAACGCTGAAATTCATTTTTTATCTCATCTCGTATTCTTTGCGGGATATAATGTTCAACAAACTTTTGACCAATCAACTTCTCTACCTCGTATCCCAAGATGTTACATCCCATCTTATTCATGAGAGTGATCTTGCCCTTTGCATCCAGAACCATGATCAAAGCCCCAGCTGTATCAAGATATTTTTGAGCAATATCTCTCTCTTTCAGCAACTCCTCTTCAGCCCGCCTGCGCTCGGTGATGTCCGTGAAAACTGCCTGCACAGCAGGTCCCCCTTGATACTCAATACAGGTCGATGCTATTTCCAGCCAGAGGGTCCTATTATCCCTGGTGAGGGCGCGAAACGCATAGCGGTTGGGAAGGTTTTTTCCAGCAAGGCGCTTAGCAAATCGCCCGAAGAACATTTCTCGATCCTCCGGATGGACTAATTCAGCAAGATCCTGAGAAGACATGGCAAGCAGTTCGGAGATGGTGTAACCGGTCATCTTAGCGAAAGACGAATTCGTAAAAACCAATTTGGGGGGTGGGCCAACCACGATCACGATCCCTTGAAGCGGCTGCTCGACCAAGGTCCGGTATTTCTCTTCACTCTCTCGGACTGTATCCTCAGCTTTCTTGCGTATTTCTATTTCCTCGGTTAGCTTTTTGTTGGCACTCATTAACTCGACTGTCCGTTCTTCAACACGCCTTTCTAATTCGTCATAAGCTTTTTGAAGCGCTTTATCCGCCAACTTGCGCTCGGTTATGTCTGAAATCATACCTTGAAGAAAGAGCGGTCTGCCTGCATTATCTTTTACTATCTTGGCCTGGTCTCTTACCCAGATTGTCCGGCCATCACGTCTGATCATTCGGTATTCAGACAGAAAAGGTCCCCCGCTTTTGTGGCTTGCTTCCACTTCAGCCAAAATGCGTTCGCAGTCATCTGAATGAATTTGTATGAGCCAAATATCATGCTCATTCTTCCATTCATCGGGTTTGAACCCCAATATCTCCTCAATTTGATGGCTAACAAAGAGCGTGGTACTTGACTCGTCAACAGCCGCTAAATAGACAGCCGACGGAAGCTGTTCAACCAAGTTTCGATATTTGGCCTCGCTTTCCAGAAGGGATGCCTGCGCCTTTGATTGCGCAAGAATTTCATCTTCTAATTCACGAACCTTTTTCTCCAATTCTTCATAGGTAGGCTTTTTGGTCATCAGGAAATCCTCCAGCTACTTTTGGGACGAAGGGCTCATGGTTTTTTGTTTAACGAGCAGGCCGTATGTGCGTTTGGAAGCCGGATTGTTACGCGCTACACGGGCTTAGATAGGTCACGCCACGAAACCTACGTCCTCATTTCTTGGGAATATAGACAACTTTATGAAAACTTAGCACAATTTGCAGGTTGAGGCAATTGGAACTCATTTTGAAAAGGAATGTCCAGACAACCTTTGTCGGTTGGGAGCACGTCCGAGGGTATTATCTGATCAATATGAACGATAGGCAAGGTGTCCTCATAAGGTCATACAGTCTTTGTGCAACCGGAGCTACCAACTGCATATGTCAAAAATTCAGCACGACCAAGTTTGCCAGATATCTGCCATTTAGTTGTTATATCAACAAGATAGTGCGTCGAATTATGGCACCAGTTTTAGCAGGAAACACCCGGCGGAGCTAATTCATGAGCGGCCCATATTAGCGTCTTTTTGTTTTGCTGAATGCTTAAAGCGGTGTATTTTTCAAAATTGGATCGGAGTTTCCCCGACGATACACGGGTCGGGCGGGTCCTATCAGTGGACCCATCAGATTTGTGTAAAACACAAATCGGTGCCAGGAGTCCAGAAATTTCTCCAGGATGCGTTTGTTTCCTTGACAATACGGGTAATATTTGTGCCCAACGCATGTATGTGGTAAATTAAAATCCAGATCGGCTAGGTGCACACAGAAAGGTTCCCCTTAATACAGGAGGCCCATATAATGAGAAAGATGTATCGTCAGAGGCTTGGTGCAGTTCTCGGGATTTTCATTTTCTCATCTTTTTTGGGGTGCAGTGATGACAGTATCCCCGTTTCCCTTCGCGTGAGGGTAGTCAACGCGGATGGCAAAGAGATCCCTGGTGCAACGGTCGTTCTTGGCAATCCTGATGGGGGCATGGTCACCTACGGTACGACGGACACCACTGGAGTGACACGGTTCCAAAACCCTCCCCCTCGTGCAACGGTTACGGCCGCCATGGACTGCCAGACAACATCATATCACTATTATTCTCTTGCAGCAGTGTACGATGTCAATATTTCGGAGGTGACACTCATATTATATGACTGTGCTGAGAGCTCTAATTATGGGACAATTAATGTGGATGTAACAGACGGCGTCAGCGGTATAGAATTCAGGGAGGTTACAGCAGGGGGGATTACCTATGGGGGGACTGCTTACTCCTTTTCCCTTCCAGTCTATCCTTTCTTTTTCCAGAATGACGGCAAGATTTCAGTGATAGCGGTCGGGTACGACGCGAATGATACCCCGGTGGGGTACGGCCTGCTGCTTGATCAGACCTTTTATGACGGGATCACCGTCGATGTAACCATTGATCAAACAGATCTTGGAGAGATAACCTACACGATGGAAAACGCCCCAACATCCGCAACCGGATATCTCCTGATGAATCCGGTCACGAGAAAAAATTCTAACATATACATATTTAATATATGGGGTGAAGCACCGGTGCCGCCATCGGCAATCATCCCCTATATCGAAGGTGTTGGAGAAAGTTGCAGTTTCATTGCGAACGTTTTTATCGACAGGGATGAGGATGGTACCGATGATTCGGAAATAGGGATCCAAAAAAAATCACCGGCTCACTCAAACCAGGTGTTCGATTTCAACGAGACACCTTTGATACCATTTAATCTTTCCTTTTCTACAACAAAGCCGGATTGTCCGACCATTTCATGGAGCGGAAGCGATGTTTCTTCACAGTTCATTGAAATCTCCTTTTCCACTCGCATAACGTCCCCCTCTAAAGAATATTTTAGCTATTCATTTACCCTTTCGCCGTCTCGGACTAAAATCATATTTCCGGAACTTCCTGAAAACCTCGCACCGTTCAGGCCCAGCGGATATCAATATCTTGATCTATCAGTCAATAAATATGATTTTTATTTGGGGTATGACGACTATTTGAGAAAAACCGACATGCATTACAGGGGGCTATTTGAAGAGCCTGCTGAGTTTATCTACGCATACAGTCAAACGGGCCTGTGATTAAGCCGAGGGGTCGTTTTATCCAGAACAATCCAGATGTTGTAATCAGTTATGACATTTCGAGGGTGACGGTAAGTGGGGTTGGCGACGTCTTCAAGAGAATCATATTGTCAAGATCAAAACGTTTATCCGTACCATGACGATGGTTTTTCCAGATCGATACGAACGATTTGGAGGGCTCTGACAAGGCCGATCAGACTTCATGTACCACACGCACTACCATCTGGATATCTTCGGTTTTCAGGGATACCAAAAACGTGACATCTGCCATAACGTGCCAATTGCACAAGTGGGAAGGGTTAATGAATGCGGGTCCGGATACATGGTGAGTGAGAGCCCCTCTTCTGCTTAAGCTCAGGATTCGTCTGGCGTCCAGTAATGGTAGAGATCCAGACGAAGGTTCGGGTTAGAGAGATCATAACCGGAGGAGTCAGGGTCTGCGTACGCCTCGACATACAAATCCACCCCCCCGTTTAGTGCATCCCTAAGCGCAATCCCTTCTATTTCAACGTCGCCCTTATCTGGCGCAGGAATCTGGAAGAGCTCCTCTACGGCGCCGTCAATCAGGTTCAAACGGTAAATAGACCGGGTTTCATTGTCCGAACTCATATAGAGCCAGTTTCCGCGAACCTTCCCCCCCTGGATACGGCCCAGGGGCCGGGTCATGGCAATGGTATGGCTGAAGCTCCAGTTTTTGAGATTATAGCCATTGATCGTGTTCCCACTTTTCCATTCCTTCCCGTATCCGTATCCCCGGGCCGGATCCACAGCAACCCAGCTTGCCACATCATCACGAGGGTTGCTGGGCGCGCCGATCAACGGATGAGCCGTGCCTATATAGGTCAGGTCGGTGGATCTGTACAGCGCCACATGGCCATTCTGGTAGTTGTCGGCCTTTGAATCCAGGGAGGCGTAGATGATCCCGTCGTGATAATCAATATCTCCGATATGGTCCAATCTCTGATCCCATAGCTCAGGGGGTATCCCGGGGCAGATCCTGTCCGGCAAAGAAAAAGAGGAGTTGCGCTGAAGGGAATAAAAGTCGTTGTCTGCCCGTTCGAGGCCATAGCTCCAGGAAAAGAACCACTGGACCCCATCAGTGGCAATTCCCTGGGTACGATACAAGCCGGTGAAGGAATTGGGCGGCTGGTGAAAATAGAATCGGTGTACCTCTTTGAGCTTCCAGGTAGAGGAAGAACCACCATGGTCTTCCCCGCACGAAATCAGGCAAAGAAGGCATAAAACGACAGTCGCCGCAATGTGCCCAAGGCCCGTCTTACGGTTCCTAAGTAACACCTGAATGGCCTCCTACTCAGGATGAAGGGAATCGAGGCCGATATGGGTTTCGATGGGTGCCATCATTCCCTCGCATCTCATGCACCATTTAGCGGGATTCTCTTCCCTGAAAAAAGGTTCGGCTTGCCCTCAAAGACAGTGCCATCTGGAATTCTCGCAAGGCGGGTTTGAGTGGTTTACAGGTAAGCTTGCCGTCTGACATCGTGTTCAGGGACAAGTTCCGGCATTCGCCACCCGTTAACGCCTGACAATGAGATGCTTATTCGTGGTCTTGATCACTATATTTCCGTCGTGTCGGTGGTTGTCGAATCCTTCCAGCAATGCCTTGCGGGGTATGTTGGGATATTCGCTCCCCATCAGGAAACGGGCCATACTCAGACGGCTCTCTTCGGAATCGCGAAATATCAGCTCGAAATTGACTCCCTCGATCTCAAATTCTTCTCCGAGCTCGCAGAGCGCCTGCTCACAGTCATCGGCCAGCCAGAACGGATAGGGTTTACGGATTAAGTCAAACAAGGGAAAGGTATACTGGACAAGGGTATTGTCCCGCCCGGCTACAGAAGAGATAAAAAAACCGGGAGATGACAGGCCGCCAATAAGCGCAGACAGCGTTACCTTGAGGTCCGACACATAATACAACACATTATTTGAGATGATAACGTCAAAGCAGGCATTCAGATCTGGCGGAAGCTCCGGCCAGGCAAAAATGGGGTGTGCTGTAAACCGTCGAAGCCTCTTGACGGCATTTTTGAGGTACTGTGCGTCCGGCTCTACAAGTGACAGGTGAAGCTGCTCCGGCGATACGGAAGTCCTCGATAGAAGATCCCCGGTGACCACCCCGTCACCCGAGCCAAAATCAAGCATCCTGACAGGACGGTCCTCACCAGACAGAGCCCGTATATACGGCAAATAGGCCTTAATGTCAGATTCCGCTTCTGTCGAGTGCTTTTGGAAAAACGAATAGTCGTCATGGATCGAATCAAACCTCTTCCGACTTTCTTCACGCATCGTCGGGGGTTCCTTTATGTGGTTTTCTACACGTGCGCCTTGAATTCGCTGGGATGGCATCTCCATCTGGCTGGCAATAGGGTTGAAATCCTGTGCCAATCAAGTATCCAGGGTTAAAGAACTGGCCTTCAGAGACGCATCAGCTTCGGAGACGCCCCTCTTAAGCTTCATGCCAATTCTCTCGGTGTCGGATCTTCTGCCTTCAACAAATAGTCGAGGCAGTTTACCACATGGGTGCGACGGGTTCAAATGGATTGGGCGTTATTCATGGAGGAGCCGCTGTGTATGGGCGAACCGCCAGATTGGAGGCACATTGGCAATCCTCATTTCTGTTCAAAATATGCTATCGCTGGGAGCCGGAACATGGTGAGATAAATCTCATTTCGCGTGGAAGTTACCATGTGGATATCTCACAGATTCGGCACCACCCGGAAGTTGTGTTATCTGCCATCTCTGGCAGGCCTTTATAGACCATTAATGCAAGCTATAGCAGGCAGTTACATCACCATATGGAAATGGACGATGACTGTTGAGCAGGCAGAAATCGCAGATCTGTATTCAGACATTGACGAAACGTATGATCTCAATATTTAGGGGATAAATCCCCGACGGGTAGACTCCTCATTCGGAGTTCAGGCCTAAGGCTTTTATCCTGCGACATGGTGAATTCATTCCATTGCCCCTTTTTATTGAAAAGATAAAGGATTTCTTTATTGAACCATATTAAATGAGATCAGCTTAATCTTCTCTTTCTGCTCGATTTGAACGATTAAAGAGGGCGCTGCAAGGATTATTCGACCTTCGTGTGCCACGGATTCAATCAAAGCGGTATAAACCTTTCATTTCAAGCCATGCGGAACACAAACTGCTCTTGTATTCGCTCCCGGACCAACTTCTGGTCTTCTACCAAGTACTTCAGATGGGCCAAGGCCTCCCCCGTGGCGAACCACTTCTGGGCCACTGGGAAGTCTTGCCAGGATCTGCAGTTGATATCCCAGGTCATTTCTGATGCAGTGTCGTAGGCGTTTCGGGGACCTTTTCCCAGAATTGCCAAAACCTCTTCCAGCCTCATTCGGTGGTGATGTTTGAGCTCCCCGATCCGCATTCGGCAGTGTGTAAAAACTCTGCGATGACCGGGGAGGACAATGTCAACATCCAGTTTGTAGATCTCATCCAGGTTGGCCAGGTAGCTTCGAAGGGGCTGTGTCTCATCCGACCAGGACTGGATATTAGGGGTGATGTCCTCTAAAATGTGATCGCCCGATATCAAGATTTTCCGGTCCGGCTCATAGAGGCACATGTGCCCCCTGGTATGACCGGGCGTTGATATGCAGGTAAACGCGTAGTCGCCGATCGAGAGAATCTCCCGGCCATCCAGGAGCGTAAGGGCATGGTTCAGCTTGGAACCATGGCGATACCCTGGATGCCGTTCCAAGGCCCTCTGGGATTCCTCAATGCCAAACCCGTTTTCACATGCGTACTCCGCCATCCGCTCCCACACGCCACCCCTGGCCGCGCTTTCCGCGTCCAGCCGATTGAAATAGATCGTTCGAGAGTCGGCGACCAGTCTTGGGACCAGGGCAAAGTGATCCGCGTGAAGATGGGTGACGAAAAAATCTGTCTCCTCCATCTGCACATTCAACGCCTTGAGGCCCGACTGCATGGCCTCCGTGCACTCGTCCCGGTTGAGGCCCGTATCCACGATCAAATTTCGCCCTGAGTCTTTAATCACGTAAGAATTCACCGCTTTCAGGGGGTTCCCAGGAAGGGGGATCTCCATTCGGTAAATATTATCTGCGACTTCTTGAATGTGCGTCATATCACATTATCCTCATCAACAGTGCGATTGCATTCTTCTTATATCCCTGATTATGGCTTCCCTTCCCTCAGGGGGATGAAACCCATGCTGACTCGGTACAGATCCATGATGAATCTATTTGAAATATATGCCGGTTTTGCATCGGAACTTTACAAAGATTGCGTCTGATTGCAAATGTTGTGGGCTGCGTTCTTAAAAGGACTTTCAAATCACGGCGGATCGTGTTTTCCAGCCAATTTCAGAAATTGGGGGAGCTTTGGCAAGATTGGTCAACCTTCGTTTGTCCGAAGGGTTTAAGGCGTTGTCAAAAGAATTTATCCTTGCCGACCATTATCCGCGGACCATTGAGATGATACACTGAGGTGAATATTCTCCTTGGAAAGAATCCGCGCTATGCCATCCAAGACGCCAGACCCGCTAAAAGGCCCTTAACGCGATTTTCGACGTCCATCAGGTCATTTTCGTTGGGGCGACCGCGAATATCACCCAACCTGCCATGGATATTGGCCTCCTCCTTGTTGTGGAATTGGCCCACGATGTGCCACTCAGCCATTACCTGGCAACCTAAATGCCCCAGGAAGGAGCTGAACCATTTTGTGAGGGGCACTGCCTCATTCTCTCCGATGTGAGTGCCTGAAAACGTGCAGAAGCTGACGGCGAACTTACCGGGTCTGAGCTGGGCCGAGGGTTTTATCCTTGATTTATGATATTCCCGGAGCTTTCTTATGACAAAATCTTTCATCGTATCAGTCGGACCCCAGGCTATGACCGGAGAACCCAGAAACAATAGGTCATACTCATAAAGATCCATACCTGTATCTGTTGAAACTTTGATGAGTTCGCTCTCCACTCCTCCCTGGAGTAAAGTGTTGTAAATCATATCCGCTACCTTCTCCGTGTTGCCACCCAATGAATCGTACAGAACAAGTGCCTTCATCGTTTTCCTCGTGCCTCTTCCTGATAACAGGATTGATTTGATCCTTCTAAGTTGGATATGGACCGTAGGTTTTTGTCTATTATCTATTCCTTGGTTTTCGGGAGCGGATTTTTGTCTTTTTGGTTTCTTTTGTCTTTAGTGGGGGTCCTTCCGCGATCCATCTGTCGATCTCATCTTTATCAAACCGCCAGACTCGCCCGATGCGGACCGCCGGGATTACACCCTCAGCGGCATACTTACAGATGGTGATTTCATGGAGTTTTAAGTAAGCCGCCATTTCCTTTGTGGTCATGATTTGGGCCATGAGACCTCCTCTATCTATGGGGTTAGAAGAAAGGGCAAAATGGCATTAACCTGAGAAAAGACTCCATCTAAGTGGTCGCGACGTCAAGCATTATACAGATGAATTCATTCCTCAAGCCAGGTTACCACCTGCGCTTTTATGCCTTTCTGCGCCTGAACCACTTCATTGGACAGAGGGGGTGCATAATATCCAGGAGCATGGGTCCAGAAGTGATGGGAGGCGCCTTCCACCCACAGGACCGGCTGCCCGGGCAATGGTTGACAGTCCGGAGTTCTGCACACCCCCAAAGAATGCCATGGATCGATGCTTGCGCTGACATACATGATTCTCGTCCCCACCGGATCCCATCCACCATAGTATTCGTTCGTTTCGGCAATTCTTTCCTGGATTTCGTTGGCATCGAGACCAAAAGCGCGTTGGCAATAATACGACTGGGCCTCTGTCGTGTTCATGTGGGGTTCCTGTGTAAAGGGACACTCGGTGCCGGGATCACAGGTCTGGAAAAATCCAAATTCGTTACATGCCTGATATTGCCAAGAGCGCTCCGGCCAGGATGAAAGAGACGTATCAAGCAAGGGGGCTATCGTTGCCTTCTGATAATCGACCGAAGTACATTTTTCGCCAGCATAAAGGTGCCACAAAATGGCTAACCTGTCTATGGGCTCCCCTAAGTCGCTATTTAGCATGTAGTCCGAACAGACTTTTGCAATACTGCAGGCATCTTCCTCACAGTTCGGATCATTCGATTGCACCGGAAATAGCGATCCCGTGAGCGGACCCGAAAGGTCAATCCCATCTTGTGTGGTAAGATAGTAGAGGAATTGGAACTGATTATACGCGTCTTCCAACGGATCGCTTTCCGCTTCGTCGGTACAGAGGTTAAAACGATCATAGAGGAACTGTCGACCTTCTACACTGCCTAAAAGCGAGCCGACATCACTGAACGCTCTCCGAATCTGTTCAACACATTCCTCAGAACCCCCTACTATTGGTGCTCCCATGCTTTGGGCCATGACATCATTGAATCCCTGCATGTTGTACCACGCTTCAACAGGTCCGGAGGAAGACACGGCCGCAAAAATGAGGTCAGGATATTTTATTCTGGCCCACGCCGCAAGCATTCCCGGATAACTGCCGCCAAAGGTGACCCACCTGTTGTTGTCCGTCAGATGGTAGATCTTGCCGATGTAGTCATGGAACTGTGCGATATCGCCGAGGGCCTGCCTGCTGGTCAGCCATTTCAAATTGGCCGTGGAAAGATCCGAGACAGGCTGGCTTTCGCCATAGTAGCGGTGCTCAAGTGCCAGAATCAGAGCACCTATCTGTTTGGCCAGATCAACCATAACCGCACAATGCACGGTTCCTGTCTTGACAACGTCAGGCGTAAGCTCATCTCCTTCGCCACCCACACATAAAAATACCGGGCCACTGCCATCGAAGTATGCGTCATTGACAAAATAGCGCTGCTTCCATGTTCTGGTTTCTTCCTGTGAAAAATGATCCAACCGCTGCTCGGTGTACCAGCGGATAACATCAACTGCGGAGGAACTGGTCCCTTTATCATCACTACAGGAGGCAAAAAGGGCGTAGGTGCAACAGCAAGTACAGGCCCATCGGATCAACGTAAGTGCTTTATGATGCTTCCTGAACATCGTTCCAGTTCCTGTCTCTGTGCAATTTCATGCATTGAATCTTATTTTCTAATAACTGGTGCTTAACAGGTCATCCGGCCCGCATTATCATATCGACACTACCGATTCTCAAATTCGGGTGCGTCGGCCATTTTGACTAACCTACCATATGCTCTAGCCTAATTCAACCAAAATATAATGCATTTTGAACAGGCTTTTCTTACTATGGAGTAACTCCGTTCATAGAGGATAGGATGGCCTCTTTTTCTTGATCTTTACTGCCAAAAGGTGAGAGTCACGATAGAGGGAGTCGCCCGTTCTGTGCCAGAAAAGCTACCTGAACAACGGCTCACCTTTCAAGGCGCCAATACAAATTGCAATCATTGATATCATATTCAAAAAATGAGATACTGATTATCAGCTCTATGAGGGCCAACAACAGATTTATAGTAATCAATTAATTCAACTAGTTCCTGACTTTTGGAGGTTCTCCCCAATGAAAACCCGATTCCTATATTCGCTGTTTGTCCTATTCTACCTCATCCTGCGAATCCTTTTCGGTTGCTCAGGAGGAAGTGATACTCACACCGAAACAGATCCCAGGAACGGTTTCACTTACCCCGATCCGGCTGACTACAGCACACTCACCTGGGTCGAAGCCTTCCCATTCGCCCACCACAAGTTCTCACTTGAGTATGCCTTCAGTGAGTGGAAGGGTGTGGACTGGCCTGGTCTCTACAGCCGATTTATGCCGCGCATCATACAAGCCCAGACTGACGGAGACGAAAAAGCCTATTACCTTGCCCTTCACGAATATGTCTGCTCGATCCCCGACGGACATCTCAGTCTGGGCCCACAGAACGGCACACTGCCCACGGCCCTCGAAAAGGAACTGGCGGGTGGAGGGTTCGGGATGGCCGTGGCCGAACTGGATGACTCGCGGGTGATTGTGGCCGCAATCGTCCCGGGCGGGCCGGCCGATCTGGCAGGGATTGCTACAGGTGCCCATATTATCTCCTGGGGAGGAGAGCCGGTCAAAACAGCCATCAGACAGATCGATGTCGGCGCCGTTCCTTTCAAGGTATTGACAGGCGCCCTCGGTGGCGAAAATCCCCAAGCCACACTTGAACATTACCGGCTGGAGCAGGCCAGGCTCCTGACCCGGGGCCCGGTCGGCGTGGGTGTCCAGGTCGAGTTCAAAAACTCCGGTTCGGCAGCCTCCCAAACGGCCACCATCACGGCCGTAGACGACGCGGGACAGACTTTTTCCCTGTTGAACTTTGCAAAGAAGGCAGACTTTTCGGACCAAGTGGAATACCGGATACTGCCGCAAGGTTACGGTTATGTCCTTGTTCGGATGGAGCATGATCTGTCGAACCCCGGTTACCCCACCCGGATCTTCCAAGAATTCCAAGAGGCGATCACCTCGTTTGTCGAGGCCAGTGTGCCCGGAGTCATCGTCGATTTGCGCGGCAATTATGGCGGATCGGACCAGCTTGCCGCTGACCTGTGCGGCTTCTTTTACTCTTCTCCTTCCTTCTACGAATATCAGGAATATTACGACAAAAGGGACGGCCAGTTTTTGCGGATCACGATTAACGAACATGACGAACACGGCCTCAATCCGTTCGTCGACAACATCTCAATTAACCCGCAGACGCCCTATTTTGACGGGCCTGTGGTAGCCCTGGTTAATCCCGGAACGATAAGCTCCGGAGAAGGCCCGACAATGTGCATATCGCAGCTTCCGAAGGGGATGGTGATCGGGTTTCACGGCACGAACGGCTCTTTCGGAATGGTGGGGGGGAACATCAAGATGCCAGGAGGGTACACCATAGAATATCCTTTCGGCCGTTCCGTCGACGAAAATGGGGTGATTCAGCTCGACAGCAGGAAGGGGACCGGCGGTGTGGCCCCCAATCCTCGGGTTCCTAAAACCCTCGAAAATGTACTTGCCTTTGCGGCAGGGACCGATGTCGAGCTCCAATACGCCATCGAGCATCTGAGGGGGTGTACTGAGTATAGGTTTCAATAGCAGCTTTGTAATGAAAAATCTTGCCAATGATCCCTTCTGCTTTCTCAGTGTGTCCAAAAGCGTTTAGAATCTTCGGCCGATCGGTGGCGATTTCTTTTATGAAGAGTAGTCTTGTATCAGGATTTTTCCAGGATTGAAATCGATACATCACTATTTGGATAGCCATTCGAGTTAGGGCTGGCGACAGCATCCTACAAAGTGTGAGGACCTGCATTTCGGTTTCTCATAACGGCGATATCCTTTCGGGCAAAATCAAGAAACACAATTTTTGACAAATATGACCGATGGGGCGACTCACGGCAAGGCTGCTCAAGCTTCTCTCGCGACAGGATCTACCTGATTAGAGTTTTATCCATAGTCCAACACCTGGATATCTCACAAATTGAGTGGCTTCCGAAGTGTGAGATATCTGCCATAATCAGGCGGTTAAGCCAACAATATCAAATAGCTGGACATCAGTTAGAGTTGCCCACCATAATTGGTTTCATTAACATCACCATGAATTCCATTCCCGCTTTTGCAGCCAGGAAATGGAAGATACAATATTCTCGCTCTGATTAGGCTTTATCGGGTATGCGCCCCATTTGTTATCATTCATATTTGTGTAAGGGCAAGTCCCCCCAAAAGTCGAGCCGTATAAACTACTGGAGGTAAATCGGTCAAGGACGCTTCGCAAGTCATCGCTAACCTCCGTAATCCATGGTTTCGGTGATACATATACCAACCTGATGGTTCCACAATCACAGGTATTGGGACTCCAAAAAAATGATAGAGTGCCTCTTGGGCTGAGCAGGTTTCGCAGGTAGACTCATAAATCAAGTTAAATTCCTTATCCATTTTGACAGGCAGGCCTTGATTGCCCCCTAATACAAGGTTTCTGTTTAAGGTTCCGAGTCCATGAAAAGTCCCCTTTGCGTCATTTGCGATGTGGTCAATAAGTGATTTGGCAAACCCCGTTTTGACCTCGTACCAATTTCCGCTGCTCTTTTCAACCTCCAGCAGGAGTCTCTCTCTCGTGGCAACCAAAGGCGTTAGTCGGCCAATGACGACCACTTCCAATTCGTCTATGGAACTATCCTGCCAAAGTTGTTCAATATAAAAACGTCCGCGAAGTGCTCTCGCCCGAATATTCAGGGCCGTGAGCACGGGAGATGATTCAATGCCGTTAAGCAGTTTCTATAGAATGACATCACTTTGTACTTTTGATAGAGGCCTGGCTTTAGGTCTTGGCTTTCTATCTGGCCAACGTCGATTCCATCTCATTATTCAAACCTTGCTCCTTTGCATTGATTGGTTCACCAAAGGTATGTTCCACACAGGGTTGTCAAAAGGAGATTTCTAAAGCATCCAGCTTTTGCCGCTAAACAATTGGATAAGTCGCTTCTTTGCGTCTGATTGTCACCTCTTCGGAAATGTCAATTTATATGCGGTCTCACCGTAACTGTCGTACTCCTCGACTCGGATCTCCAGATTCTGTCCATGGGATTCCCAGTGCATTACCCCGCGTGGTTTTTTTTCAGCCCCGCTCGCTCATGGATCAGTGTCATAACCGCTGCCTCAAGTGTCCGGCCAACGAGGATTCCCCCGAAACCCGTGTTCCCAACCACAAAGAGAACTTCCAGACCGCCTTCCTTGGCGAACTCGATGGTAACCTCATCGGCTATGTGGTATCAACGGCTTGGGCAACTATCTCCTGCATCTTCGCCATGGCAAGTGTTTGAGAATCCCTCGATACGTCAATCATATCTTCACATCCTTTGTACAGAACGGTTACAATAAGAGAAATCTTTCCACCTAATGCTTTTTCGGCATCCCTGCCTGTGTGACGAGCTTTCTATGAATTCTGAGAGCACTTCCATCAGTTCTGCCGCCAATTTGGGATCAACAAAGTCGGGACTCGTGCAAACGGATACAACGTCTGGTTTGGGCCACCGGGCAGGGCGGGCAGGCCCGTAGCTGAACCTGCCCCGAAATGAGTTCCACGTTTCATTTTCCAGCCACATGGCGGAGGAATCGATGGGATGGTCCACTAACCAGTGGACTCGGCACTGGGGCCAGATACGCATGGCATGAAACATAAAGCTGGCAATGTTGGCTCGCTGCAGCTGGTCCATCATGTCGTGATGCTCGTCAACATGGAGGATGTGCGAGGGTGCGCTCCCTTTTGTCTGCCATCGTTTCCTCCATCTCGCAAATGCATGATTGTGACGCTCCACAACCATTGAAACTGGACAGTCTGCCCAGGTGAGTAACTGCTCGAGGTGGCGAGCGGCGTCTGGTAGAAGGTTAAAATAGTCGAGGTCTATATCAAGGATGGAATACATCGGGTTCCTATCCATGCCTAATAATGCAGGACAGGCTTAAAGCCATTTTCTTGCAGTTCTAAAATGGCCACCGGTGCCTCCTCTTTTGCCGAAAACGAATTCAGCTATTTGGTGGTCCGTGCATCCCCGAGAAAGATGCTATGAACGATCAACCAAACCATCAACGAGCAGAAGGCCAGCCACTCCCAAATCACAGGCGTATTCCTGGTGATGCCTTCGATTTTTCCTATCAAGGACAGTAGAACGGCAAATATCAGATAGACAGCGACGACGGCTAAGCTTGAGAGCGGCAGTACCAAAGCCAATCTACGGCGAAACTCCTGCCCCGCTATGAGTGTCTGAAGGATGACCACTCCAAAGAAATACAGAAATGCCGACATCTTGTGAACTGTTAGGCTGAGCGAATGAGGAACCGCGGACAGGCCGATATTCCCAATTACCACCAGAAGACCGACGGTTAGCGCTGAAACGCTGAATGCTCGACCTGCACCCAAATGGGCCAACCGAACAACCAATAGTACCAGAAAGAGGTATCGCACAGGGGAAATGACGAGCATCCCGGAATTGAAAATTACCTGTGGCCAGCCGGGCGTAGCCCCGACATCGCTCAGATAGGTTGTATACACTGAGAACTCATGTTCTTGAATATACAGAAGGGTCGACCAGAGGACCGTCCCGACGCCCAAGAGGACACCAATGATTCCTACAATTCGTAGCGATTTTGCCAAGAAGATAGATGGTTCATCGGTATGCATAAAAAGGCTCTCGACTCGAAGTTTGCGATGCCAGATCGGTCCCTGTAGCCCAATACTGCAAACAGGCTATGTTTCCTTTTTTTTGGAGAACAACTTATCACAAGGTCCTTGCAGCCGCAAATTTTTTGATTACGAATATCTCGACAATTTTCACTCGCTGGTATCTGCGAATGGCGGAAATTGCAGGAGTTGGCAAGCTTCGGGTGTCACAAAAAATACCATCTGGATATCTCAAGAAATCAGTGGTCTCGAAACCGTGAGATAACTGCCATTCTGATTTACTTGGCTTTTGATCAATCTTAGCCAGTTGAAGACCTTATTTTTGATCCAATATCTCTCGGATCGTATTGGCGATCTGACTCATCACGATCGGCTTCATCACAAATGCCCGGATGCCTATCTCCCTTGCCCTCTTCTCACCAATTTGTTCGCTGAAGCCTGTGAACAAGATGACCGGTATATCCGGCCTGATGGCCATTAATTCCATGGCCAAGTCCTTCCCGGTCATATTGGGCATGGTCATATCGGTGATGACCAGATCAAATCCCAAGGGATTGTTCCGAAACGCCTCAAGGGCCTCTATGCTGCTGGTCCGGGTTGTGACCCCGTAACCAAGTCTTTCCAGAATAATGTGAACAGCGTTGACGGTGGCCTCCTCGTCGTCCACAAACAGGATCCGCTCATTTCCTCTCGGAAGTTGCCATGGATGTCCAGATGTTTCAACGACGTCCGTGCTTTCTTCGACCAGAGGTAGATAAACATAAAAGGCTGTCCCCTTGCCCACTTCACTCTGAACAGCTATTGTGCCGCCATAGCTTCTCACAATGCCGTGAACAATGGCTAGTCCCATGCCGGTGCCTTTGCCTATCTCCTTGGTCGTAAAGTAAGGTTCAAAAATTTTGTCCAATATTCGAGGTTCTATCCCGTGACCAGTGTCCTTCAGGTTAAGTTTGAGGTAGGGTCCGGGCTCCAGATCGTGAGTCCGGACGCCTGAATCAGGGTAGACGTTTTCATTCTCCAAAATCACTTCGATAACGCCGCCTCTCTCCTCCATGGCATGGGCCGCGTTGGTGCACAAATTCATTATAATCTGATTTAATTCCGTTGGGTCGCCCAGTACAATGTCCTGGGAACAGTCCATATGATATTGAATGTCAATGGTCGTGGGAATCGTTGATCTCAGGAACTTAATGGCTTCTTTCACAATCAAAGAGACCTTTATTTGTGCCCGAGTCCCTTCCCGCTTTCGAGCAAAGGCTAAAATCTGTTTCACCAGGTCCCTGGCGCGTTCTCCGGATTTGTAAATCTGTTTCAGGCTGTTTTGGATGGGGCTGTCATCCGGCAAGTCCATCATGGCCATCTCTGCGTGGACCATGATCGGTGAGAGAATGTTGTTAAAATCATGGGCAATCCCGCCTGCAAGGTTGCCGATCGATTCCATTTTCTGAGCTTGTTGGAGTTGCGATATTACTCGCTTCTGCTCAGATATATCTCTGAGAAAAGCGAAAAAACGATCTCCAACGCTTAAGTTGTATTGAACGCTGATTTCAACCTCAAATAAAGAACCGTCTTTACGACGATGCTCTGTTTCAAATCGGTCTTGCCCCAATTCAATGGTTTTTTTCAAATGTGTGGCGATTTCATCTGAATTTATAATCGCTTCCAAATCGGATATCCGCATGTTTAGCAATTCCTTCTCGCTGTATTGACTCATCTGACAATAGGTTTCATTAACTTCAATCAATCTTCCATTGCTATCGACCAGCCAGAACCCATCCATAGCCGTTTTGAGAATGGCCCGATGTGCCTCTTCTCTCTCGCGCATGGCCTGTTCAGATCGAATTCGATCTGAAATATCGCGGGTGATCGATATAATGTGGGGCTCGCCTTGAAAAGAAATGATTCTGGCAGACATCAGTGCCGTTGTTAAGCTCCCATCTTTTCGACAGAACCGGGCTTCCAGATTTTCACAAAAGCCTCTCTCTTCCAGCGCCTTTACCAATCTCCGGCGGTCTTCCAAGTCATTCCATATTTGAATCTCCTCTGATGTTTTCCCTATGACATCTTCAAGGGTAAAACCGGTTAGTTCGGTGAATCCGTGATTGATATCCAGATAAAGGCCGTCTTTGAGGCGATTGATGTTGACAGCGTCCGGGCTGCTGTCAAAAGTGAGCCGGAATTTTTCCTCGCTTTCCCTGAGCGCGTTTTCCGTTTGGATGCGGTTCATTGCGATCGCCACAAGATTGGAAACCGACTCCATGAACTCGATGTCTCTATTGCTGAAAGAGGATCGCGAGCGGCTGCCGAACGACAAGGTCCCGATAAGGCGATCTTCAATTATCAGGGGATGGCAACAATAGGCCTGAATGCCGTAGGACTTCACCAACTGTGTGTTCAGGTCGGAGGAGTTGAGGATGTCCCCGCAGATCATTCTTTGCCGGTCGCGAGCAACACATCCACACACGGCTGTCCCATAATCGAGCCACGCAATGTTGCGGATTTCCTCTTCGGGGATGCCGGCACAGACATTCAATCGTAATCGTCCCATCCTTTCGTCCACCAGGAAGTTAAAGAAGGTCTGGCGCTCAAGAAAGTCCATGACCTGCCTGCAAAGATCTTGAATGAGGCTTTGGGGATCTCCGCTCTGGAGGAGACGAGCTGCCGTATTCGAAAGGAGTTGGTTTCTACGCGCATTCCATTCCAGTTCCAGTAGCGTGTGCTTAAGTTCCGTGATATCTGTTTGAGTCCCCCACATCCATCTCAGCCAATCTCGTTCTATGATCCCCACAGTGGTATTGGAAAACCAGTGACCACATCCGTTTACATCTTCTTCATAGGAATTTTCAGATCTCAGATTGTACCCGTTTACAATAAAGCGGCGGGTCTCTTCTCGGTTTACCGGATGGTCTCTGCCGCCGTGGAGTTCAATAAGTCTCATTCCGATGAGATCGTTACGGTCTTTCGCGCCATACATTTCTGCAAAAGCTTGATTGCACTCGGTCACATAGGCGGAATCATAAAGGGCGTCGATCTGGGTCTCAACTGTAAGCCTGGTATCCAGAGGAGGTTCCATTTCAAGGCAGTAGATCCCCTCTCTGGTGTGCTCGACAAAAGTTCTATATTTCATCTCGCTCTCTTTTAGGGCCTCTTGCGCCTGCTTGCGCTCAGTAATATCGTGTGCCAAACCCAGAATGTAGTCCCCATCCTTAAGGGCAACTTTTGATACGGAAACTTCCGCTTGATATATGGAACCATCTTTTCTCTTGTGCCTGGCTTCAAACACAACAGGGGGATCGTCAAGCCTGAGCGACTCCCAATGTTTACGCATATCATCCCGGTCATTGGCATCCGGATCGATATCAAACACGCTCATTTTTGTGAGTTCTTCCCGGTTGTAACCGGTCGTTACGACGGCAGCCAGGTTCACATCGACAAGATTACCCTTCAGATCATGCAAAAAGAGCATTTCAGAAGCTTGTTCGACCAAAGAACTAAATTTTTGCTCACTCTCCCGCAGCGCTTCATTCGCCAACCTACGATCCGTTATATCCTGGAAAGTACCTCTGAGCCTGACAACTCGACCGTCGACGATTTGCGGTTTGCATATGGTGCGAGTCCAGAGTTCGTTTCCGTGGGCAGTGATGAACCTGAGTTCCAAGTCGTAAGGCTCACCGTGTTCCAATGCGCGCTGAATGGCGTGGGATAGCCGTTCCCGATCGTCAGGATGGTAGAAATTAAGGGCCTCTTCCAATGGTGGCCGATAATCCAGCGGAACTTCGTGTATATGATACGTCTCTTCTGTCCAGCTCAGCTCCTGTGTCTCAGCATCCAGTTCCCAGCCGCCCACACGGGCCATACGACCGGTGGCATCCAATAGCAGTTTGCTCTCCCTAAGCGCTTCTTCAGCCCTTACTCGCTCTGTGACTTCTGTCAAGGTGAAAACGAGACCGGCTACCTCTCCCCTGCCATCCTTAACCGGGATCAGACTCCAGTCCCAGTAGGTAATACCTCGTTCTGGCTGGTTAGGAAACTCGAATGGCTTGGCGGCTACAAAGAACGGTTCGCCAGTTTCTACCACACGTTGAAAAATGGCCTGGTTCTCTTCATGAGGGTAAAGATTAAAATGGTTTTTGCCCGGGAAGAAGTCTGGTTCATGTTTGCAGGTGTCTGCGTAGGCCCGATTGACCCAGATAAAATTGAATTGCACGTCTAGAAAGACAGCCATCATATGGGTATGTTCCAGCACGCCAGACAAGATTTGGTTCGATTTCAGGAGTCGCTCTTCGCTTTTGGAAAGTGCCTCGGTCGCATGCCTCTCTACAGTGACGTCATTAAAGACAGATAGGAGAGCCGGGGATCCATGGTGGGAGATAAGAGTGGTGTTGGCAATGACAATGGCCTCACTCTTGTCCTTCCGCACAATGACCAGTTCAACGGGAGCCAATGCCTTTCCCAACTCAATAGCCTCACGACGTCGATGGTAGGCGTGCTCTGCTGACACTGGGTGAGTCCAGTCCTTTGGGCTGCTGCCGATAATCTTGTCTTGGTGGCTGGTTCCAAAGAGTCTTGCAGCTGCACCATTCGCAAATACGATCTTCTCCTCTTGCGTCACCAAAATGGGCAGGGGCGAGAATTCTATCAGTGTACGATAGAGTTCCTCGCTCTCTTGCAATGCCAGCTTCACCCGCTCAAGCTCGGATTCAGCGTGCTCCGATTCTCTAATCCGCTGTTCAAGTTCCTCGTAGGTAGGTTTATTAGCCATCAAGAAATCCCCTGCTTCTGAGTTACAATGCGCATTTTATGAATCAAAAACCGAGTCTGACCAATTGGAGACCGAATTCTTATGCGCTTCGTTCAAATGGAGCATAATGCAAACTGTAATAGCTTCTTTTTGATGAAATTACGGATAGATATATAGAAACTTAGCACATCCTGGAGATAGATTCAAAGTAAAGAATCCAGGCCCTTAGGACCTGGTTTTGCTTTTGCCCCCTGAAAGGGGGCAGGGGTCTTGCCCTCTCAGAAGGCAAGAAAGAGTTATCCCCAAGGGATTTGATAGAAATTAAACGACCTTTGCTCTTCTTGTCGTTCCTGGCCTTCCTGATACCGAACGTATTTGCGTATCATTTCAGGGTCTAAGCCTATCGTATCAACACCGTAACCTTTTGCCCAGAAATGGTTCCCCCAGAACGTGGCTTGATCAGTTATACAGTCAATCCTTAACCGGTGGGGTTTCAACATTTCTCTTGAATATTATTTGGATTTGATTGGGAAATTTTTGGCAGGTCGGGCTTCATCTGCTCCAAGGTTTAGTCCATCTGGATATCTCACACATTCAGCACCACCCGAAAGTTGTGTTATCTGCCATCTCTGGCAGGCCTTTATAGGCATTAAATGCGAGCTATAACAGCCCGTTAAATCACCACGTGGAACTGACCGATTCCGGTTGAATTGGTAGGAATCGCATTTCTGGCATCCGCCGTTGGCAGAGCCCTATTTCTCCAATTCTTCCTTAACCGCAACCCCTATCTTTTCTAAGGCGTAAGGCTTCTTGATATACTTTCCAGCGCCTAAATCCTGGGCGGCAGTCACTTCTTCGGTCTGAGCATAGCCACTGGCGATAATCGCCTTCTGCCCAGGCCGTATCTTGAGGATTTCCTGGTAGGTCTCCCGTCCATTCATCCCTTTCGGCATCACCATATCAAGGACAATCAGATCCACCGGGCTTGTTCTGACATACTCAATGGCCTCTTCACCACTCGAAACGGCTTCGGCATGGTATCCCAGTTTGGTTAATATGCCTATGGCGATTTCTCTCTGGCTTTTCTCATCATCCACCACGAGAATTTTTTCACCGTGTCCCATGTAGTCCTTAAGGTCAACAGGTTCCTTTTCGGCGGCGATCTCTTTTCGGGTAACGGGAAAATAGAGCTCGAACACTGTCCCCTTTTCACTGGTCTTGACATTGATGTATCCGTTGTGGTCTTGCACCGTATTCCAGACAACTGCCAAACCGAGACCTGTGCCGCTACGGCCCATGACCTTCTTGGTGTAGAACGGCTCAAAAATCCTCTCCAGGTCTTTGCTGGATATGCCACGACCATTGTCTGAAACAGAAAGGACAACATATTCGCCAGTCCGAACATCATCATATCCCTTGAGGGGTTCATCCAGATACCGGTTGAAGGTCGAAATGGTCACCGTGCCCGCACCCTCAATGGCCTCTGAGGCGTTGGTGACCAGATTCATCAGGGTTTTTTTCAGGTGAATTGGCGAACCGCGCATGTTCAATAAATGACAGTCCAGGTCAGTCCTGAAATTGACAACTGGTTGCATTTCTTCCAGTTTCTGGTATTCAGGCGAGCCCAGATACTCATTTACGATGCTGTTGAGGTTCAGGGTTTCTTTTCCAGTGGCCACTCCTCTGGCGATGGTCAGGAGATCCGATACCACACCGGCAGCCCGCATTCCGGATTCATGAATGGTCTTCATCGGTTTTCTCAGGGGGCTGCCTTCGGGCAGGTCCATGAGAATCAGCTCAGGATAGCTGACGATCCCTGATAGGATATTATTCAAGTCATGGGCAACCCCGCCGGCCAACAGGCCAAGGGCTTCCATCTTCTGGGCTCGGCGTAGTCGCTCTTCCAACCTCTGGGTTTCTGTAACATCTTCGTAGAGAACCAGTTGATCGCCGCTTTCCATCGTAACGGGTCTAAAAAGTATCACTTTTCTTGATCCGTCCTTACAAGTTATCAGATAGATTCTGGGTCGAGCCCCTCCGATGCCATATCTCTTATGGTCATCTATCCAGGTGGCCAAAACCTCTTTTCTATATTTCTCATCAGGATATGCCTTCCTAAACCATTCCTTTCCCGTAGGGATCTCCTGAAGCCCATACCCGAATATCTCAATAAACTTGGGGTTGAGATACCGGTAGCGACCGTCTTTGCCAATCAATGAGACGCCTAACGGGGATTCCTCCACTAAAATTCGGTATCTTTCTTCGCTCTCCTGCAACGATTTTTTAATGGCGTTCCTCACCAGGATCCCCTGTAATACGGGGGCCACATATTCAGCGATCGCTTCGAGGGTCTCCCTGTCGGATTCATCGTAGTCTGTGTCCTTGTTGGCAACCGTCAGCAATCCTATGGACCTATCCTGAAAAACCAGAGGCACCGTTAAACATCTCTCTATTGGAATGTGACCTTCTGGGACCTTGAAAAGCCTATTGGCGTAGGCTGATTTTCTTGTTCTCAATCCGTTTGCCCAGATGGCGTCGCCCCAGGTGTCCTCTGGAAAAACAATATCCTTATCTGGCATTTGGCATTGATCCCAGATAATTCTTGTCATAGAGGGACAAACTAACGACCCCTTGTCATCAATATACCCAAACACTCCAAACCTGCTTTTCAATTTATCCAACACCAATTCCAAGACTTCTTGATACATCTCCTCATCCGTTTTGGTAAGAAAAACAGATGCAATCCGGTTTCTTATCTGTAAGTTCTCTTCGCTCTCCCGTAGCGCCTGCTCTGCGCGCCTCATTTCGGTGAGATCAATCATGATGCCCCTCAGGCCGAGGAGCTTCCCTTCACTTATAATAGGACTGGAATAGAGCATAACCGGATATCTACCACCGTCTTTTGTTAGTGCGGTGTACTCAGTCCCACCTAAATGCTCACCCCTGCGTGCCATCTGAAAATTCGCACCTGCCCTCTCTCGATCTTCGGGTATCAACATCTGGAATGCATTTAACCCCTTTTCAAAGTCCGCTCTTGTGTAACCGAAAAGATCGAACGCTGCGTGGTTGGTAAACGTCAAGTTGCCCATTTCATCTGCTTCAAAGACAACCTGGGGCAATAGTTCAGCCAGTTGTCTATGTTTTTCCTCACTATGTTTCAATGCTTCTAACGCATTCTTATATTCGGTGACATCAGCACCGTAGATTGCAAGTTGGACAGGTTTCCCTTCTTCATCAAAAAAGGGAAAAATGCTATTTCTGTAGCATCTTTCTTCTATCTGGTCTTCGAAGGTAACAGCTTGCCTCGATTGAATGGCTTCCATACCTTTAAGCCGCCTGTTCTCAGATACTTTGGCAGGAAAATAGTCTCTCAAAACGGTTCCAATGGCTGTTTCGATGGTCTTTCCTAAGCGCCCCGCGCCATTTTCATTGCATGCTATAATCTTGCCAGATAAGTCTATGAGGTAAACGCCAAAGGGAGCAAATTTAAGAAGCTGCCTTATGCTTTCTGCTTCATGCGGTATTTCTTCACCTTTTTTGACATCTTGGAGTTTCTTTTCCAGCGCTTTGACTCTCAACTCCAATTCGTTGTAGGTCGGTTTCCTATCCATTACTGCGTCCTCCAAGTCCCCCGAAAATGAAGAATCTCCTTGATTGGATCATCCGACGAAGGGGAAGATGTATTTTCACTTAATAAGGGCTTCGTGTCAACTTACCGTGACTTGACATAGGATATGAAGCGCCCTGATGGCGAAACGATTTATACTTTCGCATTTGTTGTCATAATCTCGTATTGCCTAAAGGATCGAACCCAAACTCATTGCAGGGGCAATTGTTCTCAATCCATGCCTTCAGGGATAGGCACTCCTTAAGGACCAGCGCTCTCGAATCGCCCGGATCCGGTCCAGGACCGGGGGATGGCTGTAGCTCAGAAAGACCTTGAGGGGATGGGGCCTCAGGTTGGAGAGGGCGTCGACGCTCATCTTTTTGAGGGCCGAGACCATGGACTCTGGTTTCCGGAAAGCGTCCACGGCAAAGGCGTCGGCCTCGTATTCGTGCCTGCGTGAGAGGATGTTTCCAAAAGCAGAAAGGATTCTCCTTATGTTCGGATGAGGAAAAGCGAAGTGGAAGCTTTAACCGCTATTCTGCCCTCCGGGCTGAAAATCTGGCCTTCGCTAAAAAAGACGGCGTTACCTTTCTTAATTGCCCATCCTTCCCCTCGAACCAGCCCAGGCGACACCGCTTCAATAAACTTCAGTGACATTTCCAAGGTGATCAGGCGGTCTTCGGGTCCAACGAGAGCGTAAGCGCTCTGACCCATGATATGATCCAGGAACGAGCAGAGTATGCCGCCCTGTACAGTGCCGTTGGCATTGGTGAATTCAGATCCTGGCCTGAATTCGGCAGACACCCGGCCGGGTTCCACACCTAAATAGCGGATGCCCAGAGTCTGACGAATCGGCGATGTCCTTAAGATTATGCCCTCCTCCGTGTTGTCCATGCTTCTCGCCTTAAACTCAGCATCTATTCTTTATCAATCTTTCAACAGCTCTCTATCTGTAACGAATTTCTGGATCTCACTGGTACCCTTGTAAATCCGTACCATGCGGGCATCACGATAGATACGCTCAATCGGGAACTCCTTCATGTAACCCATCCCGCCGTGGACCTGTAAGGCCAACTCCACAACACGACCCAGCATTTCGGTGCAAAACAATTTCGTCATGGCCGCCTCCATTCTGATTTGATGACTCTGGTCCTTTTCCCATGCGGTTCGGTATACCATCTGCCGACCGGCAAACACCTCTGAGGCCATCTGAGCGAGGATACCCTGGATAAGCTGGAATTGCCCGACGGGACGTCCAAACTGGATACGTTCCCGGGCATAGGCCACAGCCAGTTCCAAGGCCTTCTGGGCCATGCCCACCGAGGCCGCGGCCAGGGTCAGGCGGCCTTTGTCCAGAACCCGCATGGCGGTAAGGAACGCTTTCCCGATCATGGTCTCCCCCCCAATGACGCTGGACACCGGCAAGCGGCACTCCTCAAAAATGAGTTCGGTCGTGGTGGACCCGGCCAGCCCCATCTTCTTCTCATGCCTCCCCACGGTAAATCCCGGGGTCCCCTTTTCGACAATAAAGGCCGTGATTTCCCCTTTGGCCCGCTTCTCCAGATCTGTAAGGGCAATCACCGTCACCAGGTCCGGGATGGCCCCGTTGTTAATGAACATCTTTCGCCCGTTGATCACAAATTCATCACCGTGGCGGACCGCCATAGTCTTGATGGCCGAGGCGTCAGATCCTGCATCAGGCTCTGTCAGGGCGAAGGCAATGGTCTTTTTCCCGCTTGCAATATCACCCAGGTTTCTCAGCACTCTTTAGGACTGCGGTTCTGTTATCTCAGGCTGATGAAACCGTGACATATCATTTGGTATTCTCCCAGTTCAAGTCCAGAAGGAATCCCCAGTCCGTACATGAGCTAACCGAGAATGTTGAGCTGGAACTCAACGGTTTTTGACCCATTCGGGAACGCCACAGTACCATGACATATATCAGGTCTCGGCCCGGCCCTCTGGATGATGGTATCACAGATTTGCCCCCGTTGGTCCAAATAGATATGACGGAACCCGTTTGTGAACCGGGTAACTCCAATGTGTTGGGTGTGGCTAAAGCCGAGACGTTCGACTTCTAACGGTTCACAAGCAAAGACCAGAATCTCGAAGAACTGGAGGGGAGGTGGTGGGCCGGCTAATAGCCACCTGACGATTTTATTGAATCCGCCTCCGGGGCGATCCGGAAAGTAAAAATGAAACCCATTTGTCGTCCCTCCCCGTGTTCATTTTCTCTCGTTGTCCTTGTTATCAGCTTTTCAGTTTCTTTATTATTGTTCGCAGTTCTTCGATCTCGGTCTGTTGTTTCTGAAATTGAACCGTTTGCTCTTGCAGAA
>Ga0209164_1001494_pt1 | contig 29708 bp, 30 predicted proteins | sample MTBNYHSulfiMetaG_FD_187458 | JGI IMG/M metagenome (GOLD analysis project Ga0209164, IMG submission 187458) | Enrichment culture microbial communities from rom New York Harbor, USA that are MTBE-degrading - MTBE-NYH (New York Harbor Sulfidogenic)... | ecosystem: Environmental > Aquatic > Marine >... | reverse complement strand
GAATACAGGTGATAATAGAGAAATCTTCTCAACGCGGGAAATGTTTTGATCATTACTTGCTCAAAAAATGACAACCTAAACAAAAAATTAATATCCATCATGACGTGGTGGGGATTCTAACTGAAAATTTTTTCATGCTATTTTTTATTCGCTTGATTTGGGTCTAGTAGAGAGAGTGACGCCAAAATTTCAGGAGTTTCGCGCAGTGACAGAATACTAAGAAATCCTCTAACATCTATATGGCCTTCGGTTGTCAAGGGTAAAAGAGTTCTGATAGGCGGAAGAAGCAACATTTTTATTCCGTCATTAGTAAATTATGGTTTGATAAAATAGTTATGCTAAAAAACTAATAAAAAGTAATTTCTTACATCAATCGTTATGACCAGTATAAGTGATCCAGCTTGAAAACGATTCCGTTCACCGATGAAGCTGCAAAGAATTTCACTAAAAGATTCTGCGACCGAGTTTTCTGGTTAAGGGTCGTCTGTCATATCTACGAAGAACTCTTTGAGAATGAACAGTCGTTAATTCTTGTGGAAAAAACGGCGCCATCATTCTTTGTCGATCTCAACACGATACTGCACCGCTACTTATTGTTAGAGTTTGCTAAGATCACAGACTCCGCAGAAACTCGCGAAAAGGAGAATTTCACGGTTGATAATCTTGTTATAAGCATAGACTGGCCGCAGGACATCCGAGAGAAGCTGAGATCGCTAAACGACAAAACAAAGGGTTTTAGAAGCCATATTCTGTGTGCAAGGCATAAACTGCTTGCTCACTCGGACAAAGAGGCGTTTCTATCCGATAAAACGCTTGGTGAATTTCCCGAAGGAGAAGATAAAGTATTTTTAGAGACATTGCAGGAAGTCTGTGACATTACGCATAAAGCCTGTTTTGGCACGATCGTTGGCCATATGGTCTTGGCTAAGGCCGGAGATGTAATCGACTTTAGGAAAACGCTTGAAAACGCAGTAGCATTCAATGAGTTGCTGTCAGAAAGTTCGGGACAAGAAAAGATAAGGCTGTACTCGTATCTGCGGAAAGCAAAGCACCGCCCAATGTCAACACGTGGTGAAGCTCGAAAAGAAGATTCGTAATAAAAAGCATGGTGGATTGCGGGATATAATTGCTTCTTTAGAAAAAAAACAAAACGCAGGGAGTCATAACCAAAAGGCTCCGCCGGATCGCCGATAAAGCCGGCTCCCACTGACCCAGGCGTTAGGCTGGAGAAAAAAACATGATCGAGAGATATGAGCGTTTACCAGAATGGCTAAGGTGGATTCTGTTTCTTCCTTTGAGCTTTTTTTTCTCGTTCTTGGCAATCCTACTCCTGTCGTTCCTGCGAGATGATTTTGCACTGGTACACTCTGCGGTTGCCATTGCGAGCTTTGCGTTTGCTGTTTATATACTCGCACCTCGATGGAAAAGTTGCATTGTCTTTACATCACTTATTCTGCGCATGGTATTCTCAATCGCAATGGTCTCGTTCATCTTTATTGCAGGAGAATCACCCGACAGGAAGACATGGTTTGAAATCGGCAGGGAAATCTTTGGTTGGGTGGTGGGATGGTCCCTATATTTCTCGGTCTTTAGAAATAAAAAAGGGGCGGCCGGAACTTGTCAATGAAAATGAGACACCTCCATTAAGAATTTAGTGTCGCAAAGGATCACTATTTTCTGGCACCGGTTTATTAATCCAGGCTGCCTCTGGCAAGGCCGTTGGTTTTGGCATTTTTCCCTTAAATCGCTCTGGATGTTTTGCAAAAGCATCATTTAAAACGGCCTGACGTTCTTTGATAATTTGTTCAGCCCGTCCGTAATGGACATCTTCGGGCGTGAGGAATCCGATTCCGGAATGGTAATGTTCAGTATTGTACCAGCCGAAAAAGTTCTGGCAGAATGACCTGCTGTCCTCGGAACACCCAAACCGTTCTGGAAAATCCGGCCGGTATTTCAGGGTTTTGAACTGGGCTTCCGAATAGGGGTTGTCATTGCTCACATAAGGCCGAGAAAGGCTTTTGGTGATCCCCAGATCAGCAAGCAGGAAAGCAACCGGTTTTGATGTCATACTGGGGCCCCGATCGGAGTGGATGCTCAGTTGACTTGATTGAATCCCCTGCTTCTCACAGGAGTGCTCAATCAGTTTTTTTGCCAGTGTTCCCATCTCCTTGGACGCCACCATCCAGCCCACGACGTACCGACTGAAAATATCGATGATGACATAGAGGTAATAGTAGGTCCACTTTGCCAGCCCCTTGAGTTTTGTAATATCCCAGGACCAGACCTGGTTTGGTCCTTCTGCAACCAGCTCGGGTTTGGTGTATACAGGATGCCGGAGCTGGTTCCTTCTTTCCTTTACTTCCTTATGCGCTTCCAGGATTCGGTACATCGTCCTCACGGAACAAAGATACCTGCCGCCATCCAGAAGGGAGGCGTAAACCTCCTGTGGCGCTTTGTCGGCAAACCGTTCATCATGCAGCGTATCAAGAACCTGCTGTTGTTCGTAAGGAGACAGAGCTAACGGTGATAAATGACGTCTATATTCCTTCTCCGAATCCTCACCCGGATTCTGCCACCGGTAATAACTGGCCCGTGAAACCGCCAGGGCATCGCAAGCCGGTTTGATGCCTACATCGTTAGCCAAGGAATCTGTTATGCTCATAAGTCCTCCTCTTCCTTCTGATCGCAGGGTAACTGGAAGATTTCGGCAATTTTTTTTTGAGCATCTATAATAAGCTCGGCTTTTCTCAGCTTGGCCCGTAGCTTCTGAATCTCTTTTTCCTGTTCTGTGATGCGGCGAACAGACGGATCTGGCTTCCGGGCTTGGGGGCCTCTCTTCTTGGATGAAAGGGCTTCTAATGTGCCTCGCCCTACTTGACGACGCCAGACGGTCAAATGGGAAGAATACAGACCTTCCCTGCGCAGAAGGGCTCCAATTTGTCCTTGCTCTTTACAACCTTCGGCCTCCCTGAGGATGAGACGTTTATACTCTGCCGTATAACTGCGGCGGCTTGCCTTCTCCGAAACCTCGGGGTTGGGAACAACAGTTTTAACTCCGGATTCACGCAAAGCAGCAGTTGAGGAAATTCCAGGCATCATCGTGGGTCCTTCCATTTCCTCAACTTTTGGTTTAAGATTCATAACCATGATTTCTTTCTTTTTCATCTACTTTTCTCCTTCCCGCCCTACACTAAACTATTGGGGGGGAAGTGTCTCACTTATATTGGCACAGAGGGGGCGGTTGGCTTGAGCAAGGGGACTGTCAAGGTCAACGGCATAGGGTTGGTTAATCCTGGTTAATGCAATAATCGGTTTTCACACGAAGAGCACGGGCAAGACTAAAGTCTTAGCCCGTGGCACCCGGCGTAGGCCTATTTTTTCCAGCTACCGGTTTTTATACGGATCAATATAAACATTGTTGGGGCTTTCGATTCCGCTACTGAAGGGTGAGACATGGTCAAAGCAAAGCTCAAAAAGAATCAGGACAGAGAGGAACGCATAGTGATGGAGATCATCGTCGATGCTTACGGGCCTGAGGAACAAGCGATGGGATGGTATTATTACCTCGAAGAGAAGCTTCAGTTTCCGTTTACAGCGGTTTGCAGCGCTAAGCGTTCTACCTCGCCATTGCAGATTAAAGACAAAGTTGACGTCCTTGGAATGGCTCCTGAAGAGGAGTGTGAGAAAGAAATGTTCGTTATGATCCGATGGAAAAGGGGCGGCTTGGCCGTTCCTCTGTCACAACTCACCCCCATCAATGCCACGGACGGACAAACCAAGCAAGCTGTCGAGGATTGGCACTATTGGGTACAGATGGGGTACGAGTTCGGGTGATAAGCAGCCCAACTCAATAAAGGCGAGGGGGATAAGCTCTGCGGTTTCTGCAAGGCAGCAGGCCTCTCGGCAAGTGGCCTGGTTACACAGCCTGGTAATCCCGGTTAATGCAATAATCGGTTTTTATATGGGTGCCACGGGCTAAGACGAGGTCTTGCCCGTGTGCATTCAGCATAGGATCATTTCTTTGGCCATTGCCAAGACCATCGACCGGATTGGCTTTTTATAATCAAAAAGCTCCGTGTAGTTGACAAACTCCCCCGGCCCCTCTTTACAAAAGAGGGGTGAAGTAATTGGCATCTTGACTCAAGAGGTAATATTTAAGGTCACAAAAATGAAAAAAGTAGTATTAGACGCAGAAGAAAAAGATATCTTAGAGTCCTACGGGCGTGGTGAATGGAAACCGATCAAGAATCCGAAGGCGGAAATCAGGAAACTGCAAGAATACGCAAGGAATACACTGCAAAAAGACAAGCGGATAAATATTAGAATGTCATCAAAGGATTTGGATCAAGTACAGGTCATCGCGGCGCAGGAGGGAATTCCCTATCAAACGCTGATATCCAGCATCATCCATAAATACGTCTCAGGCTAATTGTTATATTCACCTTTCGACCATTCGACTTTTTGACCCTGCGACTGTTTACTTCCTCCCAAACTGTTTTTCCAGATCATTATTGGTAAGGGTTATGCAGGTAGGCCGGCCATGGGGACACGTGAAGGGCTGTTTCGTTTGAAAAAGAGCCGTGACCAGATATTCCGCCTTTCCCGGATGAAGATACGAAAACGCTTTTATTGATTTGGTCTTACAGGCAATGCTTGCTGCGAGTGACTTCATCTTATCATCAAAAGCCTTCCCGGAACATTGTCTTTCCATCGCGTCGTGAACGAAATCTAAAAGAAGCTGTTTGGGTTCAACGCCCTCTAAAAAAGAAGGAGCAGCATCCACACTGAAGGTGTTGCGGCCCAGGTTGTTGATGCCGAACCCCATCTTTTCCAGCAAAGGGAGGTACTCCTCCATCACTTCCTGCTCACGATAATCAAGCGCAAAAGTAATGGGGATTAGGTGGAGTTGTGAGGGAGAAGGAGAGTTCATCAGAATGTCCAGAATTTTTTCATACATAATCCGCTCATGGGCCGCGTGTTGGTCAATGATTAATAATTTCCCTTCACACTCAGCGACAAGATACGTTGCTTGGAATTGGCCCAAAATTTTTGGGTTTTTCATTTCGAAAGTCTTTTCCTCTTTTGCTGCCTGGTCAGACACTAAAAACGGAAAAGCCGGGAGTTTGTTTGTAAACTCAACCGAAAAAGGGTCCGCCGGCGCTTCACGAATGAGACTAAGCGCAGGAGAAGCAGTATATTCCGGATAATGCACACTACGTTCTCTCCCCAAAGGAGATCCGTTTTCAGCCGGTCTGCGAGCTCCCGTTACCTGAACGGTGGGAAATTTATTTTTCGTGTGGAGTGCTTGCCGGACAGTCTCAATTAAAAGGGTTTGTACCTCCCGCTCATTTTCTATCCGTACCTCTTTTTTATTGGGATGCACATTCACATCCACGCGGGGCAACGCTATGTTAAAAAAGAGGAACGCTAAGGGATAGCGTCCTCTGGGAACCATCTCCTCATATCCGTGCAGGAGAGAAAAACTCAACGCAGGACTTTTGATGGGACGATTATTAATAAAAAAATACTGCCCCGTCCGGTTAACGCGATTTACTTCCGGAGCAGTAATGAAGCCCGAAATCTTTATCTCGGGAGTATTGACTTGTAGAGGAATCAAGGCCTCCGCCACATCTTGATCATGGATTTGCGCGATCCGTTCCCGGAGGTTTACACAAGAAGGAAACTCCGCTGACAATTTGTTATCTTTATAAAGCCTGAAGTCAACTGCAGGGTTCCCCAGAGCAAAAACCGTGAGCGCATCAAGTATGGAAACAAACTCTGATCGTTCGGAGCGCAGAAATTTTTTCCGGGCGGGGATATTAAAAAAAAGGTCAGCGGCCTCGACCGTCGTGCCCGAACCCACTCCCGCTTCTCGAACCGATTCGATCTCGCCCCCGGTTACCTTAATCTCCGTGCCTGATTCCGCCTCCGAAGGTCTTGTTAAAAGCGTGAGACGCGAAACCGCGGCAATGCTCGGCAACGCCTCTCCCCGAAATCCAAAGCTTCTGATACGAAAGATGTCCTCTAAATTTTCAATTTTACTGGTCGCGTGTCTTTGCAAAGAAGAAATCGCATCCTCAGGGCCCATGCCTTCGCCGTTGTCGGTTACCCGGATAAGTTGTTTACCTCCGTGTTTAATTGTAACGGCAATAGTGTTGGCATTGGCATCCAAACTGTTTTCAACCAGCTCCTTTACCACTGAAGCCGGCTTCTCGATTACCTCGCCGGCAGCAATTTTATTAATAAGCATTTCAGGAAGGACTTTTATTTTTCCCATGGCCGTTTTCCCTTATTATACTGCTGAAGTGAAATCGGCTGAGTGTGAGAAACAGACACTTTGGCTTTTTCTTTGAGTTGATTCAAGCGATTGAGCGCTTCCAACGGTGTCAGATTTTGAATGTCAAGGTCTTTGATCTCTTGGACCAAAGGATGTTCAGGTCTCAAACAACCAAAAAGAGGCAAATCAGAGAGATCGTTAGGATGCGGCTCATGTATCTTTTCAGGAGAAGGGACCACCGAGAACTTCACCTTTCTCCGTTTTACCTCTCCCCCGGCATCGTCATTTCCATTCTCTAACCCCGTGAGAATTTTCTGGGCGGATAAAATCACCTCTTCCGGAAGCCCCGCCAACTTGCCGACATGGATACCATAACTCCGGTCCGCTCCTCCGGCAGCAATCTTACGGATGAACACGATGTCATCTTTATACTCTTTTACCATGACATTATAATTTTTAACCCCCGGGATCGTGTCCTCAAGAGCAGTCAGTTCGTGGTAATGAGTGGCAAAGAGAGTCTTCGGCCGAGGACCTGTTAGTCGGCCAAGGTACTCGCACACTGCCCAGGCGATGCTTACCCCGTCATAGGTGGACGTTCCCCGGCCAATTTCATCAAGAATAACCAAGCTTCGTTCCGAGGCGTTATTGAGAATATGAGCGGTTTCAATCATCTCCACCATAAAGGTGCTTTCGCCTCGCGCCAAGTTGTCCGAGGCCCCGATGCGCGTAAAAATTTTATCCACCACGCCAATGCGAGCGGAAGTAGCCGGAACAAAACTTCCGATTTGAGCCATGAGCACAATGAGAGCCACCTGCCTGAGATAGGTCGATTTTCCCGCCATATTGGGGCCGGTAATGATAAGAAGTTGATGATCGTCTTGGTTCAGATAGGTATCATTTTCGACAAACGCGCCTTCTTCCAGCACCCTTTCCACTACCGGATGCCGGCCATTGGTGATGCAAATCTCCGGCCCACTGTCAATAACCGGCCGGACATAACCATGGTGCGAAGCAAGAAAGGCAAAAGCAGAGAGCACATCCAACGTAGCCACTCCTTCCGCAACTTCCTGAATTTCCGTGGTATTATTCAGTATCTGATTTTTTATTGCGTCAAAAATTTCCAATTCTATTTGAAACGCCCGTTCTTCGGCATTGAGAATCTTTTCTTCGTATTCCTTTAATTCGGGAATGATAAACCGCTCCGCATTGACCAATGTCTGGCGCCGGATATAAAAATCCGGGACCTGATTGAGATTAGCTTTGGTTATTTCAATATAATAGCCAAAGACTTTGTTAAAGCGGACTTTCAGAGACTTAATCCCCGTCCGGGCAACCTCTCGTTGCTGAAGCTCAGCAAGAAAGTTTTTTCCATGGCGGGAAATCCGGTAAAGCTCATCAAGTTCTTGATTATATCCTGACCTGATCATCCCTCCTTCTTTGGTACTCAACGGCGGACAATCAACAATCGCTCGATTGATCAAATCAACCAGCGTATTCAGCTCATGGAGATTTTTCTTCTGCTCATTAATCAGAGGACTGATAAAATTCGATAACCGGCTCTTTAACCCGGGCACCTTCTCGAGGGATTCCCTCAACGCGACCAGGTCTCGGGCTGACCCTACTTCACAGCTTAACCGTCCTAAAATCCGCTCCAGATCACGGACCTCTTTCATTGCTTCCCGTAAATCGGAAAGCGCGGGCCGAGAGCGTAACATCTCATCTCCTGCCTCCAATCGGGAATTGATCATTGAAGGAACAACCAGGGGTTTGCTTATCCAGCGTCTCAGTAAACGGGCACCTAAAAGGGTCACCGTTTTATTTAAAACCTTAAAAAGAGTGATCTCCCCTTTCTGCCCTGAAAGTGATTCAACTATTTCCAAATTTTTCTGGGTCTTTCGGTCCAGGATCATAAATTCACTGGAAGAATACGGGCTGGGCCGTTTGAGATGCTTGAGGGAGCTATGGAGGTTGTCTTTAAGAAAATAGATAATTGCTCCGGCCGCAGAAATACCCGCGGAATATCCTTCCAATCCTAAACCTTCCAACGAGACAAGGTTAAACTGTTCCTTCAGGAGCCGTGAAGCATGATCACATTCAAACACCCATTCTTCATAGAAGTTAAGGATTACCTTTTGTTCCTTGTTTAAGAAACGATAGAGCGCTGAATTTTTGTCCAGGCCCTCGGATACCACACATTCGCGGGGTTGTATCCGGGTAAACTCTCCCATTAAATCCTCGGGTTTACTGATTTCGGTAATCCGAAAATAACCTGTCCCCAAATTGAGATAAGCAAGGCCGATTAAACCATGCTGCGGGTAAACCGCAGCAATAAAATTTTCTCCTTGTACGTCAGCGGCTTCATCCTCAATGTTAGTCCCGGGTGTAATAACCCGAATCACTTCCCGCTTCACAATATCCTTGCAGAGCTTGGGATCTTCGACCTGCTCGCAGATGGCAACTCTCAGCCCTTCACGGTTAAGCCGGTTAATGTACCCCTGAGCAGCATGGAAAGGTATTCCGCACATGGGAATACGGTTTCCTTTTCCACTTTCCCGTGACGTGAGCGTAATATCCAAGATAACCGACGCCTTTTTGGCATCTTCGAAAAACATCTCATAGAAATCCCCGAGGCGGAAAAAAAGGATAGCATCCGGATATTTTTCTTTTACCGACAGGTACTGCTTCAGCATGGGGGTCATGTTAAGCCCTTTGATAAACTTGAATTTTTCGCGTATTTTTTCTATATTTGGTATTTATTTTTTTATATACCACAATATATGGTATGTCAAGGATAAAAATTTATTTTTTAGTGATTGACAATTTATAAAAATTCATGTTAGTTTTTTTTAAAAAGGAGAAATTTAACAATGATCATTTGCAAGTCACCGAAAGAAATAGAAAGTTTGAGAAAAAGCAATCAGGTAGTGGCAATTATTTTACAAGAACTTAAAAAAAATTGTCATCCAGGGGTTACAACCCTCGAATTAGATCAATTAGCTGAACGGATAATAAAAAAACACAATTGTTTGCCGGCGTTTAAAGGTTATAAAAACTATCCGGCCTCGCTTTGCATCTCGGTAAACGAGGAGATTGTCCATGGAATTCCGGGGGAAAGAAAATTAAAAAACGGGGATATTGTGAGCCTGGACATTGGTGTAAAGTTGGAAGGGTTGTATGGAGACGCGGCGATTACCGTGCCAGTGGGAAAAATAGACCCGGAAGCTCAAACGTTATTACAGGTAACCGAGGAAGCGCTTTACAAGGGAATTGAAAAGGCTCATGCGGGAAACCGGCTCTCTGATATTTCACACGCCATCCAGACCTGGGTAGAAAAACACCATTTTTCCGTGGTGCGGGACTTTGTTGGCCATGGCATCGGGAAAAATCTTCACGAGGAGCCTCAGATCCCTAATTTTGGAAAACCGGGTTTTGGCCCCCGTTTAAGAGAAGGGATGGTTTTAGCCTTAGAGCCGATGGTCAATGTCGGAACATACGCAGTAAGAATTTTACGTGATGGCTGGACCGCCGTTACTGCGGATGGAAGCCGCTCAGCTCATTTTGAACATTCTATCGCCATCACCAATAATGGCCCGCTTATTTTAAGTCAACTTTAATAAGGAAATACCCATGACCCTCCCGATCAGAACGTATCCTGATGAGGTCCTTCGAAACAAATCAAAGGTTATAAAAGATATCAATGGAAAGCTTGTCAAACTGGCAGAACAAATGGCTGAAACCATGTACCTCTCCCGTGGCATTGGTCTTGCCGCTCCTCAGGTGGGAGAACCGTGCTGCCTCATTGTCATGGATGTTGGAGAAGGCCTCATAGAACTCTTTAACCCCACCATCATCAGCGCTGAGGGATTAGCGCCTTTTAAAGAAGGCTGCCTGAGTTTGCCGGAAATAACGCTTGAGATTAAACGACCTGACACCGTGGTTGTAAAAGGGATTAACCGTAACGGCAAAGAGATAATAATCGAAGCCCACGATCTTATGGCCAGGGTAGTGCAACATGAAATTGATCATTTACAGGGTATCCTCATCATTGACCGCATCTCCAAAGCCCACCGCCAGCTCATTCGCGGTAAATTAAAAAAGCTTCGACAGGAAAATACTTAAATTGATTCTCCCATGCCTGAATACCAAACCACAGCCGTAATACTTACCATCCGTGATTACGGTGATATTGACCGCATTGTAACGTTTTATACCAGTGACTTTGGAAAGATTTCCGGAATTGCCAAGGGAGCCAAAAAAAGCCTGAAACGATTCGGGGCCGCCTTAGACCTTTTTTCCCACGTGGGTATTTCCTTCTTTACCAAAGAAACGCTTTCCCTGGTCAGGATTAATCATTGCCACTTAAAACAATCGTTCCCCTCCCTCCATAAAGATATTACGAGCATGAGCTATGGAAGCTATATGGCGGAACTCATAAATGAGCTGACCGCGGAACGGGTTTCCCACCGGGCACTGTTCCACACATTACTCAAACTTTTCTCCCTGATTGATTCTTCCCCTCTTAAGGAAGATTATCTCCGAATTTTCGAAATGCGCTTCCTGGTAGCATCGGGTTTTCGTCCTACCCTCACCCACTGCCTTGACTGCAAACAAAAGCTGGAAAAAGGGCCGCGTTTCTGGTTTAATATTCCCCGCGGAGGAGTCGTGTGTTCCTCGTGCGCTTTAAACAAAAATAATTTATATCCTGTTTCCTTAGGGACATTAAAATTATTAGAACAAGCAGGAAATTTAAACCTTGATAAAATTGAGCGGCTGATTTTTTCTTCCCAGGCTTTGGAAGAAAGCCGTGAGCTTATGCCTCACTTTGTCCAGTACCATTTGGGAAAAGAACTAAAAAGTTTAAAATTTTTGGAAAAAATGAGAAGATAATACAGAATACAGGAGTCAGGAGACAGAAGTCAGAAAAATTGGAAGGAGCAATCAATGAATTTTCAAGAACTCATCTTGGCACTGCAAATTTTTTGGGCGCAACAAAACTGTGTGCTTCAACAGCCTTATGATATCGAGGTAGGCGCGGGCACCTTTAACCCGGCGACATTCCTCCGCGTCCTCGGACCGGAGCCTTGGAATGTGGCTTACGTTGAGCCATCCCGTCGTCCTACTGATGGGCGCTACGGAGATAACCCGAATCGGCTCCAGCATTACTATCAGTTTCAGGTCATCATGAAACCATCTCCGCGTGATATCCAGGATATTTATTTAAAAAGTCTGGCGACCTTAGGAATTAACTCGCAAGACCATGATATCCGGTTTGTGGAGGATGACTGGGAGTCCCCAACCCTGGGCGCCTGGGGTTTGGGCTGGGAGGTTTGGCTCGACGGCATGGAAATAACCCAATTCACCTACTTTCAGCAGGCCGGCGGGATTGACCTAAAACCCATTTCGGTTGAAATTACCTATGGCCTGGAGCGGATTGCCATGTACCTTCAGGGAAAAGATAATGTGTATGACATTGAATGGATCAAAGGAATTCGTTACCGTGACATCCACCACCAAAGTGAGGTGGAATTTTCCTGCTACAACTTTGAAGAAGCCGATAGTGAGATGCTTTTTAAATTATTTAACATGTACGAGCAGGAATCGCTCCGCATGAGCAAACGGAGTCTTATCCTTCCGGCCTATGATTATTGTCTGAAGTGTTCTCATACCTTTAATCTTCTCGACGCGCGTAAAGCCATCAGTGTAACCGAACGGGTTGGATACATCGGCCGGGTCCGCAACCTGGCCCGTGTTTGCGCCGAAGGATACGTAAAGCAACGGGAGGAAATGGGGTTTCCGCTGCTGAAAAAAGGTTAAAGAATGGTAGGGGCGACCGGCCGGTCGCCCCTACGGAACATCGCCTTGGTACACAATCAAAATCCCCTTAAATAATTTTTTATTACTTTGAAGGTGGGAGAAATGAGAACCTATCGCCGACAAAAAACATCAAACACCTTTTTGGCAATTAAAGCGCCGGTTTTCGAGATTAACTTTTTGTCTGATATATTTTTTGCTCTTGCCCAATCGCAAGGTTATTCCTGAAATGTTCCTCGGTGTGCCTATCTTGAAGTCCCGGTTTAAATAAACCTGATTGCTTGAGAAGTTTTTCAGCAGAGATCCCCCGCTCGGTAAGATCAAGAAAAGGAAGCGTTCTAATCGTTGCCGCATCACAGGTACAAAAAACAAGATTCGTTTCCCTTATCAAAATGGCCAGTGACTCGATTTCTCCGGAGTGTAGAGTAAATGCTGAGTTTTGCGGTAATCTACTTAGAAGGCATGAAGCATCATCAGCGGTTGCGCTGCGTTCTTTGATCAATCCTGTTTGGATGTAATTTGCACGGAAAGAAATGGGAAATTTTTCCACACCCCTTTTAAAAAACTTAACCTCATCAATTACCGAAGAGGCTGCATGTATCTCATGACTTTTTACTAATTTATCAAGCAAATCATGCGATAGAAAGTCAATAAAAATGTCGGCATCAAGCAGCCATAACTTCAACCGTTTTCCCCTCCGATTCCATCATCCCCTTGTTTTCGATGTAGTCATCTATCTCACTTCGATCAATACGTAATAAGTCAGCGAATTTTCCCCTTGAAATAAGTCCTTTTCTTAGACAGCGCACAGCAAGAGAGATGAAGCGATCCGAGCGACGTGATTCAATATTTTGCGTCCTCTTTTGTCTGCTGATTTCCGCCAACTCTTCATCTTGCGCCAGCGTGTCGGCTGTTTCCCATTTAATCAGATTGATGAACGCAAGACGATAAACAAGTGCTTTGGCAGAAACACCGAAATCAATGGCGATGTCAACAATATCGGAATAGGTGAGGTGTTTGTTGTTTTCGATTAGTTGATCAATTTCACGACGAATTTCATCTTCCGGAAGAAGAAGCATAGAAGCAAAACTGTCGGCTTTTTTTTCGATATCGGAAAAAAAGAGCGCATCTTGCATTTCTTCTAAGGAAAAAACTTTCCATAAAATCAAATGAAAAAGTTCGTGAGCAAGATCGTAATTTTGTCTCCAGGGAACTTCGTTTGCGTTGATAACCACGGCTTTACCCATATCGGCATGAACCATGGAAGCGGCAGACCCGTAAGCAAGAGGATAGTAAAGAACCTTTACATCATATTCCTGCTCAAGAACCTTGTGGAGTGCGCAAGATGGCCTTTGGCCTAATCCCATCATCATACCGGTATCTTTCGCCAAGCGACTAATCGCCGTGTTGGTTTTAACAGATTCGCGCGTTACTTCCAAAAAACCTTTACCCGGCTTTATACCTAACAGTTGTTCCATCATGTGATATTGTTCACATAAGGAAAAAATTTCCCGTTCTGTCTGTTTTTTAAGGTCATCCGCCTCGGGTGGATTACGCCATAAAATAGCGTATTCTTTCCTTGGCGATTGTTCCATGAGAAAATCACTGAGATTACAAAAATAAATTTGCGCGAAACGAGCCAGTTCCGAAACTTTTACCTCTCGTTGACCATTTTCGATATTGCTCAATGTTTGATAATTGGGATATCCAAGACGTTTTGCAGCGTCAATCAGTGATAAACCGATGGCTTCACGGGCGGCTTTAAGACGGAAAGCAAGTTCATCCTTGTTCATATAGCACTCCTTTCTCTCAGTGCTATATTAAAAAATTTTATATATTAAGTCAAGAAAAATAATATTATTTTATATAAATAAATTTATAATTTAATAAAAACTAATTATTTCAATGAGATATCTTAACATAAAGATATCGCCAAGCCATTTCAGCATATTGCCTGTTCGACGATGGCGTCGGCTAATTGGACCAGCAATAAAAATCAGCCTGTCCCTTTTTGGTTTTAACTCCTTTTTTAAGAGTATTTTTTTACTTCATTTGCAATTTGGTCTAAAGAGTTTTTAACTTTATTTGTGAGGAGATTCCGCTCCCATTTTTTGAGCCAGTGATTTTTAGCACCCCCCTTTTCATTATATGGGTGCGAGCCTGGCAGGCTATTCCTGCGGTCATGAATTTGTCGAAGTAGATCAGCTGTTGAATGATAGTATTTATCAAATTGTGATTTTTGGGCAATCAACTTGCCATATTTGGTTAATCTTCCACCATTGTCGATTTCGGAAATTTTATTGATAACCTGCCGCATCAGGGTGCCGGATTTCATATAGTTATAAGCGTCTTCAAATATGTCGCGCACGACCATTGCGCGTATGCCGTTCGGCCCCTGGATGTTGAGTTTGTTTTTAAGCGTTGGGAAAAGTTGCAAGTTTACAAAATCGGCCAGTTCGTCACCGGTCATGCCTTCCGGGTCTTTGGCCCAGGCCCGCCAGCGCAGGTGTTCCGGTAATGGGGATTTAAATTTTTTTTCTAACAGATCTAGTTCCGCTTCCCGGTCATCAAAGATTTTTAAAAAAAACATCCATACCATCTGGCTGATGCGCTGGGCGTCGCCGTCCACGCCGACATCCTTGCGCATTATGTCCTGGATGGATTTAATAATTCCTGAAACGTCACTCATGCGGATTTCTCCTGTTTAAATAATTCCTGCTCCAACTCCAAAACTGCCTTTTCGTAATTGGCTTTGCCGCCAAAGACTTTATTGATATTTCCATCGGCGTGCCCATGTCGCTAAAAGGTTTGAGTTTCAGAACTTTGGCGTTTTCCAGGCTCTCTATGCCCTTATCGGCATATTTATCAAGAAGCGCATCAAGCACAGCTTTTGCCTGTGCGCCGTATTTTGTAAAGTAGTTGCGTTTTTTAACATTGTTGGCCCGCTCTCTTCTGGTGAGCGGCGGTTGATCATAAGCGATATGGCAGATGAGATCAAAATCGCCATAATCTTTGCCAATTTCTTCGGCCAGATTGTCTAAGATAATGCCGTGCTCTTCAAGTAATTCAATGATGGCCTGTTTTTTCTTGGCGGTGTTCCATCGCTGTAAAAATTCATCCAGCGAGGCAAACTCGGATTTAATTTGTTTTCTCGTAAAGTCACGGTAGGATTCGGTAATCAGTTGGCCTTCCGGTCCATAATATTCGACACGCTCGGCGACAATCGTAACCGGGACGCCATTTACGACATATTTCTTTTCGCCTTCATCACCACCGCCATCATCACCCTCATCGTCAGTGGGTTCTGGATCAGGCGGTACCGGATCTTCATCGTCTTTTGGTTCGAAAATAACAACCGGCTCGCCATCAAAATCAGGATCCCTGAAAAGCTCGGTCGCTTTTTTAAAATCCATGATGGTGAAGAAATATTTGTTGAAATCTTCTTCTATGCGAGTGCCCCGCCCGATAATTTGTTTGAATATGGTCATGGAATTGATGGTTTTATCAAGGACAATGACCTTGCATGTTTTTACATCAAAACCGGTAGTCAACAGTTCCGAGGTCGTAGCGATGACGGGAAATCTGATTTCCGGATTCGCGAAATTATCTATTTCCGCCTTGCCTTCAATACTATCGCCAGTAATGCGCATAACGTATTTGGGGTTGCCGATAGCAAGTTGCCCTGCGGCATTCACAATGGCTGCGCGCATACGCTCGGCATGGTCGATGTCTTCACAAAAAATGATGGTTTTAGCAAATGGATCGGTTGCCGTAAGGAGCTGCATAACCCGCTTGGCAACCAGCTTGGTACGTTGGTTAAGGACGAGGATGCGATCCATATCTTTTTGATTGTATGTGCGGCCTTCAATTGCCTGGCCTAAATCATCCTTCATGCCGGGCGGTGGTTTCCAGCCATAGATGTCTTTGTCTATATCTATGCGGACAACCTTGTAGGGCGCAGCTTGACAAGTTTTGCCTTCCACAGTCGCCAGATGATTTGAAATGTTGTGTAGGTTTTACCTGTGCCTGTGGCCATGACCAACAACACGCGCTTTTGACCTTTGGCGACCGCTTCAACAACCCGATTGATGGCTTCAACCTGGTAATAGCGCGGTTCTTTTCCGGAACTATCGAAGTGATAGGGCTGCAAGACAAGGTCTTCTGATTTTTTTTCAATTCCGCGATATAACTTATAGCGTTTCCAGAGTGTTTGCGGTGAAGGAAACGCTTTCAATGGAAACTGAATTTCGATATCCTCTCCATCGGCGGGAAATTTATTATGTGACGCGAAGGCGTCGCCATTGGAACTGAATGCGCTCGGCACTGCGAGTATTTCCGCGTAGCCCAAAGCCTGCTGCATCCCCTGGCTGACGGTATGGTTGTTGTCTTTTGCCTCAACTACGGCAATTGGAACACCTGCTTCCTGATGTAATACGTAGTCTGCAAATTTTTTCTTTTTCTTATTACGCGATGACATGTTGCCCCTGACGATAACAGGGCCCGGTGTCAAAGTTACTTCGCGTCTGATCTGAGTGACAGAATCCCACCCGGCATTTTTGATTGCAGGGGTTATGAACAAATCACAAATATCTGTTTCGCTGAGTTTCTTTTTGTTAATCTTATCCAAAACTTTTCCTTTGTTGCTTTATGAAAAATGATTCTTAATAACACGACCCTGATTAGATAAGAATTAAGGGGCGTTATTAAAAACAAAAAAGGCCCATTGTCCGTGTTATCCGGCAATCCGGCCTTATTATTATTCTCGCGCTTTATTAAATATTGTTTCCTCAAAACCATCTGCATCACCTTTTTACGTGACCATACGCTTACGAATGCCCTTACCGTAAAATACTACCCTTTCCCCCGCCTTTTTTCGTTTTATAAACAGCACTCTTTTCTTTCACCTGAAAGCCGATTGGTTTGCTCGGGGGTTCTGGCTTAAGCATCAGTTCTCGAATTGCCTGAAAGAGAGTTCGAATGTTTTTATCATGTTTGGCAATACCTTTTTCCAGTTCTGCCAGCTTTCGTGCAAAAACCTTACTGGTCGCCAAGGCCTCGCGGAGACGAACAAAAGCACGCATAACAGCGATATTGACCTGAACAGCACGGGCACTACGCAGTACACTGGAAAGCATTGCTACCCCTTCCTGAGTAAAGGCCATGGGTGTGTACCTTGTTCCTCCCCATTGAGGTAAACTCCTGATTCGTAAGTTCAAACATAAAATCAGAAGGAAAGCGGTCACTATTTCTTCTTACCGCTTGCTTTAGTACTTTCGTCGAGACACCATACATATCCGCCAAGTCATAGTCCAGCATCACCTTCTGGCCGCGGATCAAATAAATTACCTGCTGGATGCGTTCAAACGGAATAATCTGTTTGTCATTGGTCATGTTTTTGTTTCAATCCTTAGGCTATAATTTCTGGTTGTTTGCAAAACAAAAAAGGCCCATTGCCCGGGTTATCCGACAATCTGGCCTTCTTTATATGCTCATTCAATTTCATCTCTTCTCACGCATCCCAATTATATTTCCTTTTTTAGGTCAAATAATTCTTTTTGTTTTTTTAACCTTTAAGATAAAAAAAGTCAAGAGGGGTTGTTTTTTAAGGTCACAATCTGTGACCTTAAAACATCATTTTCTTCGGCGGTGAGCTGAAAGCGGAATTCTTTTGGAAATCTCTCGATGTTTCTTTTTACCGCCTGATTCAATACTTTGGTTTCCACGGCGTAAAGTTTCGCCAAGTCGCTATCCAGCATAACCTGAACGTTGCGTATGGTATAGATGCGGCGTTGAATGTCTTCATTCTTCATGATTGCATTTTCAGCCATTGTTTTTCACCTTCTCTAGGTTTTCGATTATCAGGGCATTGAGCCGGATTTCCTCCTTCATCTGCTCCTCCAGCTCCGCCCTGAGCTTTGCGAAGCGTTCCGCAAAGTCAAAATCATCTTCATCTTCCGGCAGGCCGATATATCGGCCCGGCGTGAGCACGTAATCTTTTTCCCTGATTTCATCGAGCGTTACCGATTTGCAGAAACCCGGGACGTCGACATAGGTTGTAGGGGCGACCGGCCGGTCGCCCCTACTCCATGCGTGATAGGTTTCAGCTATTTTTGCAATGTCATCATCAGTGAAATCTTTTGTCCGGCGGTTAATGAGATAGCCGAGGTTGCGGGCGTCGATAAACAAAACTTTGTCAAGCCGGCCTTCTTTTCTGCGCGACAAAAACCAGAGACAGGCGGGTATCTGCGTGTTCAAAAAGAGTTTAGCCGGAAGGTTGACGATACAATCAAGAAGCCCTGCCTCGATAATCGCTTTCCGGATTTCCCCTTCGTTGTTGGTTTTTGAGGTAAGCGAGCCTTTGGCGAGCACAAAACCTGCCATGCCTTTGGTAGGCGACATGTGATAGATGAAGTGCTGAATCCAGGCATAATTGGCATTACCGGCAGGCGGGATGCCGTACTTTCAGCGGGCGTCATCTTTTAAAAGATCGCCCGACCAGTCGGAATCGTTGAACGGCGGATTGGCAATGATGTAGTCAGCCTTCAGGTCTTTGTGCGCGTCATTAAGAAACGAGCCTTCATTGTTCCATTTGATATTGGAGCTGTCGATCCCGCGGATGGCAAGGTTCATTTTGGCAAGTCGCCAGGTGGTCTGGTTGGACTCTTGCCCATAAATGGAAATCATATCTGTAGGGGCGTATGGCAATACGCCCCTACCATTTTTTCGGTAATGGTCCTGGTGAGCGGCAATAAATTTCTCACTCTGAACAAACATACCGCCGGACCCGCAGCATGGATCAAACACGCGGCCTTCATAAGGTTCAAGCATTTCAACCAGCAGCTTAACCACGCTTCTGGGCGTGTAGAACTGGCCCCCCTTTTTTCCCTCGGCAAGCGCGAATTGTCCGAGGAAATATTCATATACCTGTCCGAGCATGTCTTTGCTTTTTGCTTCTTCGGTGCCGAGAGCGATCGTGCCGACAAGGTCGATAAGGCCGCCCAAACTTGCCCGGTCAAGGTTCTGACGGGCGTAAACCTTGGGAAGAACGCCCTTGAGAGAAGGGTTCCGGCGTTCAATGGCTTCCATAGCTTCATCAACATATCCGCCGATGTCCACCTTTTTGCCATTATCGAGAAGAATTTCGGTCTTCTTGGCGTTATCGGAAATGGGTTTCCATCGTGCGACCGGCGGGACAAAGAAAACCTTTTCAGCAATGTATTCGTTCGGGTCTTCAGAATCAGCCCCTTCATAGTCGCCTTTTCCGCTTGCAAGTTTAGAATGCAGGACTTCAAAGGCATCGGATATGTATTTCAAAAAGATCAAGCCCAGGACAACATGACAACATGCTTATATTCCGCGGCATCCATGTTTTTACGCAGTTTATCCGCGGATTGCCAGAGTGTCGCCTCGATGGATTCCTGTTTATTATTCTTCCTGTCTGCTTTCATGAGTTTAGGCATTATGTCTCCATTCTGGTTTTCTCAAATAAAAAAAGGCCCATCGCCTTTTCTGATAAAGCAATGTAGCCTTGTTTGCTGCTTATTCGGTTTATTCTCATCGCAGTCATCCCAATTATATTTCCTATTTTCAGGTCAAATAATTCTTTTTATTTTTAACCGGTAAGGGGAAAAAAGTCAAGAACTATGAACAATGAGCAAGGGACGAGGTTCGAGGAACGAGAAAAAAGCTAAAAGCAGGAAAAATGGAAAACAAAGGCACGTTGTTAAAAATCAAAACTTTTGTTTCCCCGAGTCACTTTGACAAGTTCAGTGACCGATTCTTTCAGCTTGAATTTTCCCAACCGGTCACAAATTGTGATCAGCCTCATAGTTTTCCCAACAACGCCAGTTATCTGGAAAATCCGGATAACTGGTTATAAAACGAATTACAGGGCGACGGTATTGCTTATTTCCATGTTTTTGAAGCGGTCCATTCCTCCTTGAACTCAATCCCTTTATTAATCGCATTTAGCGGCTTAATAAGAAATTTCTCTATTTCTTTGGCAATGGCAGATAATTTTTCCGGGGCGTGTTGTATGTCGCCTTTTTTTAAGAAGGCCTTCCAGAGCACCTGCCGGTCAGATTTTTCATCATAGATTTCTTCAGCAAATAACGGCAGATCTCCCGGCAGTTTAGTTTTGCGATGTTTAAACGTTCTCTTCAGCGCCTCCGTAAGGCTCGATCCGTTAAAGTTGAACTGGTGCATCATAAGCCAGAGATCATAAAAGTCTTTCATCCGGCTGTTTAAAAGTCCCAGTTTAATTATTGTCTCAAATTTCTCGCTGACAACCGTCTCCGAAGGATATCCTTTAAGACGAGGTTCCGGTAAATCAAGCATCACCGGATAGTCAATCATCTTCGGCCTCGGATAAATAACATCGCCAAAACCAACATCAATCTGCATCGGAACTCGTGAACGTTCCAAAAATCCGACAAACTTAACCCGCACTCCTTCATAATCAGCGTCTTCTCTTATTCGCTGTCCCCTGACCGTTTCCGGATCAAAAACAAGGCCGTCAGGCGGCACCTTGAGTTTGCAAAGATCTTTCACGGTTTTTTCAATGGTGTTTGTGTTATACAATCGCGCCGAGAAATCAATATCAAGGGTGGTTCGGCGCCGGGGAATATTCCACACGGCAAACATGAGCGCGCCCTTAAGAATAAACTCACCAGCGTAATGGGATTTGCTGAACCGATAAAGAAATCTCTCCATGGCGTAATATTGTAAGACTTCCGCGAAAGGACGATATGTTTCCCGCGCGATATTCTGAAGCCGGGCCCGAATTGAGGCCGGAATATTTTTAATATCCTCCTTCATAGCATAGCTTCAAGCGCTGGCTTTATGATGTTATCAACCCGGCAAAGCTTTGCGTATCGCATGATCTCTTGGGGTGGTATGTTTTTTTCAGCAACAGCAATTTTCAGAGCAGCCCTCACTACATCGGCGCCTATTTTGTTTCGAAATTTAAAGCAATCAGCTATTGTTTTAGCAAGGCAATAAACTTTGATTGTTTGGCCTTCTATTTCATGCTCATTGATTCCCGCTTCCCACGCTTTGAGAGTAAACCGGTGGAATTTTACCGGAGGGTATTCGATTTTATTCGCGTGCATATTACGCGGAATAGCTATATCAACCTGCTTGGGAATTTCACTGGTTGCCTCGTGAAAGGCAAGGGCGGAAAGAAGACAAATAACACCTCTGGGCGCTTGAAGAACTGCTGCCACGAGGTCAGGATGGGACCCGGGGATATAATCAGTAAGCCGGTAAAGCCCCCGGCCAATCTTTTCAACCTTCTTTTCCCGTTTAAGAGCATTAAGAGAATCGGGATGAAATCCGGCTTTGAGAATGGCCGAAAATCGAGCCACCCCTCCATGACTCTGAAAAAAGGATACAATGGATTGCGCTTTTGCGGGCATAGTGTTTACCGTATAATTGCTCATCACTTGTCAATAAGTGTATATAATATATACGGTCTTGTCAATAATCTTTTTTTTAGATCAGTAAATTATGCTGGTTGTTCAGCCTGGTTACCCATGGGACAATTCCTTTGGGCGTTGTTTTTTTTGCCGGGAATTAAAACAAAAAAAGGCCCATTGCCCGGATTATCCGACAATCTGGCCTTCTTCTATGCTCATCTGATTCCTTCTCTTCTCACTCATCCCAAAAAATTCCTTTTTCAGGTCAATAATTCCTTTTTGTTTTTAACTTGTAAGAGGGAAAAAGTCAACAAAAATGAAATATTCCGGGAAATAAAAAACCCCCGTCGAAGTAGGGGCGAAAATTTTTTTAATGGGTGCCCTTTAATGGGCGCCCCTACCACCTATTCTTGAGAATCAGCTGATTTTCCGCTTTCTCAAAAAAATAATCCAAGACCTTTTTTGAGCTTTCCTCCTTATGAAGGCACCAATTTCTTTTAGACCCCTTTCTCAAGCTGAAAAAAGACTTTTCCTTAAAAAGCAACCAAAGCAAATCCACCCAGGTGGGCTGATTATAATTATCACCTGAAACAAGTTTAAGTTTTTCCCTGTCCTCAAGAAATTGCCCTACCTCCTTCCAGGTTATGCCCTCATCCATAACTTTTTTATCCATCTTTTCCTTGAGAAAATTTATCACCCGGGTAAGCCGAAAAATGGTTACCAGATCAAGGCGGATGAAATCCTTTGTCTCAATAGGAAAAGCGCTGGAACGCCACTGCCGGGGATGCGGGGGAAGCAGATTTTCTTTTTCACAGACCTCGAAAAGAGCGGTTCCGGGGGTAGGATAGTAGATGCTTGGCCCAATAAGCACCCTTTTTCCCATAAGGTAGATGATTGTTTCTACCATCTCCTCAAGCGTTTGACCCGGCATCCCCAAAATCGCGTAGGCAATAACCTGTAAGCCTATTTTTTCTGCCTCACTCACGATCGAATCAAAATCGATTAACCCCCGGGGCCGCTTCATTCTCTCCCTGGTCAAAGTATCAGCGCTCACGAACGAGAGGTTGATCGTTTTAAAGCCTGCTCTTTTCATCAATCCGAGCAGTTCTCCATCCATTGAGGCAAAAGAAACGCCGTTCATGGCCGAGAGTTCAAGGTTCCCTTCCCCAAAAGTTTCGATAATCAGGCTCAGCAGCTGTTTTGCCCTTTTAAGATCAAAGGTGAAATTATCATCTTCAATATCAAAGGCCTGAATATCAAATTTTTCCCGGCACTCCATCATCTCGTGAATAATATTTTCAGGAGACCGCCTCCTAAAAGCAGCGCCCATAACCAGATGGGCTGAACAGTAGGCGCATCCATGAGGACAGCCCCGGCTGGTGATGATCATGGTTGATCGTTTCCTTTTTATCCGGTAGCAATCCAGATTGAGAAGTTTCCTTGCCGGATAAGGAAGAAAGTCCAATTCCTCAATAAAATTCTTCACCGGGTTAATCTGCACGTCCCCGTCACAATGGAAGCCGATCCCATCATAATCACCAATTTTTTTTCTTCCGTTTTTCTCAATTTGATCCAAAAGCCTTGGAAACCGGACTTCTCCCTCCCCTAAAATAATGTAATCAACAAAATGATTTTTCAGCATTCCCTCAGGATCACCGCTTACGTGGGCCCCTCCCATTACCGTGATTTTCCTCTCATCCCATTCTTTAATTATCCGGGCAACCTCCAAAGCCTCTCTGTGATAAGGGGTAAAGGAAGCAGAAATCCCAAACACATCAGCGCGAGAATCTTTAATTTTTCCCTTTATCTCCTCCCATCCCCTGCCAAAATGGTAATAGCCGGAATAAAGTTTAAAGGGACTCCGGTCATTAAAAGGATAAAATTTAAGAAGATAGGAGAGTTCCTGCGGTACGGGGATCATCCTTTTCTTTTCCGCCTGACAGTCGAGGATTGCAACCTCGTGACCTTGAGCGTGGAGGGAAGCCGCCAGATACGCCAGCCCGATTGGCTGAGTCCGTATCGAGGTCTGATAAAAGTCCTGAATGGGCGGTTGAATAAGGAGGACCTTCATTTGTTTTTAAAAAAATAATTTAACTTATCTCTTTTATTGAAAATATCGATCCTTTATATTATAACAAATATATTTTAAATTTTGTTGACTTATTTACCCCGTTAGAAATGCCCCGCTTGCCCGGTTAGATGTCAAATATTTAACGGGGCTGGCGGGGTAAACTTAAAAATTCTTACGTTTTTCCCACGGGGTGAATGCTCTGTGTGAAAGTCTTCTAACGGGGTTTACTCAAAATTTTTAGACTGTTATATAACTTCAGACCACGAAAGCAGGAGTTCATACCAAGTTGCATTCAAAAGTAGATCGAGGCGGCAACGATCAAAACGTGAAAAGTGAGACGTGAAGTGTGAAGTGTTTTAACACCTTACGTTTAACTTTTCACGATTTACGAAAACTGACGAGGAGCCAACAAAGATATACAAATGAAGGCGGCTTGGTATCACAAGGCCCCTTATTTGTTAGAGACCTTCAGGCACGCCTAATGGTAACAAAACAGAAGAATTTAACAGTTTGTTTTGTGTTTAAATAAACGAAAAGCTTTTTAGGCAGGACAGGATAATGAGTGGAGAACTTTTATTAGAAATCGGCACTGAGGAAATACCAGCCGGATTTTTATCCCCCGCTCTGGAAGGAATGAAAAATCTCCTCCAAACCGAGTTGAAAAATCAAAGAATTCATTGTGAAAAGATTATTACCCTCGGCACGCCCCGGCGTTTAGTCCTTTGCGCCCAAGGCGTGGCTGAAAAACAAACCGACACTGTTGTCGACACAATGGGGCCTCCGGCAAAAATCGCCTTTGACGCTCACGGCAACCCTACCAAAGCCGCCGAAAGTTTCGCCCTTCGGCAGGGAGTATCCCTCTCTGACCTTGGGGTCGTGGATACGCCAAAAGGGAAATATATTCAGGTAACCAAAAAAATCAGCGGAAAAGAAACGGTTTCTCTTCTGCCCGAGTTTTTAGAAAAAGTTATTTTCACTATTCCTTTTCCCAAGTCCATGCGCTGGGCAAATTCTGACGTGCGGTTTGTCCGGCCGATTAAATGGATTCTCGCCCTGTTTAATAACACGATTATCCCCCTGAGTATTGATACGTTGAAAAGCTCAAATCAATCGTGGGGGCATCGCTTTCTGAGCAACAAGCCTTTTACTGTTTGTGACGTTGCCTCCTACCTCCAACAAATTGAAGAAAATTTTGTCATGCCGGAGATCGAAAAAAGAAAAGCACGGATACAAAAAGACGCCCGGCAATTAGCAGAAGAGGTGGGAGGAAAAGTACTGGACGATGAACATCTCCTGGATGAGGTGGCCAACTTGATCGAGTATCCGGTTATCCTGCGAGGCTCTTTCGCTCCCGCATTCCTGGAATTGCCGCGCGATGTGCTCATCAGCTCCATGCGCGAGCATCAAAAGTACTTTGCGCTCATTGACGCGCACGGCGCGCTTCTTCCTTATTTTATTGTGGTTTCCAACAACCAGGCGCGCGATCCTCAGGTCGTGATTAAGGGAAACGAGCGGGTTCTTTCGGCCCGGCTTACTGACGCCCGGTTTTTCTTTCGGGAAGACCGTAAAAAAACGCTCTTTGACCGGGTGGACGCGTTAAAGCACGTTGTGTATCAGGTTAAACTCGGCTCCCTGTATGACAAGGTGGTAAGGCTCACGGAGATCACGTCTCATCTTGTGCGCGCGATAAACCCCGCGCTTGCTCAAAAAACCCAGCGGGCTGCCCTGCTTTGCAAAACCGACCTTTTAACCGCCATGGTCGGTGAGTTTCCTTCCTTACAAGGAACCATGGGCCGGGAATACGCCCTTTTAGAGGGTGAGGACCCGGACGTCGCCCAGGCGCTGTATGAACATTACCTTCCCACGACGCGAAAAGGGATCCTTCCCGCGTCGGTTATCGGCTCGCTTTTAAGTATCGCGGAAAAAACGGATAACATCCTCGGCTGTTTCAGCATCGGACTTGTTCCTACCGGAACCGCGGATCCCTATGCCCTCAGACGACAAGCATTAGGCATTATCAATATCATCCTTGAAAAATCTTTTCATCTTCCCCTGCCTGACCTCCTCAGCCGAAGCATCGAGCTTTTTGCCGCAAAAGCAACCCGCGGTCCGGACGCGATCCAAGATGAGGTGTTGGAATTCATCCGCGTCCGTTTTCTTAACCGGCTCACCGCTCAAGGCTTTGATCATGATGTGGTCGAGGCAGCTGCCTCGGCAGGTTTTGTGGACATGGTTGAGGTGTTTGAACGGATCACGGCCTTACAGGAATTGAAAAAACAACCGGACTTTCAGCCATTGGCGATCACCTTCAAACGGGTAGTGAATATCATCGCTTCCCATGCGTATAAAGAAGTCAATCCTTCGTTATTGGCGGAGGAAGCGGAAAAGAACCTGTATGAGGCGTACCAAAAACTGGCGATAAAAGTTCATCAACTTATTGACACCCATGATTACCCGGCAGCATTAAAACATCTGGCAAATTTAAAGCCTGCGGTGGATAACTTTTTTGACGAAGTCATGGTCATGTGCGACGATCAGGCGGTAAAGGCAAACCGACTGGCTCTCTTAGGCAAGGTTGCTGCGCTTTTCCGAAGAATGGCTGATTTCGCAAAGATTATCACCGAATGATATGAGGTAAAATCCACGAAATAAAGAAATGGGCTTACCGTGAAGCGAACGCGTATGCGGTTGCCTGATGATTTAAGCCCGGCAATGATATATTTTTTTCATAGAATAGGAGTTATGTATGGCTAAGAAAAAATACGTCTATTTCTTTGGGGCAGGTAAAGCTGAAGGAAAAGGGGAGATGAAAAACCTCCTGGGGGGCAAGGGAGCCAATCTGGCTGAAATGACCAACTTGAAGATACCGGTCCCCGCAGGCTTCACCATTACTACTGAGGTCTGCACCGCTTACTACAAAAACAATAAAAAATATCCTCCTGAGCTAAAAAAAGAGGTGAAAAACACGCTCAAGAGGGTGGAAAAAGTGATGGGGAAAAACTTCGGTGATCCCCAAGATCCTCTGCTGGTCTCAGTCCGTTCGGGTGCACGAAGCTCCATGCCCGGGATGATGGAAACGGTTCTCAATGTCGGGCTGACCGGCAAGACCATTCCCGGTCTCATTGCCAAAACCAATAACGCGCGGTTTGTTTATGATGCCTACCGACGGCTGATGATGATGTACGCGGATGTGGTCATGGAAAAAGCCGCCGGACTGGAGCCTGAGGAAGGAAAGGGCGTCCGCCTGCAGTTAGAGCATGTTATGGAGAAGATGAAAAAGGAACGAAACGTGACCCAGGATACTGAATTGACGGTTGATGATCTCAAAGAGCTGTGTGAGTTCTTTAAAGCGAAAATCAAGGAAGTCATCGGAAATCCGTTTCCGGATGATGCGTACGAGCAGCTCTGGGGCGGCATTGGCGCTGTTTTTCAGTCCTGGAACGGAAAGCGGGCCATAAGCTACCGCAGGATCGAAAAGATCCCGGATGAGTGGGGAACCGCGGTTACTGTCCAGTCCATGGTGTTCGGCAATACCGGAGACAATTCCGCGACCGGCGTTGGTTTTACGCGTAATCCCGCTACCGGAGAAAATAAATTTTACGGTGAATGGCTCCCCAATGCTCAAGGCGAGGATGTGGTGGCCGGCATCAGAACTCCTCTGCCGATCAATAAGGCAGGTAAGACTGAAGCCACGCAACACTTACCCTCCCTCGAAGAAGCAATGACCAAGGTTTACAAAGACCTTAACGCCATTCGTTTGAAACTGGAAAAACACTACCGCGACATGCAGGACATCGAGTTCACCATTCAGGACGGACGGCTCTGGATGCTCCAGACCCGGGTGGGTAAGCGCAATGGCGTGGCCGCAATCCAAATGGCAGTGGATATGTGCAAGGCGGGTTTGATTTCTAAAAAAGAAGCCATCATGCGGGTAAAACCCCAACAGATCGATGAGCTTCTCCACCCCATGATTGATCCCAAAGCCGAAGCCCAGAAGCACGTTCTCGCCAAAGGGCTTCCCGCCGGTCCGGGCGCGGGAACCGGCAGGATTGTATTCACTGCTGACGACGCGGAAGAGTGGGGCAAAAGGGGAGAAAAAGTCATCCTGGTCCGCAATGAGACTTCTCCTGAAGATGTCCACGGCATGCACGCGGCCGAAGCGATTTTAACCGCCAAAGGCGGCATGACCAGTCATGCTGCCCTGGTTGCCCGCGGCTGGGGAAAATGCTGTATCGTGGGCTGCGCGGCATTGAATATAAACCCGGAATCCAAAACCGTATCCGTTGAAGAGCATACCCTCAGAGAAGGCGACTGGATAACCCTTAACGGAACCAAAGGCACTGTATACCAGGGATCGCTTCCCCTGCTTCCGGCTGACCCGGAGCAGAACAAGGCGTACAAACAGCTTATGAAATGGGCGGATGAGGCGCGCACCCTGGGTATCCGCACCAATGCCGACACCCCGCGGGATGCCTCGATTGCCAGGTCTTTCGGAGCCGAAGGGATCGGCCTCACCCGAACCGAACACATGTTTTTTGATCCGGAGCGCATCAAAGCAATGCGGGAGATGATCGTGGCGGAAAATGAAGAAGGCCGCCGTAAAGCGGTGATGAAACTTCTCCCCTATCAAAAGCAAGACTTTTTGGGAATCTTAGAGGCGATGAAAGGACTTCCGGTTACTATCCGCCTCCTTGACCCGCCCCTCCATGAATTTGTCACCCTCACTGATGCTCAGACCGCTGAACTGGCCGGGGAACTGGTAATACCCAAAGAAAAATTAGAAGGCCGCATTGCTCAGCTCCATGAACTAAACCCCATGCTCGGCCATCGTGGCTGCCGCCTGGGAATAACCTATCCGGAGATTTCTGAAATGCAGGCCCGGGCAATCTTTGAGGCTGCTGCCGAGCTTACCAAGAAAAAGATCAAAGTTTATCCTGAAGTCATGATCCCGCTGGTTGGATCCGTCAATGAACTTGCGCACCAAAAAACGATTGTTGCCCGCGTGGCCCAGGAGGTTCAAAAAGAAATGAAGGTAAAGTTTCCTTACCTGATCGGAACCATGATCGAGATTCCGCGCGCCTGTGTGGTTGCCGACAAAATCGCTGAGCAAGCAGAATTCTTCTCGTTTGGCACCAATGACCTTACCCAGACGACCTTTGGCTTTTCCCGTGATGATGTGGGTTCATTTTTGCCTGACTACTTAAAGAAAAATATCCTTCCGCATGACCCGTTTCAGATGCTGGACCAGGAAGGGGTTGGCGAGCTGGTTGCCATGGGCGTGAAAAAAGGACGGTCAACAAAGCCAAATCTCAAGATCGGTATCTGCGGCGAGCACGGAGGAGATCCTTCTTCCATCGAGTTCTGCCACCGGGTGGAAATGAACTACGTGAGCTGCTCTCCTTTCCGGGTACCCATTGCCCGACTGGCCGCTGCCCAGGCAGCTGTTATCAATGAGAAGAAGACGAAGAAGAAAAAATAAGCCGAGATTTGAAAATGTTTTTTGATACCACGTTGCATTTAAAAGCAGATTGGGGCGACGACGATCAAAACGTGAAAAGTGAGACGTGAAGTGTGAAGTGTTTTAACACCTTACGTTTAACTTTTTACGATTTACGGAAATTGACGAGGAGACAACAAAGATATGCACATGAAGGCGACGTGGAATAAGCAGGAAGACCCCGGTTCTTCAACAAGCATTAAAAAGGGTGGCTAATGGAAGGGGCTTCCATGAAAGATGAAATTAAAATAAGGCCGGATTGCTGAATAAGAAAGGCGAGCCCGGCCTTTTTTGGTTCAAACCCAAATAGATAAATATTAAATTTTGGGCAGAAGATTCAAAGATAATGTTTGACCACCAATCTCCAAGGCAGGAGGTATGAAATGAGCCCAGAAAATTATTCTTTAAACCAAGCCGATAGACATCATTCATATGACTTAGTGCAGAAGCTCACTTTTTTCATTATCGGTGCTGAATTTGTGTTTTGCGGTTATTTGCTCCTGAATGCTGAAAAATTATCTGATGTAAAACATTTAAGTACACTCTTTCTAGGCCCTAACCAAGTGCAATAAAGATAGTTTTTACCAAAAAAACACTCGAAATGCCCGCAAATATTGGTTAAAATGAATTTCACCA